>Ga0209694_1000199_pt1 | contig 112692 bp, 97 predicted proteins | sample GluameincwithD2O_FD_187499 | JGI IMG/M metagenome (GOLD analysis project Ga0209694, IMG submission 187499) | Mouse cecum microbial communities from Vienna, Austria - Glucosamine amended microcosms incubated with D2O (SPAdes) (version 2) | ecosystem: Host-associated > Mammals > Digestive system... | reverse complement strand
CCGACGCAGAAATGCTTGAAGATATTTGCTAAAACTTCGTTTGTGTTAATTTGGTTGCCAGTTATTTCGGCCAGATGTTCTATGCATATGCGTAGATCTTCGCTGAGCAAATCACCGCTAAGCCCGAGATTTAATCCATCAATTACTCGAATTATACTCTTATGTGCGAGGATAAGAGAGTTATAATGCCTGGCAGATGTGAGTATTACATCATTTTCGTGTATGGCAGGAATGTCGGCCAAACGATATATCGTGTTACGCAGAGTTTCGGTGTTGTTGCCTGTTGCAGCGCTGATGCCTATAATTTCTATATCAGATGATGGTATTGTCGTTTTTGTCTTTGTATCTGTAATTTCAGTATTGTAATTTGAAGATAAGTAAGTGCGGTTTTCTTCGTTGCTATCTGTAATATAAGATTGGGTTATGCAATAGAATAGCTTGGAGAGTTGTGTGGTAATATCGGTTATATCGGTCTTGTTATTGACCACTATCAACTTTTTGTTATGGCAGCGGCTTATTATATCCCTGCATTCTTCGTGAGACGGAATGGAATCTACAATCCATAAAACAATGGTTGCGTCATTCAGTTTCCGGTAAGTGCGCTCTATTCCGATGCGTTCTATCTCGTCGTCAGTGGTACGCAATCCGGCCGTATCTACGAACCGGAAAGTAACTCCGTTAATGTCGGTCGTATCTTCTATTACATCACGTGTTGTACCGTGTATGTTGCTTACAATGGCTTTATCTTCTCCTACCAGTAAGTTGAGCAGTGTGCTTTTACCGACGTTTGTCTTCCCGACTATGGCTACCGGTATGCCTTGCTTGATGGCGTGGCCAGAAGCGAATGTTGATGTCAGGTTGTTGATGTGTTGGGATATCGTGTTTGCTAATGACAATAACTCAGTGCGGTCTGCAAATTCCAGCTCTTCATGGTCACTGAAGTCGAGTTCCAGTTCGATGAGAGATGTCATTTTCAGCAGACGGTCTCGCAGTTGTGACAGTTCGGTGCTGATATTACCACGTAATTGTCCGATTGCAATACGGTGGGTTGCGCTGTTGGTGGCTGCGATCAGATCGGCCACGGCTTCAGCCTGGCTTAAATCCATTTTGCCGTTGAGAAACGCACGTTGTGTGTATTCGCCCGGTTGTGCCTGTCGGCATCCGGCATCAATGAGCAGTTGTAGAACTTTATTGAGGATATAACGTGAACCGTGACATGATATTTCAGTGCTGTCCTCGCCGGTATACGAATGAGGGGCACGGAATAATGCCACGAGAACATCATCTATGATATTCCCTTCGGAATCTGTTATTGTTCCATAATGTATTGTTTGTGTGCGCGCTTTCTTGAGATGTCCGGCTGTGGTACTTTCATTTCCGTCCTTCTTTCTGCATACATTGGCAGGACGGAAAATGCTATCGGTTATGTTTATAGCCAGACTTCCTGATATACGTATTATTCCAATGGCGCCCCCGGCCGGTGTGGCGAGGGCGCATATTGTATCATTTGCCATTTATATATATGTCAGATTCGTTCCAATACTTTTTCTATCAGATTGTCGATAGTATTTTTGTATCCTGTATTTGCCTGTTTCTCCAGTCTGTTGGCTATTACCATACAGCATGTTGTAGCTTTGTGTCCCATCAGTCGGGCCAGTCCTGCAACGGCCGAACTTTCCATCTCAAAGTTTGTGATGCGGTGACCGTTATGTACAAATCGTTCTATTTTCTTATTTTGGTCAGGGTCGGATAGGGGAATGCGCAACTCACGTCCTTGCGGGCCGAAGAATCCTCCACAGGCTATAGTCACTCCGCGTACCATGTCGTTTGCCGCGATACGCTCGGTCAGTTCCTTGTCTGCGTCTATCACATATGGTGAGCCGAGCTGTCTGTTCCAATTCATGTGTTTGGTGAATGCCTGTTCAAAATCCAAGTCGCACACCTCGTTGCGTCCAGCATAGAAATTCAGCAGCCCGTCGAACCCGATACTTTTCTCACTTATTATAAATGTTCCAGTCGGAGTGTATGGCTGCAGTCCTCCGCATGTACCGATGCGTACAAAGGTCAGTTGTCGGTGTGCTTCGTTTTCTGTACGTGTCTTGAAGTCTATATTTGCAAGAGCGTCCATTTCGTTCAGAACAATGTCTATATTATCGCAGCCTATGCCTGTGCTCTGTACAGTGATGCGTTTGCCGCGGAAAGTTCCTGTGACAGTTCGGAATTCTCGATTTTCCGTTTCGCATTCACGTCTGTCGAAATGTGATGCCACGAGTTCCACTCGTCCGGGATCTCCAACGAGGATTATCTTGTCGGCCATCTGCTCCGGTTTCAAGTGAAGATGGAATATGCTTCCGTCTTGATTGATTATCAGTTCCGATTCTGCAAAATATTTCTTCATAATATCGTTATTTTTAAGTTGATTTTTTACTTAGAACTGTTCTTTGTCTATTTCAGCAGTCAGACAAAAGTGTAGTCTATTCTTTTTTGACATAATATTGGTTTTCAGAGTTTCTTATGTCCTTTTCCAATTGTTTTATATCCATTTCCAGACGCTCATATTGTTTTTCGCTTTTTAGTATCTCCTCTTTTAGTTCGTTTCGTTCTTGAGCATTGGCTTTGGAGTAATACTTGCGTGCCTTGTCTAATGCTGTGGCAAGAGTATTCAGATTTGATGTCATCGTTTTCAGTGTTTCAAACCTTTGTATATTTTCCTTCGAACGGAAATCGGCTGACGTTCGGTATATCGTGTTATTATTGATGACGAAGCGCATTCGGCTGCCGTTGTTATTTTCTCTTTTCCCTTCTGTAATGCTTTTTAATCTGGCCATGGCCTTTGACCTGATGCTCTTGTTCTCCCAAGTATCGGATATTTTAGCTATGCGTGCAAACCGTTCAATCTGTTCCGTCGAGTATGCCTCAGTCTGATATGTCTGCCGTGTGTCCGACGGAATGAATATGTATATACATACTTTGCCTTCCAGTTGGTTGCGGTCTGTGACAAACCATCCTATGCTGTCAAGCTCGTCCACTGCATACATATAGTCGTTTGCCTCAGAGTTGAAAGGCATTCCAATATTCTCGGGCTTGAGATACTGACCCGTTTCGGAGTCGAACCGTGTGACAAAAATATCATATCCACCGATACTTTCCGTGCCTTTGGCTGCAAAATATAATGTGGTGCCGTCGGCCATCATGAACGGGAATGACAAGGAGTTGTATTTTTCTTTGTCGTATATGCCTTTAAGTTCTACCGGTTCGGTCCAAGTCTTGTCCAACATGTCACTTGTGTACAATTTCATGTCGCATGTGTCTCCAAGCGAATAGTAACATTTATTGCCCATTTCGTTGATATGTATATATGATTCGGGCAACTTGTCGGTTGCAAAGAAATCGTTGTATCTATGCAGTGAGCCGGCTTCGTCATTGAGTCTGTATTCTTTCAGAAAAGTATTTTTGTCTGCTACGATACTGTCAATGAACATTACTTTCTGTGTTGAGATTGTCATGCTCTCAATCCGTGGATCAACATTCTCTTTTGTTTCTTTTGCGGGCTTTGCCTTCCGTGCAATCTTTCTTTGCGCCGGCGAGTATGTGAAAGCCAGTATTGCCATTATTACGAATAAAAACGTTCTCTTCATTATGTCTCTGTTGTTTTAGGATTAACAAAGGTAATGAAAAGATTCATTACCTCATAATGTATTAACAAAAATTAAAGACTACTCAATCAACTTATTCTCTGCTTCAAGTGCGTTCCATACGGAATACCTTATTTCCGGATTTGTTTTTTCCAGTTCTTCAAACATCTTTCCGATTGCAGTTCGGTTTGTTTCCCGCTCGTGTGGACATCGCTTGAGCTGTTTTTCGTAGCCTTGTATTTCTGCATACATTCTTATGTCGGCCTCAGCCACCAGACATAGTGGTCTGATGATGGTAAGGGGCATCTTGTTTAATTTCAGACTTGCCGGCATTGTGGAGAAGCGTCCTTGGTAAAATGTGTTCATCAACGCAGTGTGTATGATGTCGTCCATATGATGGCCGAGAGCAATCTTGTTGCATCCTGATTCTTGGGCAAATCTGAGTATTGTTTTGCGTCTGTACCACGAACAGAGAAAACATGTCGGTTTGCGGCAATCGTCTTTCTTGTCGAATCGTGTAGTGACGATATGCAATGGTACGCCAAACCGTTCTGCGAAGTTTTTCAGGTATGCCGTATCCGATTCGTAATTTATGTTTTCTATTTTTATGTGTATGGCTTCGACACTGAATTCCGGCTTGTTTATCATAGCTCTTCTACCAAGCATCTCCAACAGACACAATGAATCCTTTCCACCTGACAGACCTACAAGAATTTTGTCTCCATCTTCTATAAGTCGATAGTCGGAAAGCGCTTTTCTAAAGCGTTTTACAATTTTTCTTTCAAGTTTGTCTTTATTGTTGCTCGCTGGCATGGCATCACTTCATGAATACAAGATATACTGCAAACACTATCAAAAGGAAAGCAAGTGCATGGTTCCATTGCAGGTTCTGTCCGTGAAACATGATATTTGCCATTATAACAAATACAACCAAGCTGATACATTCTTGTATAACTTTCAACTGTACAAGACTAAATGGGCCTCCGTTGTCTTGAAAGCCTATGCGATTGGCCGGCACCTGACAACAATATTCAAAAAAGGCGATAGCCCATGAAAATACAATTACTCCCACCAATGGCCAGTTGCTTGATGTGCCATTCTGTTGCAATTTAAGATGCCCATACCAGGCAAGTGTCATGAACACATTGCTTAGTATGAGCAGTAATACTGTATACAGCCCGTTCATTTGTTTTGTTCTTCCATTAGCTGTTTGTCCATGTTTTCTGCTGCACGCCGTCCGTCTCCCATTGCGAGTATCACGGTGGCTCCGCCCCGTACTATATCACCTCCGGCAAACAGGTCGTGGCGCGACGAACGCATCATGTCGTTTACTGTTATAGTATTCTTTTTCCCAAGTTCAAGACCCGCTACAGATTTCGGGACGAGTGGGTTGGGGGATACGCCTATCGCCACTATCACTTGGTCTACATCTATTACCTTTGTCTCTCCTGTCGGTTCCGGACGCCGGCGTCCTCCTTCGTCCGGCTCTCCGAGTCGCATTACCTCGAGTACAGCCTGCTTGACGGTTCCGTTTGCGTCACCGATATACTCTATTGGGTTGTGCAATGTGAGAAAGTTTATTCCCTCTTCACGAGCATGTTTCACTTCTTCAATCCGTGCCGGCATTTCTGTTTCCGAACGGCGGTATACTATGGTCACCTCAGCTCCCAAGCGTTTTGCCGTGCGGCATGAGTCCATGGCGGTGTTGCCTCCACCTACCACCATCACATGTTTTCCAAAGTTCATTGGAGTGTCGGTATCGGGATTGGCAGCATCCATCAGATTCACTCGTGTCAGGTACTCGTTTGACGACATGACGTTGATAAGGTTTTCACCGGGTATACCCATGAAGTTGGGGAGCCCCGCACCGGAGCCGACAAATATGCCTTTGAATCCGTCGTTTTCCAATTGTTCGATTGAAATGGTCTTTCCTACAATACAATCTGTAGTGAAGTGCACTCCCATCTTTCGCAGGTTGTCTATTTCTACGTCCACAATACTGTTGGGCAGACGGAATTCCGGTATGCCGTATTTCAGCACTCCGCCAATTTCATGAAGAGCCTCGAAAACGTGCACGTCGTAACCGCGTTTTGCCATATCTCCTGCAAAACTCAGTCCCGATGGTCCGGAACCAACCACGGCAATTTTTATATTGTTTGCCGGAGCCATTTCCGGCACGGATATCAGCCCGCTTTGGCGTTCATAATCTGCCGCAAATCTTTCAAGATAACCGATGGCAACGGCCGGCTTGTTCATTTTCAGATATGTACACCGGCTCTCGCATTGCTTTTCCTGAGGGCATACCCTGCCACACACAGCAGGCAGAGCGGAAGTCTGTTTCAGGACTTTGGCTGCCGATAGGAAATCGCCTCTTTCTATGTTTTTTATGAACGTCGGAATGTTTATGTTCACCGGACATCCTTCCACACAACTTGGGTTGACACAATCAAGGCATCGTTTGGCTTCCTGCATTGCCATTTCCGGTGTCAGTCCTATGTTGACTTCTTCTGTGCGTGTTGTAGCTCGGTAGTCGGCGTCCAGTTCCGGCATTGTCACTCTTTGTATCGTTGTGCGATCTTTCGGTTTCAGCGATGCGCGCAATACCTTGCGCCATTGTGCCTCGCGTGATGTCATTTCCTGTACGTTTTCTGCGGTCGTATCGGTTTTCATACCGCCTTTACAGTTGTTGGCAGTCCCGTTTTCAGCCGGCACACTGCTGTCCGGAGCCTTGAGCTCAGCATCCGGCGATGCGTTTGCTGCGGTTTTAAAATGTTCCAGTTCCTCTTGTTCGGCGCGTTTGAATGTTCCCATGCGTTTGAACATCTCGTCCCAGTCGACCAGCGAACCGTCGAATTCCGGACCATCTATACACACAAACTTGGTCTTGCCGCCTATAGTCAGTCGGCAGGCTCCGCACATGCCGGTGCCGTCTACCATGATGGTGTTGAGCGACACGTCGGTCGGTATACCATATTTCTGTGTGAGCATGCAGCAGAACTTCATCATTATCGGAGGTCCTATTGCAAAAGCCTTGTCCACATGACCTTCTTGCTGTATCAGTTTTTCCATGCCGGCCGTCACCATGCCTTTTTCACCGTAAGAGCCGTCATCTGTCATTATGATAAGCCGGTCGCTACTTGCGCGCACCTCGTTTTCCAATATAATCAGGTCTTTGTTACGTCCGGCAATGACTGACAATACTCTGTTGCCTGCAGCTTTCAGCGCCCGGATGATGGGAAGCATCGGAGCCACGCCGACACCACCCCCGGCACAAATCACTGTGCCGAACTTTTCAATGTGTGTCGGTGTGCCGAGGGGTCCCACCACATCGGCTACATTGTCACCTTCGTTCAACCGGCACAGCTTGATTGACGACAGACCAACCTCCTGCACTACAAGTGTTATTGTGCCGCGTTTTATATCAGAGTCTGCTATGGTCAGTGGCATGCGTTCTCCTTTACTGTCGATGCGCACAATCACGAAATTGCCTGCCTTACGGCTCTTTGCTATCATCGGAGCCTCTATCTCAAAGAGAAAAACTTTCTCTGAGAAACGCTTTTTCTTTACTATTCTGAACATGTTGTTGAAGATTTGGAGGTTGGAAGCATACGACTTTTAAAAGTTTTTGTCGTCCAATATCTCAAAACCGCAGTAGGGTACGAGACACTTCGGTACCCGTATGCCTTCCGGTGTCTGATTGTTTTCTATGATAGTGGCCACTATTCTAGGTAGGGCCAAAGCCGAACCGTTCAGTGTATGGCACAATTCCGTCTTCTTGGTTTCGTAGTTGCGGTAGCGGCATTTCAGTCGGTTGGCCTGATAGCTTTCGAAATTCGATACTGATGAAACTTCCAGCCAGCGTTTCTGTGCGGCACTATACACTTCGAAGTCGTAGCATATGGCAGAAGTGAAACTCATGTCACCGCCACAGAGACGTAGTATGCGGTAGGGCAGTTCGAGTTTTTTTACCAGACCTTCCACGTGTTCAAGCATTTCGTTGAGACTTTCGTACGAGTGGTCCGGAGTGTCGATACGTACAATCTCAACCTTGTCAAACTGATGCAGACGGTTCAGGCCGCGCACATCCTTGCCATAACTGCCGGCTTCACGGCGGAAGCATCCGGAGTAGGCACAACGCTTGATGGGCAAGTCTTTCTCGTCGAGAATCACGTCACGGAATATGTTTGTCACCGGAACTTCGGCCGTAGGAATCAGGTATAGGTTGTCCTCGTTGCAGTGGTACATCTGTCCTTCTTTGTCGGGCAACTGCCCCGTACCATATCCGGATGCCTCGTTGACAACATATGGCGGCTGTACTTCCAGATAGCCGCTCTTGCGTGCTTCCTCAAGGAAGAAAGCTTCCAATGCGCGTTGCAAACGGGCCATTTTACCGATGTATACAGGAAATCCCGCTCCTGTGATTTTAACACCGAGGTCAAAGTCTATCAGATTATATTTCTTGCATAGATCCCAATGACACATGGCTTCCTCGCCCAAATCGGGCATCTGACCGCCTTCTTTCACCACCACATTGTCCTCGGCACCGGCACCTTCCGGTACATCGTCGTTGGGGATATTTGGAATCGAGCACAAGAGTGTCGTCAGTTCCTTTTCCGCTTTGGTCATCTCATCTTCCAGAATCTTGTCGGATTGTTTCAGTGCGGCTACTTTTGACTTTATTTCTTCAGCCTCTTCTTTCTTGCCTTGCTTCATCAGTGTTCCCACTTGGGCAGCCATAAGTTTGGCTTCTTGCTTGTTCTTGTCTGATTTTGCTTGTGCTTCACGACGGCGTCTGTCTGCTTCGAGCACATTTTCAATGGCTTCTTTTGCACCTTTGAAGTGCTTTTTTCCCAAGCCCTTTATCACACGTTCAGTTTCTTCACTGATTAATTTGAGTGTAAGCATAATATTATTATATTATTTTTTTATAAACTATTCTTAAATATCATGCAAAGATACGGAAAAAAGATTAAAGACGATGGTTTTTTGTCGCTTAAAATCGTTGTCTTAAATGTTAAAAACAACATTGCGGTCTCTTCCATATCTGCATTGGCAATGCGTGGGCTGGAGGGGGCAGTGTAGGGTGACGTGGAATATAATTGATAATAACGGCAGAAGTCCCATTTCTCTGAATGCAGAGATATGGGACTCCTGTTGTTTGTTTGGAATAAATTATGTATTGTTTATTTCTTCGGTTTATGCTTCTGCGTCAGGTATAACCGAAACTATACTCTTGTCACGACGACCACGCTTGAAGTTTACAACTCCATCCACTAATGCGTAAAGGGTGTCATCTTTGCCGATGCCCACACCGTTGCCGGGATTGTGTTTTGTACCACGCTGACGAACAATGATGTTGCCTGCAATTACCTTTTGGCCACCCCAAATCTTAACGCCTAATCTTTGTGAAGCTGATTCACGGCCGTTCTTCGAACTACCAACACCTTTTTTATGTGCCATTTTCTACTTCCTCCTGATTTTTAAGCGATTACTTGTTTGATTTCTACCTCTGTGAATTGTGCGCGGTGACCATTCTTCTTGCGATAGTCCTTTCTACGCTTCATCTTGAATACGATGACTTTATCGCCCTTTACCAGGGGATTCAACACCTCACATACAATCTTTGCACCGTTTACGGTAGGTGCACCGACCTCGACAGTGCCGTCCTTGTCTACGAGCAGCACCTTTTCGAATTCAACAGCCTGACCTTCCTTTGCGTCACGGATGTGGTGAACAAAGAGCTTTTTGCCTTGTTCGGCCTTAAACTGCTGACCGTTAATTTCTACAATTGCGTACATTAATATTATATTAAACGGTTTTTTCCGGCAGGCGGACATGCTTCGTGCTATCACTTGTTTGAGCCTCCACGGACTAAATCGGGCGCAAAGTTACTATATTTAAATGGATTTGGTGGAGAGATAATGAAACAAAAACCACTGATTTAACAATAATTAAACATTTGCATTATACAACAACCATTGTCTGACGTTGGATTTATAACTGGTTTGATTTTCAAATGCCTCTTTTACAAATCGAAACAGCACATTTATACTCACTTGAATAAATATGAGCAAACGCACCGAAAGCGTGTCCTACCGGTAATTGAAACATGGTTAAGTGTATTCGATGAAAGTGTCCCGTATAAAAAAATAAAGCGATGACCTTCACAGGCAGTCGCTCCATATACTTCAATAGGTATTAGTACCTTTTAAGGTAAAAAGATTGTTTTCAGGATAACGATGCAAAGATATGGCTTTTTTTTATATTTCCCAAACTTTTATTGATATATTTTTGAAATATTTGTTGTGTGGGCGCACAATATTCGTTGTGCCTGATGGTGAATTTGTCTTTACAGACTCAATCCGCACCAAGCACTTCTTTTAAGAATTCATCTTCGCTGATTATCCGAACTCCAAGTTTCTCGGCTTTTTGGAGTTTTGAAGGTCCCATGTTCTCACCTGCAAGGACGAATGACGTCTTTGAACTTATCGAACCGGAATTTTTACCGCCGTATTTCTCTATCATGGCCTTGTACTCATCGCGGCTGTGGCGGCTGAAAACACCGCTTATCACTATCGTCCGGCCGGCCAGTCGGTCGTCTGTGCCAGCCATTTGGTCTTCGCTCAATTGCATCTGTACGCCATAGTCGCGCAGTCGCTCCACTATTTTCATGTTTACAGGATCGTGGAAATAGGTTATCACGCTGCGCGCTATCACTTCGCCAATACCTTCCACCTGCATCAGTTCGTCGATGCCGGCAGAGGCCAACGCATCCATCGTCTTGAAATGGCGGGCAAGGAGTTTGGCTGACGTCTCGCCCACAAACCGTATGCCGAGAGCAAACACCACCCGTTCGAAGGGCACCTGTAGCGAGTCGGCTATGCCCTGTACCACTTTGCGGGCTGACTTCTCACGGCTGCCATCACCGTTAATCTGCTGTACTTGGATATCGTAGAGGTCGGCCACATTATGTATCAGTCCGCGGCGATAGTACTCGTCTACAGTTTCCGGTCCCAGGCTGTCTATATTCATCGCTTTGCGCGATATGTAATGTTCTATGCGTCCTTTTATCTGCGGCGGACATCCCGAATCATTCGGACAATAGTGTGCGGCTTCGCCTTCTGGACGTATCAGCGTGGCACCACATTCAGGGCAGTACACGGCAAACTTTACAGGTTCGGCATCGCTTTCTCGGCTTTTCTCGTCCACACCTACAATCTTCGGTATTATCTCGCCGCCTTTCTCCACATACACATAGTCGCCGATATGAAGATTGAATGAACGGATAAAGTCTTCATTGTTGAGCGTGGCCCTGCGTACTGTTGTTCCGGCAAGTTGCACGGGTTCCATATTGGCTACGGGGGTTATATGGCCTGTACGTCCCACTTGGAATGTCACCTCGTTCAGACGTGTACGCTCACGTTCGGCCTTGAATTTGTATGCTATGGCCCATCTTGGGCTCTTGGCTGTGTAACCGAGAGCACGCTGCTGTCGCAAAGAATTGACCTTCAGCACTATGCCGTCAGTGGCTACCGGCAGATTGCTGCGCTCTTTGTCCCAAAACCTTATAAATTCGTATATTTCTTCAAGGGTCTTGACCTTGCGCATGCCATCGCTTGTCTTGAATCCCCACCCATGGGCGGTTTCAAGATTCTCCCAATGTCCGTCAAAAGGCAGCTCGTCGCCTAACATATAATACAGATAGGCATCCAATTGGCGGCTGGCTACAAGTGCGGAGTTCTGGCTTTTCAGCGTTCCGCTTGCCGCATTGCGCGGATTGGCAAAGAGCGGCTCTTCGGCTGCCTCACGTTCCATATTCAGGCGTTCGAACACCCGCCACGGCATAAGTATCTCACCGCGTATTTCAAATTTCTCCGGAACTTCCGCATTTACTACCAATGGAATTGATTTTATTGTCTTCACATTGGCCGTGACGTCGTCACCGCGCACCCCGTCACCTCGTGTAACGGCACGCACCAGACGTCCGTTCTCGTATGTCAGACTGATGGACAGTCCGTCGTACTTCATCTCGCAGCAAATCTCGAAGTCTTCGCCACCCAATCCTTTCTTTACCGAATTGTAGAAGTCCGCCACCTCTGCCTCGTTGTAAGTATTTGACAGTGAGAGCATAGGATAGCGATGTTCTACCTGAGTGAACTCACGGTTTATGTCGCTTCCCACTCTCTGTGTCGGAGAGTTGTCGTCGGCCATCTCCGGATGTCGTGCCTCAAGTTCCTGCAGTTCGCGCATCATCATGTCAAACTCCATGTCGCTTACAGTCGGCATGTTCAGTACATAGTATCTGCGATTGTGCTCATGCAGCTCGTTGCGTAGCTGTAATATTCTGTCTTTCTCGTTCATGCGAAATGTTTTCTATCTTGTTATCATATTCAATACCTATCACAGTGGACAAATCAGTGGACAAATGCAAGAATATGCTTCTGTAAACTTCATAAGAATCGAGTTCTTGATACACCCACTTGGAAAATACGACTACAAAGTTATGACAAAAAGACCATAAAACCAAACTACTTGCATATAATAAAAATGAAAGTAGTGTATCGAAAGTGTCTGACTGTTATGATATTGTTGCATCAGAACGGCCAGTATTGCATTGCGAAAGTGGCACTTTGAGTATGTAAAAGTGCCACTTTGGGGATGTGAAAGTGGCACTTTAGGAATGCGAAAACGGAACTTTGGGGATGCGGGAATTTTGCTATTTCTGCATAAAGGGTATTGTTTTCAGAGGCATAATGACACATTTTTGGGGCCTCAATCCACGATTCTTTGCCTGGAAATACGATTTTCAGAACCCTAAGGCATGTTTTTGCATTTCTGCCCCACATGCCTTTCTGTAGGAATGAGAGAAAACCCGCGTAAAAACGGGCCGGATTGATTCTCCAAAACGGAGATTTCGGTATGAAAACAGCGAAATGAATTCTCCGTTTTGCCATTTCATGTGTTAAAAACGTGTTTTTCGTATGCTGAAATAGCATTTTTCAAAGTCATTTCTCCGAGTTTTCTATGGACGGAATTTTGCTGAATATTTACATTTAAAGATAAAGGAAAGTCGTGATGTGCTGTGTAACAGAGACTCATATATGATGTGTGGAGGCTATTTTTATTTACAATTGATGTTGTGATTTATTACGGAGAATTCGGAGAATCTCCGAAAACAGGATGTGTGTATTATGTTATAATCTGTAAGTAAATATTTTATATAATAATCTATTATTTAAATACATAATATGTATTTAAATAATAGATTATTATATACCCTGTGAAATCATATGTAGTGCATACTCCTTTTTCGGAGATTCTCCGAATTCTCCGTTTTTAAAACGCACCAACCAATCTTACATAAACGGTCCTTAATTGTATCCAATGGTCTGTATAATAACGCTTATTCCACGGCAATACCGTTAATAAAACGCGACACATGTTGTAAGGAATATCGAAAAAAGTCATTACCAAAATAGCGTTTTTAACACATGAAATGGCAAAACGGAGAATTCATTTCGCTATTTTCATACCGAAATCTCCGTTTTGGAGAACATTCTCAGCTTTTTGGAGAATTCGTCCGAAAGAGGTAAATGCACATTTCCCGGCCGGTGGTTTCAAATTGAAAGTAATCCGTTTCTTTTTTTGTATGCTTCGTGTGCTTTTTATTCTTTTTGCTAAAAACTTATCGTATATGCTTCATTGCATTCTAATAATAAAATCATTTGCATCTTTCAAATATTTGAGTTGGAAAACATTTTCCGTGTCTTCTTGTCCTTATGTCCAAAAAAAATATAGCCTTTCAAGAGCCATTTGTCTTTGTCTTATTGTCAGAATAAAAGGTATTGGCGCTTTATTATAATTTATTATGACCATATTTAGGATTATTTTAGAAAATATATCATAAAGGAATAGTTGTACTATCAATTTTTTTTGCTAAATTTGCAGCATCAAAATAATAAAAAAGTTTCAATAGGTTATGGCAAAGTATAATATTACAGAGAGAAAGGAAAAGGAAGCAGCCTACAGAAGTCTGGTCAGCCCGAAGTTGATGGATGAGATGAAAGAGAAGATTCTCAATATCATCGTCATGCAGAAAAAGTATAAGGATAAGGATTATTCGGCGAAAAAACTTGCCGAGGATCTTGGAACCAACACGCGCTATATATCAGCGGTTGTGAACGTTCGTTTTCATATGAATTATACCTCTTTTGTAAACAAGTTCCGTATAGAAGAAGCGATGACCATTCTTGTGGACAAACGCTACAAGGATCTGAAGATGGAGGAGGTGAGCGATATGGTAGGATTCTCCAACCGTCAGTCGTTCTACGCATCGTTCTATAAGATAATGAACATGACACCACGCGAATATCGCCTGTTGCACCAGGCGCATCATCCGGCTGTCATGGCACAAAGGTTTAAGAAAAGTGTAAAGGGAGAGTCTGAAATTGTGTGATGAGTTCTTCCGACTTTAATTATCTTGACATCCGGTTTGCTGATATACAGATGCTCCGTTACCGCCTGGATGGTTTTGACGGATTGTCTCTGAATCAGAAGAAATTGATATATTGCCTTGCCGAGGCTACGTTGTGGGGACGTGACATCACGTTCGGACAGTTTGGCGGGTACAATCTTAAAATAAGAAAGACTCTTGAAGCAGTGGTGTTGAGCCGGGATATAGCTCGCACCACTCTTGATTATATTGCCCTGAAGGATTATCTGAGACGGGTGTGGTTTTCGAGCGGCATATACCATCATTATGGGTGCGAGAAGTTCAAACCCGGATTCAGTGAGGCCTATTTCCGTAATGCCGTAGCAATGGCCGATGTCGCGCTGTTGCCACTTGATGGAATGACTGTAGGGGAATTGTGCGATGAACTTGTGCCTGTGATATTTGATTCCGACGTGTTGCCCACCCGTCTGAACAAGATAGCGGGTGATGATTTGGTTGCAACGTCGGCCAATACATATTATGTCAACGTGACGCAGGCAGAGGCGGAGGCTTTTTACGATGTGCAGAAAAAGACAGGCGATGGCGAAAGACCGGTATCCTATGGTCTTAATACGACACTTGTGAAAGATTCCACCGGTGAGTTTTCTGAGAAAACATGGTGCACGGAAGGCCTATACGGTCCTGTAATCAGCCGTATCGTATATTGGCTGGAAAAAGCCATGGAACATGCGGAGAACGATGCGCAGCGTGATGTTATATCCACATTGATAGAATTTTACCGGACGGGGAGTCTGGATGTTTTTGACGAATATTCAGTGAAGTGGGTGAAGTCGACAGACGGAATGGTCGACTTCATAAATGGATTTATAGAGGTATACAGCGATCCGCTCGGTCTGAAAGGTTCGTGGGAAGGCATTGTGGAGTATAAGGACATTGAAGCTACACGTCGTACGCGCACGGTGAGCGACAATGCACAGTGGTTTGAAGATCATTCGCCTGTTGATGTCCGTTTCCGCAAACCGGTGGTCAAGGGTGTCACGGCCAATGTGGTGAAGGCAGCCATGCTCGGCGGTGACGAGTATCCGTCGACAGCCATCGGTATAAATCTGCCCAACGCTGACTGGATACGTGCCGAGCACGGCAGCAAGAGCGTCACTATCGGTAACCTGATAAGCGCCTACAGTGTCGCATCGCGTGAGAGCGGCATGAGTGAAGAGTTCATCGCGGACGAGGAGACTAAGCTGTTGGTCGAGCGTTACGGTGAAGTGTGCGATGAGTTGCACACCGATTTGCACGAGTGTCTGGGTCATGGCTCCGGACGGCTGTTGCCCGGCGTAAACAGTGATGCCCTGAAAGAGTATGGCAACACGATAGAGGAGGCTCGGGCGGATTTGTTCGGACTTTATTATATGGCGGACGAGAAAATGACAGAACTCGGTCTGTTGCCTGATGGGGAGGCATACAAGGCTCATTATTATACGTATATGATGAACGGACTTATGACGCAGCTTGTACGTATAGAGCCCGGCCGCAACATCGAGGAGGCCCACATGCGCAACCGTGCTCTCGTGGCACGATGGTGTCTGGCAGAGGGAACTGCCGTAAAAATGGTCAAGGGAGACGACGGACGGACGTTTGTTCACATAGAGGACTACGCCCGTCTGCGTTCGCTTTTTGCCGTTCTGCTGGCAGAAGTGCAGAGAATAAAAAGTGAAGGAGACTATGGCGCGGCCCGGAATCTGGTAGAGGCATATGGCGTGAAAATAGATGCACACCTGCATGCCGAAGTGCTGGAGCGTTATCGCCGTCTGGACATTGCGCCATACAAAGGCTTCATCAATCCGGTGCTTGTGCCGGTAAGTGACCAGGAAGGCAATGTAGTCGATATAAAGGTCGACTATACCGAAAGCTATGACGAACAGATGTTGCGTTACGGCAGAGAGTATTCTATGGTTTAATCGTGATATACCTGAGATATACGTTTTTGTCCGGATTTTGCCATAGCGAGAATATGAATGATTTAATCCTAAGGTTTAAGTTGGAAATCGGATGACAGCAGACAGAGTAAAAGAGATAAAACGCTCTTTCCGCCTGATGATGGATGGCCAGACAGCGCAGTCTATGCGTGACAAAGGCGTCGCCTACAGGATAAACTGGGGCGCGCCGCTGCCCATGCTCAAGGAAAAGGCCCGGGAAATCGGTGAGGACTATGAATTGGCCATAGCCTTGTGGAAGGACGATGTGCGTGAGTGCAAGATATTGGCCGTGTTCGTGATGCCGGCAGACCGGATGTTGCCCGAGGTGACGGACATATGGATGGAACAGACACGCGAATGGGAGATAGCCGAGATCGCATCGTCATGTCTGTACTGGCGTCTACCGTTTGCGGCGGAGAAAGCTTATCAATGGATAGCGTCTGACAACGAGATGTATCAGATGTGTGGATTCAGTGTCCTTTCACGTCTGTTCATGAACGGACAGGAACCCAATACCCGGGGTATCAACGAATATATCGACCAAATGACGGCAGCCATGCAGGGAGGAACGCTGCGGGTAAGAAAGGCGGCGATGGCCAGTGCAATACGTTTTTCAGAACTCGGATTGGTGTACAGGCGTATGGCCGAAAATGCTCTGAAGAGCATTGGTATTGAACTTTTTTGACTATGCGGCCGTTATTTGAGGAATTTATATTAATTTTGTACGGTTGATGAAGTGTTGTCGCAAATGAAAGATAATGTAAAGGCTTCTGTGAGGCAGATACTGACCGGTTATCTGGAACTGAACAATCATCGTAAAACTCCGGAGCGTTATGCCATACTTGATGCCGTATATAGTATGGACGGGCATTTCACTCTTGAGCAACTCGGGGACAGACTCAGTGAGGGTTTCCACTTTCCCGTAAGTCGTGCCACACTGTACAATACATTAAAGTTGTTTATGGAGCTCAGGCTCGTAATACGCCACCGTTTTCAGGGCAGCACAAAATATGAGGCCTGTTACGACGATAACAGTCACTGCCACCAGATATGTACGGTTTGTGGCAAGGTGACGGAGTTTAAGTCTTCTGAAATAGATGCTGCCATATCTGCAATGCATTTGAAGAGATTCCGCAAGGATGGCTTTTCGCTTTATGTATATGGTATATGCAGTACCTGTCAGGCCCAGATAACCAAACAGAAAACCAATAGGGCGAAACAGAAATCACAAAAAGATAAATGCAATGAATGAAGGTAAGATTGACGTTCTGCTGGGACTCCAGTGGGGTGACGAAGGAAAAGGCAAGGTGGTAGACGTGCTTACTCCTGAATACGATGTAGTGGCCCGTTTCCAGGGCGGACCAAATGCCGGCCATACATTGGAATTCGAAGGACAGAAGTACGTGCTGCGCAGCATACCGTCCGGAATTTTTCAGGGAGGCAAAGTGAATATCATCGGCAATGGAGTGGTACTCGCACCCGATTTGTTCATGGACGAGGCCAAGGCGCTGGAAGCAAGCGGGCATGAACTGAAGAGCCGTCTGCACATATCGAAGAAGGCTCATCTTATTATGCCGACCCATCGTGTGCTCGATGCAGCCTATGAGGCAGCCAAAGGCAAAAGCAAGGTAGGTACGACAGGAAAGGGTATCGGTCCGACATATACCGACAAGATATCGCGCAACGGATTGCGTGTGGGAGATATATTCGATAACTTCGAGCAGAAATACAAGGAGCACAAGGCACGGCACGAGAGCATTCTGAAGTCGATGGGATATACGGAATACGACATTGCAGATGTTGAGAAGAAATGGCTGGAGGGTGTGGAGTATCTGCGCGGTTTCCACATCGTTGATTCCGAGCACGAAATAAACGGACTGCTCCGGCAGGGTAAGAGCATACTTTGTGAGGGAGCCCAAGGCACCATGCTCGATGTAGACTTCGGCTCTTATCCATTTGTTACGTCTTCAAACACCATCTGTGCCGGAGCATGTACCGGACTTGGCATCGGACCTAACAAGATTGGTGATGTGTATGGCATCATGAAAGCATATTGCACGCGTGTCGGTGCGGGACCGTTCCCTACGGAATTGTTTGACGAGACAGGAGTCAGAATTCGCGACCTCGGTCACGAGTACGGAGCCGTAACGGGCCGCGAACGCCGCTGCGGATGGATAGACCTTGTGGCATTGAAGTATGCTATAATGATCAACGGTGTAACCAAGCTGATCATGATGAAGAGCGATGTCCTTGACGGTTTCGACACAATCAAGGCTTGTGTGGCATATAAGCAGAATGGTGCGGAGATTGACTATTTCCCGTATAATATAGAGGACGGCATAGAGCCTGTATACAAGGAACTGCCCGGATGGAAGACGGATATGACCCAAATGGTAAGCGAGGCCGAATTTCCCGAGGAATTCAATGCCTATGTCAAGTTCCTTGAGGCAGAACTGGAGACACCCATCAAGATTATTTCCATCGGACCGGACAGAGAGCAGACCATAGTGAGAGACTGAAATAATTGGACATTTGATATTTGAACTTCATACATTAAACTTTATGATATGCCTTATACCGCATAATCATAAGGTTTAATGTTTAAATATAAATAATATAGAAAACAATGAACAAGCCAAGTATACCAAAAGGTACCCGCGACTTTTCTACCGTAGAAATGGCAAAGCGCAATTACCTTTTTGACACGATACGTTCGGTATATGCACTCTACGGTTATCAACAGATAGAGACGCCTGCGATAGAGACATTGCAGACACTGTTGGGGAAATATGGCGAAGAGGGAGACAAATTGCTCTTTAAGGTGCTTAACAGTGGCGATTATCTTAATAAAGTGACTGATGAAGAACTTGCCAGGCGCGATTCCTTGCATTTGGCATCTCGTATCAGCGAGAAGGGGCTACGTTATGATCTGACAGTGCCGTTTGCGCGCTATGTAGTGATGCACCGTGAAGAGTTGCAGTTGCCTTTCAAGCGTTACCAGATTCAGCCGGTATGGCGTGCCGACCGTCCGCAGAAAGGACGCTACCGCGAGTTCTATCAGTGTGATGCCGACGTTGTGGGCAGCGACTCGTTGCTTAACGAGGTAGAGCTGATGCAGATTGTCGACACGGTTTTCAGCCGTTTGGGCATCCGGGTACAGATAAAGATAAACAACAGGAAGATTCTAACCGGTATTGCCGAGGTGATAGGCGAGGCTGACAAGATAACTGTGATAACCGTAGCAATAGACAAGCTCGACAAGATAGGGCCGGATGGCGTAAACGCTGAATTGAGGGATAAAGGCCTCAGTGACGATGCCATTGGGAAGTTGCAGCCGATCATCTCTCTCAGCGGCACGAACGATGAGAAGTTGCAGACAATCAGTGATGTGTTGAAAGACAGTGAAGTGGGACTGAAGGGAGTGGAAGAGACTCGTTTTATCCTCGATACACTGAAAACGGCAGGACTGAACAACGAGATACAGCTTGACCTGACACTCGCACGCGGACTGAACTATTATACCGGTGCCATCTTTGAGGTCAAGGCACTTGATACGCCAATGGGAAGCATCACCGGTGGCGGACGATATGACAATCTTACGGGTATATTCGGTATGCCGGGATTAAGTGGAGTGGGTATATCGTTTGGTGCAGACCGTATATACGATGTATTGAATACGCTTGAGCTTTTCCCAAAGGAAGCTGTTACTGGAACACGGTTGCTTTTCATAAATTTCGGAGAGAAAGAAGCCGCATATTGCATGTCGATGGCCCGTAATGCCCGTAATGCCGGCATAAAGACAGAAATATATCCTGATGCAGCCAAAATGAAAAAGCAGATGGCGTATGCCAATATCAAGGCAATACCTTTTGTGGCTATAGCAGGAGAGAATGAGATAAAGGAAGGCAAGGTGATGCTGAAGAACATGACGACAGGGGAACAGACTATGGTTACGTCTGACGAACTTATCGACATTGTTGGATAGCTGATTCCGGTGCCGGCAATGTGATTGCAGACAGACTGATACAGACGGGATGACTGTATGAAAGACGTTGCCGGCACTTGAGAATGATATCCTTTTGATAAAGGAAACGGAGGGGACAACGGACTCTGCAAGAAATTGGAAAGACAGGAGAACAAGAAATAATATGTAAAAACTGAAACGACTAAAACAAATGAAACGAATTAAAGTATTAGGCTACATGGCCGTGGTATTGATGGTATTGTCTGCATTCAAGCAGGACAAGGTGGTCACTATATTTATGATTGGTGACTCTACAATGGCCAACAAGAGCATAAAGAATGGTAACAAGGAGCGTGGCTGGGGTATGGCCTTGCAGTGTTATTTTGACGACGGCATACGAATAGACAATCATGCCGTCAACGGGCGATCTTCTAAAAGTTTCATAGACGAAGGGCGTTGGCAGGTAGTGGTGGACAAGATACGTCCCGGTGACTATGTGTTCATACAGTTCGGGCATAATGACGAGAAGCCCAAAGCTGACAGGCATACAGACCCAGGAACGACATTCGATGCCAACTTGAGTAAGTTTGTTCGTGAGACACGTGATAAGGGCGGTATACCGGTATTGTTCAACAGCGTGGTACGTCGCAATTTCATGAAGGTGGCTCCGAAAAACGATGATGACGAGGCCTTAAGAAAAACCACCGGTCCGACGACGGTTAAGAGCAATGAAGAGGGTGACAGCCTGGTTGATACGCATGGCGACTATATTGTAGCTCCGCGCAATGTGGCAAAAGAACTTGGGGTGGTGTTTGTGGATGCCAATAAGATAACTCACGAACTCGAGCAGGGAATGGGACGTGAGGCTTCGAGAAAACTGCATATGTGGTTTATGCCAGGCGAGGAGCCTTCGATACCTAAAGGCCGTCAGGACAACACACATTATAACATATACGGTGCCCACGTGGTGGCGGGGTTGCTTGCCGATGCCGTATCGGAAGAGATACCTGCGCTTAAGAAGCATTTGGTGCATCGGGATATGTCCGTCGCTTCAAATGGTATCGGTGATTTCTTCACCGTGCAGGAAGCTGTGGACAATGCGGTCGACGGCAAGAAAACAACAATTCAGCTGTTTGCCGGCGAGTGGGACAGACCGACGGTTTCAAAGGGAAAGAAGATAAAATTTGTTTTGCGCGAAGGAGCTAAATGGAAGAAGTAAGAAATATAATATTTCCGACGAAATGTTTGTTTATCTGAAAGAGAATATTTATCTTTGCACCTTGATTTAGTATTAATCAAATTAAACGAATACGGATATGAAGAAAAAGTTTATTTGCTCGGTATGCGGATATATATATGAGGGTGAGACAGCACCTGAGAAATGTCCGCTTTGTAAGGCTCCGGCTTCAAAATTCTCGGAAATGACAGTGGACGGCGAGGCTGATTTTGCCACAGTACATGTTCTTGGCGCAGCAAAGAACGAGGGGGCAAACGAGGAGATGATAAAGGATCTCAATGCACATTTCAACGGTGAGTGCTGTGAGGTGGGTATGTATCTTGCAATGAGTCGTCAGGCTGATCGTGAAGGATACCCGGAAATAGCGGAGGCATACAAGCGTTATGCTTTTGAGGAGGCAGAACACGCTTCAAAGTTTGCCGAGCTCCTCGGTGATGTGTTGGGCAGCACAAAGGCTAATCTTGAGGCGCGTATAGCAGCAGAAAAGGGCGCTTGCGAAGATAAGTTCCGTATAGCAAAGAACGCCAAGGCTGCAGGAATGGATGCTACACACGACACTGTGCATGAGATGGCTAAGGACGAAGCACGCCACTGTGCAGGATTCATGGGTCTCTACAAACGTTATTTTGGCGATAACAAGTAAATTATACAATAAAACAAGTGAATAGTCGTTTTATCATTAAGATGAAACGACTATTCTTTTATATCATGGCAATAGCCACTGCATTGATGTCATGTAGTGACGATGACTCTTTCACGACGAGTCGTTCTGCCGTTCTTTCTTTTTCACGTGACACAGTCAGTCTTGATACAGTGTTCAGCACCGTACCTACTTCTACGCAGACTTTTTGGGTATACAATAAAAATGAGGATGGACTGAGGTTGCGGCATGTACGTCTGAGGCATGGAAATCAGAGCGGTTTTCGTATTAATGTAGATGGGACATATCTTGACAATACGTTAGGAAGTGTAGTTCGTGATCTTGAAATACGTAAGGGTGACAGCATACGGGTATTTGTTGAATTGACGTCGTCTGCCACCGGTTCTGACAAACCGGAACTTGTGACCGATGAACTTGCATTTGTTTTGGAGAGTGGGGTGGAGCAGTGTGTCAATCTGCGTGCTTACTCATGGGATGCTATAATGCACGATAGTATTATTGTTGACCGTGATACAGTAATATCCGAATCCAAGCCGATATTGATAAGAAAAGGAATAAAGGTGGAAGAGGGGGCTACACTCACTATCAATTCTCCTACTGTGATGTATTTTCACAGTGGAGCAGGAATAGACGTGTATGGGCGCATACTTGTCAATCCGGAATCAGATTCTCATAAAGGTGATGTTATATTTCGTGGTGATCGGTTGGACCGCATGTTCGAATATCTTCCCTATGACCGTGTGAGCGGACAGTGGAGGGGTATAAACATCCATTCGTCTTCTATATCCAATCGCCTGTGTAATGCTGATATTCATAGTTCTGAGTACGGAATCATTTGCGATTCGGCCGAATACGATGGACAGAATCAGCGTCTTGCACTTGAAAATGTCACCATACATAATTGTAAGGGGCCGGGGGTGATAAGCTACAACTCTAACATTTCTTTGGCAAATTGTCGTATCAGCAATACCCTCGGCGACTGCCTGGCCGTTTATGGAGGCAGTGCACAACTTATATATTGCACTCTTGCCCAGTTCTATCCGTTCAGCGGTGACCGTGGCTTTGCTCTTCGTTTTACAAATTTTGTTGATGATAAGGACTATCCGTTATATATGCTGGAATGTTATAATTCAATAATCACGGGGTATTCCGAAGATGAAATAAAGGGTGAGACAAGGGACAAGGACTCGGATGTGCCATTTGTCTATTATTTTGAAAATATGATTATGCGTACCCCCGAGACTGAAGAAATAAAGGAATCGGAGCAATATGTGAATGTTGTATTTGAAACTCCGGATGACGAAATACAGGGGAAATCGCATTTCGTGATTGTCGATGAGGAGAATCTTTATTACGATTTTCATCTCGATTCTCTGTCTACTGCTATCGGGAAAGGAAAAGTCATAACGGCATATCCCACCGACCGTGACGGTGTGGAACGTGGCGAAAGACCGGATCTTGGCTGTTACCAGTACAGATAGTGCATATCAGATATGCCAACATCTGTTCGGGCTTGAATCTACATCTGCTTGTCCGAGAATGAAAGTGGCATGAGATTTCTGATTCCTTCGATAACGTATATATGGCATGTTCCGTATAAAAGAATCTTTATGGGGCGTCCGTATCTTGTTTCTGTTTCAATCAGCGCTTGCCGGCAACTTCCACATGGTGTGATTGGTTCGGCAAGCAATTCGCCATTTTCGTTTCGTGCCGCTATGGCTATTGTTGTCACGGCAAGTTCGGGATATTGTGCACCAGCGGAAAAGAGTGCTGAGCGCTCGGCACATATTGTAACAGGATAGGCTGCGTTCTCCTGATTACATCCGATAACTTCAGTTCCGTCTTCCAAAAGCAATGCCGCACCTACTTTAAAGTTGGAGTAGCGCGCATAGGAGCGTTCTGTAGCCTCAATGGCTTTTTTTACCAAACGGATTTCCGTGTTGTCAAGTTCTTCCATATGGCAGATGCCAATAACAGATTCAATCACTCTTTTTTTCATAAATAAATCCAATTTTATTGCAAATTTAGTAATTAATCTGTGATAAATGGATTGTTTTCGCTATTTTTGCAATATAAAAATGTAATTTGTTCTTTATGATACGATTGTTACTGACATTGCTTATTATTCCCTTTTCGTTGGGAATCAATGCCCAAATGAGATGGAATCAGGCATATCAGCAATACATAAACCAATATAAGGATTTGGCCATAGAACAGATGCACAAGTATAGCATACCGGCCAGTATAACACTTGCTCAGGGACTTTTCGAGTCGGGGGCAGGGCTTAGTGCACTTGCAAAGCGCGGAAACAATCATTTCGGAATAAAGTGTCATGGCTGGACCGGAGCAAAGACTTATCATACTGATGATGCGCCCGACGAGTGTTTCAGAGCTTACCGGAATGTACGTGACAGCTATGAGGATCATTCACGATTTCTTGTGAATGGCAACCGTTATAGAAATCTGTTTCGTCTTGGTATCACGGATTATAAGGGATGGGCACGTGGTCTGAAAGCAGCCGGATATGCCACTAATCCAAAATATGCAGACCGCTTGATTGAGATAATACAGCTTTACAGATTGTATGAATATGATAGGTCAAAGGGATACAATAGGTTTATGGTCAGGCATAGTAGGGATATCTCTGTGGGCAGACAGGATCTCCATCCCATATACGAATTCAACAAGAATTATTATCTTAAAGCCCGTGCTGGTGACACATTCAAATCTATATCCAAAGAAGTCGGTATTTCGTACCGTGCATTGGCTCGATACAACGAGCGTGACCGCAGGGATGTGCTTGACGAGGGCGATATCGTATATTTGAAGAAAAAGAAGACTAAGGCACCAAAAGCTTACAAAGGGCGTATGCACTATGTACGTGCCGGGGAGTCCATGTACACTATATCACAACTTTATGGTATACGCTTGAGAAGTTTGTATAAGATGAATCGTCTGTCGCCTTATTATCAGATAAAAGTTGGTGACAGATTGAAAATAAGATAGTACCAACTCATAGACTTGATAAGTCTGATTTTATATCAAATGCTACTATCTGAAATATCAAAAGCACCGTTTTGGGGCTGCAGCCCCAAAACGGTGCTTTTGATTTCGCTTTAATATATGCCAAATAAAGAATGTTCCGGGCAACCTTTCTACACACGAGGTTGATGGCTATTGTAGTATGGCTTGAATATGTACGGTTGGCGGACAGATATTTTAAGCATTAGTCCATATGGAAAAGTTCTTCCAATGGTATTGAAATAGGAGAATTGTCCGGGTTTACTTCCATGATGTCAGCCATCATGTTCCACCATTTTTGTGTAATTGGATCCACATTTGTCGTGTCTTGACTATTGGTCTCTTTGTCACATTTCTGTACGGCGAAGAGTAGGTTTGTCTCCTTGTCCCAGAATATGCTGTAATCACTTACCCCCTGGTCCTTTATCATCTGTTTCAGTTCGGGCCAGATTGCTGCATGACGCTTGGCATATTCAGCCTCACATCCTTTTTTCAGAATCATTTTAAATGCAAATCTTCTCATTGTTTTAGTTTTTTGAAGTTATTGTTTATATATTTCTTTATTAAAATCCTTTTACTGTATTTACTGCTGTTTGAACCGATGTGACCTTGATAATGATTTTGGAAAGAAATTCAGTTGATTCATTTGACGTCTTTCAGCGACAGGTAGTAACCAAGTCTGTACATATTGAATATAGTAAGTCTTGGGCTGTTTCCTTTCAGGTTTTTCAATTCCAACTTTCCGAATACTCTGTGCCACATTCTGAAAAATTCCATTGGTATGAACTTTTCCATACGTCTGATACTTTCCAACATTTTGGAATAGTCTGCAAGTTCATTGCGGAAACAATACAACGTGCGCAATGCTTCTTCGGTTTTTGATATGAAAACATCATTGGGCTCGAAATCCCTTATAGACACAGGATTATCGATATGCATTATTGTGATGTTGTTGTGCTTGAGTTCTTTGCCGAAAAATACATCTTCGTAGCCATAATGTTTGAATCGCTCGTCAAAAGGGTGGGCAAGCATTATATTTCGGGATATAATAAAATTAGTAGTCCGAAAACTTTTGTATGGTTGTTTACTTCTTTCCAGCGCAGTGTGATGAGGTTCGGAGGAGTGCTCATATATATATCTTATATTGTGCTTGCCCAGTGAATGGGTTCCTTCTGTACATACTCCTCCATAAAGAACTGCTTTAATGTCAGCATCTATATATCGTTTCAGAAAATGGCTGTCCGGCAACTCAATGTCACAGTCCAAAAACAGCAGATTCTTGAACCGGCTTTGTTCTGCAAGAAAATTTCTGATGGCAGCCCGGCCGACATTCACGTCTCTTGATATATATCTGCAATTCTTGATAGTACTGATGCGGCTGTTTTTCTCTTTTACAGCAATGTCTGTAGAGCCGTCATCTGCTACAATAATCTCGTATAACAATCCTTCTGTTTCAGCCTGTAGATGGAGATTCTCCACCAGACCTTTGCATACATGGTTGTATACAGGTATCAGTATTGATAGTTGGTATTTTTCTTTGTTGCTCACGTTTCAGTTTGTCAGAAATAGATGAAATCAGTACAAAAATAAACAAAAAAACTCATATAAAGAAGTTTTGTTAATTTTATTTGGACATATTCAATTAAAATATTACTTTTGCCAATGAATTTTAGGAATATAATTATTATGAAGAAGTCTATTTTGAAATTTGCATTGTTGGGCTTTTTGTCCATGGAGGGGAATGTTGGTGTAATGGCTCAGGTTAACTTGGGAGATATATTGGGCGCTGTAACAGGAAATAAATCTTCAGGCTCGTCAGGAAATGACTTGATTTCCAATCTTACATCTATCTTCTCAAGCAATAAGCAGGCTACAAAAAATCAAATTGTTGGTACATGGGAGTATACGGAGCCGGCCATTGTTTTTGAATCGGATAATTTTTTAGCCAAGGCGGGGGCGAGCCTGGCTGCAAAGAAGATTGAGAACAAGATACAAGAGCACTTGACAAGGTTTGGCATGGTGCCAGGAGCTGTCAGTATAACATTCAACGAAGACGGCACATTCACAGAGGTATTGAAGAACAAAAATGTTAAAGGCAAATGGGAATTAGAGGATTCAAAGCTGATTCTCACCTATGGAACGATAAAGCCTGTTTCAATAACGACTCAAGTTGAAGGAAAGACACTAATGATTGTGACTGATACCAGCCAGTTGCTCAACATGTTCAAGACTTTGGGAAGCAGGTCAACAAATTCAAGTATAAAGACGGTCACTTCTCTTATGGGAAGTGTGAAAGGAATGAAAGCCGGGCTTACTCTTGTTAAAAAATAATAATAATAAAGTTGGTGTAAATGCTTTTTTGTAAAAAAGCACTAATTTTGCATCCGCTGTCACGAGTTGGCAGCATAAATTCAAACCTAATTAACAAATAAAACAATGGCAACAAAAATCAGATTGCAGCGTGGCGGTCGTAAAAGCTACGCCTTTTACAGCATCGTAATCGCTGACTCAAGAGCACCACGTGATGGTAAATTTACTGAGAAGATTGGAACTTATAACCCCAATACCAATCCAGCCACAGTAGATTTGAATTTTGACCGCGCCCTTTATTGGGTAGAGGTTGGTGCACAGCCAACAGACACTGTACGTAACATCCTGAGCCGTGAGGGCGTTTATCTTATGAAGCATCTCCGTGGTGGCGTTAAGAAAGGTGCTTTTGATGAGGCTGCTGCACAGCAGAAGTTCGACGCTTGGAAATCAGCCAAGGTTAAGGGTGCTGACGCTGTTCGTGAGAAAGACGAACAAGCAAAGAAAGCCGCTTACGCCAAGGAGTTGGAGGCTGAGAAGAAAATCAACGAAGCTATAGCAAAGAAGGTAGCTGAGAAGAAAGCCGCACAGGCTGAGGCTGCAGCTCAGGCAGAAGCCCCCGCTGCAGAGGAGGAGGCTTCTGCAGAGGCATAATCTCATGATTTACTGCAAAATAAAGTGGCCGGAATGTTGATTTCGGCCACTTTATTTATAAGATATCTTGTTCCCCTTTATAAAAACTTTCGTATTTGCGAGCTATTTTTATATATTCGTGGTGCTTTCTCACATATTGAATGCTTTGCTTTTTTAGTGTGATGATACGTTCAGGATGGGCTATCAATTGTTCCAGCTCCCGGTATACACTATCATAGCATGGTTGGACATTGATTATTGGACGAAGTTCGTGTTCGTTTATTAAATCATAGTTCTCTTCCTCTCCACCGCCCACGCATATTATTCCCTTTGACATAGCGAGCAACGGGTTCATCGACGGAGTATAACTGTATAGCTGATCAAGAATGATATCACTGCCGTTCATCATCTTTTCATACTCGTCAAAAGGTACGGATTCGGCAATTCTCAGTTCCACTTTTTGTGGATATTTATGTGCTATGTCGGTTGCTGCATGCAACATTATGTCGGTCCCTTTGTATTCGTTTCTTGTTTTGTTTATTCCGATAAAGATTTTTAAAGGACCGTTGAATACAGGTTCAGGTACCGTTTTCGGAATATGTATAGGAAATGGTATATAGGTGGTTTTTTCGGGAAATGCCGGATGATAGCATATCCAATATTCGTATAACCCTGTTATTATGCCGTTACAATTGTCAGCTATATACTTGTTCAGTCGTTCCTTGTCTGTCCCGATCCAGTCGTGGCGCTCCTTGATGGCGTCTTTGTTTGTGCGTAGTGTTTTGCCGATATTGAAGTCACTATATCTCAAAGGCATATTGTTGACACATGTATTAACCCAGTACCAATCCATGCCGAATCCGCCTAAAAAGACTTTTTTATTGTGTCTGCGCAGATATTTGTATATACGGAAAAGTCTACCAGCTTTCAGTTCTATAAACATCGGGTTGATCAACTGTACAACATCGTAACCTTTAAGACGTGGCAGTATGGCATACAGTTTGGCCATTAACATTATTCCTCCGAGTCGTCCGGGACGGCGTACAAGTGAAATGTCGCGTGGATAGTTTTTCCAGAAATCTCCATTGGACGCTACGGTGACATCGTGTCCCAACATTCTGAGACCTTCGGCCAGTGTCGCATGTACGTTACTATATTCTCCTAAAAGCAGTATTTTCATCTTTCTTTCTTTAGAAATGGCAGAGTGCGCATTAAGACCGTGAGTCCCATATTGCTGTTTGTCATACGTCGAAACCATTTGTATTTTGTGGTATATTCCTTGTCCGGCAGTGGAAACAGACCTTTGGAGTGTAGTTCGGCAAGTTGCTTGTCAAGATATTTACGGCTGTGTATCTGTATAATAATGTTATAGATATAGTCCATAGTAAGTTGTGCCACGCGTCTGTTGATTGCGGTACGATCGTTATGAGGCAAACGGTCAGACATATCGTTAAGTCGTATTATCACCTGTTTTTTGTCGTTAAGCCGTTTCAGTATGCTTCGTTTGTTTTGGTCAGAAATGATAGAGCCCGTACGTCTTCTGTAAAAATATGCTGTAGCGAGGGTGGGATATATGATTTCTGCTCTTAACAACAGTTGTGGTGTAAACTCTTCATCCTCGTGGTATATACCCGGTGTGAATCGCAGTTCTCCCAACGTTGTACGTTTCACGATATATCCGCATGATGACGGATGAATATTGTTGTGTTGCATATATTCAGTTCCGCAGACAGGTTTAACCTCGGTGAATGTCATTTGGTTTGTCATTTTACTTGATAAGTCAAAAAGCACCATATCAGGCATGTCGTGGTATCTGACTATGTCAAGACAGTGTTCGTAACCTGCTTGAATCAGTTTGTCATCCCCGTCGACAAACTGCAGATACAGTCCGGTTGCCATTCTTATACCTGCATTGCGTGCCTCGCTCAAGCCACCGTTTTTCTGTCTTACATAGATTATGTCGTCCAGATGGCCGCTAAGTTCATTGACAGGACTTGTTTCCGAACCGTCATCCACTAAGATTATCTCTCTTTCAAAAGGGCGCAGGGAAAGTGCGAGAATGCTTTCCAGACATTCTTTAATCATCCATATCGGTAGATTATAGCAAGTGACAATGAAAGTCACTAATGGAGTTTTATTATATTGTTTATAAATCTTATCAGTATACATAATCTTTTTATTCCTAATGAGTTGATTGTTATGGCTTTCAATTTAGATTTCATGTTGAGACCGTCAAGCCTCTTGATTCTTTCTTGTCTGAGCAGTGGTTTGTCACCGTTTTTTTCATATTCGCATATCTGTATATTGACAACATGCATATAATAATGGTGAAACAAGGGATGTTTCCTATATTTGTTTATCACTTTGATATGTGATTCGAGTAACATACGCAATTCGTTTCCCTGTGCGCATGCGGTGATACCATTGTCGTTTTGGCAATAGTAATACAAACCCTTGTCAGTTGTTGCTACAATCTTGGAATGTTCCAACAGCTGTGGCAACGTGTATACATCCTCGAAAACGCGGCCTACAGGAAATCGAACCTTGTCGAACAACCGGCGGCGGTATATCTTGTTCCACGCATAAGCATGGTCGTAGGCTTGTCCTGTCATCCAATAGTCGGCAATATCATGATATTCCTTGTTGGAGAATGTGAGTAATTGTTGTCCGGACGTTCCGAAGAATTTGTATACCGGAAACTCCAATATGTCATATTCCGGATGTTGTGATATTAAGTGCATTACATCATAATAGGTGTCCGGATGTATATAGTCGTCGGAGTCGACAAATGTGATATAGTCTCCTCCTGCAATATCGAGTCCCGCATTGCGTGCATCACTAAGGCCGCCGTTTAGTTTGTGTATGACAGTTATCTTGTTGTCTTTTGCGGCCCATCTATCGCATTTCTCCGGACAGTCATCGGGTGAACCGTCGTCTACAAGTATGATTCTCATATTGTCATACTTTTGGCTGACAATACTTTCTATACATCTGTCCATCGTATTGCTGACGCGGTATACGGGTATGATTATAGTCAGTAGGCTGTTCATTGGGAATGTTTTGCTGATATGTTGCACATATTGCCATACGGCATATATCTGCTTATATGCAAAGGTACAAACTTAATTTTGAATTAAGTGGACACTTGACGCTAATTTTTATAATCTTTTGGATTAAACTGATTTTATTAGCTGGCTGATGTAATAAAAGCATCAAACATTCGTTTATTATTTTAATGAACGAAACGGAAAAGAAAGACAGTTATACTCACGTATTGAAGTATGCAGGTATATTTGGTGGTGTCCAGGGACTGAATATCATCATAGGGCTTGTTCGCAACAAGCTGATAGCTCTGCTTCTCGGTCCTGCCGGAATGGGACTGGCTTCATTGTTCAATACAGCAATCAATTTTATATCCCAAGCTACTAATTTCGGAATTTCTTTCAGTGCTGTAAAGCATTTGTCTGAGATTGTAGACAGTGGAGATGAGGTGCGCATCAGACATTTTGTTAAGGTAATACGTGCCTGGAGCGCCATTACAGCTTTATTTGGTATGCTTGTGTGTATGGCCGTAGGTCCGTTGCTCAGCGACTATACTTTTTCCTGGGGCGACCATACTCTTCATTTTGTCTTGCTGGCTCCGGCTGTTGCCATGCTTGCGGTTACAGGTGGCGAGACGGCCATATTGAAGGCACTGCGCAGATTGCGTGTCCTTGCGTCTATACAGATATATATGGTGTTTGTGGCATTGCTGATATCCATTCCTATATATTATTTTTTCGGAGAATCAGGTATAGTGCCGGTAATAGTGCTTGTAGCTCTTTCCAGTATGATAATCACGATATCGTATTCTTGGCGTATTTACCCGTTTCGACTTGGTGGTTTGGGTGGTGTACTTGGAGAGGGAATGGAGATGGTTCGGCTTGGTGTTGCATTTGTTTTTGCCGGAATACTCGGCAGTGGTGCCGAGATGGTGATACGTTCTTATCTGAATGTTTCCGGAGGACTTGAAGTTGTCGGATTGTACAATGCCGGTTTCATGCTCACCGTGACATACGCCGGCATGGTATTTTCGTCTATGGAGACAGACTATTTCCCGCGTTTGTCTGCCGTGAATCATGATACGGCCGCTGTCAACATAACCATAAACCGTCAGATAGAGATATCGGTATTGCTGCTTTCGCCAATGCTTTCCATACTGATGTTGGCATTACCGTTACTGATGCCGTTGCTTTTCCGCAGCGACTTTGCGCCGATAGTGCCTATGGCCCAGGTGGCCGTGTTCTCAATGTATCTCAAAGCCATGTCGCTTCCTATATCTTATGTGACATTGGCCAAGGGCGATTCGTTGTCATATCTTATACTTGAGATTATTTATGATATGCTTCTTGTAGCTCTTATAATTCTCTTTTACGATTGTTGGGGCCTTTTCGGCACTGGTCTTGCCTTGTCATTATCCTATCTGGTTGATTTGATTCTCGTATATGTGTACGCCCGTATACGTTACCGTTACATTGTTTCGTCATCGGTGTTGCTGTATGCCGGAATCCAGTTGTTCCTTGGAGGAGTGGCTTATTGGGTGACATTTGCAGGTTCTTCTGCCGTCTATTGGCTTGCAGGTATGTGCGTTTGTACAGCCAGTATGGCGGTTTCTGTTCATATTCTGCGCAAGAAGACTTCCTTGTGGGATGCCTTGATGCGAAAAATATTGCACCGTCATGACTAAAGTTTCCGTACTTGTCGCTGTATACAATGCAGAGAAGTATCTGTGTCAGTGTCTTGATTCGCTGTTGAGTCAGACACTGCGTGACATACAGGTAATATGTATAGACGACTGCTCCGATGACCGTTCACCGTCTCTGTTGAGACATTATGCCGCTTTGGATTCCAGGATTGATGTTATTACATTGCCCGATAACCGTGGCCAGGCATTTGCCCGCAATGAAGGATTAAAGATAGCCAGAGGGTTGTATACTTGCATGCTTGATGCCGACGACTGGTTTTCCGATGATGCATTGGAAAAGGCTGTAGCGGTGTTTGAGTGTCATCCGGAGACAGACAGCGTGCTTTTTGAGGTTCAGATGGTGGAATCCGGCAAGGCTCCGTATGGCTATGAAATGCCGCCTTTTGAGTGTCTTGGCGGCAACGAGGCGTTCGAGGCGAGCCTGACATGGCGCATACACGGATTGTATATGATACGTACCTCCTTGCACAAATGCTATCCCTATGATACAACCTGTCGTCTTTACAGCGACGACAACACCACGCGAATACATTATTTGCGGTCAAGGACAGTACGCCGTTGCACCGGATTATACTTTTACCGTCAGCATCCGACTTCTGCCACCCATGTCGTGACAGTGCGTCGTTTCGATTATCTTCGGGCCAATGAAAGTATGCTTGGCCAGATGAAAGAGGCCGGAGCCACCCCGCAACAGATATCCCGATATGAGAATCATCGTTGGCTCAATCTTGTAGATGTATATATGTTCTATCATTGCCATGGCAGAGAGCTGCCGGCAGCAGACCGAAAGTATGGGCTTGAAGAGATAAAGAGAGCATGGAAGTCCATAAACCGCAGCATGCTTGACAGCCGTACAGCCTCCAAGTTCGGTTATCGTCCTATGCCGTCGTGGCTACTGTTCCGTGCCCAGGAATGGATATATTTCACAGTTCGCGGACTTATCGGGAAAAACAGATAGTCTTTGTTTGTCGGTCTGAGGTACAAGTGAAATAAACAAACAGGTGTATCAGGATGCAATATTTGCATCCTGATACACCCATTTACTTCAAGCCATGTATCAGTTCTTTTTCAGAGCCGCAAGAGATTCCTTGATAGCAGCTATCTTTTCCTCGCTGTCACTCTGCTTCTTGCGCTCCATTGCCACTACGGCTTCGGGGGCATTGGCCACGAACTTCTCGTTGGACAGCTTCTTGCGTATGCCGGCAAGAAAACCTTCGAGATGCTTCAGCTGTGCTTCGAGCTTGGCTGTTTCCGCCTCAATATCTATCATATCGCCCAGCGGAACAGCAAATTCATCAGTGCCTACCATAAAGGCTGCGGCTGCGGCGTCTTTGTCCGTGACAGTATCGATGGTTGCGAGATTTGCCATTTTGCGTATCACACAGCCGTAAGCCTCATACTTGTTTGTCCCTACAGCCTGTAGGGTGAGTGCCTCTTTTGGTGCAATGTTTTTCTGGTTGCGCACCGTACGCACACCGCTTACAATCTGTTTCACACATTCTATGTCTGCTGCCAGTCTTTCCTCGTCGGCAGTCATGGCCGCCATTTCCAGTTTGTCGCGCATGATAGACTCTCCATCCTTGCGGTCGCAGATGTGTTGCCACAACTCTTCGGTGATGAAAGGCATGAACGGATGCAACATCTTGAGAAGAGTTTCGAAGAACTGTATGGTCGCATCGTATGTCTTCTTGTCGATAGGCTGGCCGTATGCAGGCTTTATCATCTCAAGATACCAGCTCGAGAACTCATCCCAGAACAGACGGTATACTGCCATCAGTGCCTCCGAAATGCGGTATTTTCTGAACAGATCGTCCACTTCGGCGTTGGTCTGTTTCAGCTTCGCCTCAAACCACTGTGTGGCTGTAGCGTTGGCTGCGGGCTGCCCGCACTCGGCCACCTGCCATCCTTTTACCAGTCGGAAAGCATTCCATATCTTGTTGTTGAAGTTGCGTCCCTGTTCGCAAAGGCCCTCATCAAACAGTATGTCGTTGCCGGCCGGTGCAGATAGCATCATACCCATTCTCACGCCATCAGCGCCATATTTGTCGATAAGCATCAGCGGGTCGGGCGAGTTTCCGAGACTTTTCGACATCTTGCGTCCCAGTTTGTCCCGAACTATACCTGTGAAATAAACATGTTTGAAGGGGAAAGTTCCGCGGTATTCGTAGCCTGCCATAATCATTCTGGCCACCCAGAAGAATATTATGTCCGGTCCGGTCACGAGGTCGCTCGTGGGGTAGTAGTACTTCACTTCCTCGTTGTCAGGGTTGTTCACACCATCGAATACGGATATAGGCCACAGCCACGATGAGAACCATGTGTCCAGACAGTCCTCGTCCTGTTCAAGCCCGGCGGCCGTCAGTGCGGCGTTTTTCTTTTGTGCCTCGGCCAAAGCCTCTTCTGCCGATCGGGCTACGACAAAATCGCGCTTGCCTTCAGCCGTCGTGAAGTAGTATGCCGGAATACGGTGTCCCCACCATAGCTGGCGGCTGATGCACCAGTCCTTGATGTTCTCCAGCCAGTGGCGGTATGTGTTTTTGTACTTTGCAGGATAGAATTGTACTTCGTCCGTCATCACCGGGTCGAGCGAAATGTCGGCAAAGTGCTTCATCGAGAGGAACCATTGCGTGGAGAGTTTTGGCTCGATTGGCACGTTGGTACGTTCCGAATATCCCACCTTGTTGTTGTAGTCCTCCACTTTCTCCATCAGTCCGGCATCATTGAGATCCTGTTCTATCTGTCGGCGCACGTCCATGCGGTCCATTCCGACATACATTCCGGCAGCCTCGCTGATGGTTCCGTTGTCGTTGAATATGTCTATTGTCTCGAGATTGTGTTTCAGACCGAGAGCATGGTCGTTGATGTCGTGTGCGGGAGTTACCTTAAGACAGCCCGTACCGAATTCGATGTCAACGTAGTCGTCTTCGATAACCGGAATCTCGCGGCCCACCAGCGGCACTATGACACGCTTGCCGCGCAGCCACTGGTTCTTGGGGTCGGCCGGATTGATGCACATGGCCGTATCGCCCATGATGGTCTCCGGTCGGGTTGTTGCCACGATGGCATACTTGCCGGGCTCTCCGGCCACCATATAGCGCAGATAGTAAAGTTTGGAGTGCTCCTCCTTGTATATCACCTCTTCGTCCGAAAGAGCCGTCTGTGCCTGCGGATCCCAGTTGACCATGCGTGCTCCGCGATAGATGAGTCCCTTGTCATAAAGGTCACAGAACACTTTGATGACACCTTCCGAGCGCTTGTCGTCCATGGTGAATGCCGTACGGTCCCAGTCGCAGCTGGCCCCCAGACGGCGCAGCTGTTTCAGGATTATGCCACCGTGCTCGTTGGTCCAGTCCCATGCGTGTCTGAGAAATTCGTCGCGTGTAAGGTCGGTTTTCTTTATTCCTTGCTGCGCCAGCTTGTTTACCACCTTTGCCTCTGTGGCTATCGAAGCGTGGTCGGTGCCCGGAACCCAACATGCGTTCTTGCCTTCCATTCGTGCACGGCGCACAAGGATATCCTGAATGGTGTTGTTCAGCATGTGTCCCATGTGTAGCACACCTGTCACATTTGGCGGCGGAATGACGATAGTGTAGGGCTCACGGCTGTCGGGCTTGCTGCTGAACAGCTTGTTGTCAAGCCAATACTGATACCATTTCGACTCCACGGCTTGTGGGTCGTACTTGCTTGCTAATTCCATATTGTTTTGTTTTATTTGTTTGAATCCTGCATAAAAACGTTGCAAAATTACTAAAAATCAGCGGAAAAAGGAAAGGAAAAAATGAAGAATGAGCGATGAACGGTAAATAATATTCTTTTATTCCGTATATTTGATGTACCTTTGCGCACGTTAAAATAAAGCTATGGTCAACGAATATCAGATAAGAGTGGTGCCGCAGGTGGCTGCCGGCGAAGAGAGCATAAGACAGTATGTGGCCCGGGAGTACGGTTTCGATGCACGTACGGTGACCGGCATACGGGTGCTGAAGAGAAGCATCGATGCCAGGCAACGCACGGTATATGTCAATCTGAAAGTGAGAGTATACATCAACGAGCAGCCTCACGACGATATGTTCGTCCGTACAGAATACGGTGATGTGTCGGGTGCAAGGCGTGTAGTCGTTGTGGGCGAGGGGCCGGGCGGACTTTTCGCAGCCCTTCGGCTGATAGAACTGGGCTTGTGTCCGGTGGTTGTCGAGCGGGGCAAAGATGTACATGAGCGGAAAAAAGACCTGTCGCGAATCACCAAGACGCAGCAGGTTGACACCGAGAGCAACTACTGTTTCGGCGAGGGCGGGGCGGGAGCCTATTCCGACGGCAAGCTGTATACCCGCAGCAAGAAACGCGGAAATACGGAGAAGATTCTCAATGTGTTCTGCCAGCACGGTGCTTCGACGGCCATATTGGCCGATGCCCATCCTCACATCGGTACCGACAGACTGCCGAGGGTGATAGAAAACATGAGGAACACGATATTGAAATCGGGCGGCGAAGTGCATCACGAGACCAAGATGACAAGGCTTGTAGTAGCAGGCGACGAGGTCAAAGGCATCGAGGCTGTAGACCTCAGGACGGGCATGGAGCTCACTTTCCGCGGTCCGGTGATACTGGCCACAGGTCATTCGGCACGTGATGTCTACAGATATCTGGATGAAGCGAAAGTAGAAATGGAGGCCAAGGGCATTGCCGTGGGCGTAAGGCTTGAGCATCCGTCGGAGATGATAGACCGCATACAGTATCATAACAGGCAGGGACGCGGGCAATATCTTCCTGCCGCCGAATATTCGTTTGTGACTCAGGTCGACGGTCGCGGGGTTTATTCGTTCTGCATGTGTCCCGGTGGTTTTGTCATCCCGGCTGCAACCGGCAGGCAGCAGATTGTGGTCAACGGCATGAGTCCGAGCTCGCGTGGGGGGCGTTGGTCTAACAGCGGCATGGTAGTAGAGACGCGGCCCGAAGACATTGAAGGCGAAAGTCCGTTGCGCATGATGGAGTGGCAGGAGCGTATGGAACGCGACTGCTGGCAGCAAGGCAACATGAAGCAGACGGCGCCGGCACAGCGCATGGCCGATTTCGTCAACAGCCGCCTCAGCTACGACTTGCCGAAAAGCTCATACGCGCCGGGGCTTATTTCCTCTCCGTTGCATTTCTGGATGCCGCGTGAGGTCTCGTCACGTTTGCAGCAAGGTTTCAGGCAGTTCGGAAAGATGAGCCATGGCTTTCTTACAAACGAGGCTGTCATGATAGCATTGGAAACCCGTACATCGGCTCCTGTGCGCCTGTTGCGCTCTCCCGAAACTCTGATGCACATACGTCTGAGCGGATTGTTCCCCTGCGGTGAGGGTGCGGGGTATGCCGGTGGTATCGTGTCGGCCGGTGTCGACGGTGAGCGGTGTGCCGAGATGTGTGCCGGATATATGGATGGCATGTGCTGACATTGTCTTCCTTTTTCTGAAAAAAAACGAATTCCTTTTTTCTCGAAATAGAACGAAAGAAAGGTCGGAACAATACTCTTAGGGCACGTTTTTGCATGGTTTGGAGTGCAAAATGTGCCTTTTTTCATTCCTGTTTGTGCCGTTTCGCGCTGCAATATGGCCATTATTGCGTTCCAATATAGGCCATATTGCAATGCAATAACGGCCTCTCTGCAATCATTACAAAGTCATATTTTCACAATATGCTGACAGTCAGAGCTTTTCTTTTGATGAAAAAAGAGCCGTTTTCGGACCGTAGGCTGAAATTTGTATTATGGATGTTGTTTAACATACGTTAAAGTAAAGAAAGTTCGGACAGACGGTACGGCATCGTCCTGTCATAATGAGCGTAACGGCAGGCGTATACTTCCTGTTCTCTTCAGATTTGCTGTCACGTTACGAAAATGTATATTACGTTCATGCCGGAGCTGTAGAAAAACTACGGTTGGGATGAAATGCGGCTAAGCAGCGCAGGATAATTTTTTGCGATATATTTTAATCCGCTTAAAGAAAGTTTGCACGGATGAGGGAAATTTTGTAATTTTGCGCGATATTTTTCATGTATATACTAAAGAATCATTATAATGAATATTTCCTATAAGTGGTTAAAGGAATATGTCGACTTCGAGCTTACGCCTCAGGAAGTGTGCGATGCGCTTACGTCGACAGGACTTGAAGTGGATGCTCTCGAGGAGGTGCAGAGTATAAGGGGAGGACTGAAAGGTCTGTATGTCGGTAAGGTGTTGACATGTGACATACACCCTAATTCAGACCATCTTCACGTAACGACAGTGGACCTGGGACGCGAAACTCCGTCGCAGATTGTCTGCGGTGCGCCCAATGTTGCAGCCGGACAGAAGGTCATTGTGGCGGATTTGGGGTGTGTACTCTACGACGGTGACAAGGAGTTTGTGATAAAGAAGTCAAAACTTCGCGGTGTGGAAAGTTGCGGAATGATCTGTGCCGAGGACGAAATCGGAGTGGGGACAAGCCACGACGGCATCATCGTTTTGCCGGAAGACGCTCCGGTGGGACAGCCTGCGGCCGAATATTACAATCTGGAAAGTGACTGGCTGATAGAAGTGGACATAACGGCCAACCGCGCCGACGCCTTGTCGCATTGGGGAGTGGCCCGCGATCTTTATGCCTGGCTGAGGCAGAACGGATATAAGACTAGCCTGCATCGCCCCGATTGCAGCAGTTTTGTCGTGGACAATACAGACCTTCCGATAGATGTAGAGATAGAGAACACCGAGGCATGTCGTCGCTACGCCTGCCTCAGCATCACCGGATGTGAGGTGAAAGAAAGCCCGGAGTGGTTGCAGAACAAGCTGAAAGTGATTGGTCTGCGCCCTATCAACAACATCGTGGACATCACCAATTATATAATGATGGCATACGGTCAGCCTCTTCATTGTTTCGATGCCGACATGGTTGCCGGCCATAAGATTGTGGTACGCACACAGCCCGAGGGGACAAAGTTTGTCACACTCGATGGTGTGGAGCATTCTTTGGGCGCACACGACCTCAGCATAAGCAATGCCGAGGAACCGATGTGCATAGCCGGAATCTTCGGTGGAAAAGGTAGCGGCACATATGACACCACTACCAATGTTGTGCTGGAGAGTGCCTATTTCCATCCGACGTGGATACGTAAGAGTGCACGCCGTCACGGACTTAGCACTGACGCTTCGTTCCGTTTCGAGCGTGGCATAGATCCCGACGGTGTGATTTACGCACTCAAGCAGGCTGCTATAATGTGTAAGGAACTGGCTGGCGGCAAGGTGTCGATGGAGATACGCGATGAGTATCCCATGCCGATATCCCCCGCCAAAGTGTCACTTAAATATGATTATGTAAACAGTCTGATAGGCAAGGAGATACCGGAAACGACCATTAAGGATATCTGTGAGAGCCTCGAAATGAAAATACTCGGCGAAGATGCATACGGACTGGAGATAGAAATACCCGCCTACAGGGTTGACGTGCAACGTCCGTGTGACGTGGTCGAGGACATCCTGCGTATCTACGGATATAATAATGTCGAGATTCCCACCCAGTTGAAGAGCTGTCTTGTGGTCAAGGGTGATGAGGATATGAAGCATCGTCTGGCCGATACAGTGAGTGAGCAGCTTGTAGGTTGCGGATTCAATGAGATATTGAACAACTCGCTGACGAAAGGGGCATACTATGATGAGCGCAATATATTCAAGACGGAGAATTGTGTTAGGATTATGAATCCGCTCAGCACCGACCTTAACGTGATGCGTCAGACCTTGCTGTTCGGCGGACTGGAGAGCATCGAGCACAACGCCAAGCGGAAGAACGGAAATCTTCGTTTCTTTGAATTCGGCAATGTTTATCATTTCAGCCCCGAACGAAAGAACGATGACAACCCCATGGCCGCATACAGTGAAGACAATCATCTGGCGCTCTGGATCACCGGCAAGCGTGTGGAAGGCAGCTGGGCCCATCCCGACGAGGACAGCACATTCTACGAACTGGAGGCGTATGTGGAGAACATCATGCGTCGTATAGGCGTGCAGCCGGGAATGACAGTGCGCAAGAAGAGCGACAACGATATATTCTCGTCCGGCATTGTGATTGAAAACCGCGGGGGAAAGAAACTCGTGGAAATGGGTGTGCTTGGCAAGAAGATTCTGAAAACAGCAGATATAGATGCTCCCGTTTATTATGCCGAACTGAGCTGGACGGCACTTATGAAAGTGATACGCAAGAACAAGGTGCTTTATAACGAGATAAGCAAGTATCCGGCCGTGAGCCGCGATTTGGCATTGCTGCTTGACAATAGTGTCGAGTTTGCCGCGATAGAGGATATTGCACGCCAGACGGAGAAGAAGCTGCTGAAGAAAGTAGAACTGTTTGATGTATATGAAGGCAAGAATCTGCCGGAAGGAAAGAAGAGCTATGCTGTCAATTTCATTCTGCAGGATGAGACAAAAACGCTTAACGACAAGCAGATAGATGCCATAATGAACAAGCTGATAACAAATTTAAAGAATAAACTTGGAGCGGAGCTCCGCTAAAAAAACATTTATTCCAATGGGAAGAGCATTTGAATATCGTAAAGCTGCAAAGCTGAAGAGATGGGGACACATGGCCCGTACATTCACAAAGATTGGTAAGCAGATAGCCATCGCGGTGAAAGCCGGAGGACCGGAACCGGAGAACAATCCTACGTTGCGTGCCATAATAGCCAATGCCAAGCGTGAGAACATGCCGAAAGATAATGTCGAGCGTGCCATAAAGAACGCTATGGGCAAGGATCAGAGTGACTACAAGGAAGTGACTTATGAGGGATACGGACCTCACGGTGTGGCTGTGTTTGTGGAGACTCTGACCGACAACACCACACGTACGGTTGGTGATGTGCGCTCGGTGTTCAACAAGTTCAACGGCAACCTTGGCACTCAGGGCAGTCTTTCATTCCTTTTTGACCACAAGAGCGTGTTCACTTTCAAGAAGAAGGACGGTCTGGATATGGACGAAATGATTCTCGACCTTATCGACTATGGTGTGGAAGACGAGTTTGACGAGGATGAGGAGACCGGTGAAATCACAATCTATGGCGACCCTAAAAGCTTCGGCGAGATTCAGAAGCACTTGGAGGGCGAGGGATTTGAGGTGACCGGAGCCGAGTTTACACGTATTCCCAACGACCAGAAGGAAGTTACGGCAGAGGAACGTGAGACGATAGAGAAGATGGTAGAGAAGCTCGAGGACTTTGACGATGTACAGACGGTATATACAAATATGAAACCTGCTGACGAATAATTGTCTGTTGCGTTTTGTGGCTTACAAATCAAATACGGTGTGCCGGACATATCCGACACACCGTATTTGATTTGTAAGCCTTTCATACTCCAATTGGAGTATTGGCTGTTCCTGATAATTTTATGCTTATTTGTAGTCTTCCTTGGTAAATGTCTTTTCAAACAATATGCGGCCCTTTTCCTTTTTAGAATGATAGGTATATGCGAAACTGTAGCCGGCGTCTTTATATGTTTTTATCATCGTTGAGTTCTTAAGCTGTGTAAGCAGCACGTTTTCGGCATTGAACATCGTGAATGTCTTCGGGTCGTCGGCTGTTCCGGTCAGTGTGTAGTAATAGTGCATCGTGTGGGTGGCACGCTCGAATACCAGACTGTCGATGACGGTGTTTTGGTCTATCCTTGCCGGACATTTCTTTTTTGTATACTCTTCTGCCTCTCTGGCACATCTTTCTTCGAGTGACTCCTGACATGCTGTCAATGCCAGAGCGGTCATGATGGCGTATGCTATTCTTTTCATTTCATTTATGGTTTTGTTTGTTATTGTTTGTTTTGGATGTATTTCAAATGTATTATATGGCAGTCTGATGTCTTGTATTTCCGATGGAAATGCTTCCAAAGAGAAAAGAAGTCTTTGTTCAGTATTGTCTATTATGCGGCCGTTTAATTGTGAAATGTCCCATGCGGTGGCCGATGCCTTTGCGTCCGAGTGATTTCAGAACATACATGCCTTCAGGTATTTCCGATATGTCTATACCGGTTTCGCAATATGGACGTGTGGCTATGATGTTGCCCTGCAGGGTCTCTATCATAAGATAGTCGGCATCGAGTACTTTGCCTTTGTCGGGAGCCTGCAATGTAATGCCGTTGTTTTCAAGCAGTGGCAGGCATGATTTTAAGTCAGTTTCTTCGTTTGAGGGAATTGTTGCCGGATTGCTCTCATTGCCGTATCTGTCTGTGGCAGTCACGGCATAGTAGAGTGGGGCGGAATGTTTCTTTCGTGGGATAATGGCGGACTCGTTCCTGTATCGTGCTGCAATGATGTTGCGTGCATCTTCTGTATTGACCGGATATTCGGTAGAAGAATATATGTTGTACATCAGATATGGACCGTCGGACATGTCTTGTGCTCCGCTCCATGCCAACAGATCACCTTCGTCGGTTACGGTGACAGTCAATTGCATCGGTGGCATTGGTTTTACGGATGACTGCCATGTCATTGCAGGAATGAGTGCCGGATAGTTGTCTATGTCGGTTTTGGCAATGTCATATATACCTTTCAGATTGTCCGTGAAGAACTTGGAACGGAAATAGGCGTGCCCCATGCCTTGGCTTCTCAGCACGTTCATCTGTCTGGTTATTACATCCAAATCCCAGTCTTTCTCTTTAGGAGACATGAAGTAAATGCCTAATCCGATGGATATTATGCGTCCGTAGTCATTTTCTTTCCAATCGAGTGCAAAAGGATAGAACTGATCTCCTCTAAAATACATCATAGGGAATAGCTCGTCCATCAGCCCGTCGCGCAACCATGCTTGTGCATCCTGACAGACTTTTGTCCGGGCATTCCATCCATAACTGCGGTATCTCGTGAGGTCGTCATATTTGCCTATCGGCGAACAACTCATCTTCACCCATGGTTTGACAGTCTTGACCGTATTGCTGATTTGTCTTACAATCCGTGTGATATTGTCACGTCCATGAACTCTATCTATAGGACCTTGCCACGTCTCCGGATAGCGTATGTAGTCGAGATGTATTCCGTCAATATCATAGTTTTCCGTGATTTCACGGCATATCTTTGCAAGATATTCACCAGTTTCCTTACGTTCAGGATTCATATATCCCTCGTCTCCAATCCTTTTTATCATTGATGGATACTTAGCACGCAACTTTTTGCATCCTTCCTTATTCCATTTTCCTACAGGTATAGTGACAACCCACGCATGCAACTCCATGCCACGTTTGTGACATTCTTCCGTAGCGAACTCCAATGCGTCGTATCCGGGAGATATACCGGGTATGCCTGACAAACATCCGTCCCAAGGTTCATACGACGAAGGGTATATCACTGTACCGCGTATGCGGGTTTGAAGGAGCACTGTATTTATGTTTGCTGCTTTCAGTCTGTCAAGTATGTTGCATAACTCTTGCTTCTGACTTGCTATGGAGCGTTCGGAACGGGCATATGAATGAGGCCAGTCAAGTCCGCCGATGGTTGTGAGCCATACGGCTCTCACTTCATGCTTTCTTATGTGGAACTGTGCATATATGTCCGGATTTATTCCGAAAAGAATGATTATAAAAACTGTTATATATCGTTTGATTGTATAAAAGGATTTCATATTTTAAATATTTGGGCGCAAAGTTATGATTATTTTTTCATATCTCAAATTAAATAGTTACTTTTGCACTAAGGATTTTTAAAATAAAAGAATAGAACGATGGTATCTTTTGTTCTTAGCCTTTTGGCTTTGATTGCAGGTTATTTTCTGTACGGACGGTTTATAGAACGAGTTTTCTCGCCTGACAATCGTGTTACTCCTGCCATATCCAAATCCGACGGAGTGGATTATATTGCGCTTCCGAATTGGAAAGTATTCATGATACAGTTTCTGAACATAGCCGGTACGGGACCTATATTCGGTGCTATTATGGGAGCCAAATTCGGTCCTTCGGCTTACTTGTGGATAGTGTTGGGATGTATATTTGCGGGAGCGACTCACGACTATCTCAGTGGAATGCTTTCCATGCGTAATGGCGGTGCAAGCCTTCCCCAACTCATCGGCAAGTATCTCGGAATGACAACAAAGAGGGTAATGCTTGTTTTTACAGTCTTGCTTCTTATAATGGTAGGTACCGTTTTTGTTTATAGTCCTGCAGAAATACTACATTCCATAGGCGGTACTTCGGCCATGTGGATTATCATTATCTTTGTATATTATATTGTAGCGACGATGCTTCCTATAGATAAGATTATCGGAAAGATTTACCCGCTGTTTGCATTGTCTTTGCTCTTCATGGCTTTTGCCCTTATGATTGTTCTTTTTGTAAAGATGCCGGATGTTCCGGAATTATGGGATGGACTTGGCAATATGGGGATGAATGCCGATTCTTCGTGGACGGACCGGATATTCCCATGCTTGTTTATCACAATTGCCTGCGGGGCTGTAAGTGGTTTCCATGCAACACAGAGTCCGCTGATGGCACGTTGTGTGAAGAGCGAGAAGATGGGGCGTCCGATTTTTTATGGTGCCATGATTACCGAGGGTATTGTGGCACTGATATGGGCAACGGTATCGTCGTATTTCTTTTATGGCTCGCCTTCTCCGGGATATCAGATTATAGAAGCGGCACGTGAGTCCGGTTTTCACACATCGGCACCAGCTGTGGTCAATATAATATGTAACGACTGGCTTGGGGTCGTAGGAGGAATCCTGGCCTTGTTCGGAGTGGTGGCGGCTCCGATTACCAGTGGTGACACGGCTTTTCGTTCAGCCCGTCTGATAATAGCCGAAGCCATCGGCATGAACCAGCGCCCTGTACGCAAGCGTCTTTATATCTGTATACCGCTTTTTGTATTGTCGATTGCCATGCTTTTCTGGCAGATAGAGAATCCTGATGGTTTCAATATTATATGGCAGTATTTCGGATGGGCCAATCAGACACTGTCCGTTTTCACTTTCTGGACATTGACTGTTTATCTCGTGCAAGAAGGTAAGCCATATATTGTAACACTCGTTCCGGCTTTATTCATGACAACAATATGCAGTACGTATTTGTTCGTATCACGTCAGGCTTTTAATTTGCCTGAGCCGTTAGCCTATACATTTGGCGGTATGACATTGCTTGCCGCAATTTTCTGGTTTATGATATGGCGAAGACGTTATTATAAAGAATCAACTTTAAAATCATAGAAATTATGAAGAGAAAACTAACATTGATGCTTCTCGGTCTTGTAATGACCGTTTCGGCTAACGCTCAGTTTGAAAATGGAAAGAAGTATATCGGCTCGTCCATATCGGGTTTGAATATGAGTTATAACGGTTCGGAAAAGAGTCATTTTGGATTACAGGCAAAGGGCGGATATCTTTTTATGGATGATTGGATGGTGACAGCTCAGATGGCATATGACAAAAAGAAAGATGTATCGGCAGAACTCTCTTTGGGTGTCGGTGCCCGTTATTATATTGTGCAGAACGGTTTGTTCCTTGGAGCATCGGCCGATTATGTTCATCGTGGAAGTGACTATGACGATTTCATGCCGAGCGTTCAGATTGGATATGCTTTCTTTATCAGCCATACGGTGACAATAGAACCTGAGATTTACTACAACCACTCGTTTAAGAGTCACAGCGATTACAGTTCTGTGGGCTTCCGTTTAGGTTTTGGGGTATACCTTTAATTGATTATTGTAAAGGTAGGAATATTTGTTTGACAAGATAGGAAAACATACTGACGAGACATAAATATAAAAACAAAAATCAAGTTTAAAATATCAAGATATAATGTTAAGCGTAGACGAATTGAATGACAGACTTATCGATCTCTCGTTTGCAGAGGATATTGGTGATGGTGACCATACCACGTTGTGTTGCATCCCCGAGGATGCAATGGGCAAGTCGCACCTTCTTATCAAGGAAGAAGGTATATTGGCCGGAGTGGAAGTGGCCCGCGAGGTGTTCCGCCGCTTCGACCCAGAAATGCAGGTTGAAGTAATTATGGGCGATGGTTCTAAGGTGAAGAATGGCGATATAGCAATGATTGTCACCGGACGTGTGCGCTCGTTGCTCCAGACGGAGCGCCTCATGTTGAATATCATGCAGCGCATGAGCGGCATAGCCACCATGACAGGACGCTATGTGGAGCGGCTGGCTGGCACTAAAACACGTGTACTCGATACTCGCAAGACCACTCCCGGCATGCGTATGCTTGAGAAGCAGGCTGTGAAAATAGGCGGAGGATGCAATCACCGGATAGGACTGTTCGACATGATTCTGCTCAAGGACAACCATGTTGACTTCTCCGGAGGCATAGCCAATGCCATCAACCGCTGTCACGAGTATCTTAAAGAGAAAGGTCTCGACCTGAAAATCGAGATTGAGGTGCGAAACTTCGACGAGCTTCAGCAAGCCATGGATTGCGGCGGCATCGACCGTATCATGCTCGACAACTTCTCGGTGGCTGATACACGTAAGGCCGTAGAGATGATTGCCGGACGCTATGAGACAGAGTCAAGTGGCGGTATCACATTCGATACCATACGCGACTATGCCGAGTGTGGTGTCGATTTTATCTCTGTGGGTGCGCTTACACATTCAGTCAAAGGTCTCGATATGAGTTTCAAGGCTTGCTGAGCATTAAATACAATAAGATGAGAAAACAAGCATTGATTGCGGCATTGCTCGTAACTTCGGGCTATGCTGCTGCATGTACCAATTTCATTGTGGGCAAGAAAGCCAGCATCGACGGGTCGGTGATATGCTCGTACAGTGCCGACGACTACGGTATGTTCCAAAGTCTGTGCCACTATCCGGCCGGCCGTCATGCCAAGGGCGAGATGCGAAAGATTTACGATTGGGATACCAACGTGTATCATGGCGAGATTCCAGAAGCTGAAGAGACGTACAACGTGATAGGAAACATCAACGAATATCAGGTGACTATAGGCGAGACCACATTCGGAGGCCGTGAGGAGATGGTCGACTCTACTGGTATTCTTGATTATGGTTCGCTCATATATATTGCACTTCAGCGCTCGCGAACGGCACGTGAAGCTATCTCTGTTATGACAACATTGACAGAGACATATGGTTATAACAGCGAGGGGGAAACTTTTACAATATGTGATCCCAATGAGGCTTGGATTATGGAGATGATGGGCTGTGGCCCGGGTAGTAAGAGTGTGGTGTGGGTCGCATTGCGTGTGCCTGATAATGCAATCTGTGCTCATGCCAATCAAAGCCGTATACGCACGTTCAATCCTAAGGACAAGGAGAATGTGATTTGTTCGAAGAATGTAATCAAGTATGCCCGCAAGATGGGATGGTTCAATGGCAAGGATGCTGATTTTAGCTTTTGTGAAACGTATGCCGCACCTGATTTTGGCGGCCGACGATTTTGCGAGGCTCGGGTGTGGACATTCTTTAACCGTTTCAGCAGCGGCATGGCACGTTATGTTCCTTATGCCGAGGGCAAAGTGAAGGATACCGAGCCTATGCCGCTGTGGATAGTTCCGTCACGCAAACTCAGCGTACACGATGTGGAAGAGGCTATGCGCGACCATTACGAGGGTACGCCCTTTGCGCTTGACAGCGACATTGGCGGTGGTATATGGCAGATGCCTTACCGTCCCACGCCACTCACGTTTACCGTAGACGGCCGTGAATACTTCAATGAGCGTCCTGTAAGCACGCAACAGCCAGGCTTTGTTTATGTCAGCCAAATGCGCTCGTGGTTGCCTCGTGAGATAGGTGGTGTGCTATGGTGGGGAAATGACGATGGCAATATGGTTGCTTTCACACCAGTCTATTGTGCAACGGACAAGGTTCCTGAATGTTACGCTACACCTGGAGCCGATGCGTTGACATTCAGTATGGACAATGCCTATTGGGTGTGTAACTGGGTGAGCAATATGGTCTATCCGCGTTACAGCCTCATGTTTCCGTCGCTCCGTGAAGTGCGAGACTCGCTTGATGCTTCTTACTTTGCAGCCCAGCCTAAGGTAGAGGCTCGCGCAGCCGAACTGTACAAGCAGAATCCGATCGAGGCCCGTGCCTATCTTACTGCCTACACCGGTGAAAAAGCCATGCAGATGCTTACACGCTGGAAGCAGTTGGCTTTCCATCTGATTGTGAAGTACAACGACATGATTATCAAGCCGGAGGACTCCAAAGGCAATCTGTTACGCAACAAGGAGGGACTCGGCGAAAGAGTGAAGCGTCCCGGATATCCAGAGAACTATGCCCGCGAACTGATACGACAGACGGGCGACAAGTTCGCCTGCCCGCTGAAGGAATAATATGGTCGACATGCTTACGGTACGCTATACCATAAGGTGTTGCAAAACTCACAATTATATGTTTATAATCACCACATAAATGCAGGGACATTCCTTTTGTATGTATTGTATTTTTTGATTAATAATTAATCATTTATATCTGTTACGTGCTAAAAGGTATATTCCTGCGTTTATGGTTTGTTCCTGCGTTTATGGTTTGATGGGTGTGTTAAATCGGAAATGCAGAGGTTCACTCAGTGTCTTCAGCACATAGTCCGTGCATACGGTTGCACTAATGTTAATAATATTACTAAGTAAAGTCATTAATTTTAATGAGTAATATTATTAACATTAGGCAGTAAAGTTAATAATATAAAATTTGAATTCATTTACATCACTTTCCTGTGGTGGCTCCGTTATAACTAGTAAAGCCGTAATGGCAATGTTAAATGCATTTTATCTTTGGCCCGTTAAATGACTTTGACTCTACACATAAAAAGAAGGATGAGAAACATTTATGCATCTCATCCTTCATACTTGTTTAAAAATCAGCCGGCCCTGTAATTTAGCCTTGTTATCGAGGCCGGCTGACATTTGGAAAGAAAAACTTACTCGCTCCAGTCCATCTTGGTCATGCGGACATAGCTCTGATAACGCTTCTTTGCCATATCCTCACAAGCCTTGAACAGGTCGGCAGCCTCGTTGGGGAACTGCTTCATAACAGAGAGGAAACGAACCTCGCCTTTCAGATAATCCTGGAAGTTCTCCCATGCCGGCTCCTTGGAGTCGAGCGTGAACGGATTCTTGCCTTCTTCCTCGAGTGCGGGATTGAAGCGCCATAAGTGCCAGTAACCGCATGCCACAGCAGCGGCTTCCTCGGCCTGTGCCTTGCCCATGCCTTTCTTCAAGCCGTGGTTGATACACGGAGCGTAGGCGATGATGATAGACGGTCCGGGATAAGCCTCGGCCTCGCGGATAGCTTTGAGGCACTGGGCCTGATCGGCACCCATAGCAATTTGGGCAACGTATACGTAGCCGTAGGTAGTGGCAATCATACCGAGGTCTTTCTTGCGCACGCGCTTGCCTGAAGCGGCAAACTTGGCGATGGCACCGAGCGGTGTGGCCTTTGATGACTGACCGCCGGTATTGGAATAAACCTCTGTATCGAGTACGAGGATGTTGACATCTTCACCAGAAGCGATGACGTGGTCGAGACCTCCGTAACCGATATCGTAAGAGGCACCGTCTCCACCGATAATCCACTGTGAGCGCTTAACAAGATAGTGTGACAGCTCCTTGAGCTTCTTGCATGTCTCGCAACCATTGGCGGCACCATCCTCTATCATCGGGTTGAGCTTGGCGGCGGCAGCTTTCGAAGCATCAGCATTGTCCTTACCGTCAAGCCACTCCTGAGCGGCAGCCTTGAATTCGGCAGGTACATGCTCGTCGGAAACTGCTGCTGTAAGCAACTCTGCAATGCGGGCACGCATCTTCTTGTTGGCCAATGTCATACCGAGGCCGAACTCGCAGAAGTCCTCGAACAGTGAGTTGGCCCATGCCGGACCCTGCCCCTTCTCGTTGGTTGTATATGGGGTAGAGGGGATAGAACCTGAATAGATTGAAGAGCATCCTGTAGCGTTGGCTACAATCTCGCGGTCGCCGAAGAGCTGTGAAATCAGTTTCACATAAGGAGTCTCACCGCAGCCGGAGCATGCACCTGAGAACTCGAAGAGCGGAGTGGCAAACTGCGAGTTCTTCGGACTCTGCTTGATGTCAACCAAATCCTGTTTGCTCTTGACGTTATTGACACAGTATTCCCAGTTGGCAGCCTCGTCGAGCTCACCTTCCAGCGGAACCATCTTGAGGGCCTTGCCGCCGGCCTTTGGATTGCCCGGACATACATCGACACAGTTTCCGCAACCCAAACAGTCCATAACACCTACCTGCATACGGAACTTCATGCCCTTGAGCGCTGCGGGAGCCTTGATGTCGAGTGATACGGCATTCAGACCTGATGCCTCTGCTTCGTCCATTACGAACGGACGGATGCAGGCGTGAGGACAAACGTATGCACACTTGTTGCACTGGATACAGTTCTCGGACATCCATGTAGGGACGAAAGCTGCCACACCACGCTTCTCGTATGCGGCTGTGCCCTGAGGCCATGTACCGTCTTCGATGCCCTTGAAGGCTGATACGGGGAGTAAGTCACCATTCTGTGCGTTTATAGGACGAACCACTTCGTTGATGAATGCAGGATCGTTATTCTCCTTGGCTGCATCAGCGGGCAGATTGCTCCATGCGGGATCTACGGCCAGTTCCTTGTACTCACCGCCACGGTCTACAGCAGCGTAGTTCTTGTCTACAACGTCCTGTCCCTTCTTTCCGTAAGACTTGACGATGAACTTCTTCATCTGCTCTACGGCGAGGTCTACGGGGATAACACCAGTGATGCGGAAGAAAGCGCTCTGCAAGATGGTGTTGGTGCGGTTGCCCAAACCGATTTCCTGTGCTATCTTGGTAGCGTTGATGTAATATACCTTGATGTTGTTGTCGGCGAAGTACTTCTTGATCTTGTTGGGCAGATTGGCAACGAGTGTGTCATCCTCCCAAATAGTGTTGAGAAGGAATGTTCCGTTCTTGCGCAGACCGCGTGTCACATCATACATGTTGAGATAAGCCTGAACGTGGCAAGCGACGAAGTTAGGTGTGTTGACAAGATATGTGGAACGGATTGGTGTATCACCGAAACGTAGGTGAGAGCAAGTGAAACCTCCCGATTTCTTGGAATCGTAAGAGAAGTATGCCTGACAATGCTTGTCGGTATTGTCACCAATAATCTTTACAGAGTTCTTGTTGGCTCCTACAGTACCGTCGGCACCGAGTCCGTAGAACTTGGCCTCGAACATACCCTCGCCTCCGAGAGCAATCTCTTCCTTCTGTGGCAGTGATGTGAATGTAACGTCATCGACAATACCGAGTGTGAAGTGGTTCTTCGGCTCGGCCAATGCAAGGTTCTCGTATACGGAGAGAATCTGTGCGGGTGTGGTATCATTAGACCCCAGACCGTAGCGTCCGCCGACAATGACAGGAGCATTCTCCACACCATAGAAAGCTTCCTTGACATCGAGATACAGAGGCTCGCCGTTGGCTCCCGGCTCCTTGGTACGGTCGAGAACAGCGATACGCTTGGTTGTCTTAGGCACTGCTGCGAGCAGGTGCTTGACTGAGAACGGACGGTAGAGGTGAACAGACACCAGACCAACCTTCTCACCCTGAACCGTCAGATAGTCGATGGCCTCGCGTGCTGCCTCGCTGGCAGAACCCATCAAGATGATAACGCGATCGGCATCCTCGGCTCCATAGTAATTGAACAGACCGTACTTGCGACCGGTTATCTCCGAAATCTTCTCCATGTATTCCTCTACGATGGCGGGAACGGCATCGTAGTAAGAGTTGCATGATTCGCGGTGTGTGAAGAAAGTATCAGGGTTCTCAGCCATACCGCGTGCAACAGGATGTTCGGGAGTGAGGGCACGACTGCGGAATTCGGCCAGTGCCTGCTGATCTACCAGCGGAGCGAGATCGTCGTTCTCAAGCATCTCGATCTTCTGAATCTCATGGGATGTGCGGAAACCATCGAAGAAATTGACAAACGGAACACGACTCTTGATGGTAGCGAGATGTGCTACACCGGCCAAGTCCATAACCTCCTGTACCGAACCTTCGGCCAACATGGCGAAGCCGGTCTGGCGGGTTGACATAACGTCCTGATGGTCACCGAAGATGCACAGAGAGTGTGAAGCCAATGTACGGGCCGATACGTGGAACACGCAGGGTAGGAACTCACCGGCAATTTTGTACATGTTGGGAATCATCAGCAGCAGACCCTGTGATGCTGTATAGGTTGAAGTCAGGGCGCCGGCCTGCAACGAACCGTGAACGGCTCCGGCAGCACCGCCTTCCGACTGCATTTCCTGTACGAGAACAGTCTCGCCGAAGATATTCTTACGGCCTTGAGCTGCCCATTCGTCCACATACTCTGCCATCGTCGATGACGGAGTGATGGGGTAGATGGCTGCCACCTCAGAGAACATATACGAGATATGTGCTGCTGCTTGGTTGCCATCACAAGTGATAAATTTCTTTTCTTTTGCCATTTTAATAGATAAAATATTTAAATGAATAAATTATTGTATAGTTGTTTTTAATGTCCCAATGAATTTGCTTTATCTTCATATTGTTGATGTCTCAATAAAGGAAGCCCAAAAGCCATAGCGGAATCTGATTGCCTTTGCCCACTTCCGTGTTATACCGTGCATATATAGTATCAGAGGAAATCTTGTTCTTGCTTAGCGTCGTCGCATCGCATATCTTGAACTTCATCGAACCGTCAACCGTGTAATACATGTCGTGATTGCCTTGATTGACCTTGTGGTCTTTCCACAGTGAGTTGACGAAGAATGTTTCCATGGCATCCTGCTTGTCAATCTTAATGGGATAGATGGCAAACATAAGGTTCGAATTGTGCATCATCACTTTTGAAGGCTTCTTTGGAAAGTCTTGTCCCACGGGATAGATTATGTTTATCAGACGGGCATCGGCCAAGTATTTTATATAGTTCATGACCGTGGCACGGCTTGTCTCTATGTCGTTGGCCAGCTGGCTGATATTCGGAGCCTTGGGACCGTCTACAGCGAGCATGTAGAAAAGTTTTTTTATCTTCGTAAGATATTTAAGTTCAATCTGTTTTATCATGAGAATATCTACCTCGGTCATCATATTCATGGTCTTCTGAAGATTTTCCGAATAGTTGCGGTGTTCCTGGTAGAATGGATAGAAGCCGTGATGGATGTAGTCAAGGAAATACTTGCCGGGAGATACTTTAGGAAGTATGCGTTTAATGATATGCTCGTGGTCGTTCAATATTTCGTCAAGCGTGTATGGCGCAAAGTTGTTTCCCGTCTGTAGATTGAGAAATTCACGGAACGAGAATCCACGCAGATTGTAACTTTTGACAATACCGTTGAGCTCGGGATTCTCTTCTTTCAGTCGCATGACGCTTGAACCGGTGAAGACAATCTTCAGTCCAAGGTATTCGTCATAGCATTTGCGCAGCTCACTGCTCCAGTCCGGCTGTTTGAACACCTGGTCTATAAGGAGCACCTGTCCGCCATGCTTATAGAATTCTCCCGCAAAGTCTGCGATGCCACGCCCTTGGAAATAGAAATTGTTCATGTTGACATAGAGGCAGCGCTTGTCCTGTATATCGAATTTCTCTTTTGCATATTGAAGAAGGAAAGTCGTTTTTCCAACGCCTCTTGTACCCTTAATTCCGATCATACGGTCGTTCCAATCAATCTCATCCATAAGGGTGCGACGGACCGGCGCATTTGTATGCTCTACAAGATTGGTATGAGTTCTGAAAAAAACTTCCATTCTTTTAATCTTCTAAATTATTTGCAAAGATAATACTTTCTTCGCAATTTGCAAAGTCAATATTACAAAATGTGAAAAAAATAAGCTAATTTTGTAGCCCAAAGACATAAAACGTATCAATGACAAATGACATTACACATATTTAATCCTGAGCATGATTTGGCTATGGCCGCCAATTTGAAGAACTTCACAGCTTCACATTCTGTCAGGGCATTTCGTACAGACATGGGATTTCTGCCGGCTCTCTGGGCCGGTGACGATGACATGGTAATGGTGGAAGATGCCAAACGTGCATATGCCACATTGAAGAAGATTCGTGCTAGGCTTGCAGCTTCCGGATGTAAAGCAGGAGGAAATGTAGAATTTGTAATGCCGGGGGAAATTGCCGGCATGAAAGTGGAAAAGATTGATGTGTGGGGATGGGACTCTGCCATAGTCAACAGTATATTACAAAACGGTATAATATGTGATACACTGCCGGATATGGGACATTTGGAGATGATACGCAAACTATCACACAGACAAACGGCCACAGGCTTATTGAAAAAATTTGCTGGAGACATTTTTGTCGGTGAATCTTTCTTTTGTGGCAATGTGGATATGGTGGCCGAACTGCTTTACCGATATGGCCGGATAGTAATCAAGGCCCCTTGGAGCTGTAGCGGCAGGGGAATAAGATTTGCCGAAAAATGTATAGGAAACCATCTTGCAGGCTGGATAAAAAACATGTTAAAAATCCAGGGAGGCGTAATGGTAGAACCGTATTATAGAAAGATAATGGATTTCGGAATGGAGTTTTACAGTGACGGACATGGGAAAGTGGACTATGTCGGGATGTCACTGTTCAACACGAAAAACGGAGCATATACAGGGAACGTAATAGCTACGGAAACATATAAGCTGGATATAATAGGAAAATATATTCCGGACGAGTATATATTGAATGTAAAAGAACGTATATGCACATATCTCGGTGACGTGTACAACAACAAATATGCGGGGCCGCTGGGTATTGACATGATGATTGTGCCCCAAAGTGACGGAAGGGGATATCTGTTACATCCTTGCGTGGAAATAAACCTAAGGCGGACAATGGGACACGTGGCATTGGCCGTGGATCCTGAGGATGACGAGATTGTCAGGTCGATGGAAATCGTGAACAACAACAACTATCAATTAAAAATAAAATCTTTATGAAGAAACTACCTTTATTACTAATCTTTGCGGCAATGGCTCTGCCATCGCAGGCACAGTACCGTTCGGAAGTATGGTGTCCGGACAATGGTGACGGAACCTACAAGAATCCTGTCATCAATGCTGACTATAGTGACCCCGATGTGTGCGTGGGAGCATCAGGAACAGACTTTTACATGACGGCAAGCTCGTTCAACTGCATACCGGGACTGCCTATATTACATTCCAAAGACCTTGTGAACTGGGAGATTGTTGGGCATGCTTTGCGTGAACTCACTCCAAAGGAGGTGTTTGACAAAACGGCTCACGGTATGGGTGTATGGGCTCCAAGCATAAGATATCACAACGGCGAGTATTATATATATTGGGGAGATCCGGACTATGGCGTGTATATGGTCAAGACAAAGGATCCAGCCGGACGATGGGACGATCCGGTGCTTGTTATTCCAGGTAAGGGTATGATTGACACCACACCGTTGTGGGATGACGACGGCCGATGCTATCTCGTGAACGGATGGGCAGGCAGTCGTGCCGGATTCAAGAGTGTGCTGTCTGTAAGAGAGCTTTCGGCTGACGGAACACGGGCCATTAGCGATCCGGTGATAGTGTTTGACGGAAACAACGAGCACCACACAGCTGAAGGTCCTAAGTTCTACAAACATGACGGGTGGTATTGGATAATGTGCCCGGCAGGAGGCGTAGCCACCGGATGGCAATTGGCCATGCGTTCGAAAAGCCCTTACGGACCGTATGAGCACAAGACTGTAATGGCTCAAGGCAAGTCGGACATCAACGGCCCACATCAGGGCGGATGGGTACGCACGGCACAAGGAGAGGATTGGTTTATGCATTTTCAGGATAAAGGTGCCTACGGACGTGTGGTACATCTGCAACCTGTAAAATGGGTAAACGGATGGCCTGTAATGGGAGTGGACAAGGATGGTGACCTATGCGGTGACCCTGTGACGAGATATAAGAAACCGAATGTGGGCACGACTTATCCGATACTGAATCCGGTGGAAAGTGATGAATTCAATACTGTTGAGCTTGGTAAGCAATGGCAGTGGCATTCCAATTATGACCAGTCTTATGGCCAGCCAACTCCTTACGGATTTTTCCGCATGTACACTCACAAGTTGAGTGAGAAATTCGTAAACCTATGGGAAGCGCCCAACCTGCTTCTGCAAAAGACTCCGGCCGATGCTTTCACCGCTACGGCAAAGATAAAGTTTGCAGCAAAGAAAGACAACCAGTATGGTGGAATAATAATGATGGGACGTGACTACAGCGCACTCGTGGTAAGGCGGGTGGGGGACAAATTTCAGTTGCAACAAATAACATGCCACAAGGCTGACGGGAACAAAGCTGAAAATGTTAAGGTATTGGCAGAACTTAACCCTACGGCTAAGGACAAAATAAATTACGATCCTGCCATATATCAGGATATTTATCTGCGTCTTGCGGTGAAGGAAGGTGCCAAACTTAAATTTTCATACAGTAAAGATGGAAAGAAATTCACAGCTGTAGGCGACGAGTTTCAGATGCGTGAGGGCAAATGGATTGGTGCCAAGTTCGGTTTCGTGGCTGAAGAACCTGCAGGAAAAGGTGTTACAGGGTTTATGGATATAGATTGGATTCGCGTTACTAAATAGAGTCCACCCGGGCTTCCCAACAGGAAAGGAGCCTTGGACACACGCGTCCACGTACCATAGTGGGAATCTTCATTAGTATGACAACCGTGTCAATATAAATGGTACATTAAAAAAGAATAATCGGGGCATAGGATATCACTTCCTAGTGCCCCGATTTCTTATATCCCATTGATTGTTGCTAAAGCAAATGGGGATGTTTACAGCTTATTGCTCTATTTTATAGAGCTTTATAACCGAGTTAAGACCGCTCTTCATAGGTTCCCAATTTTCATATCCGGTCTTTTTGTAATTAATGGATACAACGTTGATTTCGTTGAATTTACGCCACTTCACGCCTTGTCGATCAAGGTGGGATATTCTGTTAGCCGGCAGATTGGTAACCTCTATGCGTACGGTGTTCACTCCGGCCTTGAAGGCTTTCCTGCATTCGAGGGTGAACGGCACCGACCATGCACATCCGACAAACGTATCATTGATATATACGCGTGCGCTCTCTCTTACGTCGCCAAGATCAATAGTCCAGTCTGAAGCCGCTTCGTCCTTTGTCATCTTTACTGTTGTGGTATACACACCTGTACCCATAGTAACTTTAATGGAATCGTCGTCAAGCTCTTCCCATGTACGCAGTGTATCCATGTCGAAGGTCTTTTTCACTTCCGGTGCACTGCTGAGGAAGGAGAGTGACCATTTGCCATCAAGAATCTTTGTGGCGTATGTCTGCGCAAGACTCCTTTCTTTCCTACCGTCGTTCTGTGGACTGTTGTATGTCTGCAAAATCATTGACTCACCACTTCTCAGATTCATACGAACACCATCAGAAGTCATATCGGCCTTATAAATATCTCCGTTGAGTGGGTTAAACCATCTGGCATCACGTGCATTGACGCACAGCGGTATGCGTGCATCAATATCATCAGGAGACAAATTGGCAATGAAATAATGATATCCGGTATCGTTCTTTCTGCGAATGGCGCGTAGCCCATGTTTGTGTCTCATCGGCTCTGCCTTTGCAGCCTTCTCCATTTCAGCCTTTGCTGTTCCGTATATAATATTGGCTCCCTGTGATTTCAGGACATCAACGTGGGCTTTTACATTTTCAGGCATGCGACCACTACCCGGTATTATAAGTGCATGGTAGCGTGTACCGGCTGCAGTTTCGAGCATACCGTTCTTATATGAAGTAGTAAGCAGATACTTCTCGCTGATATAGTCACAATCGTATCCGGCCTTGTCGATATCCAGAATACTTTTTATGAAATCAGGAGCTTTTCTGGCCATGGAGTGTATATCAAACTGCATCAGTAATGAACCGGCACCTTTGCCCTTGCGTTCCGCCCACATGTCACGTATCGGCAGATATACAAGGAAATCGTTGTCCGGACGTCCCATTTGCAGGAAACTCTGGCATCTTTCGATATACTTCATCAGATATGGTGCATCACGCCATATGCTGTTGTTGGGACTCATATCTATGGATGCATAGAAACGCCATCCCGGCCACGGATCGTTTTTCGGAGAGTAACATGTACCGTGGAAGTACATGTTGTTTACCCCGCATGTGAACATCAGATCGATATCAGGTTTGCATTGTGACAACGAAGTACGGAAATGCTCTGTGAGCCACGTCAATGTCTCACTGCTTACAAGGGTCTTGCCATTGATGTGGGCTGCCGATGATGCATACTTCAACATCGATACGTCACTGTCATTCTTTCGTGTATATCCTGTGTCCTTGCGGAGTCCTTTGATGCCGAATTCTGACAGTCCGAATCCTTCTATTTCCGGAATATCTACAGCTGAATATACATCAATAAGGTTGGCTGGTGAACCATGTGCCTGATTACGCGTCTTCACTCCATGCTGATGTGCCCATGCCGTCCACTGTTCGGTGAAGTTCTCAAGCAACAGGTCGCTCAGTGTTTCACGATAATCGCTCAATACCTTATTATCTTTGTCGTCAACATCACCAAGCAGTTCTGGCAAATGTTCTTCCAATTTGTATCCACGACGTTTCTCAAACTCTTCAAACATTTTCGGGGTCCAGTTTGCCTTGTATACCTCATATGAATCATTAAAGAATGAATGAGGGTAGGGGGTGTTGCTTTCGGCAAATGCTTTCTCAAAGCGTTCAAGGTAATGTGCTACAGCGCTCTTGTCGAAGTGGTCCATCACATAGCCTTCTCCTCCGGGAGCGGCTCGCTTTACCTTTTGACGTGTACGTGAACAATATATGGCGATGATGCGATAACTGTGTTTTTTGACAGATTTTTTCCAAACCAACATGCCGGAAGTGTCGGTCATAGATGTAAGATCCTTAACACCGTCATCGCTATAGGCCATGACTTTGCTTAATGTGCAGAAAGGTTTCTCTTTCTTGTCTTTTATGCTTATGTCGATACCTTTGCGCAGTTCTGCACCAGTAATGACGGTGTCCGTATATGCTAGTTTGGCAGCAGCTTCGCTTATAGGTACCTCTGGACCGCCGAACGGCCATCCTGTGCCGCAGTTCATGTCTATCAGCAGACTGTCTTTTACACCCTCAGTCTGAACGAATTTCAGAGCGTTCATCCATGGTGTGGAAAGGAAACTGAGCTCATTTTTCTCGTTTCCCTGCACACCATATAATGGTGTTATTTCCAAGGCACCGAGTCCGGCCTTGGAATATTCCTGCATATTCCATTGCAAATCGCTTTCGTTGACTGCCGAGCCCAACCACCACCATCGTGTGCCAGGTTTGGCTTCCAAAGAGGCTGTCGGCCACGACTGAGCAAACGTCCCTCCGGCAATAATTGACATTGCCGCAATTGTAAATAGTCTGTTTATCATAATTTTAATAGTTCAATTCCTATAGGAGGTAATGGATTTTATTCCAACTGTTTTTATAGATTAATTCCCATCCGGTTTTGTCATCTCGGCATTTTTAGCCGGTGCCCATTTGAATGTATTCCAATCATCAGGCATATTTGGAGCAAAGTCTTTGAAGTCTGCTCTCAGATTCTTCAATACGGTAAGATTGTGTTTCTTCATACCCATTATGACCATTTTTGCAACCTCGTATGCTCCATAGGGATTAAAATGGGTGTTGTCTGCAAGTTCTTTTTTCTGACCTGGAAATGTATTGGCAGGATAATGTACCAAAGCACGTTTACTGTCTTCATACCCCAGGGTCTGGAAAAACTCACGCGTCATTTCGTGCAGGTCTATTACCGGCACATTCTCTCGCTCTGCTACAGCAAGCATGGCTGCGGGGAAATCTCCATGAGTTTCCTTTATAGTCTTCTTGTCGTCTGCAAACTGACGGCGCTGTGTGGGAGTGCAAAAGATAATCGTGGCACCTTTAGAACGTACATTGTCGATAAATATCTTGAGATTGCGTGTATAATGATACCATGCTCCCGTACCTGGGCCTTTCTCTTTCTCGTCGTTATGTCCAAACTCACATATTACATAATCCTCATTTTTCAAGGTTGACATAATTTTGGCAAGCCTGTTCTGTGCAAGGAAAGATCCTGCAGTGAGACCGCTCTCTGCATGGTTTGATACAGCCACACCACTGTCAAACCATCTTGTAATCATTTGTCCCCAACTGGCCCAAGGCTCGTTGTTTTGGTCTACAACAGTGGAATTTCCACACAAATATATGGTGGGACAAGCGTCATCACGCTCTATACGAATACTTTTCACAGCAGGGGCATCGCCATTGAATTCAAGTGTCAAACGGTCGTCCCAGCTTAAATATTCTTTCTCTCGTTCTTTTATCCTGACTCGTTCTTTTCCATTAATCTGTGGTGAACGTTTATTCACGACAAATTCGAATGTTGCAGTCTTTCCTTTGGTGGTATTGACATTTTCTGCCATCAGACGCCTACCTTCGGCTCTGACCGTAGTATTGGCTGCTTTCTTTTGAGAGCCAAGTATCACTTTCACCTTATAGTTTCCATCTGGAACCTTGACTGAAAAATAGAATGGAGATTTTCCTTTGGCTGTCGGCACCGGCAGTATGTCATATCCGTATCCGATAGAGTCGGAATACACAGGCTGCGGCTTTGTCATGTCAAAATCAAATGATTGTGCGCCGGTAATTACAGGCATACCGGCTGCAAGCAAAATAGATAATACAGTTTTTTTCATCGTTTTATAAATTAGTCCTTATTTTATTTGATTGAATCGGGCGGAAAGAGAAAGATATTTAATTACCTGATAATTTCTATTTATCATAATGCCCATTATGTATTTTATGTCATTATATGGCCTTCAGCAATTCAATAAGACATTCTTTATCATTCCAACTGAATTCCGGCATCATAATCACAGTCTTGAATTTGCGACGTTTTTCCTTTGATATTATATTGTTTATAATTCGTTCGTGAACCTTTATTATTTTTCCATCTAACTCATAGAAAAAATAATTCACAAGAGGATATTGCTGTTCTTCATCGTCCGACATATCCAATGAAGTGACATTGATCTGTGACTTTATCTCAAGATTGGTTATCTGTCTGTTGTTCAACAATTGTGCCATATATGATTCCATATCTATCAGTGTTGCACAAAGCAATTTGTTTCCGGCCACAGAATCTACAACATATGCCAACAAAGTATCTATACAGCAATAATGACGGTCGCCAAAATCCACTGTTTTTATCTGATTCATGTTGGCTTGCATGTTTGTTTTACCGTGTTTGTATAATAAGGAGCCATTTTTCATAAATACATTAGCTTGCTTATGTCTTATTACGCTACCGTTCTTCAAAGTAATTACAGCGGGCTTAAACTCATCATAAACTGTTGTAATTTTGGTTGTTACAGCTTTCTCCTGTGCTGAGACTGTAACAATCAAAATGCCTGCCAATACTAATAATATTAGTTTTTTCATAATTTGTTTTAATTTAGAATGCCATCTAAGCAAATCCAAATGGCTCGGCAAATATACAAAAAAAAAACGATTTACGTTTTCTTTTTCTATAGATAAGTACTTTATTAAAGCATTTTATATCCGAAACAATGACGTATTGCATAATCAGAATATCGCTTTTATGGGATTTGTATGTATAATCTTCTTTTGAAACTCGACTCGGTACAAACATACATAATATGAATACTTGTTTTGTTTGGAAAAACCTGTTTTTTATGTTTTTTTAAGCAAAAATACACTTGTATTGACATACAACTTATCGCTTTTTTTTGTAATTTTGCAGCGTTTTTCAGCTGTATTAGCGATATAAGATTGATAATCAAGGAGTTAAAACAAAAGCAAAGAAGAGAATGAGACAATTAAAGATCCAAAAGAGTATTACGAACCGTTCGAGCGAGGCACTTGATAAGTATCTTGTAGAAATAGGACGTGCTCCACTAATCTCAATTGATGAAGAAATTGAATTGGCACAGAAAATACGTAAAGGTGGTCCGGAAGGCGAGCGCGCCAAGGACAAACTCGTTACGGCAAATTTGAGGTTTGTTGTTTCTGTGGCCAAACAATATCAGCATCAGGGTCTTACGCTCACTGATTTGATAGACGAAGGTAATATCGGATTGATAAAGGCTGCACAGAAATTTGACGAGACACGAGGATTCAAATTCATATCATACGCAGTATGGTGGATTCGCCAAAGTATTCTTCAGGCTATTGCCGAACAGAGCCGTATTGTGCGACTGCCTCTCAATCAGGTTGGTTCACTCAATAAAATCAATCATGAAATAAACAAATTTGAGCAGGAAAACCAACGCCATCCCTCCGTGTCAGAGCTTAGCGACGCAACCAATCTTGACGAAGACAAGATTGGTCAGAGCCTTATGGCCGACGGGCATCATGTTTCAATAGATGCTCCATTTCAGGACGGTGAGGATAATTGTATGCTTGATGTTATGGCCAGTGGCGACGACAGTCGTACAGACCGTCATGTAGACCATGAGTCTATGGCACAGGAACTAAACACTGTGCTCAACAAGGTCCTCAAGGAACGTGAGATAACCATTATACGTGAATGCTTTGGCATAGGCTGTCATGAGAAAGGCCTCGAGGAGATAGGCGACCAATTGGGGCTTACAAGAGAACGTGTACGTCAAATCCGCGAAAAGAGTATTGCCAAATTGCGTGACAGTGGCAACGCAAAGATTCTTATGAAATATTTAGGCTAAAATATCATAATATTTTTTGAAACTTAGAATATTATTAGTATTTTTGAGCCATGAAATGCAGATGGTTCATTACATTTAGAATACTGCTGGGCATGTTTTTATTCATGCCCAGTTTTGTTTTGTCAGAAATAAAGCGTGACACTTTGCTCATGAACCGTATATTCTCCTACCGTAATAATTTTATAGAGAGCATACCGGACACGACTGACAACATATATCTTAAATACAGTTTTCACACAAAAAGGCGTAACCCTACCCTATTTTTTGTGCCATCCATGTATACCATAGCGAGAGGCAGCAGACACAATATCGGTGAGACATACGGTAAAATAAAATTCAAAAACATAAATGATTATGATATAAAGCGTCAAGTGACAACAGGAAGCATATCAAGCTATCGCAAGACAATGCCTGTGATGCTTGACTATATCATTCCCGATTTATACAATATATCATTGTTTAATGACCATATATTATCGCCATTTTATAGCAAGAACTCGAAATATTATCGCTATAATATCTCAGACACGGATGGCAATAATGCCATAGTATCATTCAAGCCACGTATTACAAACACCCAGCTTGTGAACGGAAGCGCGGAAGTTGACAGACTTACAGGACGCATATTACGTGTTACACTGAAAGGTAATTACGACATGATACATTTCAATGTCAGCGCTGATATGGGAAACGATTCATACGGTAATCCTCTTTTACCCACACTGTGCCAGACTGAGGCTGGATTCAGGTTTTTGGGAAATGATATCGATGCACATTTTTTGCTTGTACTTGACAATAAGACCTCATTACCCGACTCCACCAATACGTCTGACATTAAACTCATGGACAGCATCAGACCCATTCCGTTGGCAGATAACGAAAAAGAAGCCTATAGGATATACATCGAAGAGAAAACACCCCGAGATACATTGAACAGTAAATCTTTCAGGCGAAAAACAAAACTGAGGAAAATAGCCTGGGATATTATCGGTGACCATATGCTCAACAGTATAAAAGCAGAAAACGAGCGTGTATACATTAAATTTTCACCACTCGTAAATCCTTTATACATGAGTTACAGTGGCAGTCGCGGTTTGTCATATAAAATAAATATGGGTGCACGCTACAATTTCTCTGCAAACAGCAACATTACCCTTTCACCACATATGGGCTATAATTTTAAAATAAAACAATGGTATTTTAATATACCAATGCGATATACTTACAATAAGAAACATGATGCATGGACAGAGCTTACATGGAAGACCGGCAATAGAATAACAAACTCCAGTGTTCTTGATATTCTGAAGAATGAAACACGTGACACAATTGATTTTTCATCACTTGATCTTGACTATTTCGATGATCATATGTTGCAACTCAAAAGTAACATATCACTTTTCAAGCACTTTAATGTATCAGTGGGGTGTGTATATCACCAGCGCAACGCCGTGAACAAAAAAATTCTTGAACTGATAGGTAAGCCATCCGTATACAAAAGTTTTGCACCTCAGGTCACGCTTGGCTTCGTGCCATACAAGTCAGGACCTATATTCACAGCCAACTATGAACGCAGCATTCCAAATGTTTTAGGTTCAGATACTAAATATGAAAAATGGGAGTTCGATTTGTCATTCAAGAAAAAGTTGAACCTATTGAGTAAATATAGCTTTAGAGTTGGCGGTGGTTTTTATACAAACAAGTCTACCGATTATTTTGTAGACTTCTCAAATTTTCGTGAGAACTACATTCCGGGAGGATGGGACGATGATTGGAGTGGGAATTTCCAGTTGCTGAACAGTCAATGGTATAATGCATCAAAATATTATATCCGGACCAATTTTTCCTATGAATCACCTCTTCTATTACTTACATGGATGCCTGTTGTTGGCAGATACATAGAAACAGAACGTATATATGTAAGCGTATTGCAGATAGAATACACGAAACCTTATTTTGAAATAGGATACGGATTTACCACCCGCTATCTGTCAATTGGAGCTTTTGGCAGTTTTCTTGAAGGTAAACCCAAAGAGTTCGGATGCAAGTTTACCTTTGAGCTGTTCCGAAAATGGTGACATTGAGTCCTGTGACAAACATCTAATTGCTCTGCAACAATTCAAATCAATTAAAGTCAAAGTGCCGCTTTCATATTCCCAAAGTGCCACTTAAGGAATGCGAAAGCGGCACTTTGAGGATGCAAAAGTGGCACTTTGGGAATGCGAAAGTGCCATTATTACAAAGCCGACAAACGTCATCAAAAGCGAATGTCGCAAGAAAAAAATGAAATATTCATTGCTTCTGTCAAAGTCAGTACGATTCTTTTTCGTTAGGGAAATCACCGTTCTTGACATCTTCAATATAATGCCCAATGGCTTCTGTCATTATCGAGTTCAGGTTTGCATACCGACGGAGAAAGCGCGGGCTGAAGCCCTGGGTCATACCTAACATGTCAGCTACAACAAGAACCTGTCCGTCCGTACCGTTACCGGCACCGATACCTATAGTCGGTATGGAGATTTCCTTTGTGACCTTTGTTGCCAATATTGCCGGCACTTTCTCCAATACAAGTCCGAAACATCCGGCCTCGTCAAGAGCTTTGGCGTCGCTTATCAGTTTCTCAGCCTCTGCCTCGTCCTTGGCCCGTACGGCATAAGTGCCAAATTTATTGATACTCTGCGGGGTGAGTCCCAAATGAGCCATAACGGGTATACCTGCATCCAGGATACGGCGCACAGTGTCCAGTATTTCTACTCCGCCTTCTAATTTCAATGCATCGCATCCACTCTCTTTCATTATGCGTATTGCATTCTTTACACCATCGGTATCGCCTGTCTGGTAGCTTCCAAAGGGCATATCACAGACGACAAGTGCACGGTTTACACCACGTACGACCGAACGGGCATGGTAAATCATCTGATCTACAGTCATGGGAAGCGTAGTTGTATTGCCGGCCATTACGTTAGATGCAGAATCTCCAACGAGAATGACATCCATTCCTGCCTTGTCAACTATACCTGCCGTCGTGAAATCGTATGAAGTGAGCATTGATATTTTCTCTCCTTTACGTTTCATCTCAATGAGACGATGTGTCGTGACTTTGCGTGTGTCACTAATCAAATAACCATTCATAATTATTCTTTTATTTATTATCCTTTTGACTCTATCATTTCATTGCATTTGCTGAAAGAGATGTCTGTATAATCACTTATTACAATGTCCGAATACGGGCGGATAGCAGCGGCAGCATTTGTTGTGGACAGCCCTACAATCGTCATGCCGGCAGCCTGTCCTGATTTCAGACCGTTAAAACTGTCTTCAAACACAATGCACTCTTCTGTCCGTACGCCAAGTCTCGCAGCTGCTTTCAGATAACAATCGGGAGATGGCTTGCTTTCTGCAAAATCCTCTGCCGTAAGTATTGTATCAAACAAAGATTCAAACTCTTGATGGATAGCGTAGACACTATTCATTTTCGGAATATTAGAGCTGGTCACTACAGCCGTTTTCACACCATTATAGCGTAAGTCGGAAATGAATTTTTCAAATCCACGGATGTATTCGAATTGCATTTGTCTCTCAAAATCGTTCAGCCGTTCCGTTATAAGTTCCTGCTTGTCTTGCAATTCTCCACTAAAATATTTGTCGTAAATTTGTGTCAGTGTCTGTCCTTTAATATCTTTTGCCAGATTTGGTTTGTCAGGATGGAATTCAAGACATTGACTGCCCCAAAACTCAGTGTATTGCGGTTCGGTATCAAATACGACACCGTCCAAATCAAATAAGGCTGCTTTAAACTTTTTCATTCTGTATTCACTTTTATTTGAGTGCGCAAAATTAATAAAATTAATCAGAATAATCAAGTTTTATTTTGTATTTAGACCTATTTATCATATATTTGCATTTTGTGTAAAGATAATATAAACAATATAGTTTCTTTCTAAAGATATAACAAATAAACCATTTAATGTATATGCAGCAAATTTTGAAGTATTTCCCCAACATTACTGAACAACAAAAAAAGCAATTTGAAAATCTCGACAGTCTATATCGTGATTGGAATTCAAAAATCAATGTAATATCACGTAAAGACATCGACAACTTATACGAGCATCATGTCTTGCATTCATTGGCAATAGCCAAGATGGTAAATTTCCGCAAGGGAACAAACATTCTGGATTTCGGGACAGGGGGAGGTTTTCCCGGTATACCACTGGCCATAATGTTTCCGGAATGCAGTTTCAAACTTATCGACGGCACCGGCAAAAAGATACGTGTGGCAGAAGAGATTGCCACAGCGATAGGATTGAAGAACTGCACTCCTGTCCAATTGCGTGGTGAAGAGGAAAAAGGGAAATTCGACTTTGTAGTGAGTCGTGCCGTGATGCAATTACCCGATCTCATGAAAATTGTAGGCAAGAATATATCCAGACAGCATAAAAATTCAGTGCCCAATGGTATTATATGTCTGAAAGGCGGTGATGTTCAGGAAGAAATCAGGCAATACAGGCATATTGTCGAAGTGACAGAAATAACCAACTGGTTTAAAGAACCATGGTTTAAAGAAAAACATATCATATATTTACCTGCATAACGAAACAGAAAATGTTACAGATTAAACGCTTTGTATGCAATCCGTTTCAAGAGAATTGCTATGTAGTGAGTGATGAAACGCGCGAAGCCGTCATCATAGACTGCGGCGCTTTTTATGAAGAAGAACGATGTGCTGTTGTCGATTATATCGTCAACAACATGCTAAAGCCTTGTCATCTGCTTGAAACACATGCCCATATTGACCATAACTTTGGCAACGATACGATATCCAATGAATTCGGATTGAAGCCTGAACTGCATATGAAAGATGCGTATTTGCAAGAGACACTGAAGCAACAGGCCGTTGCTTTTGCCAACATAAGCATTGGTTACGACATGCCGCCTGTCGGAAAGTTATTGATGGAAAACAATGATATAAAGTTCGGCACACATCTCTTTAGAGTATTGTCCACCCCGGGACATACTCCGGGGTCCGTGTTTTATTATTGTGAAGAGGAAAATGTTGCGTTCTCCGGCGATACGCTTTTCAATATGAGTATAGGCCGTACGGACTTGGAATCAGGCAGCTATAACGATATCATGAATAGTCTCAGGCGTATACAGGAACAGCTTCCTGACGAAACAACAATATTGCCTGGCCATGGTGCCCAAACAACAATGGAAAAAGAAAAACAATGGAATCCGTATCTCAACCGGCATTAGGGTATATAAAAAAGAAAAATTGGTTGTCTCACGACAACCAACCTTTTTATTAACCTTAATAATCTAATACCATGAAAAACACGTTGCAAAGTTACAACTTTATTTGTTATATGCAATAGTTATTGCTAATATTTTACTCCGTATTAACCTTCTTTAAAGATTGAGCCGTTCCATTTAAGTGTTGTTTGATTTAAAAGAGGTTTTATTCGTGTTTTATCCTCTATGGAAAGTACCGACGGAGATATTCCAATCGTCAGAGTATTTTCACTTTCAGACAGGCTGGCATACACGACTCTCGGAGACAATAACGATAACTTTAACTTTTCAAACTCATCAATGTCCATCGTATCAGGATGGACAATGGTGCTCTCTGCATGACCTGCCATCGGATCTGGTATTGTTTTTATCTCAGTCCATTTTGATGTATAGAATCTGACTGTACTTGATTTTTGGACCGTTCCCACAGTACGGACCATACATAATATGCAATCCGCAGAATCCGGCAGCATTTTATCCGTACTCAACAATTTCATCTCTATGGATGAAGCCGGGCTAAGCGATATTCTTATATAGTCATCTGTAAGAGTTGTCATACATGTATGTTCATCAAACCCGTTAACAATATCTGCTGTCATCCCTGATTCCATAAAATCCATCATATCCAGTTTGTTGTTTTGAGAAAGATATGGCAACAGTGTATCCGGCATCTGACTGAACACATCACGCATCTTTACACCTTGAGCATAAAGATTGCCATTTGTGACAAACAATATTATTGCCAAAAAGATTTTCTTCATATTTTTATTATTTTGATAATTGCATCATCATCAATGCGCATAAGGCTGCGGTTTCAGTTCGATACCGGCTTTGTCCTAAATGGATGGAAGTATATCCGCAATCAATGGCCGTCTTTACCTCGTCGATTGAGAAATCGCCTTCCGGACCTATAAGCACGGTCACTTCGTCGGCAGGATCGACATTGCTTAATTCGTCAAAAAGAAACTTCCGCGGAATCTCGTTGTAGCAGTGGGCTATAAACTTCTTGCCTTGACGCGGACAGTTGACAAATTCCTTGAATGCCTCAATGTGATTCAGTTGGGGTTTCCATGCCTTCCTACTTTGCTTTACGGCCGAAACGACAATCTTCTCAAGTCTGTCTGTCTTTATGACCTTACGCTCTGAAAACTGACAATCAAGAAACGATATTTCATCTATTCCTATCTCCGTAGCTTTCTCCACCATCCATTCCATCCGCTCCATCATTTTAGTCGGCGCTATGGCTATACCAAGTTTTCCTGCCCATTGCGGCTTCTGAGGAATCGTGTCGGTTATCTTATACATACATTTGCGATGGGCTGCGAGCGTCACTTCAGCACAATAGAAGTTCCCTACCCCATCCATCAACATCATCTTGTCACCTTCTTTCAGCCTAAGCACACGAAGTGCGTGCAGGGCCTCGTCGTCCGGAAGTTCCGTTATTGAATCAGCATTTGGAACATAAAAGTATCTTACCTCTTTCATATCAAATAACAATGTTTTTTACAAAAGCGCCATGCTATTGTCAGCTGTTCTTTCTCTTGTCCAACTCTTCCTTCAGATGTGACGCCAGTCTATAGTTTTCAGAGTTTATGGCCTTGTCCAATTCTTCTTGCAACTTTTTTGTATCAAGAGAATTTATAGGTATTGGCATTTGCATCTGATTTTCCGAATATGGAGAACTTTGTTTCAGCATCAGTTGCTCGTCTATGAAGATAAGAGTGCCGCTTATAATGGAAAAAAGAATCGCGTCGCTAAGCCTGATACAATACTGGCTGAACGTATGCATATTGGTAATCATGGTCTTGTACTCTCCGTTTGCAATGCCGGTAATGTCTATTCTGTACGATATCTTATCATTCATTTCTGCCATCATTTGCATCATCACTTCCGGAAGAAACTTGTTTCTTACATCAATTGGTACATTTCTGATACCAATCTGAGTTTTCATCATTTCATCACAAATGATGCCCAAACAACGTTTTTTCTCCGTATCTGTGAGTCTGAGAACGACCAGGCCGTTGCATCCGGCAACCTCTGATATACCGTCAAATATAAGTTGTATGCTCTTCATCTATGCTTCTGCTTTTTTCTTCGGATGGAAAATCAGCGCAAATACAACTCCAATTATGAGAGCATATGCCGCAAATGCATACCAACATGTCGGCCACTCAACCATTCCGTTTGTATCTGTATGTGCCGTAACGTAATATTGTGCAGCAAGTGAACCGACAGTTGCTCCTATGCCGTTTGTCATAACCATGAACAGTCCTTGTGCACTTGAACGCATTGAGGTATCTGTTGTCATATCGACGTATAACGAACCGGATATATTGAAGAAATCAAAAGCAACTCCATAGATTATCATTGACAGAATGAACATCCACACTCCGGGACCGGGATTGCCGGCTCCCAGCAATCCGAACCTCAATACCCATGCAAACATTGCTATAAGCATAACATTCTTTATTCCGAAATGTTTCATGAAGAAAGTTATAAGGAGGATGCAGAACACCTCGCTCATCTGGGATATTGAATAAAGAATGTTGGAATGCTGAACTCCGAATGTATCTGCATATTCGGCTATACTGCTGAAACTTTCAAGAAACGGTGTCGCAAAGCCGTTTGTTATCTGTAGGCAAGCACCAAGCAATGCGGAGAAAATAAAGAATATTGCCATCTCTTTTTGACGAAACAGAGTAAACGCCTTCAGGCCGAACGGGTCTTTATTGTCATTTCTGTCGCTACTATTTTCTACAGGACATGATGGCAATGTAAATGTATAGCAAAAGAGAATCAGGCTTAATACGCCGGAAGTAACAAGAATGTTCTGAGTGGATTTGAAACCGGTCAAATCGACAAACCACATTGAGCAAATGAATCCTACGGTACCAAAAACACGGATTGGAGGAAATGCCTTTACTGTGTCCAAACCGGCTTTGGTCAGCGCATTATATGAAACTGAATTGGACAAGGCCAATGTCGGCATATAGAATGCGACACTGATAGTGTATAAGGAGAACAGCACCGAAAATTCAGAACTGTTGCCGGCTGTATAGCCATACCATCCGGCAGCAATCATAAATGCACCTGCCACAAGATGGCACATGCCCAACAATCGCTGGGCAGGAATCCATTTGTCCGCTATTATTCCCATTACGGCAGGCATGAATATAGAAACGATGCCCTGAACAGCAAAGAAGTAACCAATCTCCGATGCCATTCCTATTCGACTCAGATATAGTCCGATGCATGTAAGGTATGCTCCCCATACTGCGAACTCCATGAAGTTCATCAGTGCCAAACGTACTTTAAGATTCATAATTATTCTATTAAATTTTCATTCTTATAAACTCTCAGATATCCATGTTCATCTGTTTTTATTTCTACAGTACCGCCAATCCACTCTGTGCACGGCTGTTCATCTGTAAACGGATAATAACTTTTGACAATACCACCAGCAATCTCAATAATGCTTTGAGGCATTATATCTTCCCGGACTATTATCTCATTTACTGCTATTCGCCTTATCCTTTTTGGGGTCATTATGTATCGGTAACGGTGAATCTTTTCTTTTCATCACCACTTTATCGGTTTTAGGGGCGTCGACACTACTGTGTATCGGCTGTTCCGACATTGCATCTACACGTGCATGCACTGTATCTTTAGGCTCTTCAACCACTTTCTTGTGAAAACGTATCATCTGTATTCTGTCTATGAACATTAGCTTCTGTGTGTATGAACGCTCATTACCGTTGTTCAGATAGACAAACCCATTGATTGACTTAATATCATTTTTCATACATCCAGGCACCATGAGTTGCGAGAAACCTGATACAGATACGTGGTTGTAATGACTTGACACACTGTCGTTGTCATATCGGATATTGATACATATGACAGCGTCCTTTGCTCCTGCCTGATAGACAAACTCTGTCATGAAATTGAACATGAACGAATCGCCTCGTCTGAATGTAGAATCGGCCTCTATCGTAAAGTCCATCCTGTTGTATGGAGGAGTCGGCCTCAATACCGTTGCTTGTGCCCCACGCCATATATTGGCAGTATCACCATCGGCATTAAATTGAGAGTATTTTGCTATATCCCCTTCTGAAGCTCCAAGATTTATGGCACTTTTCTCCATCCGTTCCGACACTCTTTTGTATATGTCACGCAGCCTGTCTGCATGGCTGTAATAGTAAACCAGTGACGAGTCAAACTCGGCTTCTGTGACATCATACTTTCTCAACACTGCGTGATAATACAAATTCCGGTTGTATATATTAGACCTTTCAGCAGATACATTTCTGAATCCCATGGCTTGGGATATATGATAATCATATAGTATGTCCTCCATTGTATCCGGCTGTATATAATCTGACGGCACTGTCGGCTTGCATGACATTATCACAGACAACATGCAGACCCAACCGATGACATAAACGAGACGCCCCAAAGGGAATCTATTCTTCATGTTCTGTTTCTTTGTCATCTTTGTTGTCGACAATTTCTGCCGGTTGGTTCTTGAATGTGATGTGACTCAACTCAGTACGATAAAACAGCATGAGAAGTACAAATCCGACACTTATACTTGCATCGGCAAAATTGAATATCGGGCTGAAAAATATAAATTCTTCCCCTCCGACAAAGGGTATCCACTGTGGCCATGTGGTCACGATTAGCGGGAAATAAAACATATCCACCACCTTTCCCATTAGGAAAGGAGCGTAACCGGTACCGAAAGGAACAAAATAAGATGTGTAAAAATCAGACGATGCATTGAATATAAGACCATAGAACATGCAGTCAAATATGTTGCCTAATGCTCCGGCTATCACCATTGCCAAACAGACTATATAACCGAAACGGGCTTTCTTCTTTATCTGAAGATACATATAATAACCGATAGCACCTATCAGTATTATACGGAATATGGAAAGGACTGCCTTACTGCCTATCTCCATTCCATAGGCCATGCCGTTATTCTCGATAAAGCATATACGAAACCAATCCGTTATATATATGCTTTCATGGAGAGTCATGTTGGTCTTGACCCAAATCTTTATTATTTGGTCTATCAAAAGAATGGCTATAATTATGAATATAGCCATTCTTCCTTTAGTAAACACATTCTTGCTCTCTGTCATTTCTTTCTATTCTGTTTCGACTCGACACTGAGCGTGGCATGAGGTACGGCACGCAAACGCTCTTTGGGTATCAGCTTTCCTGTGATACGGTCTACACCATAGGTCTTGTTCTCTATGCGTATCAAAGCAGCTTCAAGACCCTTGATGAATTTCTGTTGCCTGCTTGCCAACTGTATCAGCTCTTCCTTGCTCTGAGTTGCACTGCCTTCCTCCAATATCTTATATGTTGGTGATGTGTCGTCAACATCATTGCCATCCTGATTCATCAGCACTCTCATCATCTGATCGTAGTCACGTCGTGCCAAAACCAGCTTTCCATTGATGATCTCTCTGAATTCCTCCAGCTCATCATCACTATAACGCACTTTTTCTATCATAACAGCTTGATTATTAAATTATTAATATTAGTTATTTCTTCTCAACCTTTATATTGACTTTCAGCCCGTCAAACTCGGTCTCTGCTCCATCATTATCTGTCAATGAGATAGAATCGGCCAAAACCTGTGTCTTGATATATTCGTCAAAAGAGTCTACAGCCCTCTTTATACGCTCGTCAACCGATATAGACACATCGATACGGTCTGTGATTTCCAATCCTGCATCCTTACGCAGATTCTGTATACGGTTTATCAGTTCACGGGCCATTCCTTCATTCTTCAACTCATCAGTGAGTTCAACCTCAAGAGCCACTGTAAGATTTCCTTCGTTGCTGACAAGCCATCCCGGAATATCCTCACTGATAATGTCCACATCAGTTGCGTCGACCACAACCTCTTCACCGTCCACATTTATGGCAATGCTTCCATTATTCTCAAGTCCGGCAATCTCTTCCTGGCTGAGAGCATCCATTACGGAAGCTACGCCTTTCATCATCTTTCCGAATTTCTTACCCATGGTTCTGAAATTGCACTTTACTTTTTTCACAAGTATATTCGAACCTTCCACGAAATCAAGTTCCTTGACATTGACCTCGTTTATAATAAGTTCCTTGACGGCCTCTATATGTCGTTTCTGCTCATCATCAGTTGCAGGAACCATTATTTTCTGAAGCGGTTGGCGCACTTTTATATTCACCTTACGGCGCAGGGCCAAGACCATAGATGTAATCTTCTGCGCCATATTCATGCGTGCCTCAAGGTCCTTGTCTATAAAGTTCTCGTCTGCTTCAGGGAATCTGGCCAGATGTACCGAACATACGTTGTCGCGTCCAGTTGCACCGACAAGGTCCATATACAAACGGTCTGAATAGAACGGAGCCATGGGAGCCAACAGTTTTGCCACTGTCTCAAGGCAGGTGTAGAGCGTCTGATATGCCGACAACTTGTCCTTACTCATTTCCTTGCCCCAGAAGCGCTTACGGTTAAGACGCACATACCAGTTTGACAAATCGTCATTTACGAAAGTCTCGATGAGACGTCCGGCACGTGTCGGATCATAACCGTGAAATTCCTTGTCGACACCCTTGACGAGCGAGTGCAATACCGAAAGAATCCACCTGTCTATTTCCGGACGTTCGTCCAGCGGAACTTCGGCCTCTGTATAGTTGAATCCGTCAACATTGGCATACAGACTGAAGAACGAATATGTATTATACAGCGTGCCGAAGAACTTGCGGCGCACTTCATCCACACCTTCCGGGTCGAACTTCAGATTGTCCCAAGGTTCTGAGTTGGTCATCATGTAGAAGCGCACGGGGTCTGCACCATACTTGTCCATCATTTCAAACGGGTCGGTGACGTTGCCCACATGCTTGCTCATCTTGTTGCCTTTGGCGTCGAGAACAAGTCCTGTGGATATCACATTCTTGAATGCCACGCTGTCGAAAACCATAGTTGCGATGGCATGGAGCGTGAAGAACCATCCCCTCGTCTGGTCAACACCTTCGTTGATAAAGTCGGCGGGGAACGCCTTTCGCCCGTCAATCATCTCTTTGTTCTCAAACGGATAATGTATCTGTGCATATGGCATCGAACCGGAATCAAACCATACGTCGATGAGATCGCTCTCACGCTTCATTGGTTTACCACTGTCGCTGACAAGTATTATGTTGTCGACATACGGGCGGTGCAGGTCTATGCGGCTGTAATTATCTTCCGAATAGTCACCGGGAACGAATCCGTTGTCCTTGAGCGGATTGCTGTCCATTACTCCGGCTGCCACCGATTTGTCTATTTCGTCATAAAGTTCCTGCATGCTGCCAATGCAGATTTCGTCACCATCTTCATTACGCCATATCGGCAGCGGTGTTCCCCAAAAGCGCGAACGCGACAGGTTCCAGTCGTTCAGATTCTCCAGCCAGTTGCCGAAACGTCCGCTGCCGGTAGATTCCGGCTGCCAATTGATAGTCTTGTTAAGTTCCACCATGCGCTCCTTTTTAGCTGTGGAACGTATGAACCAGCTGTCAAGCGGATAGTAGAGCACAGGCTTGTCCGTACGCCAGCAGTGCGGATAGTTGTGCACGTGTTTCTCTATGCGCAGAGCCGTGCCGGCCTGTTTCATCTCCATGCAGATTATGATGTTCAGGTCTTCAGCCTTGTTGGCAGCATTCTCGTCATATTTTCCGTTGACGGTAAACTCCGGTTTATATGCGTTTTTCACGAAATCTCCCGCATGAGTACCGTATGATTTGTCGACACACCGCTTGACGAACTCACCGTCAAGTTCATCCATCTCGTAGTATTTTCCCTCCAGATCGACCATCGGGCGTGTTTCGCCCTTCTTGTTGACAAGGTACAATGGCGGGATATGTGCGGCATTGGCAACCTTGGCGTCATCGGCTCCGAATGTAGGTGCTATATGGACGATTCCTGTTCCGTCCTCGGTAGTGACGTAGTCACCGGGGATTACACGGAATGCAAGTTCGCCGAGTTCCACGAAACGGTCCTTCCCATTCTCGCAACAGAAGACTTTCTCCGGATGTGTCTCTGCGTATTCACGGACATATGGCGCCGCATTGTCATCCAGCTTCTGGCATGGAGCCACCCATGGCATCAGTTGCGAATATGCCATCCCGACGAGTTCGGAACCGGTATATCTGCCAACAACGCGATACGGTACAGTCTTCTCGCCGTGCTTGTATGCACTCATGGCAAGTTCTTTTCCTTCGGGCTTAAGATAACTTTCCAGACAGTCCTCGGCCATTATCACGGTTATCGGTTCGTCGGTATACGGATTGTACGTCTGCACAGCCACATACGTGAAACGAGGACCAACACACAGGGCTGTATTCGATGGCAACGTCCATGGTGTCGTTGTCCACGCCGCAAAATACGGTGTGCCCCATTCCGTCCACTCAGCTTTTGGGTCGGCAATCTTGAACAATGCCGTCACCGTGGTATCTTTCACGTCGCGGTAGCATCCCGGTTGGTTCAGCTCGTGCGAGCTTAGTCCGGTTCCGGCTGCGGGCGAATAAGGCTGGATGGTATATCCCTTGTAAAGCAAGCCTTTGCCATACAACTGCTTCAACAGCCACCACAGTGTCTCAATATACTTGTTGTCGTAAGTGATATAGGGGTGGTCGAGATCTACGAAATAGCCCATCTGCTCGGTCAGTGCGCGCCACTCTGCCGTAAACTTCATCACGTTTTCGCGACACTTGCGGTTGTAGTCTTCAACCGATATATATTTATCGGAATCGTGATTGTCTATATCTGCCTTTGTTATTCCAAGTTCTTTCTCAACGCCAAGTTCCACCGGAAGCCCGTGAGTGTCCCAACCTGCCTTTCGGTGTACTTGATATCCTTTCATCGTCTTGTAACGGTTGAAAGTGTCTTTTATGGAGCGTGCAAGCACATGGTGGATTCCCGGATGACCATTGGCAGAAGGAGGTCCCTCGAAGAAAACGAACTGGGGACATCCCTCTCTATCATCAACAGACTTGTGGAACACGTCATTTTCGGTCCACTTCTCAAGTATCTCCTTGTTAACTTGAGTCAAATTCAAACCATTATGCTCGGCAAACTTCTCAGCCATATTATTTGTTCTTGATTATTATTCCTTATTATATAGTGCGCAAAGGTAATTATTTTTTTTAAGCCAACATAATAAATTGACTATTTTTAATAGCTTATCCTTGCTGCATCTCTCTCAACAGTCCTTTCTGACGCTCGCTCAGCCCCGTCGGGAGCTTGACATTATAGGTTATGATAAGGTCGCCATAGGTGCCGTCTCCTCTGTCATACCCCTTGCCTCTCACACGAACTTTAGTGCCGTTTTGCGTTTCCGGCTTCACTTTAAGCCTTATTCTGGCCCCGTTGCTGGGCTGAATCATTATTTCACCTCCGAGCAACGCCGTATATATATCGATGCTTACGGTGGCATTCATGTCGCCGGTATCTCTACGCGAACCGCCGAAACCTGTCCTGTCGCCGCCACGTGTACGTCCGCGGCCTGACCCGCCGAAGAGTTGTTCGAAAAACGAACTGAACCCGCCACCGGAACTTCCGAAACCGGAAAAATCGAAACCCTCGAACGGAGAACCTCCTCCCGAATATCCGTAAGCACCGTTGCCTGCACCTCCGAAAGCATCTGCATTGCGCCACTGCTCGCCATATCTGTCGTACTTGCTTCGCTTGTCTGGATCGCCTATAACATCATATGCTTCGGTAAGCGCTTGAAACTTCGCTTTTGCCTTAGGGTCGTCAGGGTGCAGATCGGGATGAAACTGTTTTGCACGTTTCAGATAAGCGCGCTTCACATCTTTCTGAGGGATGTCCTTATCCACTCCAAGAATCTTATAATAGTCTATAAATGCCATATCAGTTGTTATTTGAAATTTATTTGTATCAAGCAAAAAATATGCCTGACAGGCAATCTGTGACAACAAACAGGCGTTTTAACGTAAGTTTGAAAATCGTTCAATGATGTTTATGCAGCTATGCGGACGTACTTCTCCCTACATATGCCGGCATGTTGTTCGGGCCGGCATATTGATATGATTACGATCCATATTACACATGGCCATAAAAGCAAGCCCATGCGACCTTATATCTTAAAAAGTGTTGTCATGTAGGGATTATTCTGAAAAAAACGGATTTCATTTTTATCAAAATAGAAAATAAACAAGGACATTCCTGTCTTATTTCTGCACGTTTTTGACCTCATAACACTACAAAACCAGCCTTTTGGCATTCCCATTCGGGCCGTTTCGTCGTGCAATATAGGCCATATTGAAATGCAATATGGCCTATATTGCACGACGAAACGGCCCTCTCTGCTTTCTTTAAAGGCCTTAAAATCATAAAGCACTGACAGTCAATACGTTCTATTTTCACCAAAACGGGCCGTTTTCAGAACCTTGTATGGAAATGGCGTCCGCGACAGCGCTTAACATACGTTAAAGTAAAGAAAGTTCCAAGTACGTGAAGATAAACATTAAATATTGTTTATGTCTACATATCCGTGCATCACAGCATACACGGTAAGGGCGGACACACTCTTTATATTCAGCTTTTCCATGATATTTTTGCGATGTGTGACCACTGTGGCCAATCCGATGTTGAGCTTCTCGGCTATCTCTTTGTTGATATATCCACGTACGATGTATGTCATCACTTCCACTTCGCGGTCTGACAATATGCCCGCCCCGGACGGTCCGGATGCCGGCGGCAGGTTGCGTCCGTGTGCGTGGGCACTCTGTTCAAGGGCAAGCAATGACTTGACAAGATTGCGCTCGGGAACATTGATGCAAAGACAATGAAACTGGAAAAGGCGTGAAGAATCGAGCGACGGACTGAGAACGATGGTCTTGTTGCGGCGCTCATCAAAAAACGAACGGTACTTCAAGAGAATGTCCATCGAAACAAAATAGTGGTAATAAGAATCGGGACTGTTTGCTTCAAGCTCGGCAAACGACCCGAAACCGTCAACCGACATTATCGGCATTATATCCTGTAAAATAGCTTTCAACCCTAATACTGCGAGAGTATTAGGGTCGATTATAGCTATTTTAGGCTGATATTGCCTCATAACAAACTCATGAAAGGAATCCGAGGAGTGTTCCGGCTGCAACGGCAGAACCGATGACTCCTGCAACGTTAGGACCCATGGCATGCATCAACAGGAAGTTGTGACGGTCGTACTCCAGTCCGAGGTTGTTGCTGATACGGGCACTCATGGGAACGGCCGAAACGCCGGCATTTCCTATGAGAGGATTCAGTTTCTTGCCTTCAGGCAGGAACAAGTTCATCAGTTTCACAAACAGCACACCGCTTGCCGTAGCAACAGCAAAGGCACAAGCACCGACGGCGAAGATGAACAAAGTGTTGATGGTCAGGAATTCGCTGGCCTGTGTAGAGCAACCTACGGTCAGTCCGAGCAACATCACAATGACATCATTGAGTGCAGAGCCGGCAGTCTTGGCCAGACGGGTGGTCTTGCCGGACTCTTTCAGCAAATTACCGAAAAACAGCATACCCAAAAGAGGAAGGCCGGAAGGCACAAGGAATGTCGTAAGCAGCAATCCTATTATAGGAAAGAGTATGCGCTCTGTCTGGCTCACCTGGCGTGCAGGTTTCATTCGGATTACGCGCTCTTTCTTCGTTGTAAGCAGACGCATCAACGGTGGCTGTATCAGCGGAACCAGTGCCATGTACGAATAGGCACACACGGCTATGGCTCCCATTAGATTGGGACAAAGTTTTGACGAAAGGAAGATGGCGGTGGGACCGTCGGCTCCGCCGATGATGGCGATACCGGCAGCCTGATTCGGCTCGAATCCGAGGGCCAAAGCCACCATGTATGCTCCGAATATGCCAAACTGGGCTGCGGCTCCGATTAGCACGAGTTTGGGGTTGGCTATCAGTGCGGAGAAGTCGGTCATGGCTCCGATTCCAAGGAATACCAACGGCGGATACCATCCCATGCGCACACCCTGATAGAATATGTTCAGTACGGAATTGTCCTCATAAAGACCTATTTCCAGACCGGCATCCGTGCGGAACGGGATGTTTCCGAGAATGATACCGAGTCCGATGGGGATAAGCAACAATGGTTCGAAATCTTTCTTTATCGCCAGATATATGAGGACTGCTCCGACAACAATCATGGCTATATTGCCTGCAGTGGCGTTGGCAAAGCCAGTATAGGTAAGAAACTCGTTGAAGTTCTCAACCAAGAAATTTGTAAATCCCATAATGATATCAAGCTATAGTGAGCAATGTTGCACCTTCCATTACCGAATCACCCTGATTGACAGATATTGAGGTTACTGTACCTGCCGTATCGGTCTCGATGTTGTTCTGCATCTTCATGGCTTCGAGCACCACTACGCAGTCGCCCACGTTCACCTTGTCGCCCACCTTCACGTTTATTGATGTGATTGTTCCGGGCAACGGAGCCTTGACAGCGGTGCCGCCGGCTTCCGGCGTTGCAGTCTTGGGCTGTTCCGTGACAGAATGTGTCGTAGTGGTTTTAGACATGTTGCTTGACGATGGTCTGGGGGCTTCAACTTTGGTGCGTGTAATGATATGCGAAGGATTGATGGGCTGCTTCAGTTCCACTTCAAATGAAATGCCATTTACATTAACCTTTGCAAGATTGCCTTCCATCTCTTCTATTTCGACATCATAATCTATGCCTTGTACCTTATACTGAAATTTATTCTGATTCATATTCTTTATTTTTTATTGTTTTATTGGGAATAAATACTATTCACTGAAATGTCTTCTACTCATGAAACTGTGTCATCTGGATATACTCAACGTTCCAGTCGGTATGCTTCGGCTTTATTGTTATCACACCGCTTTCCATATCGTGCACATTGTTCTGATATTGTTTGATGGCCATGGCGATGACGGCAATATAGATTTCCTTGTCAATACCTTTTGACTTCAAACCGTCCTGGAGTATGATGCTGGTCTTGTTTCCGATTTCCATTGCCTTTTCAACTGTCTTCACACCGGCTTTAAGCGGCTGTACACCCGCTACTTTCTTTGCCGTAGAACGGTGATGCATAAGCCATCCGAAAAATGTAAAGAACAAAAACAGCATGGCCAGACATGCAAATACTATACTCATTGCAAGCACCGATATACCGAATCCGTAAGGATCGTCACGCTTCAACTTTGCAACTTTCGTCTCGCTCGCCTGAATAAAGTTTGATATGCCCGGTGTAACTGCATCTACGGGCTTTATCTGCCACAGTCGGGCTCCGTCCTTAACACGGGCATATGACTGGTTTGCTCCAAGTGGCGGCACGGTGACTGAGTCAACAAGGTCTGTGGCATTGCCACTGAACAGTCCTATCCATGTAGGCTTCCCAGGGTCTATTTTCACATCAAGATGCAGGGCACCCTGAGCAGGAGTGCCGTTGCAAAACAGTAGCAAATGCTGGCGTGCGCCAAGATTTGTACGTGGTTCTCCGTTAGGAATGATGCTCATACGCTTCACACGCTCAGGAACACTAATCTTCTTGTCGAGTACGGAACGGTCGGTGGTAAGATACATGCCACGGATATTGTACGTAGTATACGATACATTGGCTATCTCGACCCAAGCCTCACACTTTCCGTATTCGTCCTGCAAGTTGGCTGTGTTGTCGGTCATCACTTCGTTCAATCTGATGCTTTTCTCCATCTGACCGAACATCGCCGACGAACCTGTCAACAACAATGTGCCCAACAGTAATCCGAATTTCTTCATTTGGTGTAGTCTATTATTGTTATATATAATTTGTTTATGGTAAAAAACAGGGCGCAACCCCTATCCTATTATCCTCCACAGAAGAATAGGATGATGAGTTGCGCTGTAAGAATCCTCAAAAACATGCTCAGCGGATATACCGTAGAGTAACCTATTGCCGGAGCTTCCTTGGAACATAGCTGATTGGCATAAGCCAATGCCGGCGGATCCGTATAGGTACCGGCTATCATTCCCATAATAGTGAAGTAGTTGAACCGATACTTCAGTCTGGCTATCGTGCCGACGATAAGAATCGGTATCACAGTTATCAGGAATCCTGTATATACATATTTCAAACCGTCTCCCTGCACCACAGTGTCCCAAAAGCCGGCACCGGCCTTTATTCCCACACTCGCAAGGAAAAGCACCAGGCCTATTTCACGAAGCATCATATTTGCACTTGTGGTTGTATATGTAACCAAATGTATTTTATATCCGTAACGGCCGATGAGAATAGCTATTATAAGCGGACCTCCAGCAATACCGAGTTTCAGAGGGACTGGCATGCCGGGGATGGCAATGGGCAGACTCCCGAAGATGATTCCCATTATTATACCAAGGAATATCGTGGCAATGTTGGGAGCTTCAAGGCGCTTGATGGAATTGCCCAACACATGCGAGACATGGTCTACGGCGTCTTCCGGACCTACAACCATCACACGGTCACCTACTTGCAGTGACAAATCGAGACTTGCAAAAAGATCCATTCCCTGACGGGTGACACGTGTAACGTTGACTCCGTGTATAGAGGAGAAGTGCATCTGACCGAGAGTTTTGCCGTTGATTGATGGCTGTGTGACAAGTATCCGCTTTGAAACAAGTGGCTGATCCTGCTTTTCCCATGCCACTTCTGTTTCCGGACCGATAAAAGCCTTTATCGGTTCGGCATCGGCCTCGGCGCATACGATGAACACAAAGTCGTTGAGTTCAAACACAGTATCGCGATTGGGTATGCTCACATGACCGTCATGCAATATGCGCGAGCACACAAAATCACGGTTCAGAAAATCATGGATCTGTTTCAGAGTGCGTCCTGCCAAATATGTGTTTGTTACTTTCAAGTGCATCATATGTGGCTTGACACTGGCATTCTCCTGAGCTTCACTCTTCAAACGGTGCTCTTCCTTGTCCAGTTTCACTTTGCATATATATCGTATAGCTATGGTAGCTCCGATTATTCCAAGTACACCAAGTGGATAAGCACAAGCGTATCCGGATGCAATCTGCGGCACATCGTTTGTAAACACGCTGCCAAGAGCTTCGTTGGCAGCTCCAAGTCCCGGTGTATTTGTCACGGCTCCGTAGAGTGTACCGACCATCATCGGCAGATTGTTCACATTCTCTGTGTCGAAGAATATATAGTAACATGCAAACATAATGCAGACATTGAGCAACACCATTGCCAATGAAAGCATATTAAGCGTGACTCCCCCCTTTCGGAAACTTTCGAAGAAACCTGGTCCCACTTGTAGTCCGATCATGAAAACGAAGAGGATGAGTCCGAAGTCCTGAATGAAAGTAAGAATGTTGGCAGGTGCTGTCAGCCCCAAATGACCGGCCACAATGCCGGCAAACAAAACAAACGTAACTCCAAGGGCTATGCCTCCAAACTTCACTTTTCCAAGAAGCACGCCTACAGCTATAACCATCGCATACAACAATGCAATGTGTGCGACAGAGTCGGACGCTGTAAATAGATTAATAAACCAATCCATAATCTAAATACTATATATTACTTATTATTAATGTACCTATGGAAATATTTTGCAAAATTAGATAAAATATTGCGCAAAATATAATTTTTGTGCAACTATTTTGCCTTATTCTATCTGTTTTAATAAATTTTACTATTACTCTGTATCTGCCGGTCTGATTGAATGGAATGGGCTGTTGCTGAGATTGGGTGACGGTGAAGTAGTGACGTATGGATATAAAAACGGATATTCTATTATGATGAAACGGCCGATGTCTGCATCGGATGTCATGAAAACCTTATGCTTCCTCAAAATTAGAATATCCGCTTTTACAGATGATAAAACACTTCAATGGAATATCACTCATCGAATATCAAAACTCTAAATACGCGGACCAAATATTTTGGAACCCACACGCACCATGGTGCTACGGCAGTCCATGGCTATATGATAGTCGTCGCTCATACCCCATGAACGTTCACGGAAAGCCTCATTGTCTGCAAAGTATTGCTGCTTGATTTCATCGAACAACGCTGCCGCCTGTTCAAATTCTGAACGTATCTGATTCTCATCATCTACATTGGAGGCCATCGTCATCAGCCCGCAAATCCGTACATGGTCAAGCTCACGCCACTGTCCGGCATCCAGCATCCGTCGGCATTCGTCAGGAAGGAAGCCGTATTTTGTTTCTTCCTGAGCTACGCGAATCTCAAGCAACACATCGATAATACGTTCATATTTCGCTGCCTGCCTGTCGATTTCCTTAAGAAGTTTAAAGGAATCTACGGAGTCTATCATTGAGATATACGGAACGATATATTTAACCTTGTTGGTCTGCAAGTGTCCGATGAAGTGCCATCGTATATCTTTTGGCAACGTCCTGTACTTTTCTGTCAACTCGCGTTCGTGACTTTCTCCGAACACTCGTTGTCCTTCCATATATGCAGCCTTGATATGTTCATCGGGATGATATTTGCTTACGGCAACCAACTCGACACCTGGACGCAGAGAATCCGACACGTCATGGATGTTCCGTCGTATATCGTATTCCATAGAAAAGTTCATTGGGTTATTGTTCGTACTCAGGTTTGTCTTCCGCGTCTTTCTTTTTATACTCAAACACATCCATAAGCTGGGTCTCAGCCACCGATGCTATAACATAATCTATCATGGTACCGTTCATGACCGATCCGATATTGTTGACCGCTCCATTAAGTGTCCCGGCATTGACGAGATAGTTTACTGTCGAACGTTTTTCTTTGCTGGACTTCTCGTCTATTGTAATAAACTGCAGCTTTGCCTTATACCAACGGTCTGCCATATCCTCGTCACTGAAGAAAATTTCTTTATAAACAGCTTTTTTAATGTCTGCCACTTCGAACTCTCCACTTATATACGATGACATTTCCTCCATTATACGCTGCTCGGCCTCGGTGAAGCTGAGTGCATCTACTGTATATGCCTCTGTCACTTTCTTTTGCATTCCGTCTTCCATTGTTTTCTCATAACGGATTTTGCATTCAAACCATTCTGCTGTTCTACTTCTCATTTGCTATTAATAATTAATTGTTGTCTGCTATTTTTGAATACCGTAAACGGGCAGTTCTTTCTTCTTCCGTTCGGTTATTTCTTCAATTATCTCTGTCGCGATACGCTGACTTCTAATCTTACTTATATGCGATTGCGACGCAAGCTCTTCCTGAGCGGCAACCAATTCATCTATAGTGGGCTGGCTTGCGGCCATGAATTTCTTTTCATTACTGCCCATATAGTCTTTGTTGTATATCTTCGACAGGATACGTTCTGCCTCACGGGAATATCTCTTGCGAAATATCTGTTCGCTTTTCTCTTCATATTCTTTCATTTTCTGTTGCCTTTCAACCGACATGAAAGAACCCGTATCCGGTTCTTCGGTCGTATCTGTTTCCATTGAATCAGACACCGGATTGTATATGGTTTCGGGGGTTGTTTGCGATATTGACTCAAATCCGACAGTGCTATCCGATGACGGCATTAGTAGAAAATAAAGTCCGACAATAAACAACGCTATGCCCGCAGCAATGGCAGAATTTATAAAAATACTTTTACGCATGCCGGCTTTCTTAATATCTTCTACCATATCTTCTACACTGTTATACCGGTCTTCTGGTATATTGTGAATGGCTTTCCGAATTACCTTATTATATGTATACGGATTTTCTGCCACTGCAAATAAATAAGAGAAGAATTTGCCTAACGAATATACATCACTTCTGGCATCCGCTGCTTCCCCATTCATAACTTCAGGAGCAATATATTCTTCATAGCCTTCATAAAATACTTTCGGAGATATTGCATTGATATAGAATGAACCATGTGATAGCAACATCACATTATTGTCTCCTTTGCGCACAAACACATTATCAGGAGAAAAGCAAAGATGATAAATCTGATGTGAATGCAGATAGGCTGTAAAGGCAAGCAAATCATCCACTAAGGTTTTTATAAATCCTGAATGTGCAACTATTGAAGGAGTGTCGCGAAGCAACTTGGCAACAGATATGAAACTGCCTTGTTCTACACAAAGCCGAATGGCATTCTCGCCTGTTTCGTCCAATATAAAATGTATCTGATGCTTATCTGTCAAATTTCTATTAACCCTGCATTCGTATCGCAAACAATCAAGCATTGTCGTGCAACCCGTAATGCATTCATTCAAGTCAACCAAATTTGAACCTCTCCCATCAGAATGCTTCCTATAAAGCACACCAATAGGTGTTTTTATTGTCTTTGCGACAGCCATGTCGCCGGAGTATACAAGTTCTCCGTAATTCATAATACATGGATTTGTTTTGGGACACAAAAGTAGTTTATTTAATTGTAAAAGGAGAATCTATATTTAAAAAAATTGTTAAGAGCAGATTCTTTATATTTCCTCTAAAGAAAAAATAATTTCTTTATTATGCCGGTGTAAAAACTCATGCTTTTTATGTACCTTTGCAATATGATTATGATATCAACCAAAGTATATTACGGGAAATAATATTGCTTCCATACATATCTTAGTTTTACTTTATTTTTTATATTTTGGTTTGGAGCAACCTAAAATTTCTTTAGAAAAACATACGTATATGGATATTTTTGCGTAAGTTTGCAGTTCAAAACAACAATTCAGACAACAATGCCGGAAATATCGATTCGCGGACATGAAATGCCAGAGTCACCGATAAGGAAACTAGCCCCATTGGCAGCTGCAGCAAAGCAATGTGGAATAAAAGTTTACCATCTTAATATCGGTCAGCCCGATCTGCCAACACCGCAGGTAGGTTTAGATGCATTGAAACATATCGATCGTGACATACTTGAGTATTCACCTTCACAAGGGTATTTGAGTTATCGTGAAAAATTAGTCGATTACTACAAGAAGTTTAATATCAACGTAACTGCCGATGATATTATAATCACAGCAGGCGGAAGCGAAGCCGTGCTGTTCGCTTTCATGTCATGTCTCAATCCTGGAGACGAAATTATTGTGCCGGAGCCGGCTTATGCCAATTACATGGCTTTTGCTATATCTGCAGGTGCAAGAATACGTACCATAGCGACAACAATAGATGAAGGTTTCTCACTGCCGAAAGTGGAAAAGTTTGAAGAACTCATCAATGAGCGCACACGCGCAATCATGATATGCAATCCTAACAATCCCACAGGATATTTGTACACCCGGCGCGAAATGAACCAAATACGGGATTTGGTGAAAAAATATGACCTTTATTTGTTCTCCGATGAAGTATACCGTGAGTATATCTATACGGGATCACCATATATCAGTGCCTGCCATTTGGATGGTATCGAACAAAACGTCATACTGATAGACTCTGTTTCCAAACGATATTCAGAATGCGGAATACGCATTGGCGCGCTCATAACTAAAAACGAAGAGGTACGGGGAGCCGTTATGAAATTCTGTCAGGCGCGCCTATCCCCACCGCTTATAGGACAAATTGTAGCTGAAGCATCGCTCGATGCTCCTGAAAATTATTATCGTGATGTCTATGATGAGTATGTGGAACGGCGCAAGTGTCTTATTGACGGGCTAAACAGGATACCGGGAGTTTACTCACCTATTCCAATGGGAGCATTTTATACCGTTGCCAAACTTCCAGTGGATGATGCTGAAGAATTTTGCCGCTGGTGTCTTTCAGATTTCAGTTATGAAGGAGAGACAATAATGATGGCTCCTGCAGCAGGCTTCTATACGACACCTGGTGCAGGCATAGATCAGGTACGTATAGCATATGTACTCAACAAGGAAGACCTGAATCGTGCACTGAAAGTACTTCGAAAAGCTCTTGAAGCCTATCCAGGCCGACGTAAGGATGAAGATAAAGTATAAAAGAGAATAGATAGAAAAGTGAATCTTCCTTTATTCATAGCTAAAAAAATATATAGCAGTAATGACACCGGTACCAAAGTCAGCCGACCGGCAATACGCATAGCAACGGCAGGGGTGGCAATAGGTCTTGCTGTGATGATAATCACCGTTTCTGTAGTTATAGGATTCAAACATACCATCCGTGACAAGGTTGTGGGATTTGGCAGCCATATCAAAATCGAAAACTTTCTCAACATACAGAATACAGACAGCCACCCAGTATGTATTGATGACAGCATGATGAAAGTATTGACAGAAATTGACGGTGTAGCCAGAGTGGAACGTTATGCCATTACACAAGGAATATTGAAAACGGAAAACGACTTTCTTGGCATATCATTCAAGGGTGTAGGGCAAGAATACGACACTACATTTTTACACAATAGTCTTGTTGATGGCAAAATACCAACTTTCAGTGATAACAAGAACAGTGGTAGTCTGCTCATATCACGCATCACTGCTGACAAACTCAGGCTTAATGTTGGTAGCAAAGTCTTTGCTTATTTCATATCGGATAACGATATAAGAGTCCGCAAATTTACAATAACAGGCATATACGACACAGGAATGACACAGTTTGACAATTCACTGTGCCTTACCGATATTTACACCACTATACGATTAAACAAGTGGCAGACTGATATGTGCAGTGGAGCTGAGTTGCAAGTAACGAACTTTGAACAGTTGGAGAAGACGGCTCAATGCGTAGAAAACGTGGTAAACAGGACTGTTGACAGATATGGTGAAACACTCACATCGCAAACTGTCTACGAAGCATATCCGCAAATATTCTCTTGGTTAGAACTGCTTGACATCAATGTATGGATAATATTAGCTTTAATGACATGTGTTGCCGGATTTACCATGATATCCGGACTCCTGATTATAATACTCGAACGCACCCAGATGATAGGTGTCATGAAAGCCCTTGGAGCAGCTGACAGCACTGTGCGTCACACATTTTTGTGGTTTGCTGTGTTTATCATAGGACAAGGGCTTCTATGGGGCAACATCATTGGTATTGGATTAGTTGTATTGCAAATACAGACAGGATTGATAAGCCTTGATCCTGCTACTTATTATGTAAACACGGCCCCAATGGAAATAAATATTCCTTTGATACTATTAATTAATACTGCAACATTATTAATCAGTATTACCGTACTGATAGGTCCCAGTTATCTTATATCTCATATTCATCCTGCCAAATCTATGAGATATGAGTAAATATTGCACATTTTATTTGGAATTGTGCAAGAAATAGTTTATCTTTGCACACAAAAACGAATATTGTGCAATGACACTGAATGATAGTTTTAATTCATATATAGAAAAAAGCATTGTTCTCAATTGGCATCGTGACGCACTGACAGATTATCAGGGTATAACACTACAATATCATGATGTAGCAAGAAAAATAGAGAAGTTGCATATACTGTTTGAAAATAGTGGTGTAGTAGCAGGTGACAAAATTGCCATCTGTGGAAGAAACAGCGCACATTGGGCTGTAGCTTTCCTTGCCACACTGACATATGGAGCGGTATCGGTACCTATACAACATGAGTTTAATGCAGAGCAGATTCACAATATTGTAAACCATAGTGAAGCCAAAATGCTTTTTGTAGGTGATGTGGTAGCCAAGATTATAGAGTCGGATGTGATGCCAGAACTTGAAGGAATCGTTTATATACCTGACTATTCCTTAATGACATCCCGTTCTGAACGACTCAGCTTTGCCCGTGAACATCTCAACGAACTTTTCGGAAAGAAATATCCCAAGGCTTTCCGAAAGGAGCATGTGAACTATCACAAAGATAGCGCAGAAGAGCTGGCTTTGATAAACTACACCAGTGGTACTACAGGATTTTCAAAGGGTGTAATGTTGCCTTACAGGTCATTGTGGAGTAATTTGGATTTCTGCATGAGTGCGATAGGCACGCATGTTGCCCAAGGCAGCAATACACTCAGCATACTTCCTATGGCTCACATGTATGGAATGGCAATAGAATTCTTTTTCCCGTTCTGTCATGGATGCCACCTTTATTTCCTCACCCGTTTGCCTTCACCTGCAATAATAGCACAGGCATTTTCTGATGTACATCCGGCAATTGTCATATCAGTGCCACTTATAGTTGAAAAAATTATACGCAAAAAGGTCTTTCCACTGATACAGAACAACCGCATGAAATTGCTATTGAACATGCCGGTCATTAATAAAAAGGTGAAACAGAAGATATGCGAACATGTCTACAACGCATTTGGAGGTAATGCATATGAGGTTGTGGTAGGAGGAGCTCCACTCAACCAAGAGATAGAATCTTTCCTGAAAAGCATAGACTTCCCTATCACTGTAGGATATGGCTCGACAGAATGCGCACCCCTGATAACATTCAGTGATAAAAATGATTTTGTATCAGGTAGTTGTGGTACACCCGTATCAAACATGGAAGTCAGGATAGACAGCAGTGATTCGGAAAACATACCAGGCGAAATAGTCACAAGGGGCATGAATGTCATGTTAGGTTACTATAAAAATCCTGAAGCCACTGCCGAAGTTCTTGACAGCGACGGATGGTTCCATACTGGCGATTTGGGTACAATGAGCCGTGACGGTCATGTATTTATACGTGGACGTATAAAAAATATGTTACTTGGCGCTAACGGTCAAAATATCTATCCAGAGGAAATAGAAGATAAATTGAACTCTATGCCAATGATCAATGAAAGTATCATTGTACAAAAAGAAAACAAGTTCATAGCTTTGGTACATCCCGATTATGACGAAGCACATAATATGGGATTCACCAATGAAGATTTGGAAAGTATTATGGAACAGAACAGACAGGACATCAACTCTACACTGCCTGCATACAGCAAGCTGTCCGCCATACGCATACACGAAAGCGAATTTGAGAAAACTCCCAAGAAAAGTATAAAAAGATATTTATACAAGGACATTCCATAGAAGTCTTCTGTCTATTGAATATTGCACAACAGTAAATATTGTCTATTATTATGGAACAAATATCTAGCTTCAACGCTATAATAGAAAAGAGCATCACTGAGAATTGGATGTTCGATGCACTGACAGATTATAAGGGTCCTACCCTTCAATATCATGATGTGGCACGAAAGATAGAAAAGCTGCATATCATGTTCGAGAACAGTGGGGTAAAGCGCGGAGATAAGATTGCATTGTGCGGTCGCAATAGCAGCAATTGGGCTGTAGCATTTTTAGCCACACTGACATACGGTGCAGTGGCTGTTCCTATACTGCATGAATTTACGGCAGACCAAATTCACAATATAGTAAACCATAGCGAGGCAAAGTTACTGTTTGTAGGGGATGTGGTGGCAACAGTCATTGATCCTGTGAAGATGCCGGCATTGGAAGGAATAATCAATATCCCCGACTACTCACTGGCTGTATCAAGAACAGAAAAGCTGACATACGCACGTGAACATCTAAATGAGATATTCGGAAAGAAGTATCCGAAGTATTTCAGAAAAGAACATGTGCATTACTACAAGGAGTGTAGCGGAGAAGAGCTGGCAATGATAAACTATACCAGTGGTACAACAGGATTTTCAAAGGGTGTGATGATACCCTACCGGGCATTGTGGAGCAATTATGATTTTGCCGTTGGCGTATTAGGGAAAAAGATAAAACGCGGTGATAATGTCATAAGTATATTGCCTATGGCCCATATGTACGGAATGGCCTTTGAGTTTATATTCGAGTTTTTATATGGTTGCCATGTATATTACCTTACACGCATACCTAGCCCCGCTGTCATTGCGGCGGCCTTTACTGAAATAAAGCCAACCGTTATCATTGCAGTACCACTTGTAATAGAGAAAATTATACGAAAGAAAGTTTTCCCTAAAATACAGAACCACCGCATGAAGTTGCTGCTCAATATGCCTGTTATCAGCAAGAAAGTGGAACAAAAAATATGCGAACAAGTCGTAGCGGCATTTGGAGGAAATTTCTATGAAATAATCGTAGGCGGAGCTGCATTCAGCCAGGAAATAGAAGTTTTCCTCAAGCAGATAGGATTCCCTTATACCGTTGGCTATGGAACGACAGAATGCGCTCCAATCATCTGTTATTCGGACTATCATACCTTTGTGCAAGGCAGTTGCGGACGTCCTGTGGTGCACATGGAAGTAAAGATAGACAGTTGTGATCCTGAGAATACACCTGGTGAAATTTTGACAAGAGGGTTGAATGTTATGCTTGGTTATTTCAAAAATCCCGAAGCTACGGCTGAGGTTCTTGACAAGGACGGATGGTACCATACAGGAGATTTGGGTACAATGGATGCGGCCGGAAATGTATTCATCAAAGGCCGTTCAAAGAATCTGCTTCTCGGTTCAAACGGACAGAATATTTATCCGGAAGAGATTGAAGACAAGCTGAATTCCATGCCAATGGTAACAGAGAGTATCGTCGTTCAACGTGGTGAAAAACTTGTTGGTCTAGTATATCCTGACTTTGAAGAGGCTGGCAATATGGGTATGGGAATCCCTGAACTGAAAAGCATCATGGAACAGAATAGAAAAGACATCAACAATGTTCTTCCGTCATATTCAAAACTGACTGAAATTGAATTATGCGACAAAGAGTTTGAAAAAACGCCGAAGAAGAGTATAAAGAGATTTCTTTATAAATAAAATCCATGCAATCAGATTGTAATCATTCGCTCTCCATTTCCGAAAAGTTGTATTGTGCCGGCATTGATTTTATGATATGCAAATATGAAATAGACAATCAAGAATAACAATAATACACGTTGATTCTTGATTTTATACTTGCATACCATAAATCTGACTATTCCCGATAAGAATCTACCTTTCTTCCATAAGAAGCGCTTTTCTTATACGGCTAAGTGTTTCGGGAGTCATCTGAAGATAGCTCGCTATATGAACCAAAGGAGCTCTCAATACAAGTTGCGGATGATGCTTGGCAAATTTAATATATCTGTCACGGGCAGTTTCAAAACGCAACATATCTGCATGCAACTGGCTTTGTATGAGCGATTCTTCCAGTATTTTACGATACAATATCTGAATATTCACACTCCTCATGGCCACCTGCTCAAGCTGAAGTTTGGGTAAGGCATATATAACAGTTGGTTCAAGAGCTACTATTTGCATTCGTGTCGGCTCTTCCTTGAACAGACTTTCAATAGACATTACTATATAGTTTTCCACAGCCATATACTCTGTAAGTTCCTGACCGTTTTTATGATAGAACTGCCTTACCAGCCCTTTGACTATCCAATAGATATGCCTACATGTTTCTTTCTCGCAGAGTACTTTCTCACCCTTTGCAAACTTCATAGGGACAAGAATATTCTCGAGAACATCAAGTTCATCGTGTGTCATCGTACTGTAGCGTCGGGCAAGTTCGCGAGCTACGTCACGTTTTGTCAATCCGATATTATGCATTTTATTTCCTCCTTTAGTTTATTGCAGTTTGTTATTCTAATTTCAATACAGCAAGGAATGCTTTCTGCGGAACTTCTACATTGCCTATCTGTTTCATGCGCTTTTTTCCTTTCTTCTGTTTCTCAAGCAACTTTCGTTTACGACTGACATCACCTCCATAACACTTTGCCGTCACATCCTTCCGCACGCATTTTATCGTTTCGCGTGCAACAATCTTTGCACCTATGGCAGCTTGGATTGCTATATCAAACTGTTGTCTTGGTATGAGTTCTTTCAATTTCTCGCACATACGGCGCCCGAATGTTACAGCATTATCCTGATGTGTAAGGGTAGACAAAGCGTCAACAGGCTCACCGTTGAGCAATATGTCCAACTTGGCCAGCTTGGAAGGCCGAAAACAGTCTATATGGTAATCAAACGAGGCATATCCCTTGGATATGCTCTTTAGCTTATCATAAAAGTCTATTACAATCTCACCAAGAGGTAGCATAAAATGCAGTTCTACTCTGTTGCCACTCACATACTGCTGGTCCATTAGCTCTCCGCGCTTGTCAAGACAAAGGGTCATAATAGGACCGATATAGTCGGCCGAAGTAATTATTGAAGCCTTGATATACGGTTCTTCTATATGGTCAATCAGCGTTTGGTCGGGCAATCCCGATGGATTGTGCACCTCTTTCACACCACCCTGCTTGTCATAACACATATATGAGACATTGGGCACTGTAGTGATGACATCCATATTGAATTCACGATCGAGACGTTCCTGGATAATCTCCATATGGAGCAATCCGAGAAAACCACAACGGAATCCGAATCCCAATGCGATTGAAGACTCAGGCATGAAAGTCAGTGAAGCGTCATTAAGACGCAACTTTTCAAGAGATGCGCGCAAGTTCTCATAATCAGACGGATCAATCGGGTATACTCCTGCAAATACCATAGGCTTTACTTCCTGAAAACCCTCTATACCCTTGTCGCAAGGTCGGACAATATGCGTTATTGTATCACCGACTTTCACTTCCTTGCTGTCCTTTATTCCACTTATTATATATCCCACATCTCCGGTTGACAGTTCCTTGCGAGGTATCATCTCCATCTTCAGAACTCCCACTTCATCTGCGGTATATTCCATTCCCGTATTAAAGAATTTCACTTTGTCCCCCTGCCTTATCACACCATTCTCAATCTTGAAATAGGCAATGATTCCACGGAACGAGTTGAACACAGAGTCAAATATAAGCGCTTGAAGAGGAGCGTCGACATTGCCTTCCGGATGGGGAATACGTTCGACTACCGAATTGAGCACCTGCTCTATACCTTCACCGGTCTTGCCGCTGGCTCTTATGATATCCGAACGTTCACATCCTATCAAGTCAACAATCTCGTCTTCCACTTCATCCGGCATTGCGCTCGGCATATCAATCTTATTGATTACGGGAATTATCTCCAGATTGTTGTCTATCGCCATATACAGGTTGGATATTGTTTGCGCCTGTACCCCCTGAGTGGCATCCACAACCAATAGCGCCCCTTCGCAGGCAGCAATACTGCGTGACACTTCATATGAAAAATCGACATGCCCCGGAGTATCAATGAGATTGAGTATATATTTCTCCCCCTTGAATACATATTCCATCTGAATAGCATGGCTCTTTATTGTTATTCCACGCTCACGCTCAAGATCCATATCATCAAGCATCTGACCTCCGGTAACCTGTATGGTCTTTGTAAATTCAAGCATACGGTCGGCAAGTGTAGACTTGCCATGATCAATATGGGCTATTATACAGAAATTTCTTATATGTTTCATCTACGTGCTATTGCTTTGAAGACGCAAAGTTAACAAAAAATAGACTAAATTCAAAATAAAAGAGAAACAATTTCGACATAAATATCCAATTATTCAAGCCAGGCACATGAGCCGAAAAGTTTTTATATAAATAAAGATAAATATCTGCGATTAAATGCTTATTTTATTGTACTTTTGCGATGATTATGGAAAAAATAATACTCGGTATAGACCCCGGAACAAACATAATGGGCTATGGACTGTTGAAAGTTGTGGACAACAAGGCCCGACTGATAACTATGGGAGTCATAGACTTGCGCAAGTTCAGCGACCAGTACATGAAACTCGGTCACATATATTCTCGCGTAACGGGCATAATAGAAGCATATCTCCCCGATGAAATGGCCATCGAAGCGCCATTTTTCGGCAAAAACATACAGTCGATGCTGAAACTCGGCAGAGCACAGGGCACGGCCATTGCCGCTGCCATATGCCACAGTGTGCCTATACACGAGTATGCTCCTATGAAAATCAAAGTGGCCATCACCGGGCAGGGCTTGGCATCAAAAGAACAGGTCGCGGGAATGTTGCAGCGGATGTTGCATATACCCGACAATGAGATGTGCGATTTTATGGATGCAACGGATGCACTTGCCGCTGCCTACTGCCACTATTTGCAAATGGGCCGTCCCGAGTCACAAGCCAATTACAATGGATGGAAAGACTTCGTAAACAAAAACCGTAACAGGGTATGCAACAGACAATAATAGATATAAGACAAGGGATACCCCGTATGCCGGAATGGCGGATGAACGAGCCGGTAGATTTTGCATTGTCTGACGGTGAACATATCGCGATAGTCGGGCCGAATGGAGGAGGGAAATCCATGTTGGTGGATATCCTCACCGGAAAACATCCGCTTATCGGTAACGGACCTATATACGACTTCCGCCCAAGCAAGAAAAGTCTTGTTTCAGACAATATAAAGTATATCACTTTCAGAGATACGTACGGTGATGGCAACAGCACGTATTTTATGCAGCAACGATGGAATCAGCAAGAGATAGACGAAAGCATGCCCCCCGTCAGCAAATTGCTTGAAGAAGCCTACATGCTGGCAGATACGGATAGTACCGAACGGCGGCAACTTCAAAAGCATCTCTACGACCTTTTCTCCATAAGCCATCTTTCGGACAAGAATGTGGTGATGCTTTCGAGCGGAGAAATGCGCAAATTCCAGATAACCAAGGCACTACTTTCAAATCCGAGAGTGATGATAATGGACAATCCTTTTATCGGACTGGATTCGGAAACGCGTGACCAATTGAAAGATTTGCTTGATTCACTTTCAAAAGAACATGCTTTGCAAATCGTTTTGGTATTATCTAAAACAGATGACATCCCGACTTTCATAACGCATGTCATAGAGGTCAGCAAAATGCATGTCCATCCGAAAGTGCCCAAAGATGAATATCTCTCTATTCACAGCAATCCACACGCAAAACATGTCTTGGACAGCATTAAAGCAGCTGCCATTGCCGAACTGCCATACAAAGACTGCAAATACCGTACAGACCGTGTGGTACAAATGAATGACGTAACCATCAGTTATGGCAACCGCATCATATTGAACAAACTCAACTGGACGGTGAAAAACGGAGAGCGATGGGCTTTGAATGGCAAAAACGGCTCAGGAAAGAGTACACTGCTTTCACTGATCTGCGCAGACAATCCGCAGAGCTACGCCTGTGATATCGAATTGTTCGGCCATCCAAGAGGCTCAGGAGAGAGCATTTGGGATATAAAGAAACACATAGGCTACGTGTCCCCGGAAATGCACCGTGCATACTTGCGCGACCTTCCCGCCATACACATTGTTGCAAGTGGCCTGAAAGACTCTGTCGGTCTGTATGTCAAGCCCGCCCAATCGGAATATTCAATATGCCGATTGTGGATGAACATCTTCGGGCTTGAAGGCATGGAGAGCACCTCATTTCTTAAAATGTCGAGTGGCGAGCAACGCCTCGTACTGCTTGCACGTGCTTTTGTAAAAGACCCCGAGCTCCTTATACTCGACGAACCGCTCCATGGACTTGACGACACGAACCGCTGTATGGTGAAGGACATCATCAATTTGTTTTGTCAGCGCAGGAACAAAACCATGATTATGGTGACACATTATGACGAAGAGCTGCCCGAATGCATCAGTCACAGACTGTCCCTCACACGGCATATATGAATATATGGCAATACCTTACTCTCCGGCAGTTACTTCTATGAGACATTAACATAAAAAACATATAAAACACGGAATATATGAAAAAGATTTTTTTTGCAGCCATCCTCTGCTTTCTTGCAACTGCAAAGACTGTGGCTCAGGACATTTACAACGAGATAAGAAACAAATCCAATGCAGCCATAGAGAATCCGCTCACAGACGGGATGATAAAACATATAAATCAATTTAAGGTAGATGCTCTCGACTATATGCTGATAAAAATGCGTGAGCAGATGCCCGACTCAACAGCCTTGTTTCTCGACAAACAGGCCTTTGCCATGAACAATTTTGTAAATGTCTATATACAGAAGATATTGGAATACAGAGACAAGCCACAGAATGTACAGGAGAAGATTATGCAACTGTTCATGGATGCTTCGTTCTCCAACCCTCTATTCAACGATACCGATACCGAAATAACACTTTGCTACTATGCCAGTGGAGACTGTATCACACGCTTTTCTCTTGACACCGACTGGCGACGCGCGTCAGCAGCCGTGGCCATGATGATGAATAAAGAGGATTTGTAATCCGCAAATCCTCCAGGTCGTCAGCACGGATATTGACATTCCCATACTGTGCGATTATCATTTCATGTATTTGTAATACCACCAATAGGTACCTGCATACTGCCCGAAAACCTTTCTCTTGCGGGCTGCCTCCGTTTTATATTGGCGCTCCAAAGCCTGCATATCATTAAAGTCAGTGTCCATTACTACATTATGATATACCAAAGCCGGATTGGAACGCTGGTGAGTATACAATATCAGTGCCTCACGGTAATGTCTTGGCAGACTGTCATCTATTTCATAAAACTTCGGCAGATGATATATGAAAGAATCAAGATTGCGGTCTATCAGGTATCCGCACAGTATATAGTCACGAACGGCATCCGTAGCCAGATTATGCTTTATCAGTCCTTTCAGAAACGTCAATGCCTTAACGGGACGGGACGGTTTGGCCCCAAGAAACTTATAGATACTGTCATTGGGATATATTATACAATGTGCACCATCTTCAGACGGTATGATATCATCGCTGGTCCCTGCCACAGGATATGTGAACAGTTCGTCCCCAAGCCTTCCTGACCGTGCCAATGCATAAATACGCAACATGGTCAGATCGGAATCTGTCTCGAGCGATTTTTTGCCCGTTTCGAGTGCTTTGTCTATATCGCGTTCCATCAGGCACCTCTCCACATGCATGCGATAATGAAATACCGAATAGCTGTCGCTCGCTATTCCGACAAAAAGAAGCATCACCGTCATAATCATTATATTGATCCACATCGTACGTGAAAAAATACCTACAGCCGAAGCAGGTGCCTCATAAAACCGATACTTCTTCAATATCCCGGCCACGCCAAACCACAACAACAAGGCCAACGGTCCGAACCACAACCAATGGTTACTACCCAAACCGCATACTATCTCCGGCCCGATATCCGTTATTATCGCCAAGATAAGGAGAGACGGAAAATATGTCAACGCATGGTATTTGCCATTGAATCTGCAGAAAACAGAAATGCCGAGCTGCAACAGAAACAATGACAGCGTTATCACCAAAGCCCCTATCAACCTGTCATAGCGTGTGACTCCGCCACTAAGGATATGCTGGGCGACGGAAAGCATGTCAACCTGATAGAAATACAGGTAGACAAATGAAAACAAACAAAAAACAATAGCACATGCCGCCTTCACGACGACCGTGCTATTCTTGGTATTCGGGGTGTTATAGTTCATAATAAAGAATGCCTTTGCAATACATCCAGAATCAACATAATTATATATCAGTTACGTCTCAGTACTACTGCCGAACGGGCCGGGACATAAAGTTTAAGCCACTCCTTACGGTCGCTTACATACATCGGATCGAACACTGTCATGTGCATCACCGTATCGTCGGCAAGACCATTCCCGCCAAACTCTTTGGCATCCGTATTCAGCACCACCTCATACGAACCTGTAGGCACAAGAAAACCGTAGTCGGTAAATGACCTTGTGGGATTGAAATTGAATACAAATATCAGTTCACCCCTGCTGAAAGCCAATATCTGGTCTCCGTCATTATGCCATATCTCCTGCACCGGTTTGTTCTGGAAGTTCCTTATACTCGTGATTACTTTCAACATCTCACGGTCAAAATCGCCAAGATAGTGATAGTCAAGTTCCATGTTGTCGACAAGATTCCACTGACGCCGTGCATATTTGTAGCTCCATCCGTTGCCTTCGCGCGGGAAATCAATCCACTCCGGATGGCCGAACTCGTTGCCCATGAAGTTGAGATACCCGCCGTTGATGGATGCCGCGGTCACAAGTCGTATCATCTTGTGCAAGGCGATGCCGCGGTGGGCCACATCGTTTTCGTCGCCTTTCTTGAAATGCCAATACATATCGGCATCTATCAGCCGGAATATTATCGTTTTGTCGCCTACAAGAGCTTGGTCATGGCTCTCGCAATAGCTTATAGTCTTTTCGTCCGGACGCCGGTTCTTCACCTCCCAGAATATGGAACTCGGCTTCCAGTCCTCATCCCTGAGTTCCTTTATTGTCTTTATCCAGTAATCCGGAATGTTCATTGCCATACGGTAGTCAAAACCGTATCCGCCGTCTTCAAACTTTGCCGCCAGTCCCGGCATACCGCTTACTTCCTCGGCTATCGTGATGGCATAGGGATTCACGTCATGTATCAGCTTGTTGGCAAGTGTGAGATAGCAGATGGCATTGTCGTCCTCATGTCCGTTGAAATAGTCGGCATATCCGCCAAAGGCTTCACCCAGTCCGTGACTGTAGTATAGCATCGATGTCACACCGTCAAAACGGAAACCGTCAAAATGATACTCCTCAAGCCAATACTTGCAGTTGGACAACAGGAAATGCAGCACTTCATCCTTGCCGTAATCGAAGCACAGGCTGTCCCATGCCGGATGTTCACGCCGCTCTCCGGGATAGAAGAACTGGCACGGGTCGCCTGCCAGATTGCCAAGCCCCTCCACCTCGTTCTTCACGGCATGCGAGTGCACGATATCCATTATCACAGCTATACCGTTCCGGTGGGCCGTATCAATCATCTCTTTCAGATCCTCGGGTGTGCCGAAACGGCTCGACGGAGCGAAAAACGAACTTACATGATATCCGAACGAACCATAATACGGATGCTCCTGTATGGCCATTACCTGTATGCAATTGTATCCGTCCTTTATCACCCGTGGCAGCACATTCTCGGTAAACTCCTTATATGTGCCCACCTTCTCTGCGTCCTGTGACATTCCCACATGACATTCGTATATGAGCAGTGGCGACTTGCTGGGCCTGAAGTTTTTCTTCTTGAACACATACGGCTTCTCCGGGTTCCATACCTGTGCCGAGAATATTTTGGTACTCTCGTCCTGCACCACGCGGCGGCACCATGCAGGAATCCTTTCGCCCTCACCGCCATTCCATCTGACCTTCATCTTGTACAAGTCACCATGCTTGAGTGCCTTGGCGCCGAGTTTCAGCTCCCAGTTGCCAGTACCCTCAATACGTTTCATCTTGTATTTCGGGTTCTCCTGCCATCCGTTGAAATCGCCTATCAGATATATCTCAGTGGCATTAGGCGCCCACTCGCGAAACACCCATCCTCTTGCTGTCTTGTGCAGTCCGAAATACAGATGTCCGCCGGCAAAGTCAGACAGTGTCTTCCTGCCTTTTCCCGTCAGCCGGCTTATCCTGTTCACCGCATTTTCATGACGTCCGCGTATGGCGTCCTCAAACGGTTCGAGCCATGAGTCGTTTTTCACCAGGCCTATATGTTGTGTCTTTGTCGCATCCGCCGTCTTTGTCTTGCGCGCAACTTTTGACACCGTCTTCTTCGTGGTATCTTTTTTTACTTCTGCCATGATGTCGTACTATGCTAAAACCTTGAATATAGCCTTTTTGATTTCCGGCTCCGGCGATATGCACGGGGCGTGTCCGTCCTGTGGAAAGAAGATTGCGAACATGCCCGGACGGCATGTCACATAGTTGTCGGCAATCACACCGGGCATCTTGGTGATATCCTTGTCCTCGTTATATTCCGCATCAGGCAGTGCGCACAGCGGAGTATATCCGTATGTCTCGGGCACCGACAATGGTATCTGTATGTCGATCATCTTCTTGTGAGTCTCCATCACCGCCTCTTCCGGTGTCTTTCCTTTTGCCGTGGTTATGTTTACAAATAGGTCACCGCCCTTTATCTGAAGCTTGCCTTCCTCAAGTTCATTGAGACTGTTCGCTGCGAGAAACTCTGCCACATCCTTGAACAGCGGGTTCAAGGACTCGTATTTGCTGAAATTGTCAAGTGTGTCGATTACCATAATAGCATGAATGATTTATTTTTAACTTATGTTTGTTTTTATATTTCTTTTATGTGAAAATCCGTTTCTATATCGCATACACATGCGATAAGACATGATTTGTATTTCTTTACTCTATTTGTCCAATTGCCTCTTCCCGCGAAAATATGTACCCCGGGCCGTAATATTGCCGTTGCGGTCCTTCTCTACAAAGCGTCCGTCCTTCAGATCGTCCACATACGTACCTTCAAAACGGTTTCCGTCCTTGTCTTCCTCTATGGCCGCCCCGTTGCGCTTGCCGTTCTTGAATGTGCCTTTAAACTTTGAGCCGTCCGCATACCTGGCTACTCCCGGACCGTCTATCTTGCCGGCCTTGAACTGTCCTTCAAACACGTCCCCGTTCTTCATCGTGAGTTTCCCCTTGCCGTTAGGCTTGTCGGCTTTCCATGTGCCGGAATACGTATTGCCGTTTTTCCATACCAGTGTGCCCTCGCCTTGCTTGTCGCCTTCAAAAAACTGTCCGGTGTATTTGTCTCCGTTGGCATAGCGGCACACCCCCGTGCCGGTGCGTTCCCCCTGGACATAGGCCCCTTCATACACGTCACCGTTTTTAAACTTGTATATTCCCATGCCGTTCTGTATGTCATCTTTCCATTGGCCGGTATATACATCTCCGTCGGCATAATGGAAAGTGCCCTGTCCGGAACGGCGGTTATCCAGCCATTGGCCGTCATATTTTGAGCCGTCGCCCCAATCGAACACCCCCCGGCCGCTCTTCTTGTCATTGACCCAATCACCTTTGTAGTATGCGCCTCCGGCAAAGGTATAGGTGCCCTTTCCGTTGCGGTGGTCCTGTTTCCATTCACCGTCATAGCGGTCACCGTTGTAATAGTACATCACACCGTGTCCTTGCTGATAATCACGAAACCACAAGCCTACATATTTGTTGTTGTTGGCAAAGTAATAAGTCCCCTGACCGTGTTGCTGATCCTGAAACCATTGCCCTTCGTATTTTTCGCCGTCGGCAAACGTGTATACACCGAAGCCCTGGCGCTTTCCCTTGACAAAGTTCCCCTCGTACCAGTTTCCGCTTTTATAAACAGCCTTCCCCTTGCCTTGAGGTTTGCCTCCGGACATCTCGCCCTTGTATTCGGCTCCGTCTTTTGTCGTACATGTCCCTAACGTTATCTTTTGGGCGGCTGCCGTCGGACAGGCCATGACCAGCAGTATGGATATGAATTGATATTTAAACTTCTTATGCATAAAATTAATACGTTGCAATGCCAAAATTACAAAAAAAAGTCAATATGGCAAAAAAGATTAGATTTTTTAACTGAATATACCTGCATAATTTATAACTTTGCAGAGTTTTTCATGCTCTGTCATGAACACACTCGGAAACTTGATGAAACATGTCCTAAAAATCAGCATCACATGAAATTTATCGGAATAATTCCCGCCCGATATGCCTCCACCCGCTTTCCCGGCAAACCGCTGGCTATGCTCGGCGGAAAATATGTAATAAGAAGAGTTTACGAACAGGTGGCCCGCGTGCTGGCTGACGTATGTGTAGCCACGGACGACGAGCGTATAGCCAATGCTGTCAAAGAGTTTGGCGGCAATGTCATTATGACCTCGCCTCACCACAAAAGCGGCACAGATCGCATAGAGGAGGCCGTGGCAAAACTCGGCACAGACCATGATGTGATAATAAACATACAGGGTGACGAGCCGTTCATCCACCGTTCGCAGATAGAAACGATATGCCGCTGTTTTGACGACAGTCGCACACAGATTGCAACACTTGGAAAACCATTTGGCTGCGACAGCACAAGCTATGATGCCATTGCGAATCCCAACTCGCCGAAAATCATAGTCGACAACCACGGCTATGCCATGTATTTCAGCCGCAGCATAGTTCCTTTCGTGCGGGGCTGCGAGCCAGGCAGATGGCCGGCGGCCTACCCTTTTCTTAAACATATCGGAATGTATGCCTACCGCCGGGAGACACTCGCCGAGATTACCGGACTCCCGCAAAGCACGCTTGAAATAGCGGAAAGTCTCGAGCAATTGCGCTGGCTGCAAAACGGATACCGCATAAAGGTGGGACTGACAGATGTGGAGACCATAGGTATAGACACACCGGAGGATCTTGCACGCGCAGAGAAGTCTCTTGCAGAGTTCTAATATGTCGAACGACTATTTCCGCTTCAAGCAGTTCACCGTGCGGCAAAACCGTTGTGCCATGAAAGTAGGCACCGACGGCACCCTGCTCGGCGCGTGGGCACGCATGCCGGTGCCGGCATCTCCACACGCCGGCACCGGGCAGCACATCCTTGATGTAGGCACCGGCACCGGCCTGATAGCACTGATGATGGCCCAAAGGTTCCCCCATGCCACAGTAACCGGCATCGACATCGACAATGATGCAGCAACCCAGGCGGAGGAGAATGTCTTGGCGTCGCCTTTCGCCACGCGCATAAACATAGAGCATCGGTCATTGCAGTGTTTGTATGACCACGCATGCCCTGCCGGCACATTGGAAGAAAGTGCCCACATTCGCAAAATGTTCAGTGCCATTGTATGCAATCCCCCGTATTTCACGGATTCGCTGGAATGCCCCGACAAACAACGGTCCATGGCAAGGCATGCTTCGTCGCTGTCGTATGACGAACTGATGCACCACTCGTCCGGACTGCTCGACCCAGCCGGAGAGCTGTCGGTAATTGTACCTTTCGACAATATGTACAAGATGAACTCCGCCGCAGCAATAGCAGGACTTCACACAAAACGTATCTGTACTGTGAAAACAACGGCCTGCAAACCACCAAAGCGCGTGCTGATGGCATTTGGAAGACATCAGGATGGAACAACCGAGACATCAGAACTCGTCATAGGAAGTGACGGATACAACAGCATGCTGTGCGACTTCTATCTGAAAATCCGTCTCTCTGCCGACACAGACCATCAAGAATGAATCCACATCCAAGCAAAGTTGTCAAAAATAAACAATACACTCAAATGTTATGATGTATCTAAAAAAGTCTGCAAAACATTTGGCCGAATAAAAAATAATTCCTACCTTTGCACCCGCAAAAACGAAAAGACAACGCGATGCGCTTGTAGCTCAGTTGGTAGAGCACCTGACTCTTAATCAGGGTGTCCAGGGTTCGAGCCCCTGCAGGCGTACAGAACACGAACAAAAAAGACAACGCGACGCGCTTGTAGCTCAGTTGGTAGAGCACCTGACTCTTAATCAGGGTGTCCAGGGTTCGAGCCCCTGCAGGCGTACAGAACACAAACGAAAAAGACAACGCGATGCGCTTGTAGCTCAGTTGGTAGAGCACCTGACTCTTAATCAGGGTGTCCAGGGTTCGAGCCCCTGCAGGCGTACAAAAGAGAGCGGAAACGACCGCCCTCTTTTTTTGTATCAACACCTTACAGATCGGAAGTATTCCGCGGAAAACGCTCTTTATGCCGGCTACGGCCAATTCTCCGAAAGGACGAAACGTATTCTCCAAAAGGCTGTTTTGGGGACGAAAAGACTGTTTGAATTCTCCGTTTTGTCGATTTAACATATGTTAATGGGTACATCGGGACTGCCAATTCTCCGTTTTTCCCAAAATAATGTCGGTATTTCTTACGACTGCACCACACACCTTATTTCCCCGCAGTAAGGTACAAACGCACCGTAAAACACCCTGCCGGGCCGCGACTTTCACGGATGATGCAATGTATACCTCTCATGAGTATGTTGCAACATAAAGTATCGTTCATGTCAATATAATTGGTGTGATTTCAAAGACGGAGAATTCGGAGAATTGGGAAACAAGGTATTCGCCATATACGATTCCCGTATGCTATATTCCAATCTGTTATATATAATATATATATTATATATAACAGATTGGAATATAAAATATTTGCTTACAATATATAAGAAGCAGTTGTATACCTTGTTTTTCGGAGATTCTCCGTTTTCAATTCTCCGCAGATGTGTTTTTTTGTAAGAAAAAAGCGCATGCAGCACATCTGTATTCCTTCCATTAAAAAAGGCTTGACGTGATATACCCAGCTTCACTCTGTAAACATATTACGCAGCATGCAAAACGAAGAAAACGGAGAATTGGCAGTCCCGATGTACCCATTAACATATGTTAAATCGATAAAACGGAGAATTCAAACAGTCTTTTTGTCCCCCAACAGCTATGGTGGCCATAATTTGTGGTTCATTTTTAGTATCAAAATAGCATTAAATTTAGCAATAACTGTATGATATTTAAATAATTGACTTTTTATATTGTATCTCAAAAATGAACGTTATATGAGCGGAGTCGTTAAAATACGAAATTACTCAATTGCAACAATGTCATATTCTGTATTTTAATAAGTTGCTCAACAGAATCAAACTACATTATCGTCCGGATATAGGATGAACGCGCTCTGGATGGATGCGCCCCAACGGGGCAACGAGCACATAGCCCGGGGCAGAGCGAAGCGGCACCCCGGGAATCATACATCGACACTCCGCGCCCTGCAAGGGCAAAAGCATAAAAACATATGGATATAGAAATTGTAATTATCTGATTGCTAATGCTTTTGCCCTTTCAGGGCGAGTGTGTACAATCGTGTTGTTCCCGGGGTGCCGCTACGCTCTGCCCCGGGCTATGTGCTCGTTGCCTTTTCAAGGCGCATCCATCCAGAGCGCGTTCATCCTATATCCGGACGATAATGTAGTTTGATTCTGTTGACCAACTTAATATATTTATTTGACTATGATTTCAGAAATGAGCGACAAGTTTTGGACACCCTACCCAACAGCCCTCAGAGAATCCGTTGCACCGGCTTTCTTGCCCGTTTTTCCCCTCCTCTGCCAGCAGGGCATGTTGTGAAGAAGTGCCAAAAACATCACTCAACAATACCATATTACATTCCAAAGTGCCGGTTTCGCATCTCCAAACCGGCACTTTCGCAGTCCCGAAGTGCCGGTTTTGCAGTCCCAAAGTGGCACTTTCGTAATGCTATATGTGCCGCAGTGCAATATAGTGTTGCAGAATCTGGAACTTGCCGCGACACGATATGTATGCGGAGTGCCGCGTCGCACGATATTTACAGACTGGGAATTTTTCCGTTTAACACCCGTTAACACCGCCCCGACACCCGTTTTTCAGGCTTTATGGTACAAAACAAGTATCTTTGCAAGTGTCATCCGGAAGACATCAGATAGTTAAACAACAAATTGAACAAAACAACAACAAAACAAAGGAGGAAAGAAAGTTATGATTACTTATCGTCTTTATCAGAACAACAACACCGAGAGTTCACAGTATAAGAAATGGTATGCACGCGCGGTGACCACTGAGACCGCAACCCTCAACAGTCTTGCCGAGCGCATCCAGCGCAACTGTACCGTGAAGAAGAGCGACGTACTGGCCGTACTTACCGAACTGGTCGAAGTAATGCGCGACGAGCTTCAGAGCTCGCACAAGGTGAAGCTCGACGGCTTCGGCTCGTTCAAAATAGCCCTGCGCAGCACCGGGGCAGACAGCGTGAAGGAGTTTGCTGTCAAGAGCAACATCAAAGGCATGCGTGTACTCTTCCAGCCCGAGCTGAAGATTTCGGCAGACGGCCGCCGTATACGCACGTTCCTTGACGGCTGCAAGGTGGCCGAACTGCCCAAGAACGACGTGAAGAGCGGGGCGGACACCGGCACCACAACACCCGACCCGCAGCCTTAACACGGATTGCGCAGTGACGTGGGCGTACACACTTAGTGGCAGAGCGCTGCCGGAAGGAGGACAACAACAGCGCTCTGCCATAAGCACCTACTACACTACATGACAGACTGTTATATTATTGCAGTTAAAGCATCACACGAATATAAAAAAATGAACAGCAACGGAAAGGAGGAGAACAGAACATGAAACGCGAGACATGGAAATTCGTGATACAGCTGATAACAGCCGTACTCACAGCCATCGCAACCACACTGGGCGTGACAAGCTGCATGGCACTTTAAGGAAGACGACGAGCCGCATGGCACTCTGAAGCGGGGCTGCATCAGAAACAGAATCCGTCCGGCCTGAAGGCCGCGGAGACACTGTATCACACATGATGCAGCCCCGAACTATGTTCACCAGGCGTGAAACATATATTATGGATGAAAGGGAAAAAGTGTAGGCCATACATCATATTTCATGATAAAGCCGCTTGATATTTCATGAAAATGCACTACCTTTGCAGCCTCAAACACAATTCATATTAAGACACATGGGTGGTTTTTTCGGTACAATAGCAGTGAAAGAATGCGTAAACGACTTGTTTTACGGCACTGACTATAACTCACATTTAGGTACAAAGAGAGCAGGACTTGTCACGTTTGACAAGGAGAAAGGATTTACACGCAGCATTCACAGTCTGGAACGCGACTATTTCCGGTCGCGTTTTGAAAGCGAACTTGACAAGTTTGCGGGCAACGCCGGTATCGGCGTCATAAGCGATACCGATCCGCAGCCTATTCTCGTAAACTCGCATCTGGGCCGCTATGCCGTGGTGACGGTGGCAAAAATCAACAACATGCGCGAGATTGCGCAGGAGCTGATGGACAACCGCATGCACTTCAGCGAGATGAGCGCCAACAACATCAATCCTACTGAACTCGTGGCATTGCTCATCAACATGGGCGACACGTTTGTAGAAGGCATCAATCTCGTATACCGCAAGGTAAAGGGGTCGTGCTCGATGCTCATACTCACGGAAGACGGCATCATAGCCGTACGCGACCCGCTGGGCCGCACACCTATAGTGATAGGACAGAAAGACGGGGCATTGGCAGCCACAAGCGAAACCACGGCACTGCCCAATCTTGACTACAAGCGCCTGCGCGATGTGGGCCCCGGAGAGATTGTGCGCCTCAGGACAACGGGGCCGGAGGTGCTGCAGAAACCTATGAACCACTGCCAGATATGCTCGTTCCTGTGGGTGTACTACGGATTTCCTGCAAGCGACTACGAGGGTGTCAACGCCGAATATGTGCGAGAGTATGCGGGCACGGTAATGGGAAAAGAGGACGACACCGAAGCCGACTGCGCCTGCGGAGTGCCCGACTCGGGCGTGGGAACAGCCATAGGATATGCCGAGGGGCACGAAATACCGTACAAGAGGGCCGTGCTGAAATACACGCCTACATGGCCGCGCTCCTTCACACCGGGCAACCAGAGCCGCCGCGACCTCGTGGCAAAGATGAAGCTGATACCCAATCCGGCCATACTGAAAGACCAGCGCATCGTGTTCTGCGACGACTCTATCGTACGCGGCACGCAGCTGAGGGACAACGTGCGCACATTCTTCGAATATGGTGCCAAGGAGGTGCATGCACGCATATCGTGTCCGCCTCTGGTATACGGCTGTCCGTTCATCGGTTTCACCGCATCCAAAAGCGACCTTGAACTTATCACCCGCCGCATAATACAGGATTTCGAAGGTGATGCCGACAAGGATCTCGACAAGTATTCGGCTACAGACAGTCCGCAATACAAGCGCATGGTGAAGGAAATAGGACGCAGGCTCGGGCTGAGCAGTGTGAAATTCAACAAGATAGAGACTCTGATAGAGGCCATCGGACTGCCTAAAGAGCGTGTCTGCACACATTGTTTTGATGGCAGCAGCTATTTCTATCAAGATATAATGAATGGCGGCAAGGAGGATATTACCGCGTCCGGATGTTAAATAAACGTAAATAAGCATGCTTCCGGCTGCAAAACCTGTCACAATATAATATAAAATAGGTACCTTTGCAGCCGATTTTTGCAATTAACATAAAGTCAAACTTTATTAATTAAACAAATTTATGTCAGATTTAACAAACAAAGTTCAGCCGTTGGACGACTTCAATTGGGAAGAGTTTGAGAACGGCACTGTTGCAAGCGTCAGCAAGGAAGAGCTTGACAAGGCTTACAACGAAACACTAAACAAGGTCAGCGAGCATCAGGTCGTTGACGGAACCGTAATTTCGGTTGACAAGAAAGAAGTAATCGTAAACATTGGCTACAAGAGCGACGGTATCATCCCCGCCAGCGAGTTCCGCTACAATCCGGAGCTGAAGGCAGGCGATATCGTAGAAGTGTATGTGGAGAATCAGGAGGACAAGAAGGGTCAGCTGATTCTGTCACACAAGAAAGCCCGTCTCAGCAAGAGCTGGGAGCGTGTCAACGCTGCTCTTGACAATGAGGAAATCATACAGGGATACATCAAGTGCCGCACTAAGGGCGGTATGATTGTTGACGTATTCGGAATCGAGGCATTCCTTCCCGGAAGCCAGATTGACGTTCACCCGATCCGCGACTACGACCAGTTCGTAGGAAAGACAATGGAGTTCAAGATTGTAAAGATCAATCAGGAGTTCCGCAACGTTGTCGTTTCTCACAAAGCTCTCATCGAGGCTGAGCTCGAGGCACAGAAGAAAGAAATCATCTCCAAGCTGGAGAAAGGTCAGATTCTCGAAGGAACAGTCAAGAACATCACTTCGTACGGTGTATTTGTCGACCTCGGCGGTGTGGACGGACTCGTGCACATCACAGACCTGTCATGGGGCCGCGTTGACGATCCCCACAAGGTGGTCGATCTGGATCAGAAAATCAATGTGGTCATCCTCGATTTCGACGACGAGAAGAAGCGCATAGCTCTTGGTCTGAAGCAGCTCACTCCTCATCCATGGGACGCATTGAGTTCAGAGCTCAAAGTGGGCGACCATGTAAACGGTAAGGTTGTAGTGATTGCCGATTACGGTGCATTCGTTGAAATACAGCCCGGTGTCGAGGGTCTTATCCACGTTTCGGAGATGTCTTGGAGCCAGCATCTGCGTTCGGCTCAGGAATTCTTGAAAGTTGGCGACGAGATAGAAGCTGTTATCCTTACACTCGACCGCGACGAGCGCAAGATGAGTCTTGGCATCAAGCAGCTGAAAGAAGATCCGTGGGAGGCTATCGAGGTTAAGTATCCTGTTGACAGCAAGCACACTGCAAAGGTTCGCAACTTCACCAACTTCGGTGTATTCGTAGAGCTTGAGGAAGGTGTTGACGGCCTGATTCACATCAGCGACCTCTCTTGGACAAAGAAGGTTAAGCATCCGTCAGAGTTCACACAGGTTGGCGCTCCTATTGAGGTTGTCGTTCTCGACATCGACAAGGAGAACCGTCGTCTGAGCCTCGGTCACAAACAGCTTGAGGAGAATCCCTGGGACGTATTCGAGGGTACATATACCGTAGGCAGCATACATCAGGGCAAGATAACCGAACTTCTGGAGAAGGGTGCCGTCGTTTCTTTGGAAAAAGGCGTAGAGGGCTTTGCCACTCCGAAGCATCTTGTCAAGGAAGATGGCACACAGGCCGCTCTGGGTGAGGAACTTCCGTTCAAGGTAATCGAGTTCAACAAGGACAGCAAGCGCATTATCCTGTCTCACAGCCGCACATTCGAAGATGTACAGCGTGAGGAAAGAAAGGCAGCAAACAAGAAACCTCGTGCAAAGAAAGAGGACGCTGTCAAGATTGAGAATCAGCCTGCCGCCACAACACTTGGTGACATCGACGTTCTGGCTCAGTTGAAAGCTCAGATGGAAAAGGGCGAATAAGAAGAAAATCATTTTATTCACGCGGGATATAGTCGCGTGATACAAAGAAAGCAGGAGACAAACATTGATAAGATGTTTTGTCTCCTGTTTCTGTATTTATATGGCCGGCTGGTGGGAATGGTGTTATATTTCCGGATGACGGAATGTATATATTCCGATATAGCAGATAGCGGATAATATGTCGGGGATGGAGGATGTGGACATGTCCGAATGACGGAATGTATATGTCCGGATGGAAAATAGTGGATATTGCCGGGGATGAAGGATGTGGATATGTCCGGATGACGGAATGTATATATATAGATGCATATATATTCGAAATATTTTACGTTTATGAGTATATAATAAAAGACACAATGCCAGAAACTGAAGACTATTGCTACCATATTATGATGGCGCCCTGCAAGGGCAACAAGCGCATAGCCCAGGGCAGAGCGTAGCGACACCCTGGGGAATAATCACGATGGACTCAATTCGCCCTAAAAGGGCAAAAGCGTTAGTTGTCAGAGGCTTACCATCTCCTCCCCGTTTGTTACATTTAACGCTTTTGCCCTTTCTCTAAGTTTGCAGAAGATTGCGACGCAGTCGCATATTTAAAAAAAACAGGAGTTATAATTATGACAACTCAAGACTGTTTCTTACCTTTGTCGTATTAAGGAAGAACCGGTCAGTCGGTGAGGTAA
>Ga0209694_1000196_pt1 | contig 112993 bp, 104 predicted proteins | sample GluameincwithD2O_FD_187499 | JGI IMG/M metagenome (GOLD analysis project Ga0209694, IMG submission 187499) | Mouse cecum microbial communities from Vienna, Austria - Glucosamine amended microcosms incubated with D2O (SPAdes) (version 2) | ecosystem: Host-associated > Mammals > Digestive system... | reverse complement strand
ATATAACAAAATATACACTTTATTCAGTTGCCAAGGTCAGATATTTATTTTGGAGAAATATATCTGGCATTTTTAATGCAAAAAATACGCTATAGCCCATTGGAAATCAGGGTTTTCAGACGGTCTGTGGGGGGGGATAATGAGGGAAGAAGAAATATGAGGAGGAAAAGCAATGAAAAAGAATATGGTTTATAAGATAACGGTGTTGCTGCTGTCTGCAGTGATGTGTATAAGTCCATGCACAGGCTTTGCTGCCGATTCGGCTCCAAATGTGAAGGCAACGTGGGACTGCGTATGGTTCGGGAGTTACCCGCAGGCAGAGATTGTAGAGTCAGCAGATAAATTTACCGCTATAGATCAGAATATCTTGAAAGACGGCGATGTGATAGAAGATGCCGAATTGTATAAGAAATTGGCAGAGGCAGAAGACAACCAATGGGAAGGGAACGATATTACATTAGAAGACGGGGAAAAGTACCGCAGAGTGCAATCAAGTGATACAGCAAATCCCAAGCCTGAAAACATAGCATATAAGTGGGAAAGTGACGGAAGTACATATCATTACTTCAAATACGAGCCGGTTAAATGGCGCGTGTTGAATATGAATGGGGAGCAGGATTTAATGGGACAGCGGATGGGGATAAAGGTTTTTGTGCGTGGTGGTCACGTACACCGGGAAGCAGCAACTTTTATCCATTGAGGGCAGTGAGTACCGGAAAAGTCTGCGACGATGTTATGATGCTGGATTACACAACAGGAATCCGCGCTGCGTTGAATCTTAAGCTGTCATCGGGACACGGCGCCTGCTATGCAGGAAAGGTGTGTTCTGACGGGACGGTGGAAGAGATACCGGCAGAAAAAGGAGAAGGGATTGAAAAGGTGGGCAATCCAAAGACACAGTATGCTGCCGGGGAGAGAGGAAACAGATTGCAGACCCCGACAGTAAAAAAGCTCGCCAATAATGAGGACACGGCGGAAAAGGTGGCATGGGACTGCGTCTGGCTGGGGAGTTATCCGCAGGCAGAGGTTGTTGAGTCTGCAGAGGCTTATACCGCTATAGAGAAGGAACGTTTGAAAGCAGGCGATATTATAGAAGACGTCGAATTGTATAAGAAGCTGGCGGATACCCAAGATAACGACTGGGATGGGAATGATATTATATTAGACGGGGAAAGATACCGCAGGATCAAACAGGAAGACGCTACACTTAAGGATAGTACGTTTTATCACTGGGAAAGCGGCGATGTGTACCACTACTTCAAATACGAACCTGTCAAGTGGAGGGTATTGGATGTGAATGGGGAACGGGCATTCCTTTTATCTGATATTGCGCTGGATACTCAGTCATATAGTATTCCGGGAGGAGATTGGAAGTGGGAGAACAGCGGCATCCGAAAATGGCTGAATGGATATGAGATGGCGGATGAGAATGAGAAAGGGCATTACAAGAGTAAAAGCTTCATCAAAAGTGCATTTACCGAAGAGGAAAAAACAGCGGTTGCAGTTACGGATGTAGTGAATGCGCTTGGTTCTGACGCAGGAATAGAAGGAGGGAATGACATGCAAGATTAGATATTCTTCTTGTCAGAATCGGAAGTAAGCGGAGACAGAGCAAAAATGTATGGGTTTGGCTTCGGGGAAATGGGCAATAAAAAGATACTCCCGAGTAAGAGCAGCACTTATGCCAAGGCGATGGGGGCAATGTTCGACACACAGGAAGGGGGCAAAGATTCCTGCTATTGGTGGCTGCGTACGCCATGCAGCAAGGGCGGGGAGATGCATGTGTTGGATGTCAGCAGCCACGGAACACTTTCTGATATGCCGATTTCAGGTTCCAATGTCAGTGTGCGCAGTGCGCTGAACCTTGATCTGTCTTCTGCGCATCATGGTTATTATGCAGGGAGAGTAACCTCGGATGGCTTAGTGGCTGAGGTGGCAGCTGAGGAGAAAAAAGAGATTGTACCCGGAGATGACGGAAGCGGCGGAGATGATGGAAGCGGCGGAGATGATGGAAGCGGCGGAGATGACGGGAACGGCGGAGATGACGGAACTGGTGGAGATGACGGGAACGGCGGAGATGATGGAGCTGGCGGAGATGATGGAAGCGGCGGGACTGGCGGAAACAACGGCGGAAGTGGGACACTTGACGATTCGGGCTCAGCCGATATATCGAAGCGACCGGTAAAAGTCACAAAGATTGCGATTTCGGGAATCTCCAAACGGGTCGCTGCCGGAAAGAAGGTAAAGCTCACTGCCAGGGTCACACCTTCCAATGCAGCGAATCGGGCAGTCACATGGAAGTCCGGCAACAAGAAAGTTGCAACGGTAAACAGCGCCGGTACCGTTACCATGAAGAAGAATTTCGGCGGAAAGTCCGTGACCATTACGGCGACAGCCAAAGACGGAAGCGGAGTGAAAGCTACCTATAAGATAAAGTCCATGAAAGGCGCGGTAAAGAAGATAGCCATCTCCGGCAAGAAATCCGTAAAAGCAGGAAAGACGCTGAGGCTGAAAGCAAAAGTCACGGCCGCAAAGCAGGCGAATAAGAAGCTCAAGTGGTCAAGCAGCAATAAAAAGTATGCAACAGTAAGCAGTTCCGGAAAAGTAAAGGCGTTGAAAGCAGGGAAAGGTAAGAAAGTGAAGATTACTGTTATGGCAACGGACGGAAGCGGTAAAAAGAAGTCAGTAACAATTAGGATCCAATAATTATGAACGGAGGGAGAGCGATGGGAAAATCTGTAATCCATAAGGGAATTGCCTCACTGATGGCTGTGATACTGTGCACAGGGCTGTGTACAGGCTTCTCTGTCAACGCGCAGGAGGTTTCCGGAGAATCCGTACACAGCCTGAAAAACCCGGATATAGGTATCGATCTTGACGCAAACGAATCTTACAGGACGACGTGGGATTGTATCTCGTTCGGAAGTTACCCGCAGGCAGAGATTGTTGAGTCGGCGGCGGATTATGCGGAAGTGGAGGCATGTGCGCTGAAAAGCGGCGATATTATAGAAGACGCGCAGCTTTATAACGAATTAGCTTATAAAGCAAATGAAGAATGGGACGAGAATGATGACATTGAACTGAACGGTGAAAAATACCATAGAATGTCGTTTTATGACAATCAAATGCAAAATCCTGACGCAGACAAACAGCATTATCAGTGGACGACAACATATGAGCATTACCATTTTTTCAAATATGAGCCGGTCAAATGGAGAGTATTGAAAGCAGAAGGAAATCAGGTGCTCCTTTTATCAGATATCGTGCTGGATGCGCAGACATATAACAAACAGGAAGAGGTAACATGGGAAAATAGCGATGTCCGGACATGGCTGAACGGTGAATTTTTCAACAGAGCATTTACTTCGGGGGAACAAGCAGATGTCATAGAAACGGACACAGAAAACAATACGGCAGACAAGGTATTCCTGTTGTCAGAAGAAGAGGCAAGTGACAAGAATCTGGGATTCAATCCGAAAGGATATCTGCCCTGCGAGACGCGTTATAGTAAGAGCAGTACTTATGCGAAGGCGAAGGGAGTAAAATTCGGGACAGAGGAGCCGGCAACAGGAATAGGAAGCTGGTGGATACGCACACCGGCAGGAAAAAGTGTTTCGCGTGGCCAGATTGTCAGTATGGGTGGAAGTATAAAGTTAAATATTGTGGGTGTCGGTGTACGTGTCAGTTTGAATCTTACATTGTCATCGGATAACTACACTTATGAAGGGACAGTATGTTCCGATGGAACAGAGAGTGCTCCGGGAAGCGGGGATGAAGGAACCGGCGGAGATGGCGGAAATGTTGAAATCAAGCTGAACAACCCAAAGATTGAAAAAAATTCGGCGATGGAGGCCGGACAGAAAGTGACATGGGACTGTGTCTGGTTCGGAAGCTACCCGCAGGCAGAGGTCGTGCCGTCTAAAGCAGCCTATACTGCTGTAAACTCAGCAGTACTGAGAAACGAGGACATCATAGAAGACAGCGGCCTGTATGATAAGCTTAAGAGTGCACCTGAGTCTGAGTGGAATAAAATCAATGATATTACCTTAGACGGGGGAAAATACCGCAGGATAAAAAGGACAGAGGGGTATACCGGTACAGGTGGCCATGGCTATTATGACTGGAAGGATTCGGAGGAGTACCATTATTTCAAGTATGAACCAATCAAATGGCGGGTACTGAAGGCAGACGGAGACCGGGCACTCCTTCTGGCCGATAAAGGGCTGGACTGCATGGTATATAGCTATACTTCCCCCGTAACATGGGAAAATAGTCTGGTCCGAAGCTGGCTGAACGGTTATGGAAGAACATCTAATAAGGATGGAATGGATTGCACAGGGACTCAGCTCTACTACCGAAATTTTATCAACAGCGCATTTACGGGGAGAGAATTGACTGCGATAGAGGAGACTTCTGTGGTAAATGCTGACAATATAGATAGTGGGACGGATGGGGGGAATGATACGGAGGATAAGATCTTCTTCTTGTCAGAATCGGAAGTAAGCAGAAACAGCGCAGCAGATTACGGGTTCGTACCTTCGGTTACCATAAAAGACGAGGGGCGTTTCTGCAAAAGCAGTACCTATGCAAAGGCGAGGGGGGGCTTTGGCTCTAATATGATGAATGTGAAGGGAAATGGCTTTTGGTGGCTGCGTACGCCGGGCAGCGGTCCGGACCGCGCTGCGTATGTATGTTACCATGGAGACGTTGTCAACAATAGCAAAGAGGCTGATGACGAGCATTCGGGCGGCGCTGTCAACATGATTTGCAGTGTGCGTCCCGCGTTGAATCTCAAGCTGTCGTCGGGCGGTTATACATCTGCGGGGACGATAAGTTCCGAGAAGCAAGAAGATGAGACGGGCGGAGGAAGCGGAGATAACGGGAATAACGGGAATAACGGGAATAACGAAAATAATCCAGGGACATCAGACACATTGAAAAAACCAGTAAAAGTCTCTAAGATCACGCTTTCCGGGATATCCAAACAGATTGCTGCCGGAAAGAAGATAAAGCTCACCGCGAAGATCACCCCATCTAATGCAGCCAACAAAGGAGTTACATGGAAATCCAGTAACAAGAAAGTCGCAACGGTAAACAGTGCCGGTGTCGTCACTATAAAGAAAAAAACCGGCGGGAAATCTGTGACCATCACGGCAACAGCCAAGGACGGCAGCAAAGTGAAAGCGACTTATAAGATCAAGTCCATGAAAGGTGTCGTAAAAAAGGTGACAATCTCCGGTAAGAAATCCGTGAAGGCGGGAAAGACGCTGAAACTGAAAGCCAAAGTCACAGCCACAAAAAAGGCGAATAAGAAGCTCAAGTGGACGACCAGCAATAAAAAGTATGCAACCGTAAGCAGTTCCGGAAAGGTAAAGGCATTAAAGAAAGGAAAAGGCAAAAAGGTGAAGATTACCGCTATGGCGACAGATGGAAGCGGAAAAAAGAAGTCGGTGACGATCCAAATAAAATAATATGACGTTTTTTTATAAGATTAGAGTTACATTGGAACAGGAGGAAAAAGGAGATGAAAAACACAGCTTGTAAGATTACAGCGTTATTTCTTTCAGCAGTATTGTGTATAAGTTTAAGCGCAGAGTTTACTTCTAATGCGCAGGAAGTCAGCGGCCCATCGCAGCAAATGGAAACAGCAGGGCAGGACTCGGCGCTGCTGACGGATCCGGGTCTGGCAGACCCAAGGATTGAGAATACAGAAACAGGGCAGAAAGTGACGTGGGACTGCGTCTTGTTCGGAAGCTACCCCCAGGCAGAGGTTGTGCCTTCGGCAGATAGTTATGCCGCTATAGACAAAAGTATGTTGAGAGACGGTGATATCATAGAGGATAAAGATTTGTATGACAAGCTTACTGCCGCTGAATGGGATACCAATAACGAGACTATAGTAGACGGAACCAAATACCGAAAGATGAACAGGAATGATGCCACTGGTTCACTTTTTGATGATGAAGGTTTTTGTGTTTATGATTGGTATGGGGCATCCTTGACATCTGATACGTATCGCTATTTTCGATATGAGCCGATCAAATGGCGGGTACTGAAAGTGGATGGGAAACGGGCGTTTCTTTTGTCAGATATTGCATTGGACGCCCAAAGATATAATGTCGGAGACGGATATGGAGTTGTAACATGGGAAACCTGTACGCTCCGAAGCTGGCTGAATGGCTATGGTATAGACTCTAATGAAAATGCGATTGACTATACAGAAAAAAACTTTATCGGAAGTGCATTTTCCCCGGAAGAAAGATCAGCGATAGAAGATACCAATGTGATAAATGATGATAACAATTTTGTGGGAACCGAAGGAGGAAATGACACTATAGAAAAGATCTTCCTCCTGTCAGAATCAGAAATATATGGGGACAGCGCGGCATCTTATGGATTCTTAGCTGATAATGTCCCTGATGAGGCTCGCAGATGTATGAGCAGTACTTATGCAAAGGCGATGGGGACACATTTCTCAGAACATAAGGGGGAGTGTATGCGCCCCCTCCGTTCGCCGGGTCGATATATTGGGGAGTCTGCATTTGTCTTTGCGAACGGTTGGGTTTACGATTATGATGAGGATAGTGATGTCAGCTTTAACTTTAACAGATTTGGCATGCGTCCTGCTTTGAACCTTGATCTGTCGTCCGGCTATACCTACGGAGGAACGGTAAGTATTGACAGGGAAGTAAGTAAAACCGATGACGGGAACAATGGGGACGGTGGAGACAACGGAGACAACGGTACGTCAGGGGGGTCTGGCTCGTCAGGCTCTAACAATCCCCCTTCAGAATTAGGTCAATCGGTAAAAGTCTCTAAGATCACTCTTTCCGGGATATCCAAACAGATTGCTGCCGGGAAGAAGATAAAGCTCACCGCGAAGATCACTCCTTCTAATGCAGCCAACAAAGGAATTACATGGAAATCCAGCAACAAGAAAGTTGCGACGGTAAACAACGCCGGTGTCGTCACTATAAAGAAAAAAACCGGCGGGAAATCAGCGACCATCACGGCAACAGCCAAGGACGGCAGCGGAGTGAAAGCAATCTATAAGATCAAGTCTATGAAAGGCATCGTAAAGAAAGTGACGATCTCCGGCAAGAAATCCGTGAAGGTGGGAAAGACACTAAAACTGAAAGCGAAAGTCACAGCCACAAAAGAGGCGAATAAGAAGCTCAAGTGGACGACGAGCAATAAAAAGTATGCAACCGTAAACAGCTCCGGAAAGGTAAAGGCACTAAAGAAAGGAAAAGGCAAAAAGGTGAAGATTACCGCTATGGCTACAGACGGAAGCGGAAAAAAGAAGTCGGTGACAATTCAAATAAAATAATATATAAGATAAATTATGTGTTATGCATTTGCACAATAAAACACATGGTCAGGATTCTCCTTTTCCAATATAGCGGCATCAGGAGATTCCTGCCATGCTGCTGAAAAGCAGACCACGCCTATATCCCGGCAGTCTTTTATATCCTGGACCGTATCGCCGATATAACAGAATTCTAATTTTTCTAAAGTGACAGAACAGCTTTTTTCGCCTTTTCCCAGTTTTGACCGGCAACAGCTTTTACCATGCCAATTTCATTCAGGCCAAACGTATGTAAGATATCCTCCCGGCTAAGTTCATGGTCTGCATAGGGAGATACGCTGTTTTGAAACGCTTTTATGCACATGGGAATGGTATCGGCTATTGTTCCGTCCAAATCAAACGCAATGATCTTAAACATTACATGTTTCCTCCGTTAATCTTTCGGATTACACGACAGGGATTGCCTACTGCCAGCGAGTTTGCCGGTATATCTCTTGTGACAACGCTCCCAGCCCCTATAACAGAACCATTACCTATCGTTACACCCGGAAGGACAATTACGCCGCCGCCCAGCCAGCAGCCGCTCCCGATTTTTATGGGTAATGCGTAGGTACGGCAAAAATACTGCCATGTTTCCTTGTTCCAGTCCGGCGTAAGCCTTTCAGACAATTCTATGGGGTGCGCTGCCGTATAAAGCTGCACATTGGAAGCGATCAGGACATTATCACCGATTTCAATTTTGTTGCAGTCCACAAATGTACAATTCATGTTGATTGAAACATTGTTCCCCAGATAAATATTCATTCCGTAATCGCAAAGAAAGGGCTGTGCTACGGATACGTTTGTACCGATTTGATGAAACAGCCTGTTAAGAATATCATGTTTTTCCTCTTTCTGCTCATATCTCAGGGAATGATATTCTCTTAACAGCCGCCTTGTTTCTTCCTTCAAATACAAAAAAGTTTCATTGTGGCAGTCATAAATGTCTCCTGCCATACATTTTTCTAATTCCGTCATGGTATCACCTCCGTATTTCATGGTAGAAAAAAACCTGTTACATAGCAAGTAACAGGCTGTTCCTTATATTCTTTTTGCAAGCGCCTCAATCACAAAAATGACAGGAATCTGCGTTGTTCCGTTATATCCACCGTTAATCCGTCTGGTATTTAAGTAATAAGAAAAATTCCAGTCCGATAATTTCGCTAAAGTTGAAAATGGGGGATTCGTGATGCTTAACACACGGCAATTCCTTTTCTTAAACTGGCTGACTGCATCAATCAGCTTTTCAGTTTCACCGCTTTCTGATAATGCGATTACGGCTGTGTTCTTCCAGCGGAATGTTTCAATCGGATAAAATACATCTTCCAGTCCTATGGCAAAATGCCCCATATTGGAAAAATACCTTGCTCCGTATTTCGCCAATGTTCCCGAAGACCCCATGCCTGTAAAAATTATCAAATCAGCTTTTTTAAGTACATCAACCGCAAACGATAATTTTTCTTCAAAAGCACTTGAATTGGCTCTGGCAAAAAAATCAGAAAGTTCTTGTAAATCTTCCATAGGCGGGCGGGCAGTCTGCAAAGTGATCTCGTTTTTCAGAGCGTCCTTAAATTCAGCATACTTGTCAAAATTGTTTTTATTGCAAAAGCGCAGGATTGTGGCAGCAGATACATGAATTTCTTTCGCAAGCTCCCGAATGGTCATATACTGGATTTTGTCAATATTTGAAATGATATATTTATAGATACGAATATCTGTTTCGGTGTACTTTTGTATTTCTTCATACGAAAACATGCGGCAGTTCCTCCTAAACAATCAGTGTTTTGATTATATACCAATTTCATGCATTGTTTAATATGTAAAGAACTGTTATACTATTAATATGTAGCGGAGAGGGAGTGAAAATGGTGAATACACTTAGGCGCAGGCGCGGAGGTTTGGATGGACGATTATAAATTTACGGTCATGTGGAAAGAGGATGTCATGGCTGATGTGGAGCTTTATGATAAGCGCAGAAAAGTGCGGATAGAAAAATATAAGAATACATTTCCGGAGAATCCGTTTTACGGAGGGGAAGTGACGCCGGAACGGGTATACCGTTTTCTTGAGGGCAGATGTATGGACAGGAACAGGCCGTGTCTGCCGGAATACTTAAAGTGGCTGGGGCTTGAGGAGTATAATCCCTATGAGATTGTGAAGATTACCCACGGAACGATGTGGGAGGATTTTCAGTGGCTTAAATTTCCGGGGGAGGAGATTGGCTGGAAGGATGTGAAACTGCGTGACTGATTACAGGATTGACGAGTCTTACAGAAGAAATGATGCGGGATTTTCCAGTCTTGGTGTTGAGAGCAAATATTATAAAGACGGATATTGGTACAAGCAGGATATCAGTGGGTATGAAGGCTTGGCGGAGGAAGTGTGCAGCATGGTGCTGCGGCATTCAAATGTAGAAAAATATATTGAGTACGAGGCTTGCATGATCAATGGGAGATCCGGCTGCAGGAGCAGGAACTTTCTGAAAGAGGGGGAGTCTATTGTTACATTCAAGCGTTTATATGAGATTGCATGCGGCGGGGATTTGACGGACCGTGTATACACTATCCGGGATGTAAAAGAAAGAATACAGTTTGTGACGGATTTCGTGAAAGAATATGCGGGGATAGACTGCACAGGATATCTGCGGGATATCCTTAGTTTTGACATGCTTGTGCTGAATACGGACAGGCATTTTCACAATCTTGCGTTAATCAGGAGTGATTCCGGATATCGGGAATGCCCGATTTTTGATAATGGCGCATCGCTTTTAAGCAATTATGGCATGTTTCCGCCGGGGGAAGAGCTGGAAGAGCAGATTTCCTGCGCGTCAGCAAAGCCGTTCAGCGGGAGTTTTGAGCAGCAGGCGGTGGTCTTGGGGACGGGAATCCGTCTGGATTATGACGCGATTTATGAAGAGATGGAGAAAGTGCAGCATGTAAGGCTTAAGAAAGTGCTTAAATACCAGTTAAAATGCTACCGAAGTTTTTTCGGCAGCGCAGAGGGATAAGGAGATAAAGAGGATGGCTTTTTGTACGAAATGCGGGAAAGAATTGAGAGACGGGGATAAATTCTGCTTTTACTGCGGGGAACCGGTTCGCGGGGGAAATGAAGGTGAGGAGGGAAAGCGGTCGGAGCCTGTAAAACAGGAAGAGGAAGTAAAACGGACAGAGCCGACCGGTTTTTCATCGGAAGAGATAAAGGCAGACAGCAGTCATGGCAATAAGAAACCAGGCAATGCAAAGCTTGCCGTGGGAGTTGTGGCAGTGCTGGCGCTTATTTTTGCGGTATTCTTTTTCCTGCGGGGAGAGAAAAGCCAAGAGGAAAACCGAAAGATGATACGAAGTATGTCTCCTATGTAAATGATGTGGTCTGTTTTTCCCTTGACTATCCGGAGGGGTATACGGTGACGGAGCCGGACAGCAACAATGTGCTTATAACGGAGGGCAGTGAGGCGGATTTTCAGATTTCCGCGGAATATGCAGTCAGCACGGCGGGGAATTCTTTTATTTATTCTGCAAAGGATTTTGCAGAGCAGATTGAAGATGACGGAGATGTGCTGACTGCGTGGACAGGAGCGAAGGAGATTGAACTTACCGATACAAAAAAGGGGACGCTTGGAGGAAGGGAATGTTATCAGTATGACTTCACATTTGAAATGGAGGGAAATCCGAATGCGGGAAGGCTCATTTTAATAGAAGGAGACGGGGAGTTTGGCTGCTATTCCCTGATGAGCGCAATCAATGAAAATGCGGAGGAAGCGGCACTTTACAAGAAACAGCGGGATGCAGCGGAGCAGACCTTTAAAGTCACCGGAGCACATCAGGCAGAAGGATATAGGATTTACAGTTACGATTCGCCGGACGTAAGCTTTGCGGTAAGGGATGAGGTATTAGAAAGTACGGAACAGTCCGGAGACAGAATCGTGGTGTATCCGGTGAAAGGCGAATACTCAAGGGCAAGTATCTGGATGGATGAAGATGACGGGGAATCAGTGGGCAGAGATATAAAAGCGCTTATACAGAAAAACATAGAATTTGACCTTTCCCACTATGACGGGGCGCAGCTTATTTCTCAGCCGAAGGAACTGAATATAGGAAGATACCCGGTGCTGGGCGCGGATATGGGGTATTATGAAAAAGGAGAAAGATACACATGCTCGGAATTTGTTGTGTCGCATAACGGCGGATTCTGGGAGATTAAGCTAAAGAGTACAGATGCGAATTTTGACGCCGTGTCAGGGGCAATGTCGGACGTCCTCAGTTCCCTGAGATTCGGAGGTATCGAGGCAGACAGCGGAGATTCCGGGGAGCCGGAAGTTGGAGGCTTAACGAGCGGGGATACGAAAGGTGAGGATACAGAAAACGGGGCAAATGCGATAAACGCGGCATCAGAAGTCATCAGGGAAATCAAGAGCCAGGCAGGATTTGTAGACAATTCATCATGGAAACCGCTGGCAGTGGCAGATGATTTTAACGGGGATAACGTGCAGGAACTTCTGGCAGTCTATGAGGTAAAAGACGGGGCAGGAATCAATGTGATGTATGATTTGTGGAGTCTTGGGAAAGACGGGACGGCAAAAATCAAGTCAGAGGTACTGTTCAAAGAAGTCGGGGGAAACAATGGAATCGTCGGTATCGTGAAACCGGGCGGCGTACCTTATCTGGCGGTTTACCGTTATGAGCCGGAGGGGGATCTTTTCAATAACTATTATACTTATTTTTCCTGGGAAAAGGATAAAAGTGCGCTGGGGGATTCCGGCTATTATCTGGAAAATCATGGAAATTATAACCAGGAGGATAAAGGAAGGTATATAATGGGGGATACCGCCGTCGAAAAGGAAAAGTTTGACGCAAAGTACAGGGAGCTTACCGCATGGGAGTACAGGCTGGATTTGCTGGGCGGTGCCGGTGACGGCGGGGTGAAGACATTTGATGACTTTTAAAAAATTGTTTTTATGTGTGAACTGAGCAATTCCTGAGTCGGATAATTTGTTAAAATGTATTCAAAATATAATACATATATTTGCTTTTGACATACAATAGTGATATGATGTAAGAGTCAAAAAGTCATATGTGAAATTTAGAGCAATCCGTTGCATCATAGAGTCATAAAGAAAGGGGAGAAATCTATGGCACTGGCAACTTTAACGGCAAGGGTGAAGGAAGAAGATAAGGCAAATTTTGATGCCTTTTGTTCAAATGTAGGATTAAATACATCTACCGCAATTAATCTTTTTGTAAAAGCAGTTTTAAGGGAAAACAGGATACCTTTTGAAATTACGCAGTCAGAAGATGCCTTTTTTTCTGAAACGAATTTAGCGTATGTAAAAAAATCTGTGCAAGAGTTGAGGAATGGAAAAGGAACAGCGCATGAATTGATTGAGGTGGATGATGAGTGATAAAATATGGTCTGATGATGCATGGGAGGACTATATCTACTGGCAGACACAAGATAAAAAAATGGTAAAACGTATCAATCAGCTTATAAAAGATATTGAGCGCAATGGCTGTATGAAGGGAATTGGAAAGCCAGAACCCTTAACAGGGGATTTGCAGGGTGAATATAGCCGTCGTATTAATGATAAAGACCGTCTTGTTTATCATATGGAAAACGACCGGATTTATATAGCACATTGTCGAGGTCATTATAAGGATAAATAATGTTTTTATATAGAGGAGGACTGCCTTATCGATACGATTCTTGTACTGGAAGATGACCTGGAATTGAATGATACAATCTGCTCCTCCCTCCAAAAGGAGGGCTATCGCGTGTACAGCGCCCGCACTTACAAGGAAGGGCAGGCGCTTGCGTTAGGGCGTACTTTTGACATGGCGGTACTGGATGTCAATCTGCCGGACGGCGACGGCTATGAGTTTTGCAGGTGGATAAAAGCCCGCAGCGCTATCCCTGTGCTGTTCCTTTCTGCACGGGATTTGGAGGAAGATGTCTTAAACGGTTATGAATACGGGGCGGATGATTATGTGACAAAGCCGTTTTCCATGAAGATTCTGCTTAAGAAAATCCCGGTGATCCTGTCGCGGGAAACGAAAAGGGCGGATGTGTACGACGACGGGTTTTTAAAGATTGACTTCGAGCTGGGAACTGTACAGGTTGAGGAGAAGAATTGCCCCATTACACCGACGGAGTACCGGATTCTGAAAAAGCTGGTGGAACATAAAGGACAACTTTTGACTTATTCTGTCCTTCTGGATGTGCTGTGGGAGGAGGGGGTGCAGCTTTTGGATAAGCATGCCCTTGCCGTGAATATCAACCGTCTGCGGAAAAAAATCGAGACGCAGGAGCATAGCTGCATTTCAAATGTATACGGGATGGGTTATATATGGAAATAATGTATATATTAGTCTTATTGCTGGCAGGATGTGCTGTCTGGCTGCTGTGGAAGAATCACTGCCTGAAACGGGATGTTTACGATTTTGCGGGAAAGCTTGAAAAGGGTTTAAGTGAGCTGTTGGAAGGAAAGAGCCTGAAAAGGGATATTTACAGGCAGGACGATCTGTGGGGGAAGATTTACGAAAAGCTTTGCCGCGTCTCGGATATGTACACCCATAAGAATCGGGAAATCTATGAGGAGAGGGAAAGCTTAAAAGAGCTTGTGTCCGACATATCGCACCAGACAAAGACACCTCTTGCGAATGTGAAACTGTACCAGGAAATGCTCTCGGACGGGGCGGTAACGGAGGAAGATAAGGAGTGTCTAAGGAAAATGGGCGGACAGGTGGACAAGCTTGATTTTCTCCTTCAGAGCATGGTGAAGATGTCAAGGCTTGAGACGGGGGCAATCCGCATAAAAAAGTCGGAGGCTCCTCTGGCGGAGACGCTGGCGGCGGCCATTGGCGCAGCAGTCCCCAAAGCGGACAAAAAAGGCATCCGGATTCATGTTATGTATGACGAGGGTATCCGGCTGAATCATGATAAAAAGTGGACGGGTGAGGCAATTTTCAATATCCTTGACAATGCGGTCAAATATACGGAGAATAAGGGCAGTATCCATATCCATGTTAAGCAGGAGGAAATATTTACGAAGATAAGCATCGCTGACACCGGAAAAGGTATCCCTTCGGAAAGACAGGGAGCGGTATTTAACCGGTTCTACCGGGAGCCGGAGGTTCATGACAGCGAAGGGGCGGGCATCGGGCTGTACTTGGCACGGAAGATCATCACGATGCAGGATGGATATATCAAAGTTGAATCGGAAATCGGGGAGGGGAGTACATTTCATATTTATCTGCCAAATCAGGAGGTTTAGATGGATGACAAGGTATGGGAGCGATGGAGAAATTGTCTGCAGGATATCTGAATGAAAGATTGGATGGATTTTTGAGAATGTTATCTGCAGACAGGAATGAAGAAATATAAAAATAGCGCATCCATTCCATGAAGGCAATGGAGAGAAGTCCGATTAAAGATGCTGAAAAATCACAGTATTGTGATTTTTTCTTTTTGTGAGCGGTTTGTGATTTTTCAGGGTTATGATATCCCTAGTGAGCAAAGAAACGGAGGGATTGCTGTGGAACATGCCATTGTGAAAACAATTTCTTTAAAAAAACAGTACAAAACAGGCACGCAGACGGTCGCTGCCCTTGACGGGGTGGATTTTGAGGTGAAGGAGCGCGAGTTTGTCTCTATTATCGGAAAATCGGGCTGCGGGAAAAGTACGCTGCTCCATATGCTGGGCGGTCTTGATAAGCCTGACTCCGGAACGGTGGTCGTGGACGGTATGAACCTGTCGGAGATGGACGAGGAGGAGCTTGCGCTTTTTCGGAGGCGGAAGGCAGGGTTTGTCTTCCAGCAGTATAACCTGATTCCGGATCTTGATGTCTGCGACAATATCACCTTCCCCCTGAAACTTGACGGGGTGCGCCCGGATGAAGGGCTTGTGGGGGAGCTTTTAAGCAGCCTTCACATCGCGGATAAGGCGCAGATGTTTCCGGCCATGCTGTCCGGGGGAGAGCAGCAGCGTGTGGCGATTGCGAGAGCGCTGGCGGCGCGCCCTGCCATTATCCTTGCGGATGAACCGACGGGAAGTCTGGATACTCTGGCAAGCCATGATGTCATAGGGCTTTTAAAGGTGATGGCCAAAAAGTATCAGCAGACCCTTATCGTGGTCACGCATGACCTGGATATTGCCCAGATGGCGGACAGGATTGTCCGGCTGAAGGACGGGAAGCTCTGGAATGGGGGCGGTTTTTATGCTGGCAAATAACAATGGTGCGGTAATAAAGAAACTGGCAGGGAACTCGGTACGGGCGAACCGCCGTCCGTTTGCCGTCCTTATTTTTGCGATTGCCCTCTCGGCGTTTATGCTGTTTTCAGTCTTAACGGTGGGTCTTTCCTATCTGGAGCTGAGCAGGCTGCAGGATACGCGGCTGCACGGCTCGGAACATGACGCGGCTGTCATGAATGGATTTACGGAAAAGCAGAAGGAAATTCTGAGCGGCAATCCGTCTGTCCGGTCGGTGGGGGTACAGGCGTACTGCGGGCATGTCATAGGAACAGATGCGGATGATACGGTAAATGTAGCGTTTTTGTGGGGAGACAGGACATTCTGGGAAGAGCAGAAGGCTCCCGCGAGAACCGGGATGAGGGGGCGTTACCCGGAGGCCTGGAATGAAGTGCTGGCGGCAAAAGAAGTGCTTGAGGAGTGCGGCATAGGCGCTCTCGGTGTGGGAGACTGTTTTTCCATGACTTATGAGGACAATACAGGCATCCATATAGAGGAGTTTGTCATCAGCGGAATCTGGGACGGCTACGGGGGAGATAAAGGGAATTTTTATGTGTCGGAGGAGTTTTACAGACAGTCAGGCTATGAGCTGGCGGCTGACGGGATTCTGCAGTTGAAGTTTAAGGGCAATTATGTGCCGGGATGGACGATAGACAGGCTGGAAGACAGTCTGGAACTGTCACGGCAGCAGGTGTTCCAGCCGACGGATTATATCGAAAGGTCGCTTACGGTACTGGCTGCTGTGCTTGGCCTGTGCTTTATCATCTGCCTGAGTGCGTATCTGCTGATATATAATATCCTTTATATGTCCGTCTCGGGGAAAATCAGATACTACGGGCTGCTTAAGTCGCTGGGAATGACAAAAAGGCAGCTGGTCTTATTTTTGCGGAGACAGATGATGGCGGCGGCAATGGGAGGAATCGCTGCGGGGGTTGCTGTGGGGGCATTGTTTTCCCTGTCTTTTGTTCCTTACATTATGAAAGTCTTAGGAATATCTCTTGGAGATACGGGCTCTGACTTTCACCCGGAAGTGCTGGCGTTAAGTGTGTCGGTGACAGGGGCGGCGGTGTTTTGCGGCATCCGGATGCCGGTTCGTATGGCGGCGGATGTGACTCCCGTGGAGGCAGCAAGGTACAGGAAAGATGCGGCAATGTACGATGGAGACACAGGGATTTCCCGCGCCGGGAAAAGGAGGAAGGGCGGTTTATGCCGGCGTTTAGCAAAAGAGCAGCTTTGGAAAGATAAAAAGCGGACAGCCGTTGTGTTTTTATCCCTCGGCGCGAGCCTGATCGTATTCTGCTGCCTGACTACGGTGGTCGTCAGCCAGGGAAAACGGACGGTATATCCCAATTACTGGGATGCGGATTTTATTCTGTACAACAATACGCAGACGATGGAGGACATTTCTTCATTGCAGCAGGCTCTGGACGGGAAATTGATATCGGAAGTGAGGGAAACGGACGGGGTGGCGGAGGTTCATGCGGTGAAAGGTGTTCCGGTTGTATTTCCATATGATGCGGGCGGTTTTTCGGACTGCTGGATTAGAGGGTACGCAGAGCGAAAACCGTATCTGTCCTGCACGGAGACGGTCTCGGACTATGAGGAGAATCCAGAAAAATACTATGGCATGCTGAAAGGGATTGACGAAGAGGAGTTTGACTATCTGAACACAACGCTTGGAAATGCGGTAGATAAAAGAGATTTTCTGGACGGAAAGACGGCAGTCCTGCAATATGCGGGATTTGAGCTGGCGGACGGGCTGACGGACGGCACGGTGCGTTTTTCTCTTGGGGAAGAGGAGCAGGAAATCAGGATTGGAGCCGTGAACTACGGGGATTATTACGGTGCGACGGTAAATGCCGGGGCGAATCTGATCGTCAGTGAAAAATATCTGGAGAGCCTGTGTACGGAGCCGTATGTGTTAAGCCTGAATATCAGGTATGAAGAGTCCTATGACGAGGATACGGAAAAAGAGATTAAGAATCTGGTACAGAGAAGTAAGTACAGCAAGGATTTACATTACATTTCAAAGTACGATGAGATGAAGACAATCCAGGATTCCCAGAGCGGGATGCTTGAGGCCGGGATGGTGACTTCGGTCCTTCTGCTGCTGGTGGGCATGCTTAACTATGTCAATACGATGACAGTCAGCATGCAGAGCAGGAAACTGACATTTTCGGTTATGGAGAGCGTGGGCATGTCCGGGAGGCAGATAAAGAAACTGCTGATATGGGAAGGACTTTTGTATGCGGGAGGTTCTCTGCTTTTAACTGCCACAGCGGGAATGGGCATAACGTATCTTGTATTCCAGTCCATGAATTATATGGAAATCCCCTTTGCCGTTCCGGTGCTGCCGTTTCTGTGCGCGGGCCTTGCTGTGACAGTGATATGCGCCGTGATTCCCGTGGTGACATACAAAAGAACCGTCAAGGGGCGTTCGATTGCAGAGCGGATAAGGGAGTTTGAACAGGGATATTTTTCATCAGATTAAATTGCAGGGAATGAAACAATTCTGCTCATCAATTGGAATTACCTCTTCGCACATACAAATAATACCGCCGTTTCCCCTCGTTACTTTTGCTTTATCCAGCAATTTATATTTTTTAACTTCGCGCCGGTCCGGATTTGCTGATTTTTTAATTTCCAAAGGGTGGATGATGCCATTTTCCTCCACAAATATATCGATTTCTTTTGCATTTGAATCCCGGTAATAAGTCAGGTTTACCTTTGAAGGCGCATAGGCGAAATTTTTAAGCAGTTCTATCACCACATGGTTTTCAAAATAATGTCCGCTTGCAGCCCCGTTCATAAGCGTATCCCGGGTAAGCCACATGGACAGATAAGCGCACAGACCTGTATCGCAGAAATAGAGCTTTGGCGTTTTAGAAAGCCGTTTCAATTCATTATTGGCATATGGAGACAGCAGATAAATGATGCCCAGGCCCTGCAGCAGACGTGTCCATTCTTTTGCTGTCGGCTGGGATATCTCTGCTGTTTCCGCCAATGTCTTATAATTTACCTGCTCTGCGGTCAATGCGGCGCAAGCTTTCAAAAATTTGTGAAAACGTACCGTATCGGTAATCCCGCCTTCTTCTGCAACATCCCGCATGAGATAGGTTTCTATATAAGAATTGAAATATTCCTGTCTTTGTTCCGAATCTGCCTCTTGGGCATCCGGCATACCTCCCCGCCAGATATGTTCAAATACCTGAATGATGTCATTTTTGGGAACAAGCGGCTGTCTTGCGAGCAGACAGGGCAGAGAAAAATCCATCTCGTTTGAAAATTTTAGCCCCTCCGTTTCATTTTTTGAAAAACTGTACAGTTCTAAAATTCCAATCCTGCCGGCCAATGTTTCACGGATGTTTTTCATCATGTTGTACTGTTGCGAGCCGGTCAGCCAAAACAATCCCCGCTCTTCGCTTTCGTCGCATATAATCTTAATCTGTTCAAACAGTTCTGGCGCTTTCTGTATTTCATCAATGATAATCGGTGGTTTATAAGTCTGGAAGAACAATATCGGATCGGATTTGGCAAGTGTCCGTGCCATTGTGTTATCCATAGAAACATAGGTACGGCTTTGCTCTGCCGCTAAATGCTTTAACATTGTTGTCTTTCCGACCTGTCTTGCGCCTGTAACAAGAACCGCTTTAAAAAAAGAACTCATGTGTAAGAATTTACGCTCTAATGTACGCTCTAAATATTTCATGTCCTAACCTCATTTTTATGAAAATATAAAGTCAAATTTATTTTATCATAAAATAACTGGCATTTCAATCATGTTTTTAAATATTTTATTTTTCTAAAAGCCATTCCGCAATATCCCATATTTTAAAGCCCTCATATGTGTATTTCGGATGTTTTGTCCTGGCAATTTCCATACAGACAATATTTCATATATCCGTCCGTAGTCCATATTCCTGAGGTCAAGAACCGCGTAGCGGATGCCTGAGCCGCTGCAGGACCCATCCGATATCCCCATCAATACAGATTGACTGCCTCGCAATCTCCTTCGGACAGAGCGCCTCCCCGTAATTCACACAGGCATATGTTGCCTTCGGATTCGCCGCTGTCATCTGCCAGAAGGGATATTTGATAATCCCGGGTGTGTTATGTTTATTGTGCACCATTTTTATACTGTCTGGTATATCAAAATTCCAGGCTGTCTGGATTCAAAAGAAAATACTTCATTCCCATGATGACAAATCCTTCTTCATTTCTCCAGGGTTTTGTCGTTCCGCCTACAATCACTATTTTCTTAAAGGAATCTGGAATATTACGCAGAGAACGAAATTCCTGCGACTGCTTTTCCTTTGATGCCAAATCATAGGCCGCCTGAATATAATATCTCTGGCTTTCCTGATTCACTACAAAATCAACCTCAAGCTGCCTGCGTATGCGTTTTCCTTCTTTATTTTTTCCGTACATATCTACAATGCCTGTATCAACATTATATCCGCGGATCAGCAATTCGTTATAAACGATATTCTCCATAATATGTGTTGGCTCCTGCTGCCGGAAATTTAATCTTGCATTTCTAAGACCTACATCCGTAAAATAATACTTTAAATTCGCACCAACATATTTTCTTCCTTTAATATCATAACGATTGGATTTTGAAATCAGGAATGCTTCCTCAAGGTAATCAATATGTTTGGATATTGTTTTATTCGTATAGCTAATCTGGCGCTCACTTGCAAAGGTATTGGAAATCCGGGTTGGATTTGTCGGCGCCCCGATGACAGATGCCAGAATATCAACCAACGTATTCAAATCGTCCATACTTTGAATACCATTTCTTTCCACAACATCCTTCAGGTATACGTTTGTGAAAATGTTTTTCAAATATTCTGCCTTCTGGTGTTCCGTATGAAATCCGGCAACCTGCGGCAGTCCTCCATAAATCATATAATCGTTCCATACATCCTCATATTCTCCATCGCAGGCAGAATAGAATTCTGCAAAAGAAAGAGGATAAACCCTGATTTCATCTCCCCTGCCCCGAAACTCTGTCACAATGTCACTGGACAAAAATCTGGAATTGCTGCCTGTCACATAGATGTCAATATTACTTATACGGAGCAGGCTGTTCAGTACCTCTTCAAATCGGGGCATAAATTGTATTTCATCTAAAAGCAGATAATATCTTTCATCGTCTTTTACTGCAGTTTTCACATACTGATAACATATTTTGGGATCTCGTAATTCTTCATTTTCAATGCCGTCCAGCGCAATCTCAATGACATGGCCTTCATCTACGCCATTTTGCAGTAAGTATTTTTTAAATATTTGAAACAGCAAAAATGATTTTCCACATCTTCGTATGCCTGTAATCACCTTTATCATTCCATTATCTTTTCTCAGAATAAGCTGCTGAAGGTAACAATTTCTTTCAATTTCCATCCTGTCACTCCCTGTTTTTGTGCAAATACATACTTTTAAGTAATCTTATTCTACTACAAGCAGAATCTTATTTCAATATGTTATTCCTATTTTTTGTGTATTTACACAATTTTATGTAATGCAGAAGTAAGACGGGAAATCGGAGCAATTAACTGACTCTGTTGTCTTATAATTGTTCGAGTACCTTTCCAATATCTGCATTGATACAGATGGAGCGGTCTCTGATTTCCGTTGGTGCACTGGCTTCCCCTGAATTGACGCAGGCATAGGTTGCCTTTGGATTTTCCGTTGTCATCCTCCAAAAAGAAAATTTTACTATGCCCGGCGTGTTCATCCCGACTCCGAGTTCCAGGAATAAGACTTTCTGGTTTTGATGCCCGCGCAGAAAGTCATGATACCTTTTTGCTGCCTTATGCCAGCCGCTGTCTTCCGCAAAGGTAGCGTCTGACCGCAGATTCATGCCCATCGGTCTGCCGCATACCGGGCAGTGCGGCACGAGTGGGGCAGGAACCGTCATTTTCGGAGCCGTTTCGTCCGGCAAATACAGCGAGTTGTCCTTATCTGTAGCAAACCCCTGCATCTTTACCATTTCCCGGATGACAGATTCATTGTCATAGGTTTTCTGGCAGCAGGGCTCCGAACACTGGAACAGCCCGTAGTCGCCCTGGGTGTAGAACAGGCGGCGCTTGTCAAAACCGGCTTTTTGGAAACAGTGGTCTACATTTGTTGTCAGCACGAAATAATCCTTGTCATGGACAAGCTCTAATAATCTTTGGTAGACAGGCTTTGGAATTTCCATATAGCGGTTGATAAAAATGTACCGGCTCCAGTACGCCCAGTATTCTTCCGGGGTTTCAAACGGATAAAATCCTCCGGAATACATATCCTGGAATCCATATTTTGACGCAAAATCCTTAAAATAGTTCTGAAACCGCTCTCCTGTGTAGATGAAACCTGCCGAGGCAGAAAGCCCGGCTCCTGCCCCGATGAGAACTGCGTCCGCCTGATGAAAGGCGTGACGCAGTGACTGGATCATATGCTCATTCTTCTTAATATTCATAGGAATCCTCCGCTGGTATGACGAATAATTAATTTTATTTCCCCGCGACAGATATCCGTTCCTGTATATGTGCGCCGGATACGATTTCGTCAACCATGGCAATTGCATAATCTGCGTAGCTTAAGACGCTCTCTCCCCTGTCGTTCAAGGTCAGCTCTTCGCCGCCCAGGATGTAAGTGCCGCAGCGTTTCCCCTCAGCCTGGAAATCTGCCGCAGGGCTTATATACGTCCACTTCACATCATCCCGTTTCCTGAGTTCGGACAGAGCCTTTGCCATGGCAGCCGCAAGGGGTTTAAACAGATCGGGGAAGTCCGCGCCGTCAGCGACACATGCACTGTGCTCCGGATTTACATAAAGGCTCCCGGCACCTCCGACAACAAGCAGTCTTGTGTCGGTTCCCGAAAGAGCGTCGCACAATACTTTAAGAGAAGTGCTGTGGAGAGGAAGGGTATCCTCCGTCCACGCTCCAAAAGCATCGACAACCGCATCAAAACCTTTTAAATCCTCCGCCGTAATATCTAATACGTCCTTTTCAACAGACTGCGGCGCGGCAGATTGATTCGCTCCTCTTACAATAGCGGTGACATCCAGTCCGCGGCTTACGGCCTCCTCAGTAATCAGCCTTCCGGCTTTTCCATTTGCACAAACAACAGCAATCTTCATAATGAATACCTCCTGAAAAATTTATTTTTGTTGTAATCTTTGATGTTACAACTTGCAGTATCAATATAACACACCGTAGATGTAATGCCAGTAGTTACAACAAAAATTTTTGTGTATCGCGTTTCAAATCTTCCAGCGTGATTGCCGCAAGCTCCCGCTCCATCGCATCCTGCACCCGAATCAGCTTATCGTCCAGTATGTGATGGATATTTTTTCCTACCGGGCAGTTTGTGTTGGGGTTTTCATGGAAGTGGAACAGCTTTTTGTCCTCCACGCACTCTACGGCGCGGTAGATATCAAGGAATGTGATATCCTTTAATGGCTTTGCCGCGGTAGCGCCCCCGGTTCCGCGGGTGACGTTTATCAGTCCTGCGCTTTTTAGCTGCCCGAGGATTTTTCTTATAATGACCGGATTTACATTGGTACTGCTGGCAAGGAATTCACTGGTGACTTTGTACTCGCTGCCGAAAGTGTCGATGCAGGCAAAGATGTGGACTGCCAGCGTAAAACGGCTTGAAATCTGCATGGTGGAAACCTCCTTTATAATTGTAATGTCAATGGTTATATATTTTTCCCCCACTCTTTGGCAAAGGACAGAAACTTTAATGTGGCCGGGGATGGCTGTGTGTCAGGCAGATATGCGGCTCCGAGTACGCGGGAATAGTGCTCCGTAAAGGAGCGCACACATATGTCAAAAGGTGCATTGTGCAATAAAAGCTTTGGCAGAATTGTAATTCCAAATCCTTTTTCCACCATTTTCAGGGCAGCAAAATCCTCATTGACCTGATAGCGGATTTTCGGGCGGATGCCGTTCATCTCAAATATTTTTCCAGTCTCATAATCCAGCCGGTCACAGGTCAATATAAAGTCCTGTTTATTTACATCCGAGAGGGATACTGCTACTTGTTCCGAAAGAGGATGTCCTTTCGGTGTCACCAGCATCAGCTCGTCCTTCCCCAAGGGGAGGAACGGGTAGTCGGGAACCGAATACCGGGATACAAAGATGCAGTCTAGTTTATTATTTTTCAGGCTGTTAATGAGAGGGCGGAAACCTTCTACATAGAGTTCGAAAGTAATCTTTGGGTAGCATTCCGAAAATTTCCGCAGAATATCAGGCAGCCAGTGATAGGAGATGCTCTGTATGGAGCCGATGCGGATGTATCCGCTGTCAAGGCTGTTTAAGTTGGCGGCAGTCTGCTGGATCCTTTTTTCTTCCCGGCAGATGATTTCCAGGGAGAGGACGATTTCCTCTGTGTTTGGCAGGAGCTGTACGCCATGTTTCGTTCGCTTGAACAAGGGAAGTCCAAGCTCCTTTTCAAAGCCTTTGATGAGCTGGCTGACAGCAGACTGGGTATAATTTAGCTTTGCTGCGGTTTTGGAGATGCTGTTTGTCTTGCATACGTCCAGTATGATTTCATATTTGCTCACTGTTTTCACCTCAAAATATAAGAAATATTAATATCTTAAATTAACAAAACTTAAAAATATGCATAAAATACGGCAATTTTCAAAGATATAAGTGAAGCTTATAAGTAAGATAAATAAAATGAGATTTATTTATCTATAAGTTTTCTTTATTATTAACACAAGAGATAAAGGTCTGTCAAGAAGAATAAGGAGGAGAAATATGGGTACAGAATTTTGGAACGGCGCAGAGGCGGCGCACAGGCGAGTGATGATGAAGGCAGCCGGATATTCGGACAGCGACATCCGTAAGAAACCGCATATCGGCGTGCCGAATTCCTATATGGCGGGCTCTCCCGGCTCCGCGCATCTGCGCCAGATTGCTGAGGCAGTGAAGGAAGGCATCTGGGCGGCAGGAGGAGTTCCGGTAGAGTTCGGGATTCCGGCGACCTGCGGGAATGTGGCAAACGGAGCGGAGGAGCTTAAGTACGAACAGGTAGGCAGGGATATTGTGGCTATGTCCGTGGAGTTCGTCACGAGAGTACATAATTTTGACGGTCTTGTGATGGTTGCCACATGCGACAATATTATCGCGGGATGTTACTTAGCGGCAATGCGGCTTGACATTCCGTCCATGGTAGTGACGGGCGGCTCCATGCAGCCGGGGCAGTACTGCGGCAAGACGGTTGTGGAGGCGGATTTGGATGCAGCGCGTTTTTCCGGGGCAGCAGAAGAAGAGCTGTTTGGATTAGAGGACCGCGTATGTCCTTCCTTTGGGGCATGTCCGTCCATGGGAACGGCGAACACGATGCAGATGCTTGGAGAAGTCCTGAATCTGGTATTGCCGGGAACAGCGACGATTCCGGCATCTGACAACGCCAAGCTTAGGAAAGCAAGGGAAGCGGGCGCCTATGCGGTGGAGCTTGTAAAATCGGGGAGAAAGCCTTCAGAACTTATCACAAAAGAAGTGCTGATGAATGCCATTATGTTTGACATGGCGGTTGCAGGCTCTACCAATGCGGTGCTGCATCTGCAGTCCTATGCCTATGAGCTGGGAATCCGGGTGACGCTTAGCGATTTTGAAAAATATGCCGCGGAGATTCCATGCATCAATGCAGTCGTTCCCAGCGGACCGTACACGGTGGTTGATTTCCACTATGCGGGAGGAGTCATGAACGTGATGAAACAGTTGGAGAGCAGACTCTTTACGGATGTGCCGGGGATGTATGGTGTTACATGGAAAGAGATGCTTGCCAGGGTAACGCCCCAGGAGAACAAGGTCATCCATTCCCTTGAAAAACCGCTCTTTAACGAGCCGGGGCTTAAGATTTTAAGGGGGAATCTGTCGCCGAACGGAGCTATCGTGCGTCCGACGGCTGTCTACGAGGAAGTCAAGTATATGAAAGGCAAAGCAAAAGTGTTTGACGGAGACCGGGAGGCATTTGATGCCATTCAGGCAGGGGATATCGTGCCGGGAGATATCATTGTCATCCGCTATGAAGGATGCAAGGGCGCGCCGGGCATGAAGGAGCTGATGCTGAGTATCGATGCGCTGATTGGAAAAGGTCTTCACAAGAGCGTAGGGCTGATTTCCGATGCCAGGTTTTCCGGGTTTAACTTTGGAGCCATTGTCGGGCATGTGTCGCCGGAGGCTTATGACGGGGGTCTGATTGCCCTTGTGGAGAACGGCGACGAGATTGTGATGGATATTAACGGGGGCGAGATATCCCTTCTTGTTTCGGAGGATGAGATTGCAAGGAGAAGAGAGACTTGGGTCTGCCCGCCGCTTAAAGAGGCGAAAGGATGTCTTAACATCTATGCAAGGATGTGCCGCCCGGCAGAGGAGGGCGGGGCGATGCAGCCCTGGGATTTGGACGCAAAATGGAATCGTTAGATAAAGGGGGAATATTATGATACTCGCATTTCGTGTTATTACAGTGCTGTTTATTGCATTTTACGGAGCATACCTTTGCAGGGATGTGATTAAGAATGGGCCGAAAGATGTATCGATGACACATAAAGTGCTATATGGACTGATGGGATTTTTCCTGAACATTCTCGATACACTTGGGGTCGGGAGCAACGCGACACAGGCGGCATTTTTTAAATTCACAAAATTGAGTCCGGACGATGAGCTTCCGGGTAATGGAAATGTAATCTTTGCGATTCCGGTAGCGGTGGAGTTTCTTTTGTTTTTGGATATCGTAGAAGTAGAGCCGGTTACTTTGATTACGATGATTGTTGCATCTGTTTTGGGTGCTGTCGTCGGGGCAAGGATTGTATCGAAACTTCCGATTAATGCAATCCGTGGTGTATTGGCAGTGACATTGCCATTTGTGGCAATTATCCTTGTAATCAAGATCAACGGAATCGGTCCCTTTGGTATCATGGGAGATGCGACAGGGCTGACAGGTACAAAACTGGTTATTGGGATATTGGTCAACTTTGTCTTAGGTGCACTGATGACATGCGGTGTGGGCTTGTACGCACCATGTATGGCGCTGTGTGCATTGCTTGGTATGAATCTTACAGTTGCTTTCCCGATTATGATGGGTTCCTGTGCATTTTTAATGCCTCCTGCAAGTATGGAGTTTATTAAGAACGGAAGATATAACAGGGGGGCAGCAGTGATTGCATCGATCACCGGAGTTTTAGGTGTGTTTGTGGCTTATTATATTGTGAAGTCTATGCCGATTACAGCATTGACATACATTGTGGCTCTGGTATTGATTTATATGTCAGCATCCTTTATTATTACATTAATGAAGGATAAGAAAAATGTATAAGGAGGAAGAATATGTTACTTTTGTCAAGAGAGGATATTAAAAAGGTGTTTTCTATTAGAGATGCGGTTGAGGCAGATAAAAAAGCATTTACACTTGTTGTAGAAGAGAAATGTGATTCGCCGCTGCGTACAAAGATCCAGGCTCCAAAATATGACGGCTGTTTCCTGTTTATGCCGGCATATGTGGAAGAAATGGAGACAGCATCACTAAAGACGGTGAATATCTTTCCACACAATATTGATAACGGATTGCCTACATCGCCTGCACAGGTGCTTTTGATTGACGGGAAGACGGGAGTCGTAACGGCGGTTTTAGATGGAACTTATGTGACGCAGCTCCGCACGGGAGCGTCTTCCGGTGTGGCATTTGACCTGTTGGCAAAGAAGGATTGCCGGATTGGAGCCTTAATCGGAACAGGCGGACAGGCCGCTACACAATTGGAGGCAATGATCGCGGTGAGAAAATTAGAGGAAGTGCGCGTGTACGATCTGAATTATGAGCGGACGATGAAGTTCGCGGAGCGGATGCAAGAGGAACTTAAGGCATACGGAACGAAGATCGTTGCAGTGGATTCTTCAGATGCGGCGGTTGATGACGCAGATCTTCTCATTACTGTTACACCGTCATCCAAACCAGTGTTTGACGGGACAAAGGTGAAAAAGGGATGTACCATAAGCTGTGTGGGTGCATACCAGCATCATATGCAGGAGATGGATCCGGCAATTTTGCCGAGAGCGTCAAAGATTTACTTTGATTCTAAGGATGCAGTGCTTTCCGAATCCGGAGATATCCTTATTCCATTAGAGAAAGGGATTATCACCGAGGATGACTTTACCGGGGATATCGGGGCAGTTGTCAAAGGAGAGCTTATCGGCAGGGAGAACGATGAGGAAATCATCGTGTATGAAACGGTTGGCGTTGGAGCGCAGGACTTGGTGACGGCGAAGATTATTTATGAAAAGGCGTTGGAGTCCGGCGTGGGTACGCAGTGGGGATAAGTTTAAAATAGTTATAAAAGTAAAAAAGTCGCTAATGCGGCTTTTTTACTCTTTCAATGATACAGCTATGGGGTTTATCCTTACGTTCTTTTACATAGTTGATTCCTACCAGCAGGATTTCACCAGTGTAATCTGCCAGTGCTTGTGTATATTTTCTATCCTTAATCTGCTGTATGGCGGCGTTTGCTGTTTTGTCATATTTTAATTCCACCACGAGGGCAGGCTTATTAACAAAGGGCAGAGGAAGGAATACTACATCCGCAAAGCCCCGCCCGGAAGGAAGTTCCCTGATGAGACGATAGTCCTTTCTTGCACTGTAATATGCAAGTCCTATGGCACAGCTAAGGGAATTCTCATCATTATAAGTGAGTATGGAAGCAGCCTCTGTATGTGCCCGGTCAAGCCCTTGGGCAACGCTCGCCGCATCACCGCTTAAAGTGTCCGAAAGGAGCCGTTCTGATGCTTTGAGGATGCGCATGATTTCCGGCCAGCCGCTCACACTCATGGCATTTTCAAATTCTCCGATAATTTCTTTGTTTGGGATAAATGCCTCTTGTGTCTCCTGGCTATAACCCAGGTATCCAAGATGAATCAACAAAGTAAGAACATCATCTTTTGTCCTGAAAGTATGCATGTCATTTTGAAAGCTTAATGTGTTTACCTTTATACGTTCTCCGCCAAGCATCTGTACAATGTCATTTTTCAGTCCGTCAAAATCCATATCTATATAGAGCTTTAATGCCTCATATGTTTCTGTAGAGGTCCAGAAATTAGAAAGTACATGATTCTTCATAGCCGCCACAACCGATCTGGGATTATATATGTGTTTAAATCTTCGAAAGCTGTAGCCGTCATACCAATTGCTGATGGTAAAAAAATCCATGTCATACTCTCTGCACAGTTCTTTTACCTCCTCTTCCGTAAAGCCGGTATACTCTTCAAATGTAAACTGTCCAGTCATGGAATATTCCCAGAACATGTTAAGAGCAGAATGTTGTCCATGTTTCTTTACAGGCAGAATTCCTGTCATGTATGCAAGTGCAACATAAGGCTGATCTTTCAGAAGATTTCTCAGGAAATCAAGATACTGCTTCTGCAAATTCTCTGCCTGTTGTCTTTCCCGCATCATACAATCCCACTCATCGATTAGAAAAATAAATTGATTATCCGTTTTTGCATATATCTTTCTTAATGCGGCAGCAATTCCCACGTTTCGCTCTGTTAAAATGTCTCCATATTCTTCAAAAAGTTCTTCAAGCAGTTCAGACTCCAAATATTCTGTTATATTTCCAGAACCTGCTTCGATTAGAAATTGCTGCATATTTAAAAAAATCACATTATACTTATTCAGGTGTATCTGAAATGTATCGCTGTCTTCTATTTTCAACCCTTTGAATAATTCGGCGGAATTGCAGCCGCGGCTGTAATAGGCGGCAAGCATTTTGAGCGCCATAGATTTGCCGAAACGTCTTGGCCTGCTGACACATACGAACTTATCTTCTGTATTGAGGAGAGCATTTGTGCAAGAGATCAGGTTTGTTTTATCCACATATATTTCTGAGCGTATAGATTCCCAAAATCCTTTATTACCCGGATTAAGATAAATTCCCATAAATATCCCCCATTTCCTATTCTTTTTTAAGTTTATCATAGGAAAAATGGGGGTGCAAGTAATGATTTATCCCAAGGTTTCTTTTAACACACTCTGATAACCAAGATTCAGCAGGCGTTGTTTGACAACTTCGGCATTTTTAATATCTGTATTGGAAAGCAGTATGTAGAGTTTTCCGCCATCCATAACTCCCATATAATCGGTCTGCCGTATATTGCAGGCAATCTTTTCGGCTATTTCCTGATAGTTTTGATAACCCGTTACGATTTCCACTACTGTACATTCTGTTAATCCCTTTGACTTTGCTTCAAGGAATGCGCGGGCAAGATCTGTAAATGCGTCTTCAATCAGCACATTAGTTCCTTCCATGTGATTCTTGCGCCTGAAACTTGCCATGCAGCGCTTTGCACGTAAAATGGCATTTTGGACAAGCGTTGTAATAGCTGTAAGACGGTTTGCTGTGTGCAGTGTTATCTGCTGCTTTGGAATCCCCCAGAACATCAGAATTACCTGTATCTCGTCTTCGGCATATACGGCACTTGCCATTAATGGAAGTCCGGATTTTCCAGATGTGTTGATGTATATCTGGCCTTCCTTTAAATCACTGTACATACCTTCCAGTTCTGAATACTTTATGGAATTTCCAAGACGGCGTGCCTGTTGTGAAGTGGCTGAGAATAATCTTGCGTAATCTCTGTTTACTGCCATATATACAGCCACGTCTCTGGTATTCATAAGTTCAGCAAGTATGGGTGCTGCATAAAATAATACTTCTTCATTCTTATACTCTTCAAGATTGGATAAGATTTTATATACCATATCCAAACTGTCTTTTTGTTCGTCAGGCTGTTCTTGTGCATCCGATGTCGGTCTGGAATTGCCGTTATTAAGGAGCTTTTTAAGTTCTTCAATTTCCCGGTCTTTTTTATCCAGCAGTTTCTTTTGCTTTTCAAGCTCATTTTTCATTTCTTCAATCATTAGTTGTGCTGTATCCCTGTTCATCATTCGTGGTTCATTTGAATACAATTCCATCACCTCTTTACCTTTTTTAACACAATTATTTTGCGCGTTTTTTCAACAAATGTCAAGAGAGTTGAAAGCAGAATTACAGCAAATTTGAGGCTGGGCTGAACCAATTTCCTCATGATAACATAATCTATAGAAAAAGCTTTAGGAGTACCTTATGGATTATGCGAATTTAGTTCCAATTATAGGTGTGATCATGAATATAACGAGGGGCAATGACTGCTGCAGCCAGATGGTGGTTCTCCGGACGGACAATGGCATCGTGAATTTTGCTGTGGACATGGATACGGTGATCATCGACAGCAGGCAGCTCAGGCAGGGGATGCGTGTGGCGGCATTCTACGACAGCAATCTTCCGGTGCCGCTTATTTTCCCGCCCCAGTACCGCGCGCAGATCATCACGGTCCTTGGGAGAAACGAACAGGTCATGCTGAATTACTTTGATGAGGAGCTCACGGCGTCGGACGGCTCGTTGCAACTTAATATAGCGGGAGGCACGGTCATAAAGACGCTGAACGGGCAGAATATCACCTGCAATCTGGGAGGTCATATGCTGCTTGTGTATTACACGGTTACCACCAGGAGCATCCCGCCCCAGACAACGCCGAGAAAGATTATCGTCCTTTGCAGCGAGGGGTAATATCCCGCAGTCTTTTTTGTGAATTTTCCTTGGAAAATAAAGGGTCTTATGTTAATATTTATTTGGAACAAAATTAATGTTTCCAAAAAGGATTGCTGACATAATTACGAACTAAGAAGAAGAGAGGAAGATTTTGCATGGATGTACAGCTTCATTATGTTGTGAGGGGAAATGGGGAACCGCTTATATTACTGCATGGAAATGGAGAAGACGGAACTTATTTCAGTCATCAGATTGCTTTTTTCCAGAAGTCATACCGTGTAATTGCGGTGGATACCAGAGGACATGGAAAAACGCCCAGAGGGGAGGAGCCGTTTACGATCAGCCAGTTTGCAGATGATCTATATGTTTTTATGAAGGAGCACGAGATCAGACGCGCAGATATGCTTGGTTTTTCGGATGGGGCGAATATTGCGCTTCTCTTTACAATCCGTCATCCGGAGCGGGTGAACCGTTTGATTTTAAATGGGGCGAATCTGAATCCCGGAGGTTTAAAAACATCCGTAAGATTTTCTTTGATGAAAGAATACAGGGCGGCAAAGGCTGTTGCTGACGAGAGTGAAGAGTCGTACAGGAAGATGGAGTTTTTAAGGCTGATGGTAAAGGAACCCAATATCCCTGTTAATGAGCTCAGGGAAGTGCGTGTTCCGACACTTGTGATTGTCGGAGAGGATGATATGATCAAGAAAAGCCATAGCAGGAAGATATACAAAAAACTTCCAGCAGCGAAGCTTGTCACGATTCCGGGGAATCATTTTATTGCCAATGAAAATTTTGATCTGTTCAATCTGGAAGTCGCGCAGTTTCTGGAGGAAAACAGAAAGAGTGAAAATAGAAAAAAAAGTGCATCCTGATAAGGATAGCCATTACTTTTTGCGGCTTGCGCATATTTTTGCGCTGCCGCTTTTGATGTCAGAGAAAAGCTAAAAGGGGAAGATGGATAATGAGATCATTACTTATCTATTTGAGAAATTACAAAAAAGAGACAGTTCTTGCACCGTTATTCAAGCTGTTAGAAGCATCTTTTGAACTTCTCGTGCCGCTTGTGATGGCGGCGGTCATTGATAACGGTATTGCAAACAACGACAAGCCTTATGTAGTCAGGATGTGCCTGATCATGGTGGCACTTGGCATTATCGGGCTTGTGTGCTCGATCACTGCCCAGTATTTTTCAGCGAAGGCGGCTACCGGTTTTGCGACGGAACTTCGAAAATCCCTGTTTGCGCATATCCAGAATTTTAGTTATACAAAGATGGACACCATCGGAACCTCTACGCTGATCACGAGGATGACCAGCGATGTCAATCAGGTGCAGTCGGGAGTGAATCTGGTGCTGCGGCTGTTCTTACGTTCGCCGTTTATCGTAGTGGGAGCAATGGTGATGGCATTTACCGTGGACGTTAAAGGAGCGATGGTGTTTGTGGTGGCGATTCCTCTGCTTTCCGTTGTCGTGTTCGGAATCATGCTGATCACCATGCCTCTTTATAAAAAAGTGCAGTCGGATCTGGACCGGGTGCTTTTGATCACCCGGGAGAACCTGATGGGTGCAAGGGTGATCCGTGCCTTTAACAAAGAAAGGTATGAGCAGCAGAATTTTGAAAAGAGTAACCAGGAGCTGACGGATGCACAGAAATATGTCGGGAAGCTTTCAGGGCTGATGAACCCGCTGACCTACATCATCGTAAACGGAGCGCTGATCGTACTGATCTATGTGGGAGCGCTGCGGGTAGATGCGGGGATTCTCACCCAGGGCGAGGTTGTGGCGCTGATCAATTATATGTCTCAGATCCTTGTGGAGCTTGTAAAACTTGCGAACCTCATTATTACCGTGACGAAGGCTATCGCCTGCGGGAACCGGATTGGGCGTGTGTTTGAGGAGAAAGCCGGTGTACCGGAGGGAGATACAGACGGTAAAAACATAAGTGCGGATGGCAAAGCTTCGGATGAGGTGTTTGTGGAGTTCGACCATGTGTCCATGCGCTATGAGGGCGCGGGAGCGGATTCCCTCAGTGATATCAGCTTCCGGGTAAAGCGGGGGCAGACGGTCGGTATCATCGGTGGGACAGGCTCAGGAAAATCATCGGTTATAAATCTGATCCCGAGATTCTATGATGCGTCTGCCGGCCAGGTGAGGATTGATGGAAAAGATGTGAAAGATTATAAGATAAAGAGCCTGCGTAAGCGGATTGGTGTTGTCCCTCAAAGGGCCGTGCTGTTTAAAGGGACGATTGCGGAAAATCTTCGCTGGGGCAATGAAGCGGCTTCGGAGGAAGAGCTTTGGGAGGCGGCAGAGACGGCGCAGGCAAAGGAGTTTTTAGTCAGCAGAGAAGAAGGGCTTTCATTTAAGGTCTCCCAGGACGGAAAGAATTTGTCAGGGGGGCAGCGGCAGAGACTTACGATTGCACGGGCGCTGGTGCGAAGACCGGGGATATTGATCTTAGATGACAGTGCATCTGCCCTCGACTTTGCGACAGACGCGAAACTTCGCGCAGCGATCCGGCAGATGGAGGGCAGTCCGACGGTGTTCATCGTATCTCAGCGGGCCTCTTCCATCATGTACGCGGATCTGATCTTAGTATTAGACGACGGAGAGATGGCAGGTCTTGGAACTCACGAGGAGCTGCTCGGAGATTGCGGCATCTATCAGGAGATCTATTATTCCCAGTTCCCGAAGGAATCGGAAGAAACAAGAGAAAGCGGAAAGGGGGCGCAGTAAGATGGGAAAAGACAGACAGACAGAGACATTAAAAAAAGTATTTCACCGGCTTGGGCGCTACCGGATCTTCCTTTTGTTCACGATATTGCTGTCGGTAGTGACAGTTGCCCTTACGCTTTATATCCCAAAGCTTACGGGAAAGGCTGTAGACTGCATTGTGACGAAGGGGCAGGTAGATTTTGGGGGAGTGATGGAAATCCTTGTTCAGATAGGCATCTGTATTCTGATTACCGCATTTGCCCAATGGCTGATGAATATCTGCAATAATAAGATGACTTATCAGATTGTGCGCGACATCCGCAATGATGCATTTAAAAAGATTGAGATCCTGCCGCTTAAATATATCGACGGACATCCTTATGGAGAGGTGGTAAGCCGCGTAATTGCGGATGTGGATCAGTTTGCAGATGGGCTTTTGATGGGATTTACCCAGTTGTTTACCGGGGTTGCGACCATTGTGGGGACGTTTTGCTTTATGCTGTCGGTGAATGTAAAGATTACGCTGGTGGTTGTGCTGATCACACCGGTATCCTTTCTGGTGGCTGGATTTATCGCGAAGCGCACATACACCATGTTCAAACTGCAGTCAGAGACGAGAGGGGAGCAGACGGGGCTGATTGAGGAGATGATCGGGAACCAGAAGATCGTGCAGGCTTTTGGGCAGACAGAGAAGGTCATGGAGCGGTTTGACGAGGTGAATGCAAGACTTAAGGATTGTTCTTTAAAGGCTGTGTTCTTTTCATCTATTACGAATCCTGCCACTCGGTTTGTCAACAGCCTGGTGTATACAGGAGTCGGCGTGACAGGAGCAATCGGGGTGATAAACGGGGCGTTGAGCGTCGGGCAGCTCACCAGCTTCTTGAGCTATGCGAATCAGTATACGAAGCCGTTTAATGAGATATCCGGCGTGGTGACAGAGCTTCAGAATGCCATTGCCTGTGCAAAACGGATTTTTGATCTCATTGAGGAGGAGCCGCAGGTTCCGGAGCCGGAGACGGCAGTGAAACTTACAGATGTAAGGGGTAATATAAATCTTGATGATGTGTCCTTTTCCTATGTTCCGGAGAGTAAGCTTATCGAACATTTTAATCTCGAGGTGAAGCCGGGGCAGAGAGTGGCGATCGTGGGTCCGACCGGATGCGGAAAGACGACGCTTATTAATCTTTTGATGCGGTTTTACGATGTGACGGATGGAAGTATTAAGGTGGAGGATATTGATATCCGGGATTTGACAAGGAAAAGCCTTCGGGCGGGATACGGTATGGTGCTCCAGGAGACGTGGCTTAAGACCGGGACGATCCGGGACAACATTATCATGGGTAAGCCGGACGCTACCCAGGAGCAGATCATGGCGGCAGCGAAGGCGTCTCACGCCCACAGCTTTATTAAGCGGCTGCCCAAGGGATATGATACCTGGATTACTGAGGACGGCGGCAATCTGTCCCAAGGGCAGAAACAGCTTTTGTGTATCACGAGACTGATGTTAGTGAAGCCGCCTATGCTTATCTTAGATGAGGCGACTTCATCTATAGATACGCGCACGGAGATACGGATCCAGAAGGCATTTGCCCGGCTGATGGAAGGGCGTACCAGCTTTATCGTAGCACATCGGTTATCGACAATCCGCGAGGCAGACGTGATTCTGGTCATGAAGGACGGGAAGATCATCGAGCAGGGAAGCCATGAGGAGCTGCTTAAGAAGGGCGGGTTCTATCAGAGCTTATACCAGAGCCAGTTTGCCGGAGCTTAGATTTACAGGCGTTTACAGGGCATAAGGTCAGCACGGGATTTGACGTGTACAAAGATTTTGCGGAGAAGGTTTTATGAGAGAGAAAAAAGAAGTGATTGCGTACTGCATGACTCTTGGAAAGGTATATGAGGATTATCCTTTTCATGACGACAACTGGTGTGTGATGCGGCATAAGGATACGAAAAAAACATTTGCCTATATCTACACCAAACAGGAGCATGTGTGGGTCAATGTAAAATGCGAGCCGCAGTGGAGGGACTTCTGGCGTGATGCGTTTGCGTCGGTTGTCCCGGCCTATCACATGAATAAAACACACTGGAATTCGGTGATTCTTGACGGGACGGTTCCGGAAAAAGAGATAAAGCGGATGATCGCAGAGAGCTTTGACCTGACCCAGGACAGAAAAAGAGCAGGCGGGAAAAGCAGGTAGAGAAAAATCAGGCAGAAGAACAGGCAGGAGTAGGAAAGTGTAATCTTTAGGTTACAGACTTTCTTCTCCTGCCTGTTCCATGCGCGCATAAACCTGTGGATAAAAGTCTGCCTTCTGGTTATAGGGTCGGATAAAAAACCGCCGCAGGATATCCATGCTAAGTTTCCTGACCAGTTCGGCACCTTCGCTTCCCTCGGAATCCATGGCCATCTCCTGGCGCTCTTTTAAATAATAATGCCAGTCTGCCGTGAATTTTTCATATTGCCGGAAGTTTTCTATATCGAGCCATTTTCGGACCTTGATCTTTGTCTTGTCTGGCTTGGGACACTCGTTAACCTGCAGGAAATAGCGGAAAGAGTGGTTTTCATAATAGCGGCCCAGCGGAAATAGGCGGCAGAAACCGGGGCGGGCTTTGTGGATGGTACAGCGCCCGCCAGGACTTAAAAAGACGCAGCGGGCGTCTTTGCCGGCCATCTTTAAGTTCGGCAGTATAATGCCGTCCACTACATTAAGCTCCAGATCTTCCCCGAGCAATTGTTCAAAGCTTTTATCCAGATGCCCGGTCAGTTGGAAGATATCGTAAGGGTCCAGGATAACGGAACTTCCCATGTCCTGACAGCAGGAAGAACAGCCGGCGCAGCCGCGGCAGTCCGCTTTTACCATGTCATTGCCGGTATATAATTTTCCGTCAGAAATTTCAGAAAGGTCAATCTCTCTTAACATATTATAGTCCCCCAGTGAAAAATATTTCGTGAAGCCAGCCATGACTGCATGGATATCTGACTTGAAATCAGTGTAACACGGGAAAATATAAATGTAAATTATTATTTTTTGCCCCTTTAAAGCGATGGATTTATTTTCATAAATATAAAATAAAATGAAATAATAAAATTAATTTTTTTAAACGAAAATAATGTTTCACAAAGTTGAATTAACGGCAGTTTTTTGACTTTTCAGCCTTTCCCTCGTGTACTATACTGTGAAAAAAGGAGGTGCGTAATATGATTGCGGCGAAAGCATTTGCAACGGTAACTAACTTATGTATGCAGGCGTTTCAGGAAATACCGGATAGGATTTCTGTTGAGAATGACGAGGTGACAGAATTTCCACAGTATCCCGGATGCCATACTTGTGTAAAAGTGACGCTTACTAAAGGAGAGAAACGGTATTTCTTTTATGCGGCCTGCCTGGATGAAGAAAGCTGCCTGATTTATAATTTTGACGGCGTTCCGGTTTCCTTTACAGGAAAGAAGAATTATTTTCTGGTATTTCTCGAGATTTGGGCGGAAGGGGTGAAAGAAGAATTTGCAGAGGAAATATCTTTAAAGGTTCGGGATTTGGAAGATATTTCAATTACTACAAACGGAACTTGTTGGCTTCTAACATTTAATGGCGGACAGGAAGTTGCTCAAAGCTTCATTGATGAACTCAATGCAAGGGAACCTGTACAATTGGCATTACAGTTAAGAACAGTAGATTAGTGTGAACAGGAGGATTGAGATGGATAAAATGAATACAGAATTTGTAAAAAACGGGGGAAATACAAGAATTGAAAAAAAGCCGACATTTGGATGGTCTCTTGCGGTTTTTTTGATCGTTATCTGCATATTAATGTTTGGAATCCTGGGCTTGGGGCAGAGTGCACATGTACCGCTGCTTACAAGTATGCTGGTTGTCACTGCATACGGATATTTTGTGTTGAATATCTCTCTGGATGATATGGAAAATGCAGTTGTAAAGTCTGCAAAAGAGGCGCCGTTTATGATTCTTATATCAATAGGGATCTTAATTGCATCCTGGGTGATTTGCGGGACGGTTCCGTATATTGTGTATCTGGGGCTGAAACTCATTAATCCGGCGTGGTTTTTAGCATTTGTGTGTCTGGCATGTACGATTCTATCTACGGTGACAGGTTCATCCTGGACGACGATCGGCACCCTTGGAGTTGCTTTCATGGGAATTTCCCTTGGGCTTGGCATTCCGCTGGGAATGACAGTGGGCGCCATCTGCTGCGGGGCGTTTTTTGGCGATAAGCAGTCTCCGGTATCGGATTATGCGGTATTTGCGGCAGGCGTTGCCAAATGCAATATTTACCGTCATGCAAAATACATGCTTTATACATCTGGGCCATCCATTGTAGGTGCATTTTTGCTTTTCTTAATTTTAGGGTTTGGGTTTCACAATACAACGGCTGAACTGTCAGAAATCGAGGATATCATATCGGGACTGGAAGCGACATTCCATTTTTCAGCAGCAATGTGGATTCCTTTGATAGCACTTGCAGTTGCGATATTCTTCAAGCTTCCGGCTACATATTCACTGCTGGCAAGTGCTGTGGCAGCAATCTTTGTTGCGATATTCGCACAAGGGTATTCGGCATCTGAGGTGATAGGATATTTGTACAGCGGGGTCAGCATGGACAGCGGAAATGAAGTTGTTGACACCATCTGCAATCGCGGCGGTATGGCGAGCATGGTGTACAATATTACGATGCTGTTAAGCTCCTTAAGTCTTGCAGGTGCATTTGGAAGAACGCAAGTGCTGGCTGAAATCGTTGATAAGCTTGCATTTTTGATTAAGTCAAGATTCAGCCTGGTTTTTTCCACATTTCTTTCCAGCACAGTGATGAGCTTTTTTACAGGAGATCCGTTTATCGGCGGAGTGATTCCGTGCAGTGCCCTTGGAAGCAAGTATGAAGAGTTTGATATTGACAGGGCAGTGCTGTCAAGGACTATTTCTGATGCGGCAGCAGTCCAGCAGCCTATTGTTCCGTGGGGAGTTTCCGGCGTATATGTAGTCCAGTGCCTGGGAATTCCGGTGAGCCAGTTCGCATTTTATTATTTTATTGGCTGGCTGACACCGATTTTCTCCATTATCTGTGCGATTACAGGTTTAGGGTGCCCGAAATCTACACAGAAAGAAGAAATATTGAGGGAAGAGGCTGAGGGAAATATATAATTTAGTAAAGTAAGGAGAGACTTTATGAAAGAAAGAATTGATATTTTACGAAAGACCATGTTTGATACAAAGCCAAGGGTCTGCGCGGAGCGGATCGTCCTGGCAAGAGAAGCTTACGAGCGATATTCAGGAGAAGTTCCATGTATTTTCCGGGCGCATGTGTTTGCGTATGTGTTGGACCATATGACACTCAAGATATTTCCTGAAGAACTGATCATCGGCAGTCAGGCAGACAAACGTCACGGAGTGTCTTTTTATCCGGAATATATGTCGGCAGAGTGGCTCTATCACGCGCTTGACACCATTGAGACAAGAAGCCATGATCCTTTGGTTGTGGAGCCGGAAGATAAAGAGATATTTAAGAGGGAACTTCCCTGGTGGTTTGGCAGAAGTGCGGAAGTTAATCTTGATCAAGTGATATTTTCAGATGTGCAGCAGGCAAGGCGTCTGGGGATGATCGTCCTTGGGAACCGGACCCAGCCATCCAGCGGTGTCGTGCCGGATCATGCACGTCTTATGAGGGAAGGGCTTTCCGGCTACATAAGCCGCTGCCGGGAACAGATACAAAATACAGTGCCGGACAAGAAAGGTGAGCGGGAAAAGGTAAATTACTGGAGTGCGTGTATCATCGTCATGGAGGCAATCATACGTTACGCCAGTCGTTTTGGAAAGCTTGCAGAAGAGATGGCTGCAAATGAAGCGGATGCAAGGCGTCAGAAAGAGCTTTTGACTATTGCGGATAATATGAAGGTCATCCCTGAGCACGCCCCCGGGAACTTCTATCAGGCGATTCAGTTTGTCTGGTTCATGCAACAGCTTGTCCATGTGGAGGCAAATGCGGCAGGATGCGGGTTTGGGCGGTTCGACCAATATATGTATCCGTATTATAAAGCAGATCTTGAATCCGGAAACATTACTCCGGAAGAGGCATTAGAACTTATTGAGTGTCTGTATATCAAAACCAGTGAACTGAAAATTGTACGGACAGATGCGGATGCAAAGAAATTCGCAGGTTATCCGCTGTGGCAGATTATGATGGTAGGCGGGATTGACCGGAAAGGTAATGATGCCACGAACGAACTGACATATCTCTGCTTAGAAGCTCAAAATGAGGTAAAACTGGCACAGCCTGCAATCGGACTTAGGATCCATGATGAGACACCGCGTCCGTTATTTGACAAAGCGGTTAAAATGATTCAAAAGGGCATAGGAAATCCGGCGTTTTTTAATGATAAAGCTTGTATCCCAATCTGCCTGGATAAAGGCGGAACACTGGAAGAGGCCAGGGATTGGACAGTTGTCGGATGTGTGGAGCCCCATCCTGGCGGGGGCGGTTCTGATGCAAGCCCCATTGCGGGATATATTAATTGCATGAAAGCGTTAGAGTTAGCCCTGCATAATGGAATCGATCCTGTGTCTGGTGAAAAAGCGGGAGTTGAGACAGGAAATCCCGATGATTTTAAGAATAAAGAAGAACTTTTTGAAGCAGTAATGATACAACTGCGCCATCAATGGGATCTTCTGATCCGGGGGTATAATGTAGTGGTTCCTTTCCATGCAGCGCAGATGCCGGTCATCTTTTCTTCTCTGATTCTCAATGGAAGCATTGAGAAGGGGCTTTCCGTACAGGAAGGAGGGGCGGAGCATCTTTATACGGGAGCCTTCTTAAGCTGTCCCGCCAGTCTTGCAGATGCGGTGGAAGCCATTGATTACGCGGTATTTAAAGATAAGCATCTTACGATGAAGGAGCTCATCTGTGCCTGTGATAATGACTTTAAGGAAAATGAAAGACTCAGGCAGTATTTGATCAATAAACCGCCGAAATTCGGGAACGATATCGAATCTGTAGATAAAGTCTGTCATGATATTATTGTCGGCAGCAGCGATTATGTACAGAAGTTTAAAGATTCCCGCGGAGGCCAGTATTGTGTCTGCAATTTGTCCCAGACGATCAATCTTCTTTTCGGAGAATACTGCAATGCAACTCCTGATGGAAGGCATGCCGGGGAGCCGTTGAGCGATAATTCCTGTCCGGCCTGCGGAAGAGATATCTCGGGACCGACGGCAACGGTGAAATCAGTGGGAGCATGTGAACAGGTAAAAACATATGACGGTACGTTATTTAATCTTCGGTTTGATTCCAATGGACTTGAAGGAGAGCGCGGAACGGAAGTGATTGAGGATGTCATTAAGACTTACTTTGACCATTTGGGGGAACATATCCAGATCAATGTTGTAGATGACGCCACACTTAGAGCTGCACAGAAAGATCCGGAGAAGTATCGCGGCCTGGTTGTAAGAGTGGCAGGTTATCTTGCGTATTTTACAGACCTTGACCGCTCGGTACAGGATAATATCATCGCGAGAACTGCGCATACAGCGTAAGTCATGGGGGAAATGATGGATAGGATTTATGATATCGGGGGTATCCAGAAATTTTCGACGTCTGACGGGCCGGGCATCCGGACCAGCATATTTGTGAAAGGATGCCCGCTCAAGTGTAAATGGTGCCATAATCCGGAGTTGATGGAAAGCCGAAATCAGATTATCTACAGTTTAAATCGTTGTATCGGATGCGGAGAATGTGTGAAAATGTGTCCGCAGCATATCATATCCAGGGACGATGATAAAGGGCTTAACATTGACCGGGAGAAGTGCAGCCTATGTGAGTTATGCGTGGATAACTGCTATTCTAAGGCATTGCGGATGTCTGCCGAGCCTATGACGATTGAAGAGGTGATGCATGTTATCCTGCAGGATAAAGAATTTTATGATAAATCCGGCGGAGGAGTGACATTGAGCGGAGGAGAGATACTGACTCACCCGGAATTCGCGTTCCGTATCTCTGAGGAGTGTAAAAGGCATGGGATTTCCTATGTGATCGACACGAGTGGATATGGCGATTACCAGACACTTTTGTCACTGGCGAAAGATGCACAGATGATACTGTATGATATGAAGTCTATGGATGATGACATTCACATGGAATATACCGGGAGAAGCAACGAACTTATATTGGACAACTTGATAAAGCTGGCGGCTATTCCGGATATATGCAGCAAGATACAGATGAGGATGCCGCTTGTTTCGGGAGTGAATGATACGGACGAAATAGTCATTAAGACGGCGGCGTTTTATAAACAGTACGGATTATCGGAAGTAATGCTGATACCGTATCATGACCTTGGGAATGCCAAGAGAAGAGGGCTGGGTGAAAGAGAGTACCAATTTGCTCCGCCAGACCATGAACGTATAGAATGGATGAAAACAATCTTCATGCAACACGGTATGAAAGTAAATGTAACAGGAGAAAATATATAAAAAGATACCAATTCAGGATATAAGGAGGTATAATATGAATGACAGCTTGAGAATCGAAAATATGTTCAGTGTAAAAGATAAGGTGATTCTGATCACGGGAGCGGGAGGAACGGGCTCGGTAAATGCACGCTGTTTTGCTGAAAACGGAAGCCGGGTGATCGTTGCATCCCGTAATATGGACAAGGTAGACAGACTTAAAAAGACACTGGAAGAGGAAGGGCTTACCATAGACGGAATTCAGATGGATATTGCCAACCATCAGGATATCATTGAAAAAGTTGCATGGATTGCAGAAAAATACGGCCGTATCGATGGGTGTATCCATACAGCCGCAGGATGCCATGTGGAAGACACCATGACATTTGCGGAAGAAGAACTGCGCAAAATTCTTAATGACGATTTGCTGGGAACGATTTTTCTGAATCAAGAAGTTGGGAAAGTAATGGAAAAGCAAGGTTCGGGCAGCATCTTGAATTACAATAGTATTGACTGTCTGTCCGTCAATGCCATCGATGCAATGGGATACGGTGTCGGGAAAAGCGGTGTTGCACAGGCTACCAAATTTTTTGCTGTACGCCTGGCTCCCTCAGGTGTCACTGTGAATGGTGTTGCGCCCATATGGATCAATACCCCGATGATGGCACAGCGGCCGCAGTCCTATCTGGATGCCGCGATCGGCCAGGTGCCTATGGGCAGGATGTCCGAGGCAGAAGATTATCTTGGGCTTGCCGTCTATCTTATGAGTGATGCAGGAAAATTTACGACAGGACAGACATTCCTTGTAGATGGAGGATGGTCGATTACCCGGTGCTTTACATATAACGAAGATAAGTAAAAAGTCAGGAGGCAATACGTGGAAAATAACAGTGCGATTGGGAATAAACTAAATCTGGTGCGCAAGAACGCCGGCGTTACGCTGCATGAGCTTTCTGTCAGGACAGGCCTTTCGGTAAGCTGCCTGAGCAATATGGAGCATGGGGTCACAAGTCCGTCTGTAAAGAATCTCGAGACAGTATGTACGGCTTTGGAGATTGACTTTATACAATTGTTGAATGATACCATGTCATTTAATCCGATTGTACGTAAAGATGAACGAAAGTTGATTTTTAGAGATTCTCATAGGGTACAGTACAGGATGATCACGGATTCCAGACAGCAGCTTAAGGGTTCTGTACTGACAGTAGATAAAGATTATTACGGGGAAGAGGTTTCTTATGGACATACCTGTGATGAGCTTCTTATTATCGAAAAAGGAAATTTTGTGGTCACGCTGGAAAATAAAGAATATATGTTAAGTCCCGGAGATACTGTCTATATCCGTGCCAACATGCCCCACAAATATCGCAAAGTGTCCAATGGAGACGCGATGTTATATTGTGTCAAGACCAATATGGATTAAATTGCCGACATAGAAAAACCACCCCAGGGGGTGGTTTTTCTATTGCAGATGATAATTGTAAATTACCGCTTGGAGCTTTTGCGTAATGGTGTTATGATGGAATATAGCAAGATGAAAATGGGAGGCGTAATTGTGGCGAAACTCATTGATAAGATAAAAAAACAAAAGCATTCCGCATTGTCAAGAGACTTGACTGAGGGGGCGATTGGGCGGGGGCTTTTGGCGTTTGCCGTGCCGATATTTTTAGGGCAGATGCTGCAGCAGTTTTATAATGTGGCGGATGCCTGGGTAGTCGGGAATTTTGGGAGTAACAGTGCATTTGCGGCAGTCAGTTCCTCAGGCAGCTTTATTTTCCTGATCATAGGATTCTTTAACGGGGTATCAGTAGGCGGCGGCGTGGTGATATCGCATTATTTCGGGGCACGGGATAAGAAAAATATAAGCCGTGCAATCCACGCGAATGTATTGTTCGGGCTGCTTGCATCTGTGGGGGCGACGATAGCGGGATTCCTTATGGTTCCGTACATACTCCGATGGATGCAGACTCCCGCGGATGTCATATCGGATTCTATGATTTATTTCAGGATTTATTTTGCAGGCGTCTCCACGGTTATCATGTTCAATATCTGCATGTCAGTGATGCGGGCGCTGGGAGACAGCCTCCATCCTCTTTTTTACCTAGCATTTTCTTCCGTGCTGAATGTGGTGCTGGATTTGGCTTTCGTGGCGGTGTTTAAATGGGGAGTTATGGGGGCTGCGGCTGCGACGGTTTTTTCTCAGGGCGTCAGCATGGTTCTGTGCATTGTCCATATGTGCCGGGAAGAGGAGGATATAAGGCTTGATTTCCAGAAACTTACGTTTGACGCTAAGATGATGGGGGATGTGCTCAGGCAGGGGCTTCCGGCGGGTATACAGAACTCGGTCATCAGCATCGGGAATATCGTCGTCCAGACAAATATCAATTCCTTCGGGGCATATGCAATGTCCGGAGTGGGAGCGTACCAAAAAATTGAAGGCTTTGTGTTCCTGCCGATTATGAGTATGGCAATGGCTCTGCCTACCTTTATCAGCCAGAATCTTGGGGCGGCCCGGCCGGACAGGGCAAAGAAGGGAGCAGCCTTCGGTATCCTGTTCGGGATGGCGACCGCGGAGACGGTGGGCCTGGCATTCTATCTCTGGTGTCCTATGGCGCTTAAGTTTTTTGTCGATACAGAGAAAGCGATTGCTTTTGGGGCGGTTCAGGCAAGGACTGTCAGCCTGTTCTTCTTCCTGCTGGCGTTTTCCCACTGCGCGGCAGGTGTATTGCGGGGATGCGGAAAGTCTTTTATCCCGATGGCTGCCATGCTTACGTTCTGGTGCGGAGTGAGGATTATATATGTGACCACGGCGCTTAATATCCGGCATGATTTCCGGCTGCTCCCGTGGGCGTATCCTCTTACATGGAGCTGCAGCGCGGTGGTATTTCTGGTGTTTCTCGTGAGGTCTGACTGGACGGGGACAGGCATCCGAAAACAGAAAAATAAAAAAAGTGCTTGACAAATGCACGTTACTGGGGTAAAGTGAATATCGTAAATAAGAAAACCGTTGAGAAAGAGTAGTAATCTATTAGGCGAAGTCACAGAGAGCGGCAGGTGGTGGGATTGCCGTACAGAGCAGATAGGCGAATGGACTTTTGAGGGCAGCCGGAAATCTTTTGGAGAGTATGGCTTGTCGGGAACCGAACCCGTTATCAATCAGGAGTGTATGTTAGTACATGAGAAAGTGGACATTTTGTCAATTTGAGTGGTACCGCGATGATATATAGAAGTATATATTACCGTCTCAAACCGTAGGGTTTGGGGCGGTTTTTTCGTTATCCTCTCGTATGATTTTCTCTCCTGACAACGGTAAAAGCAAAAAAGAAAAGGAGAATGGAACTATGAAAAACAAAGTAATGGCAGGATTATTGACAGTAGCAATGGCGGCGGCAATGCTGGCGGGGTGTGCAGGAAACAATTCCGCAGATTCCGGGGAGAAAAAGGAAAGCTATACCATCGGCATTTCACAGTTTGCAGAGCACGGCTCTCTTGACAATTGCAGGGAAGGGTTCCTTGAAGGACTTGCAGAATCAGGAATCAAAGAGGGTGAGAACCTTACGGTAGATTTGAAGAATGCAGCGGCGGATATGGGAACGACCGGGCAGATATCAGATAGTTTTGTGTCGGATAAGGTGGATATGATCTGTGCGATTGCTACACCGACAGCACAGAGTGCATACAATGCAGCAATGGATGCGGGAATTCCGGTTATATATACAGCAGTGACAGATCCGGTCAGCGCAGAACTTGCGAAGGAAGACGGAACTTCGGTAGGTGAGGTTACCGGTACATCGGATAAACTTCCGGTAGAAGCGCAGCTTAAGATGATGCGTCAGCTCCTGCCGGATGCGAAAAAACTCGGGATTATGTATACAACGAGTGAAGCAAACTCGGTATCTACAATCAAAGAATACGGATCGCTGGTAGAAAAGTACGGATTTGAGCTGGTAGAAAAGGGAATCACGACTACAGCCGATGTGGCGTTGGCTGCGGATGACCTTTTAAGCAAAGTAGATTGCATCACGAACCTTACTGACAATACTGTAGTGGCTTCCCTTCCGACGATTCTTGAGAAAGCAAATGAGAAAAAGATTCCGGTGTTCGGGAGCGAGATTGAGCAGGTAAAGATTGGCTGTCTTGCGGCGGAGGGTATCGATTATATCGCTCTTGGAAAGCAGACAGGGAAGATGGCGGCACAGGTGCTGAAAGGTGAAAAGAAAGCATCAGAGATGAATTTTGAACTGATTACCGAACCAGGGTTTTATGTAAATAATAAGGTGGCGGCGGATCTTGGAGTAACGGTGCCGCAGGAGCTTTCAGACAGTGCGGTGGAAAGCTTTGACGAGATAACAAAGTAGCAAGCGGGAGGCAGATTCATGGATTTTTTCGTATCAATAGCAGAACAGGGATTAATTTATGGAATCCTTGCATTGGGCGTATATATTACTTATAAGATTTTGGATTTCCCTGATCTTACAGTGGATGGGAGTTTCCCTTTGGGGGCAGCGATCACAGCGGCATTTATTACACGGGGGATGAATCCTTATCTTACCTTGCCTCTTGCGTTTCTGGCAGGGGCACTGGCAGGAATCTGTACGGGACTTATCCATATAAAATGTAAGGTGAGAGATCTGCTCTCCGGCATTATTATGATGACAGCACTGTGGACCATCAATTTGTATATTGCGGGGACGGCAAATGTTCCGCTGTTTTCTCAGGAAACTATTTTTAAAAATGAATTGTTAAGCGGTGTGATTCCCTCGGGAATCGCACCTTATACAACGGTGCTTATGATTCTGGTGATCACAGTATTCTGTAAAATATTGCTGGACTTATATTTAAAGACAAAGTCCGGATATCTGCTCCGGGCAGTTGGGGACAATGATGTGGTGGTGACAGCTCTTGCTAAGAGTCAGGGGAATGTAAAGATTTTAGGGCTTGCCCTTGCAAATGGTCTGGTGTCTTTAGCGGGCTGTGTATTTGCGCAGGAGGAAAGAGTGTTTGAGATATCTATGGGAACCGGTGCGATTGTTATCGGCCTTGCCAGTGTCATCATAGGAACGAGCCTGTTTAAAACATTGACAGTCTTTAAGGCGACGACGGCGGTGCTTATCGGTTCGGTCATATACAAAGCGTGTGTGGCGGCAGCACTAAGGAACTTTGAGCCGCGGGCGATGAAGCTGATTACAGCGGTGCTGTTTTTGCTCATCCTTATTATCAGTATGGAGAGAAAGACGAAGGTGAATAAAAATGCTTGAGCTTAAAAGTATTCAAAAATATTATAACCCCGGTACGGTTAACGAGATGTGCCTGTTTGACCATTTTAACTTGAAAGTTGAAAAAGGGGATTTTATCTCTGTTGTGGGAAGCAACGGTTCCGGCAAGACATCCATGCTGAATATTATCTGCGGGAGTATACCGGCAGAGTCAGGGCAGATTTTAATGGACGGCAAAGATATAACAAAGGAGAAGGAATATAAACGCAATGCAAAAATAGGCCGGGTATATCAGAATCCGTCAATGGGTACATGTCCGTCTATGACGATTCTTGAGAATATGTCTCTTGCTGACAATAAGGGGAAGTTTTTCGGCCTTGGAAGAGGGACGAACAAGCAGCGGATCGGATATTATAAAGAAATGCTCAGGCAGTTGAACCTCGGTCTGGAAGAACGGATGGATACAAAGGTAGGAGCCCTCTCCGGCGGGCAGCGGCAGGCAATGGCACTCCTTATGTCTGCGATGACGCCTATAGAATATCTTATACTGGATGAACATACGGCAGCGCTTGACCCTAAAACTGCGGAGATGATCATGGAGCTTACAGATAAAATTGTAAAAGAAAAAGAGCTTACGGCAATTATGGTAACACATAATCTGAGATATGCGGTTGAGTATGGGAACCGGCTGCTTATGATGCATCAAGGAGAGGCAGTGTTGGATAAAAAGGGGAAAGAAAAGGAAGATATGTGCGTGGAGGATGTGCTGAAACTCTTTAACGAAATCAGCATAGAATGCGGGAATTAAGAAAAATTTTATATTTCTAAAGAAAAAAAGTCGTATTTTCTATAAAATTCTAAAAGAAAAGAAGTTCTTTTTCTGATATACTTTATGCAGAAGACAGGAACTTCTTTTTAGTTCCGGATAAATTTGCGTAAGAGGGAAAGGGGAGTACGCAGATGGGATATGGAGAGATGAATAGCAGATACAAAAGGAACAGAGCATCTATAAGACGCAGAAAAAGACGGAATCGCCGTATGAAGATTCTGGGGATAGAGGTGATAATTCTTATTCTTCTTGCAGGCAGTTTTTGGGTTGTGAGAGGACTTAAAGGGAAAGAGGTGATTGCGCCGAAAAAATCACCGCCAGAGACGTTTGAAGAGTTTGTGGAGAAAAAAGGACTTGTTATGGATGATTATCCCGCGGAACTTTTGGAGCTTTATGACAGGAATCCGGAGGCGAAGGATTTTGTGTGGGAATATCCTCTTAAAAAAGACGAGGAGCCAAAGATTGATTTGAGTGAATATAAGAACAGTGATTCCATGCCGCTTTTCATGCAGTGGGACCAGCGGTGGGGATATCATCAGTACTCCGGGAATGTGATGGGACTTACAGGGTGCGGTCCTACATGCCTTTCTATGGTGACCGTCCATCTCAGCGGCGATACATCAAAGGATCCGAAATGGATGGCGGACTTTTCTACGGAAAACGGCTATGCCGCAGAGGGGAGCGGTACGGCCTGGGCGCTTTTTTCCGAAGGGGGAGAGAGGCTTGGATTTGATGTGACAGAGATTCCGCTGGATGAGAAGCGGATTGCGGAGAATCTGAAAGTAGGTAATCCAGTTGTAGCAGTTATGGGGCCGGGCGACTTTACGACAGACGGGCATTTTATTGTATTTGTAGATTATGAAGACGGGAAGATAAGAGTAAATGATCCAAACAGCAAGGTGAATTCCGAAAAACTGTGGGAGTTCGATTCTATATCAAGTCAGATCAAGCAGTTATGGGTGTTTAGGAAGTAAATGGTGGGAGAGCTGCAATGTATACCCAATATAAAAAGCCGCAGCTTCACAGGCGGTTGTTTGCCCGTGAAGCTGCGATTTTTCTTGAATCAATATTTTCTGAAACGATCTTCTGGTGGGAAATCCCGCGTCCGATTAAGAGTGCCAGAAAAAAATGGATTTAACCTTACCGGACTTCAACTCAATAATCATGGGCGGGTATCCACCCATTGTAACGCGAATTTTATCTTTTTCAGTAGAAACCATCTTTTTACCGAACAGTTTTCTCAACTTCTGTAAGGCCGGTTTTTTTGACATGCCCACCTTTATACCGAGAAAGGATGCTTTCTTGTTTTGGATATCAATGAAGATATCTCCGTTTCGTTTTCCTTTTTTATCGGTAGTCATACTGATTTCTGTTTTTCCGCTTTTCCAGGTATAGATGTTTTGGCGCACCTGCTTACCATACTCATTTTCATAGGTACGTTTTTCAACCTTATCTGCTTTGCCCCATGCTTTTTTTACAGCGGCATATGTCTTTGCTTTTAGAGTGATTTTTGTATCATTGCTATATTTGTTTGTGTTGGGAAACGTTTCAAAGGTCACATTCTTGCCTTTATAGCGGACGGTCACATTAATTTTTTTTGCTGCCGCATCTGCCACCTGAACAGGAGTGAGGGAGCAAAAAAAGACTGCAAGACAGACCCCTAAAGCCAGGAACCTTGTTTTCATTGTTTTCATTTTTTTCATATAAATTTCTCCTTTCGTTGCATAAATGAATTTTGCATCATTTATTATAAATGTTTTATAAATGGTGTGCAATATATAATTTTGCATTTTTATTTTAATCACCATTGCCGGAATCCATTGCCGGAATCCGCAAAAAAGGCTTGCTTTTATCCGCTTGATATGATACAATATCATAGCGAATGGAAGTAGGTCTTTTTTTTATGCCTAAATATGGGTAGTCTCGCAAGCTACCGTGAAACACATTAACAAAGAAGTATAAAGCGAGGTGGAAGTTGTGCGTACAAGAATCACATTGGAGTGTACAGAATGCAAGCAGCGGAACTACAACATGACAAAGGATAAGAAAGCTCATCCGGCGCGCATGGAGACGAAAAAGTATTGTAAGTTCTGCAGGTCACACACATTGCACAAAGAAACGAAGTAACCGTTGCAAAGGGGTGAATGACGTGAGCGGAAAGACGACTCAGAAAAAAAGCTGGTTCAAAGGTCTTAACAAAGAGTTTAAGAAAATCGTTTGGCCAGGCAAGGTAGAACTTGCAAAACAGACAGTGGCGGTTGTTTCTGTGTCAGTAGTGCTTGGAGTTATCATTGCATTGATTGACTTCATGATTCAGCATGGTGTTGATATTCTTGTCAATCTGGGCTGATTAGAACTGCATGCAAGAAAGGTGATTATATGTCAGAGGCAAAATGGTACGTAGTTCATACTTATTCAGGGTATGAGAACAAGGTAAAGGCAAACATTGATAAGACAATCGAGAACAGACATCTGGAAGAGCAGATTTTGGAAGTCCGCGTTCCTATGCAGGAAGTAGTGGAGCTTAAGAACGGAGTCCAGAAAGCATCACAGAAGAAGATGTTCCCGGGGTATGTGTTGATTCATATGATTATGAATGATGATACATGGTATGTTGTCAGAAATACCAGAGGCGTCACAGGTTTTGTGGGGCCGGGCTCTAAGCCGGTGCCGCTTACAGATGCGGAGATGGCACCGTTAGGAATTCGTCAGGAGAATATTGTCGTTGACTTTGAAGAGGGAGATACTGTTCGGGTAATCGCCGGTGCATGGGCAGATACGGTTGGAGTTGTCCAGGCAATGAATCTGCAGAAACAAAGTCTGACAATCAATGTTGAGCTGTTCGGCCGCGAAACGCCGGTTGAAATCAGTTTCGCAGAAGTTAAGAAGATGTAAGTAAAAACAAAATCAGTGGGAGGAATATTAGTTCCGCCATCACCACAAGGAGGTAATTGAAATGGCAAAAAAAGTACAAGGTTATATTAAATTACAGATTCCTGCCGGAAAAGCTACTCCGGCACCACCGGTTGGTCCTGCACTTGGTCAGCACGGTGTGAATATTGTTGAATTTACAAAGCAGTTTAATGCTAGAACCGCAGATCAGGGAGATCTTATTATCCCTGTAGTTATTACAGTTTACAGTGACAGAAGTTTCAGTTTCATCACAAAGACGCCGCCGGCACCGGTTCTTATTAAAAAAGCCTGCAAGATCAAATCAGGTTCAGGTACTCCGAATAAGAAAAAGGTTGCAACGATCACAAAGGCTCAGATCCAGGAAATCGCAGAGCTCAAGATGCCGGACCTCAACGCAGCAAGCCTTGAGGCAGCTATGAGCATGATAGAAGGAACATGCCGCTCCATGGGAGTCACCGTGGCATAAAACTCTTAGCGAGGTACTTTCGAGCTTAGAGTTTTAGCCGCTCTTCGAGCGAAGCGAGAAGAACAACCGAGTCAAAACTGTAAAAACAAAAAGTGGGAGGGTTATCCCGACATTACCACAAGGAGGTTATTTAGATGAAAAGAGGAAAGAAATATGTAGAAGCTGCGAAGGCGATCGAGAGAGGAACTCTCTACGATGTTGCAGAGGCAGTTTCATTAGTTAAAAAGACCGCAATTGCCAAATTCGATGAGACGATTGAAGCTCATATCAGAACAGGATGTGACGGACGTCATGCTGACCAGCAGATCCGCGGCGCTGTAGTTTTGCCGCATGGAACTGGTAAAAAGATCCGCATTCTTGTATTTGCAAAAGATGCAAAGGCTGAAGAAGCGAAGGCAGCAGGCGCTGACTATGTTGGAGGAGATGAGCTGATCCCGAAGATTCAGAAAGAGAACTGGTTTGAATTTGATGTAGTAGTTGCTACACCGGATATGATGGGTGTTGTAGGACGTCTTGGCCGTGTACTTGGACCAAAAGGACTTATGCCGAACCCGAAGGCTGGTACAGTAACTATGGATGTTACAAAGGCAATCCAGGATATCAAGGCTGGTAAGATTGAGTACAGACTTGATAAGACAAACATTATCCATGTGCCGTTAGGTAAAGCTTCCTTTACCGAAGAACAGATTACGGACAACTTCCAGACGTTGATCGAGGCGGTTATCAAAGCAAGACCGGCAGCAGTAAAGGGTCAGTTCTTAAAGAGCGTGACACTTTCTTCTACAATGGGACCGGGCGTGAAGATCAACCCCATGAGGCTTGCATAACCGAACGTAAAAAATGATATATAAAAGACACCGGAGAGTTTAGTGCCGGTGTCTTTTTGCGTATTTATTTGTGCATCATGGAGAGGAATTCTTCCATAACTCTTGTCTTATATTTGTGGTTTTTATAATAAAAGTATACTTCGCGTTTTGCGGATTCGCCGGCAAGTTTATAGTAGACGAGATTCTCGAAAGAGGGAAGCTGGCTTACTAAAATATCACTGATAAATGTAGCGCCAAGCTGGGTAGAAGCAGCCATGTAAGAGGTAGACTGCTGATTGAACTCCAGAATAATATTCGGGTGGAATCCGGCTTCGCGGCATAGCTTATCGCCCCGCAGACGAGTGTCGTTTCCGGGGGCAAGCATGATAAAAGGCAGCTTAGAGAACTTATATAGAGGCACAGCAGGAGAAGAATCGTTAAGATAGCTTTTATTTTTAATGTCATTGTAGGAAAGTTGGTAATCTGTGAGCCGGTCATGGACGGAAAAATGCTTTGGCACCGCTAACAGAATATTTTCTGTACAGTATAGCTCTTTATTGTACATAATGTTATCATAGCGGTAATTATCTACAACAAAGTCCAGATAATTATTGCTCAGCATGGATTCTAACTGCGTAGTGTTTCCCTCGGTAATGCGGATGCGGATATCCGGAAAGCGCTGCTGAAATTGTGTGATAAGCTGCGGCATAACGTAAGCGGCAAATAAGTTGCTGGCGCCGACAGACAGATGGCCGGTTTTCAAAGTCGTCAGATTGTTGATATGGTTTTCCACACGCTGTTCGATCTCAAAAATTTCTTTGGCAGCTTCTATGTATATCTCTCCGATTTCGGTAAGTTTTAAAGGACTTGTGCTCCTGTCAAATAAAGGTACTCCGATTTGCTCTTCTATTTTTTTGACACGTGCACTTAAAGAGGGCTGACTGATATAGAGATTTTGTGCAGCTTTTGAAAAACTTTTCTCTTTATAAACTTCGTATATGTATTTTTTCCCTGTAAACATACGGAACTCCTTATAGATAAAATGATATAATTAATATATGATTATAGGTATTTGAGTATATTATAACATGGGAGTATGATATAGGCAAAGAAAACAAAACAAAAACTTGCTGAAAGGTAGGAAAAAGATATGGGAAAGATATTAAGAGCTAAAAGAATGGAAAATGTGCATTCAGATATCAGGGGGCCGCTTTTTATGGAAGCATTAAAGCTGCAGGAGCAGGGAGCGCATGTGTTGAAGCTCAATACGGGAAATCCGGCGGCATTTGGATTCGGCCTTCCTAAGAGCATTGAAGATGCTTTGGCAAACCATATAGATAAAGGTGTGGGATACTGTGATTTTAAAGGTATGCCGGCGGCCAGAACAGCAATCTGTGAGTATGAAAAGAGTAAAGGAATAAAAGGGATTACTCCGGATGATGTATTTATTGGTAATGGTGTGAGCGAGGTGGTTTCATTTGCATTGTTCCCGCTTCTTAATGATGGGGAGGAGGTTCTTGTTCCGTCACCCAGCTATTCTCTGTGGGGAAATTCGGTCTATTTGGCAGGGGGAAAGCCAGTGTTTTATACTTGTGATGAGAAAGCAGATTGGAATCCTGACATCAAAGATATCCGCTCCAAAATCACACCAAAAACAAAAGCTATGGTAATCATCAACCCCAATAATCCTACCGGAATGCTTTATTCAGAAGATGTGCTGAAGGAGCTTGTCAAAGTGGCGAGAGAGGCGAAGATTCTTTTGTTTGTAGATGAAATCTATGACCGCTTAGTGATGGATGGTTTGAAGCATGTGTCTTTGGCATCTTTAGCAGATGATATTCCGGTCATTACGTTGAATGGCCTTTCGAAATCTCATTGTCTTTGCGGTTACCGCTGCGGGTGGATGTTGATCAGCGGTCCAAAGGAATTGACAGAGGATTATAAGCAGGGGATTATCCAGTTGACTTCCATGAGACTTTGTGCAAATACCCTTGCACAGATTGTAATTCCGGCGGCTCTTGAAGATATGGAAACACCGGCTTCTATGATACGCCCGGGAGGAAGAATCTATGAGCAGAGGCAGGCTGCAGTATCTGAACTAAAGAAGATAGACGGGATTTCTTTTGTGGAAAATAACAGTGCATTCTACATCTTCCCGAAATTGGATGTGAAGAAGTTTAATATTACGAATGATAAAAAGTTTGCACATGATCTGCTCCATGCTGAGAATATACTGGTAGTGCCCGGAAGCGGATTTGACTGGGACGAGCCGGATCATTTCCGGATTGTAATGCTGCCGGAGGCAGAGGTGCTTCGGGATGCAGTAAAGCGTATAGGAAGATTTCTTGATGGTTATAAGCAAAAATAGTTGACATATTACAGTTTGTGTGATATTTTTATTTAGTAACTGCCGAAGACAGTAGGTGCTGCAAAGCGTAAGGATTAAAACGCCTACCGAGGAAGAGTTAAATTCAGATATGGATTTATACCTCTGCGTCTTTAAGGTGCAGAGGTTTTTTGGCAGCATACCGAAAATAATATAAGGAGGTGCACCATTCGTGGCAAAAGTTGAATTAAAACAGCCTATCGTACAGGCCATTGCAGATGATGTAAAGGACGCAGCGAGCGTTGTACTTGTTGACTACCGCGGACTTACTGTTGCGCAGGATACCGCGCTTCGTAAGCAGTTAAGGGAAGCAGGCATCACATACAAGGTTTGTAAGAACACTATGATGAAGAGAGCTTTTGAAGGAACCGAGTTCGCAGCTTTAGATGAGCACTTGGAAGGACCGAGCGCATTGGCGATTTCTAAGGATGACGCGACAGCTCCGGCAAGAATTCTTGCTAAGTTCGCAAAGGAAGCAAAGGCTCTTGAGATTAAAGCTGGTGTCGTTGAAGGCGAAGCTTATGATGCAAAGGGAATGCAGGCATTGGCAAGTATTCCGTCAAGAGAAGAACTTCTCTCCAAATTGCTTGGAAGCTTACAGTCACCGATTACCAATCTTGCCCGTGTTCTCAATCAGATTGCAGAGCAGGGCGGCGCAGAAGCCTGCGAGGGAGCGAAGTCAGAAGAGGCAGTGGCTCCGGCTGAAGAGACAGCAGAGACAGCAGAAGCTCCGGCAGCGGAGTAGGACACTTGATCGTGTACGAATCAATTGGAATGAATTATATTTTATAGGAGGATAATAAAATGGCAAAATTAACAACGGCTGAATTTATTGATGCTATCAAAGAGTTATCAGTATTAGAGTTGAATGAATTAGTAAAAGCATGTGAAGAAGAGTTTGGTGTATCCGCAGCAGCAGGTGTAGTAGTTGCAGCAGCAGGCGGAGAGGCAGCAGCAGAGGAAGAGCAGACAGAGTTCAATGTAGAGCTTGTATCTGCAGGTGCTTCCAAGGTTAAGGTTATCAAGGTTGTTCGTGAGATTACAGGTCTTGGACTGAAAGAGGCTAAGGCAGTAGTTGATGAAGCTCCGAAGGTAGTAAAAGAAGGCGTTTCCAAGGAAGAGGCTGAGGAGATCAAGGCGAAACTTGAGGCTGAAGGTGCAGAGGTTAACCTTAAATAATTTTATACGGTATGATGAGAGCTGCTTCGTAATAGAGGCAGCTCTTTTTGCAGATTAGAAAATAACAACATTTGAAGGAGACATATGATTATGTATTCGGAAAACGATTTGGTCACCGTCGGAAAGAGGGAAAATAATAAGAAACGAAATTACCTTGTGGTAAACCCGTTGCAGGGAAAGCACATCCCGGTGCGTCCGGGCCGGGCTTTCCGGCTGTTTGATGCGCTGGCGGACAGGATACGGGCAGAGTACGGGGAGGAGAGGCTGCTGCTGATTGGATTTGCGGAGACGGCGACAGCCATAGGTGCAGAGGCGGCGGTACGGCTGGGAGCGCGGTACATCCAGACTACGAGGGAGGAGATTCCGGGCGTTTCGTATCTGTTCTTTTCCGAGAGCCACAGCCATGCCACGGAGCAAAAGCTTGTGAAAGACGATATAGACAGAGTGATAGGTGAGATTGACCGTGTGGTCTTTATCGAGGATGAGGTCACGACGGGCAACACGATTCTGAATATCGTAAATGTGCTGGAGGAGCTGTATGGAAAAAGCCTGAAGTTTGCGGTTGCATCGCTCCTTAACGGCATGGAAAAGGAGCACCTTGAGATTTATGAGAAAAGGGGAATCCACACGCTCTGTATACTTAAGACGGCGCATGAAAAGTACGCGGCTCTTGCCGAGAGGCCGCAGGCACCCGGGATTTACGAAGAATGCGGTTTTTCGGACTGCCCTTCTGTGAGGGAAGTGGAAATCAGCGGGAAAATGGATGCCAGGAGGCTTGTCCATGGGTTGGATTACGGGAAGGCGTGTGAATTCTTGTGGAGTGAGATAGAGACGGCCTTTGGATTTGAGGCGGGCGAGAGAGTGCTGGTGGCAGGAACGGAGGAGTTTATGTACCCGGCGCTGTTTGCGGCAAAGCGTATGGAGGAGAAGGGGGTTCTGGCGTGGAGCCATTCCACGACCCGGAGCCCGATTATGGTGTTTGAGGATGAAAGTTATCCTTTGAAGACGAGATATAAGCTTAAGAGCCTGTACGATAAGGACAGGACGACGTATCTTTACAATATCGAAAGCTATGACAGAGTATTTATCATTACGGATGCCGCGGGCGGGGAGGAAGAAGGGAAAAACTCCCTGGTGAATGCCATAGCCCGGAAAAATGACGATATAAACTTGATCAGGTGGTGTTAAGGTGAGAAGTTCGTATAAGGAAGATGACGTGACCCTTCTTTTGAAGGATATCACGGGGCTTGTAAAGCCCCAGCCTGCGAAGGAGAGGGAGAGGCTTATCCAGTCCGGGAAGCATTACAGCGAGATGCTGCCGGAAGAGTACGTTCCGACAAAGGAATATATGGAGGCATATAAGGAGGCTTTGCGGGTGTATGCGGGCGCTACTGCCCAAGCAGTGGGAAAACTTGCAGATAAGGTGATAGATGCCAGGGGAAGGGATGTAGTGCTTGTATCTCTTGCCCGGGCGGGAATCCCGGTCGGCATACTGCTGAAGAGATATATAAAGTTCAAATATCATGCGGATGTCTGCCATTATTCCATCTCTATCATAAGGGGAAGGGGGATTGATGGCAATGCGATGAAGTATCTGCTGAAAAACCATGCGCCGGAAAGGCTCCTTTTTGTGGACGGATGGATTGGAAAAGGGGCGATTTTAAATGAGCTTAAGAAAGATGCGGCTGCATATGAGGGGGTGTCTCCGGAGATAGCTGTCCTGGCGGACCCGGCGGGGGTGACGGAGCTTTGCGGGACCCATGAGGATATCCTGATTCCCAGCTCCTGCTTAAACTGTACGGTCTCTGGGCTTGTCAGCAGGACGTTTCTCAGGGATGACATCATAGGAGAAGAGGATTTTCACGGGGCGGCGTTTTACGGGGAGCTTTTGGAGGCGGATTTATCTTATGAATTTATAGAGGCGATTGAAAGGGAGTTTACGTTTGTCTCAGAGGTTCGGGATGTGCGGGTGGAAGGCTCAGGAATCGACGAGGTGCGGGAAATCGCGGAAAAGTTCGGCATTGCGGACATTAATTTTATCAAGCCGGGCATCGGCGAGGCGACCCGGGTCCTGCTCCGGCGGGTGCCGTGGAAGGTGCTTATCGATGAAAGGCATAAGGGGAAGAGGGAGCTTGAGCATCTTGTGAGGCTTGCAGAAGAGAAAAACGTGCCGATAGAGTATTATCCGTTGCGGCACTATAAATGCTGCGGGATTATAAAGAAATTGGCGGATGCATAAAATATAGAAATCATAGAGGGGCATGGAGGAATCCATGCCCCTCTTTTTCTGGATTTATGGTATGATACCGTAACACTCTGCCAGAAAGCGTGTCCTCTGCGCCCAGTTTATATGGGTCTTGTATTCATCCATCCTGTCGCCGGCGGCGCTCCCGGAGACATAGGAATCTTCTTTGATGTTCCAGTGGAGGATACGCAGGGCGTCTTTATAATTCTTCTCGGTTACTTTGTAGCCGTCGTTTACAGGCTGTATCTGGTTGGGGTGGATGATGGTCTTGCCGATGAATCCGCACAGCCGGTCATCAGAAATTTCTTTCTTAAGCCCGTTTTCCCATTCCTTGCCGGAATAGTATTCCCACACAGGGCCGGAGACTACATACTCCGTTCCGTATACGGTAACGATGTCTGACAGGATATTTGCAATGGGCGTAATCTGATGGATGGATTCCGTCGGCTCCCGCCGGAACCCGAACAGATGGCACAAGTCATTTCCGCCCACCCGTATATTCAGCACGTTTGCCTCCACAGGAGCCAGCTTTTCCTTAAGGCCGTACAGCATATTATGGCGGGTGAGGAGGTTCGCGACGGAGGAGCTTTCATAGATTGGCATCATGTATTTGGCGGGATTCGTGCCGCTGTTTATGTTTACAATCTGTTCGATATAGGTATCCGCGCAGTCCGGAGAGAATTTGGGGAGGATGTACCCTGTGATAATCTCATGGCTGTCGCCTAAGCGGCGGGCAAGGTCTTTAATCTGCCCGGGTCTTCGCACACGAATGAAGATTTTCGGCAGGTAAAATTCCGAGTCCTGAAGGGAGCGGTATATCTCGCCCACTGACACGATTAATTGCTCCTCGGCCTCTGCCACAAAATTGTCATTGACTGCATCTTCAAGGCAGAGCGCCAGGGAGTAGTTCGTTCCGAATTTCTGTAATTTTATGGAGGACGCGATAGAAACCTTGTCTGCGGGGCAGTACAGGAGAGGCCCTACGCTGTAGTAGATGGCGCTGTTGTTCATAGTAGTCAGAAACTCCTTTATCATAACATAATTGTCTTTAAATATATCACATCAAAGCGGGAATTGGTAGATATATTTTTCGTGTTGTGTTAAGATTTAGACAGGGTTTAAAATGTGCGGGCAGGTGGGCAGGATGGAAAAAGTGATTACTTACAGGCACAATGTGATGGGAATTCAATCACTGGATGCATTTTTAGGGATAAAGGGCGGCTGTCATATGGGGCGCAGGGATGTGTATTTTGTCAGGGCCATCGGCTGGAAACCGGGTGCGGCTTTGGCGGATGTGATTGCGGAGATTGACCGGCGGATGGAGCAGGAGATGGAAAGCAAGCGGCTGTTTTACTGGAGGGCAGGGCGTCTTGCCTTTATGCCGCCGCAGGAGGATATGTGCTTTTACGAGGAGCAGTTTGCCGCGCTTAAGTCCGGAAGAGAGATGTATGTAAAAAGTTTAAAAGGGAATGCGGCGTTCGGCAATGCGCTGGCTTTTGCCTGCCGGGATGCGCTGGATAAATACAGGCTCATAAAGAAAAACGTGACGCAGTCCATGGAGAAAAACCTTGCGATAAAGCTTTTGTACTGGACGGACAGCGTTCTCGGCGGCATGCTGTCAGAGTGGAATGAGAGGAAGTGTTATAAGGTTCTGGCGGATAATGTGGTGAGGGAGCAGGAATATCTGTTTTACTATATGCTCACGATGATTGGGTGCGATGTCCTTCTCTTTCAGAGCCGGGAGGATATCCGGACGGCGGATGAGGTTAAGTGTCTGTCTCAGGAGCTTAAGCTGGGGGGATTCTGCGAGACGGCGTTCCCGGAGTACAGGCCTTATCACGGGAGAAAGCCTGTCTCAGGAGTAAAGCCGGCACCGGAAGGAAAGCCGGTGTCAAGGATACGGATAGAACAGGTGAGAAAACTGGAATCAAAACCAGAATCAAAGGCGGATGCCAGCCGGGAGAAAAGCTTTGAGGAGCTGGCTCTTTTGGCCTCATCCATTGTGATGATAGAGGTGCATGACCGCGGGGGAAAGCCTGCTGGGACAGGCTCCGGCGTTATGATCGGGAAAGATGGATTTATCCTTACCAACAACCATGTGACAAGGGGCGGCTACAGCTTTTCGGTGCGGATAGAGGAAGACAGCGCGGTTTACCGCACCAATGAGATCATCAAGTACAATTCGGTCTTCGACCTGTCTGTTATCCGGATAGACAGAAGGCTTTCACCCCTGCCTGTATACAGGGGTGTGAAAAAACTGGCGAGGGGGCAGAAGGTAGTGGCAATCGGAAGTCCTCTCGGGCTTTTCAATTCTGTCTCGGACGGGATTATCTCGGGATTCCGGGAGATTGATTCTGTGGACATGATTCAGTTTACGGCGCCCATATCCCACGGGAGCTCCGGCGGTGCGGTGCTTAATATGCAGGGCGAGATTATCGGCATCAGCACGGCGGGATTTGACGGCGGGCAGAATATCAACCTGGCGGTTGGCTATGAGACGATAAATCTGTTTGTCAGGGGGCTTACGGGCTGAAAGGTGCCCGGTACAGCTTGTAATATCAGTGCGCTTATGTTAAAATCGAAGTCAGTGGGTTGTTTATGCGCTGGGAGAAATGATATGGACAGAGAACGTTATGGAAATCAAAATCCGGAGGATTTTTTTGCAGGACTGAGCAAGCGTCCGGAGCGGAAAGCATATTTTTGCATATTTGACAAATCTTCGGATGAAATAAATGGATTTCTTTGTAAATATTTTGACGCCGCCAGGAAGTGCGGTGTAGTGATTGAAGGGAAGATTGGGAATCCGACAGAGGGAAATCTGGCATATTATGAAGAGATGATGGGGATGGAGTTCCAGATGAGCCTGGGATTCATATCCTCCGGTATAAATAAGTGGCTGCCCAGGATGAAGGCATCTCAGCGGGAGAGCGTGGCGCGGGCAATCTATGATTCGCTGGAAACTTTGAGGAAGTCAGGCAAGACGGAGAATATGCTGAAAAATGCATATATCAAGTTTATGTGCTGGCTGTATTATAAATTTGAGAGAGTCGCAGGGCATCTTGGGGAGGAGGAAGTTCCGAAGATTCTGTACCACGGCGACATCGGCAGCTATGAGAGGATGCTTATCGACATTCTGTGGAATGCAGGGTGCGACGTAGTTTTACTTCCGGGAGCATTTCCGCTTGGGGAGCTTTTGGAAGAAAGAGAAAAAGAAGAGCAGAAAAAAAAGATGTTCGGGGAGCTTTCCGACATTGCAAACTGCACCAATGCGTGGATTGCCGGGAAGGGGCTTGAAGATTTCCTCACTGCCCCGGCGGCCAGGGGAAAGAAAGAGGATTTGTTTTATAACTGCTACTATCGGATTAACGGCGTGGAAGATAAGCTCACCTATGTAAATGAGCTGTACCAGTTCAGCCTGTCGCTGAAAAAGGAAAAGCGGCATACGGTAGTCGTGAGCGGGGGCATCCCGAGGCCGGAGCCGGAGGAGGTCTCAGCCGTCCGGAGGGGGAATTATGCAAGCGCAGAGCCGATGCTTATGGATTTGTCTGCGAACATACAGTATCCGGCCAGCAAGGTACTTAGAGGGCTGCTTGTAAAAGCATTCATGCAGGTGATGACGGAGGAGGCAAAGAGTCCGGGCATGAATGTGAACAGGCTGCTCAATAAGGCGGTATATTTAATCTGCTGGCTTAAGAGATATCAGGATAAATTGTTTCAAAACTGGCGGATGCCGGAGGTTGGGTGTTTTATCTGCTTAGGCGGGTGCAGGGATAAAAATGAGGCGCTGTTTTTAAAGTTCCTTGCAAGGATTCCGGTGGATGTGCTGATTCTTTGCCCCGATTTGAACGCAAGGTGCTGTCTCGAGGATTCCCTTTTATATGAGATGAACTATGAGACTTCTATGGTCCTTGAGAGATTCCCCGACGAGGGTTCCCGGGTGAGCCTTGGCACGGCGGCGTACCAGGCGGAGCGGGAGCTTGACTCCCTTTTGTACAGCGATTCGGGGATGTTCCGCGACCGGCAGTTCGCGAAGGCGGACAGCATCACCCTTAAGACTATGGACCGGGAGATTAAGATACTGTGGGAGTGCGAGCTTAAGTACCGCCTGGGCTTTCACGCAGAGGCGGGGGCGGTGAGTATGCCGGTCATTTTCTCTAAGATATCGGGGGTGAAAAATCGGAAGACGGAAGATTACTGGGTCTTTATCAAACAGCTTATGACGCCGGAGACGCTCATGGTTGACCGCGTCCCGTTTATTTCCCCGGCAGCGCCGAATCCCATGAAGATGTATGCCACAGAGTTTTTTAAGAACGGGAAATTAAGGCGGGGTAAAATTAAGAGCCATGCAAGCTACCCTTACGGTTTTTTGCGGGAAGAGATGCAGGAGCATATTTTGGATAAGCTGGAGCTTTTGATTACGCAGAAATTAATCCGGGGGACTTTTGAGAACGGAACGGAGTATACCATCGTATCTGTTGTGATGAACCTGCCCAAGGAGACGTTGCGGCTCATCCAGCAGTTTGATTTTACAAAGAAGAATCCAAAGCTTATCTATATCGCGGCGGCGGAGACGCTGCCTACGCTGGAGGATTCGATTTATACGGCATTTTTGAATCTTGTCGGGTTTGATGTCCTTTTCTTTGTGCCGACAGGATATAATATTGAGAAACATTTTAACCGGAAACTGATGGAGGAGCACCAGGCGGGGGATTATATGTATGACCTGGAAGTTCCGGACTGGGGGAGGATCCCTTCGGCTATCCGCACGTCGTGGCGTGATAAAATATTTAAGAGAGGATAAACATTTATGGGACTTGATTTTAGCAAAACAGCAATGAAAGCAGCGCCGTCGGCGGCAACGGTGGAGAATGAGATTGAGACGGTAAAGCCGTATGATATCGTTGCCGACAGGGCGCAGATGAATGAGGTACTGGTGAATTCCAAGGAGGTTGACGATATTGTCAGCACCATTGAGGTATACAATCTTGAGACGATTGCCTCTTTCGGCTCCGAGGCGGCGGAGGAGATTTCGAAAGCGTCCGATATCGTGCTGAACAGCATGAATATGAGCCAGCTTGAGGAGTCCAGCGAGATGCTCACGGCCCTCTCAAAGATCATGTCGAAATTTGACATTGACGAGCTGAAGGAAGACAAGGGATTTTTGGGAAAGCTTTTTGGAAATGTGAAGAAACAGTTGGAAAAGATTCTGGAAAAATACCACACGATGGGCGGAGAGGTGGATAAGATCTACGTCCAGCTCAAGCAGTATGAGAGCGAGATCAAGCAGGCGAACCGAAAGCTTGACCAGATGTTTGACGCGAATGTGAATTACTACCATGACCTGGTAAAGTATATCCTGGCAGGGGAGCAGGCGGGGAAAGAGCTGGAGGCGTATATTGCCCAGAGACAGGCTGATTATGAGGCTACCGGGGACAATTCCATCCAGCTTGAGCTGGCAAGCCTCAACAATTCCCTGATGATGCTGGAGCAGCGCACCCAGGACTTAAGGACGGCGGAGAATGTGGCGATGCAGTCTATTCCCATGATCAAGACGATGGAATTCAGCAACATGAACCTTGTGCGAAAGATTAATTCAGCGTTTATCGTCACGCTGCCGGTATTTAAACAGGCGCTGGCACAGGCAGTCATGCTGAAACGCCAGAAGATTCAGGCGGAGGCTATGGCGGAGCTTGACAAGAAGACCAATGAGATGCTCATAAAGAATGCGAGGAACACGGTAGAGCAGTCGAAACTGACGGCGCAGCTTGCCTCCGGCAGCTCTATAAAGATTGAGACGTTAGAGACCACCTGGAGGACCATTGTCAACGGGATTGACGAGACGAGGGCGATCCAGGAGAATGCGAGAAAGCAGCGCGTGGATGACGCTGCCCGCTTAGAGACGATAAAGCAGGAGTTTTTAAAGTCCTACGGCGGGGTAAAATAAGGTAACAAAAGGTTAGACATTCATATAAAGGAGGACATACGTTATGCCAATTAATTTATCAAAAGGACAGAAAGTTGATCTGACAAAGAAGAATCCGGGTCTTAAGAATATCATGGTCGGACTGGGCTGGGATGTGAACGCGTTTGATTCGGGGGCTGATTTTGACCTTGACGCGGCGGCATTCATGCTGGGCTCCAATGGGAAATGCCCGACGGAGAAGGAGTTTATCTTTTATGGAAACCTTGAACATGCGTCCGGTGCGGTAAAGCATATGGGCGACAACCTGACCGGGGAGGGCGAGGGAGACGACGAGCAGATAGAGGTGAAACTGCCGGATATCCCGTCAGATGTTGAGCGGATTGCATTTACGGTGACTATATATGATTCGGATGTGAGAAGGCAGAATTTCGGCCAGGTGTCCAACTCCTTTATTCGAATCGTGGACATGGCGACGGATACGGAGCTTATCCGCTATGACTTAGGGGAGGACTTCTCCATCGAGACGGCGGTAGTCGTAGGGGAGCTTTACCGGCATAACGGAGAGTGGAAATTCAACGCTATCGGCAGCGGATTCCAGGGCGGTCTGGCAGCACTGTGCGGACACTATGGAATCGAGGTTGCGTAAGGAGGGAGCATATTATGCCAGTTAGTTTGAAGAAAGGCCAGAAAGTGAGCCTGACAAAAGGAAATCCGGGGCTTTCGAAAGTTGTGGTCGGACTGGGCTGGGATGTGAACCAGTTTGATACCGGAGGGGATTTTGACCTTGACGCGGCGGCATTTCTCCTGGGTGAGTCCGGCAGGGTGGCAAGGTCGGAGGACTTTGTGTTCTACGGAAACCTGACACACCCGTCGGGGAGCGTGCAGCACATGGGCGACAACCTCACGGGAGAGGGCGACGGCGATGACGAGCAGATAAAAATCGAGCTTTCCAAAGTGCCGGAGAGCGTGACGAAGATTGCATTTACGGTGACCATCTATGAGCCTGAGCAGAGGAGACAGAATTTCGGTCAGGTGAACAATGCGTTCATCCGCATTTACAATGAGCTTACGGGAGAGGAGCTTTTAAGGTACGACTTAGGGGAGGATTTCTCCATCGAGACGGCGGTCGTATTCGGGGAGCTTTATAAGAACAACGGGGAATGGAAATTCAACGCCATCGGCAGCGGATATCAGGGCGGCTTAGCGGCGCTGTGCGCGAACTACGGCGTTGACGTAGAGTAAAGGAGAGTGCATTATGGCAATTAGTCTGCAGAAAGGTCACAAAGTAAGTCTGGAGAAAAAATCTTCCGCCGGACTGGGGGAAATCCTTGTCAACTTGAACTGGAACAGCGTACCTCAGAACCAGGGCTTTTTAAAGAGCCTGTTCGGAGGGCAGCAGGGCATCGACTTGGACCTGGGATGCCTGTATGAGCTGAAAAGCGGGCAGAAGGGAGCAGTGCAGGCGCTGGGCAATTCTTTTGGCTCCTTAAACAAGCCTCCTTTTGTATCCCTGGACGGAGACGACCGGACAGGGGCTGCCGCCGCCGGGGAAAACTTAAGGATCAACGGCAACCGGATTGCCGATATCCGGCGGGTGCTTGTGTATACATTTATCTATGAGGGCGTTGCCAACTGGCGGCAGGCGGATGCCACGGTCACCATCAAGTATCCCGGGGCGGAGGATCTTGTCGTAAAGATGGATTCCTACGATTCCAGCGATACCATGTGCGCCCTTGCCCTGTTTGAGAATGTGGGCGACGAGACTTTCAGCGTGGAGAAGATTGTCCGGTTTTTCGGAGGCCATGCCGTGATGGACAGGGCATTTAACTGGGGGCTTAACTGGAGACCGGGGCGCAAGTAGGCGAATCTCAATGAACAGGAGGAATTTAAGATGTCAATTAGTTTGCAAAAGGGGCAGAAGGTCAGCCTGTCCAAAGAAAATAAAGGACTGTCAACGGTGCTTGTAGGACTTGGATGGGATGAGGCTCCGCAGAAAAAGGGGTTTTTCGGCTTTAAGCAGCAGGCGGATATCGACTGCGACGCGTCAGCCATCCTTCTTCGCGGCGGGCGGCTCAGCGGCAACGGCGACCTTGTGTACTTCGGGAACTTAAGCCACAGGTCGGGAACGGTGCAGCATATGGGGGATAACCTCACCGGCGCGGGAGACGGCGACGACGAGCAGATACTTATAGACCTCGCCAAGATGCCGCCGGAGTATGATAAAATCGTCATTGTGGTGAATATCTATGACGCGGTTCCGAGAAGGCAGCATTTCGGGATGATACGCAATGCGTTTATCAGGCTGGTGGACGGCAGAAATAATAAGGAGATGTGCAGGTACAATCTCACGGAAGACTACTCCGGCATGACCGCTATGATATTCGGGGAAATCTACCGTCACAACGGGGAGTGGAAGTTCGGGGCGATTGGACAGGGAACCACCGACCCGTCGCTGGGAGAGCTCTGCAAGAGATATGTGTAACATTTAGAAAACGGTTTTAAAAGAGAAACTGCGATAAGTTTCTCTTTTTCTGCAAATAATACAACAAGGAGAAAACAGTTAGGAGAATGTGTATGAATGAAGTGCTGAAAAAGGACGTCCTGAAAAAGGGATTGTCCGAAGAACAGGTAACAGAAAGCAAAGCAAAGTTCGGGACCAACGAGCTTGCCAAAAAGGAGCAGGAATCTCTCTGGTCGATGTTTATCGGGGCCTTTGACGATATCTGGATAAAGGTGCTGTGCGGAGCCTTGGCCTTAAAGGTGGTGCTTGCCCTCCTTGGGATGATGATTCCTGCCATCGCGGGGGAAAATGACGCGGTGGAGATTATAAGTATCGTCCTTGCCATTGGGCTTGCGACAGGGTTCAGCACCTTGTCCGAGTACCGGAACACTTCCCGGAGCGAGGCATTGCAGGAGGAGTACAATAAGACTTACGCCAAGGTCATAAGAGGCGGAAAGCTGGTGAAGATTCTTACAAGCGAGATTGTGAAGGGCGATACCGTCCTCATCCAGTCCGGCGACAAGGTTCCGGCGGACGGCCTTATCTTCGAGGGAAATGTGAAGGTATCCCAGGCGGCGTTAAACGGCGAGTCCAGAGATGAGACGAAGACGGCGGCGGAGACTATGGAGGACGCAGAATCTACGGATTACAATTCCCAGAGCAAGGTATTCATGGGTTCTGTGGTCACAAGCGGGGAAGGCTACATGGTGGCGACCGTGGTGGGAGATGCCTCCGAGCTTGGAAAGATTAACAAGGCGCTGACAGATGATTCAGAGGAGGACGAGCGGAAAGACACCTCCAGCCTGAAACTTGAAGTAGTGGCGGCGGGCATTGGAAAGCTGGGCGTCTCTGCGGCGGCAATCGCGGGCGTCCTCCAGGTGGTGCTCACCATCATGCGGACGGACGAGGCGGTAACGCCTGTCTTTGTAGTGCTTTTGGCGGCAGAGGCAGTGATGCTGATGGCATCCATCGTCATTATGGCGGTTCCGGAAGGTCTTCCCATGATGAACAGCCTTGTTCAGTCCATGAATACGGAATCCATGTATAAGAAGAACATCCTTGTAAGCCACAAGGCGGCGTTCTCGGATTCTGCTTACATGAACCTGTTGTTCAGCGATAAGACAGGAACGATTACCGAAGGAAACCTCTCTCTGGTAGAGTTCGTCACCGGAGACGGAACCGTGACGGACAAGGTTCTGGACAAAGAGTTCCTTGAGGCAATCACGCTCAACAACCTTGCCAAGATATCCGAGGGAAAGGCCATCGGCAGCAACAATATGGACAGGGCGCTGCTTACCTACGCAATCGCAAACGGCGGGGCAAAGGCAGACAGCTCCAAGGTCAAAGAGGTCAGCGGGTTTGACTCGGAGAAGAAGTGCGCCACGGTAGAGCTGAATGACGGAACCACATACTGGAAGGGCGCGACGGAGAATATCATTGACGACATCACCCACTATAAGGCGCAGGACGGGGAAGTGCGGAGCTTTACGGCAGCCGAAAAAAATAAGTTGGAAGACCGGATGCTCGAAGAGGCTGGGAGAACCATGAAACTCCTTTCTGTCGCGAAATTTGAGGGGGAGAAAAAGATTCTCCTTGCTGTTTTGTGCCTGCGGGATAATGTGAGAAAGGACGCGGTGGAGACGGTGGAAGTCTTAAACCGGGCGGGCATCCAGGTTGTCATGGTAACGGGAGACGCCGAGGAGACTGCGGTAGCCATTGCGAAGGAGGCGGGCATCTTAAAGGATGAAAAGACGGACGTCGTGCTGACCCATGACGAGCTTGAAGAGATGCCGGACGAGGAGCTTAAGAAGAAACTTCCGAATCTCAGGGTTGTGAGCCGCGCGAAACCATTGGACAAAAAACGTCTGGTCACTATGGCGCAGCAGCTTGACGATGTGTGCGGCATGACCGGAGACGGCGTGAACGACGCACCTGCCCTTAAGCAGGCGGATATCGGGTTTGCCATGGGAGACGGAACGGCGGTTGCCCAGGAGGCGGGAGACGTGGTCATCTTGAATAACAGCCTGACTTCTATCAAGGACTGCGTCTTAAACAGCAGGACGATGGCGAAGTCTGTCGGGAAGTTTTTAATCTTCCAGCTTACTGTGAATATCAGCACCCTTTTGATGAACATTATCGCGCCGGTGCTTGGATGGACGGAGCCGTTTTCAATCGTGCAGATTCTGTGGATTAATCTGATCATGGATACTTTGGCTGCGATGGCGTTTGGCGGCGAGCCGATTCTTGACCGGTATATGAATGACAAGCCGGTTAAGCGGACGGACAATATCCTTACGGGATATATCAAGTCGGCAATCGGCACAAGCTCAGTGTTCATTACCCTCGGCTCCATCTTAATCCTTGAGAACATCGGGGGGATTACGGATTATGTCATGCCGGTATCCTGTGCGGACCCGGGGCTGTATGAAAAGACCTTTATGTTTGCGTTCTTTATCTACTCGATTATTTTCAACAGCTTTAACACAAGGTCTGACCGTTTCAACCTGTTTGAGCATATCGGGGAGAATAAGAATTTTATCCTGGTAATGGGTTCAATCTTCATTCTCCAGACAGTCATCATCCAGATTGGCGGGCCGGTGTTCAATACGACGACACTGAGCGTGCGTGCGCTGCTGGTGTCCATGGCGCTAGGGTTCCTTATCATACCGGTTGACCTGATAAGGAAGATGTTTGTGAGCAATGCGGGTCATTAATTTAGACCTTGACAATACCCTGATATACTCTTATAAGCATGACATCGGGGAGCGTAAGATGAATGTGGAAATTTATCAGGGGAGAGAGATTTCTTTTATGACGGAAAAGACCTGTGAGCTTTTGAAGGAGATAAAAGGGCGGTGCCTCGTTGTTCCTACCACCACAAGGACGAGGGAGCAGTATGAGCGGATTGACCTAAGGGCAGGGGATTTCCCCTATGCCCTTGTGTGCAACGGCGGCGTCCTGCTGGTAAACGGGCAGAAAGACAGCGCGTGGTACGAGGAGTCAAGGCGGCTCATCTCGGACTGTATGGAGGAGCTTTCGCGGGGGGCCGAGCTTTTGAGGAGCGAACCTACGCGAAAGTTGGAGGTAAGGTTTATCGAAGAGTTGTTTCTTTTTACGAAGTGCGGGGAACCGGAAAGGACCGCGGAGCGGCTTAAAAAATGCCTGGACAGCCGCAAGGTTGACGTATTTTGCAACGGGGAAAAGCTCTACGTCGTGCCGGGAAAGCTTAATAAAGGAGCCGCGGCGGAGCGGTTTTGCCGTTACGTCGGGGCGGATGAGGTGATTGCCGCCGGAGACAGCGAGTTTGACGTATCTATGACGGAGAGCGCGGATATCGGAATCGTTCCTGCGGGCTTTTGTAAGAAATACGGCGCGGCGGGCAATCTGGAAGAAATGAAAGGGGAGGGCATTTTCGCAGAGGAAATGCTCTCCCGGATAAAAGAATTAATCAATCTTTAGCTGGATTCCGCCCTTGCGTTCCGACGGCTGTATGATGACGGTCACCGGCATACCGCCGTGCCACTCAAAGGAGTAGGATTCGCCCGAGGCCTGGCCGATAAAGGTCTTCCAGTTTACGTCCGTGCGGATGTGGGGGTCGCAGGAGCCGTTTCCCATCCAGCAGATGACGGCGTCAGGGTCGACGGCAATGGTGTTGTGGGTATGTACATTGCTGAGGGCGATGGGGTTGCCGTCGGTGAGTATCGCAACATAGGCGTTTTTCCCTTCTCCGGTAAGCGTGGATGTTGCGATTCCTTTTTGCGAGAGCACACCCGAGCCGATAAAGCGGACGCTGTACTTGCAGTCCTGGGTGAATGCCAGGATGTTTTCCGACTCCACGGAGATGGTCTCGCCGTATTCCAGGCGGTAGACAAGGACATGCTGGGCATTGCAGGCGTAGTAAGTCTCAGAATCTCCGTTCATGGTGACTTTCATAAGGGGGATATTCTCTCCTGTCACGCGCCTTGCCAAAGAGCCGATAACTGCCTGGGCAAGGCTGCTCTGGGGTCCTAATAGGACTTTCTCGAATCGGTAGTTCGTGTTCCCGGCGCAGTCTCCGGCGATGTAGGCTCCAGCCTTGGTAAAGATTACGTCATTTCCGGTACAGGTGACCTTCAGGGTCAGTTCGTTGATTGTCTCAAATGTAATCATCTGTTTTATTTCCTCCAAATTTAATTTGTCTGAACGCCGTATAGTCCGCATAAGCCCTCAAGGTCTTTTGCGACTCCGTTTCCGACGGCGTTGAATTTCCAGGTGCCGTTATAAAGGTAAAGCTCTCCCAGCATCATGGAAGTGACGTTGGCGTAGTAGTCCGTCAGCCGGAAACTGTAAAGCTCCCGACCAGTGTCCGGCTCCAGCAGCCGGATGTAGGCGTCCTTCACCATGCTGAAATTAAGATGGTATGTAAATGCCTCGTTGATGGTGAGCACAAATACGATTTTTTTAATGCCGGGATTTAAGCGCACAAGGTCGATGTCCGCGGTTTCCCGGTCTTCGGCGGAGCCGTCTGTATTCAGGGAGACGCTGCCGTCGGGGCTTTTGGCCTGCCCGTAGAAGACGAACCAGTCGTCGCCCGGCACTTTCCCGGAGGCGTCAAGGAGAAAGGCGGAAAGGTCAATGTCGCACCTGGAATCGGAAGTGTTCCAGCCCATGGCGATTCTTATGGCTTTTAACTGTCCGGCAGCTCCTACGTTTACCTTCTGACCTTTCTGTATGAGGTTTCGAAGGGCAGGCGGCTTGCGGTAAGGGGCGGCGGCAGGGGGCGGTGTCTGGGGCGCCTGGGTAGTCCGGGGTGCAGATGTTCCCTGTGCGGCGCGTGTTCCTGACGCGGCTGTGCGGGAGGTCTGTGCAGAGAATGCGCCCGCGGAAGATATGCTCTGCCGGCTTAAGGCAGGACATACTTTTGCCCGGCTCAGTGATGAAATGTTGTTTCGGTCGTAGCTTTCCGTTACTTTCATCGGGATATTAATCATAGGTATCGGTTCCTTTCGTGTTGTTAGCTATATTATACAACAGGATGGGGAAAATGGCATCTTAAAGTTGTTTTTCGGTTGCGGTGCAGATATAATAGAGTTAGTTAAATATCAGAAAGGTTGAAATAGAGTTATGAAAATCAGTATTCGCAAAATAAGCGAGATTACAGGATTTTCGCCGGCGACAGTGTCAAATGCACTGAATCATAAGCGGGGCGTCAACAAGGAGACGGCGGAACAGATTTTAAAGACAGCAGAGGAACTGGGGTATCATACAGGGGAGAAGATCCGGAGGATACGGTTTGTCATATTCCGGAGGAACGGGCTGATCATCGACGACAGCCCGTTTCATCCGGCGGTGATCGAGGGCGTGGAGCGGCAGGCGAAACTGATGGGACTTGAGACGCTGTTTTGCCATGTGGATGTCAATGACCCGGGATATGCCGTGCAGCTCAGGGAAATCCTGTCGGACGAGGAGAGCGCGGTAGTCCTTCTTGGAACGGAGATGATGGAGGAGGATTTTGAACCTTACACTCAGGCAAAGAATAAGATTATCCTGCTTGATGGGTGGAGCGACAGGTACTTTTTCGACAGCGTCCTTATCAGCAACACAGATTCGGCGGCAAAAGCAGTGGAATATCTGGTGGAGCGGGGTCATAAAGAGATTGGCTATATCCGGGGGGATTTCCGCATACAGGCGTTTAAGTACAGGGAGATTGGCTACCGGCGTGTGATGGATGCTCACGGGTTCCCTGTAAGGCAGGAGTTTATCCCCACGGTGGGAACGAAGGTGGAGACGGCTTATGAGGGCATGAAAAAATATCTGGAAGGTGCGGGGGATTTGCCGTCTGCATTTTTCGTGGACAATGATACTATAGCGATTGGGGCGATGCAGGCTCTTAAGGAGCGCGGCTATGACATCCCGGGAGATGTGTCTATTATCGGGTTTGACAATATCTCTTACGGTGCGGTGTCGGATCCGCCCCTTACGACGATAAATGTGTACAAGCACGAGATGGGGGCGACGGCAGTGAGGGAGCTGCTTTATTCCATAGAGAACCAGAGCACGATCAAGACGAAGATACAGGTGTGTACGGATTTTGTGGAGAGGGGGAGCGTGAAGAGGATATAAAGAGATGTGAAGACAAACAGTAAAGGTAAGTCCCAAATGAGGAACTAAGCATCGTAATGCCAGAAAATATTTGAGATGAGGGGACGGGTATAATTACGAGAGATTTTTGCATGAGGTATGTTAATGCAGTGGCGCCTGAACTGCTGGGAAAGCTCCTGGTTTATAAGATGCCGGAGGGTATTGCGTCGGGCATGATCATTGAGGTTGCGTCCTGTGCCGGGTCGAATGACAAGGGGCGTACACCTATGGAAACGGGAAACTCTGCGGGGCTCTTAGTATCACGTAGGAACAATATGGATATAATAAACGTTAAAATGAAATGCTCAAAAATAGATTTGTTCGCAAAAGCCGGGGCAACAATTGTTGTAAGGGATTGCTGCTCCGGCTTTAAATTTTCCTTGCGTTTTTAACGTATATCCCGTATACTTTATACATCTAAAGAATTTATTTTATCTGGCCGTTCGGCCATTAAATTCCAACAGACATTTATTTATCAGTTGCAACAAAAACCGGCTTTGTATTATACTATAAGGAGAAGAAGATGGCAGACGGGAAATTGCAGTGGCATCCGGCGTTTGTCGCAGCCCTGCACATCGAGTTTGAGGATGAGATGGACGTGCTGGAGATAGAATCAGAACATCAGCTTGGGAAGAAACCAATGCAGATTGATATCCTGGTTATCAAAAAGACAGAAGAAACCGCAATCCGTAAGAATATCGGGCGGATTTTTCGGAAATATAATGTTATAGAGTATAAATCTCCGGAAGATTCCCTGAGTATCAATGATTTTTATAAGGTGTACGCATATACCTGTTTTTTGCAGTCCGACACAGGGACGGTAAATGAGATACGCTCTGATGACTTGACGATTACATATGTGTGCAACCACTATCCCCGTGAGATGATAAAGAAACTTGAAAATAACAGGAAATTAAGAGCAGTAGAAAAGGCGGACGGGATATATTATCTTGAGGGAGACGAATTTCCGATACAGGTGATTGTGACAAAAGAATTGTCCAGGAAAGATAACTATTGGATGCAGAACCTGAGAAATGACTTGAAAGCGGGAACGGAAATAGAGTCTCTTGCGGAAAGATATGAAAAGAAAAAACAGGAGCCGTATTATCAGGCGGTGATGGATCTGATCATGCGGGCGAACTGGGAGCAGATGGAGGAGGAGAGAAAGATGTGTGATGCATTTAGAGAGTTATTTGCAGAGGATTTTAAAAGAGCGGAGGAGGAAGGGCTTAAGCGCGGACTTGAGCAGGGGTTAGAGCGTGGCATTTACTATACAAAAAGGATTCTTAAGCTCTTTTCGGAAGGATTGCCGGTTGAGCAGATTGCGGAAAAAGAGGGTGTCTCTGTGGAGAGAGTAAATCAGATATTAGAGTAGGCTTTGTCTGTTATAAGAGGGAAGTATGATTACAAGAGATTTTTATATAAGGGATGTTAATACAGTGGCACCCGAGCTGCTGGGAAAGCTCCTGGTACATGAGACGCCGGAAGGTGTTGCGTCGGGCATGATTGTTGAAGTTGAGTCCTATGCCGGGCCGGACGACAAGGGAGCGCACTCCTATGGGAACAGGCAGACAGAGCGGACGAAAATCCAATATGGCATGGGAGGCTTTGCATATATTTTTACAATCTATGGGATGTATGACTGCTTTAATGCCGTGGTGAACATGCCCATGAAACCGGAGGCAATACTGGTGCGCGCCCTGGAGCCTGTAGATGGGATTGAGCTGATGAAACGGCGCAGGAAAACGGAAAATGCTGTTTCTCTGTGCAATGGCCCCGGGAAACTCTGCGGGGCTCTTGGTATCACGAAGGAACAGTACGGATATGATCTTTGCAGCCCGCCGCTTTTTATTAAATCGTATCAGGATGTGCCAAAAGAGCAGATTATGGTTTCTCCGAGAATCAATATTGATTATGCAGAGGAGTGTAAGGATTATTTATGGAGATATTTTATAAAAGGGAATCCGTTTGTATCGAAAACAGCTAAAAAATACAGAGAAAAATATATGCCATATGAAACGTTAAAGTCAAATGTTTAAGATCAAGGGTAAGATAAAGACTGCCGCCCGGCTGAAATCAACCGGCGCGGCAGTTTTTGCGATGAATTATTCGATTGTGATAAGCCTCGGCTGCTCAATTGCTTTCGGAACCTCTTTTGGTACCTGAAGGGAGAGGACTCCGTCTTTGAATGCGGCCTTGATGTCATCCTGCGTTACATTGTCGCCTACATAGAAACTTCTGTTGCAGCTCCCGGTGTAGCGCTCTTTGCGGATGCAGTTGCCCTTTGCGTCTTTTTCTTCTTTTGTCTCATTTCTGGATGCGGTGATGGTCAGGTATCCGTCTTTTAAGTCAGCTCTTATGTCTTCCTTCGCATATCCGGGAAGTTCCATCTCAATCATATAGTTTCCGTCCTTGTCGTGAATGTCTGTCTTCATAATCTGTGTTGAAGAATTTTCAAAAGGACGTTTGAAGAACGGGTCATTGAACATCTCGTCAAATAAATTATAATTTCTGTTTGCAAGTAACATAAATCATTCCTCCTTAAAATATATGGCTTACTGTGTTTAGTATTGCCAGTAAGCAGCATAAAAATTATTTGTTTTAATTGCTATATATATTATATAACATACATTGTTAGCAATGTCAAGGGGCGAGTGCTAAATTCTTATATTTTTTATTTCTAAAATGACGTATCTTTACATTTCCAGATATTTCACAACATTTTATTAAAAAATACATTTTGTTTATATAAATGTTTATGCGAATATTTATATAAACATTTATCAAAATAAAAGGTAAATATGAATAAAATGTAAATATGAAATAAATGAACTGTAAATATTACACAAATTTCACATCAAAAAACTAGGAATAATAAACAAAATATAAATATTATCAAATAAAATAAAGAAAAACTATTGAGATATTTATATAAATGTTTATAATATAGGACATAGAGAAAAAGCAAAACAAAGGGGCGGTGAAAAGTGAAAGTCAGTATTAAGAAGATCAGCCAGGCGACAGGTTTTTCTCCGGCGACTGTATCCAACGCTTTGAACCGTAAAAAGGGCGTCAACAGCGAGACGTCGGAAAAGATATTTAAAGCGGCGGAGGAGCTGGGCTACCACCCGGAGAAGGTGATTACGAAGATTAAGTTCGTCACCTACCGGAAGAACGGAAAGATCATCGATAACAACCAGTTTTTCCCTGCCATGATAGAAGGCGTGGAAAAGCAGGCGAAGGACTTAGGATATGAGACCATTTTCAGCAGGCTGGACTGCGAGGAGGAAGGCTTTGAAGAGAGGCTTTCGGAGGTTTTAGAAGATACAAGCTCCCTGATGCTCCTTTTAGGGGCGGAGATGTTAGAGGAAGATTTTATCCCGTTCAAGAGCTACAAGGGGCATATGGTCCTTCTTGACGGGTGGTCTGAGGATATGAGATTTGACGGAGTTTTGATCAACAATACAGATTCGGTGTGCCACGCTATGGAGTATCTGATCGGGATGCGCGGCTCTTCAGGCAGCAGGAAAGAAACTTCCGGTTATCGGTGTTGACGGTTCTGACGAGGCAGCAGCTCTCATTAAATCCGGCGACGCTACAGGTACCGCTCTCCAGCAGTTCGCAGTAATCGCTGAGACAGCAGTTGTACAGGCCGACAAGTACTTAAAGGAAGGATCTACAGGCGCAGATGAGAAACAGCTCATTGACTGTATCGCAATCACATCCGAGAACGTTGACAAATTATCTGGATTCGTATTCACAGAGTAATCCTGGGGAAATGCCGGAAAAGACGGCATGACTTTTATGAAAGGGCGCGCTTTTGCGGCGCGCCCTTGCGTATGATATCAAGACTCTTTATGCAAAGTATGAATGATCAGGAACATAAATATCCCGGGGAAGGATATTTAAAATAAAAGAAATAAAGGAGGCAGCTATGAAAAAACGTGCAATAGCTCTTGGACTTACCCTTGCGCTCTCGGCATCCACTCTGCTCACAGGATGCGGGATCGTGAAGGTGGTAAAAATCGGGGAAGAGGGAAAGTATACCGGAAATGTGGAATTTAACGCGGGCGACGACGTTGCCGCCATCTGGGAGGATTCCGCGCTGCCGGAGATGAACGAGACAGCCGTCGACCTGACCGAATTCCTCACTCAGTCAAACGGGGATCTGACGGCGCTGGCGAAAGATTACGGAAAATATTCCATGGGAGATTCCGGGGAATTGAGCTACGTGGTAAAGGGAACGGGAACCGTGGAGGAAGTCAATACAGAATCCCAGGCAGGTTTCATGACTGTAAAGCTTGACGGCTACACCGGTTCCGAGGCAGTGAAGATTCAGATCGGGCCTGTATATAAAGGTTCATCCATCCGCGACTGCTTAAGCTTTATCAAGTTCGGCGACTACAAAAACCAGGAAGAGTGGGCGGCTGTGTCGCAGAGCATCAACAAGGTCGTGGCAGAGGACGTGGTAGCGCCTGTTAAGCCGGAATCCTTACAGGGAAAGCCGGTTTCGTTTGTAGGAGCATTTACCGTGTCTTCCGGAAGTACGGACGTACTGATCACACCGGTTGTACTGGAGGCGAAGTAGGCAGTGTTGAGAGCAAAAAGGAGATAGCAGACTATGGGTGAAGGATATAAGTGCAGGGAGGATGTGTTCCTCCATGCAGAAAAGATAAGCAAGATCTACCCCGGTACGAAAGCGCTCGATGAAGTATCCTTTGACTTGCTTAAGGGCAAGGTAAATGTACTGATCGGGGAAAACGGCGCCGGAAAATCTACCCTGATGAAGATGATTGCCGGAATCGAGCAGCCGAATGAGGGCAAGATGTATATCGGAGAAGAGGAAGTATATTTTAAGAACACTACCGAGGCGAGAAAGCACGGCATCGGGATTATCCACCAGGAATTGAGCCTGTTCCCGAATCTTAATGTATACCAGAACATTTACATGAACAAGGAAAAGACCAAGGGAAAATTCGCCCTTGACAATAAGCAGCATATGGAAGGGGCAAAGGCGGTCCTTGAGAGATTAGAGCATCCCCTGGACTTGAACCAGAAGGTCGGGGAGCTGAGAGTCGGGCAGCAGCAGATGATCGAGATCGCGAGAAATCTTGTGGAGGACGACCTTAAGGTACTCATCATGGATGAGCCGACGTCTTCCTTAAGCCAGCAGGAGGTTAAGGTTCTCTTTAAGATCATGCGGGAGCTTACGGCGGCGGGAATCTCCATCGTATATATTTCCCACAGGCTGGAGGAGATTATGGAGATCGGCGATCATGTAACCATCCTGCGTGACGGAAAGTATGTTGCGGATTCGGACGTAAAGGATATCGACGTGTCATGGATCGTCCACCAGATGACAGGAGGAGCTAAGTCCTATCCCACGAGAGACCGTGAGGTTGACTGGTCCAAGGTGGAAAATGTACTGGAAGTAAAAGACTTGTGTCTTCCGAAGGCAGGCGGCGGGTACCTGGTAGACCACTTAAGCTTTGAGCTGAAGAGGGGAGAGGTTCTCGGAATCTACGGCCTGATGGGCGCGGGAAGAAGTGAAGTGTTCGAGTGCCTGATGGGGCTGCACCCGGAGCATACGGGTCAGGTTCTCATGGAGGGCAAAGAGCTTAACATCAAGTCTATCAAGCAGCAGATTGACAACGGATTTGCCCTGATCCCGGAGGACCGGCAGGCTCAAGGGCTTGTGCAGACATTAGACATCGAGAAGAACTGCTCGTTGTCGGCGCTGACCAGGTACAAGAAAGGTCCGTTCCTCGACTCCAAGATCGAGGGGGAGAAAGTAGACGGGCAGATCAAGGATATACATATCAAAGTAGCGGATAAGAAACTGCCGATTCTTTCCTTGTCAGGCGGTAACCAGCAGAAGGTAGTTATCGGAAAAGGCATCCTGACGACGCCGAAGATCCTGCTTATGGATGAACCGAGCCGCGGTATTGATATCGGCGCGAAGACAGAGGTTTTCGAGATCATCAACAAGTATGCGGAGGAAGGGCTTTCAATCATTGTCATCTCTTCTGAGCTGCAGGAGATCGTGGCAATCTCGGACCGTATCATCGTTCTGTCAAACGGCTTGAAGACAGGCGAGTTCTACGGTGATGAGATTGAGCAGGACACACTGGTACTGGCATCCTACAAGGGCCATCATTAAGAAAAGGAGAGTTAAATTATGGCAGCGAAACAAAATTCTGGAAATAATAAATTGGCGATGACCATATTAAAAGGTCGTACGTTTATTGTATTGATCATTCTGCTTATATTCTTCAGTATTACGGCAGATAACTTTATGAGTGCGGGAGCGCTCCTTACGGTTGCAAAGCATGTGGCTCTTTACGGAATCCTTGCGATTGGCATGACTTACGTCATCATCACAGGCGGTATCGACCTCTCCGTAGGTTCGGTGGCGGGCCTTGCGGGCATGATCGCGGGCGGACTGATCCAGGAGGGCTTAACCCTTAAGATGTTCGGCGTGACCCTGTATTTCAGCGTACCGATGATCGTGCTGATCACGGTTCTTCTGGGGGCATTGATGGGCATGATCAACGGTCTTGTCATCACGAAATTCAACGTAGCCCCGTTTATCGCGACGCTGGGTACCATGTACATCTGGCGCGGATTTGCGAATATCCGTTCCAACGGCGCGACATTTTCCGAGCTTGCCGGAAGTGAAGGGCTTGGTAATACCGGCTTTGAAGTGTTCGGGCGTAACCTTGCGGGAACAGCGATTCCCTGCGGCGTTCTCATCCTTGCGATCATCGCCGTGGCAGCGGGGCTTGTGCTTAAGAAAACGCCTTTCGGCTGGCATGTGCTTTCCATCGGCGGCAATGAAAAGGCGTCCAAGCTTTCCGGTATCAAGGTTGACCGGGTAAAAATCTGGGTGTACGCATTCTCCGGATTCTGCTCTGCGGTTGTCGGCATCATCGCGACCTCACAGCTTGTATCCGCGACGCCGAAGACCGGTGAGTCCTGGGAAATGAACGCCATCGCGGCATCCGTCCTCGGCGGAACATCCATGGCAGGCGGTGTCGGAACTATCGGCGGAACGATTGTCGGCGCGTTTGTAATCGGTGTGATCAACGACGGTATGACTATGTGCGGCGTTACAGAGTTCTGGCAGAAGATTATCAGGGGTCTTGTGATCATTATTGCGGTAATCATCGACCAGGTACAGAGAAACCTGCAGGCGAAGATGGCATTGCAGGCGCGGAACGAGAACAAATAAAGGTAGTGAGCAGCCCGGTCAGATTGATATTCCTACGGAACCACGCTTTCGCTCGGGAAAAAACGTAGCAGACACTAGGCTCGAAAAAACCTCGCCAAGTGCTGACGTTTTTTACGGGATTCCTTTAGGAACATCAATCTGACCGGGCTGCGCCATAGGTTGTGGATTTTAGCGGGTTGAGTTTGTTTGGGGGCGCTGGTTAATTGCGAAACTTTGATTTGTCAGTGCCGAATTGTGCTGCTTGTATATTCCATAAGCAGACCTTAGTTTATCGTCGGTACTTAGCTGCCGTATTTTGGCAGCTTATGTACCGCTACGGTAAACTTGGAGCGGGAGCGTGTCTGTGTTGGAATATACAAGCTGCACAATGACCTGAGTAAACACTTGAGTTTCGCAACCTTCTATTAGCGGATTTTTTGGAAAGGATGTGTTTTGGATGAAGAAGAGAGGGATTATTAATGCTCAGTTGGCGGGGCTTGTCGCGGGGCTGGGGCATAAGGATTTGTTTATGATCGCGGACGGGGGGATGCCGGTTCCGAAGGGCGTGGAGATTGTGGACCTGGCGCTTTGCGGCGGGGTGCCTTCGTTTCGGCAGGTGATGGATGCGGTTCTTGACGAGGTGCAGGTGGAAGGGTATACTTTAGCTGAGGAAATCGTGGAGAATAATCCGGAGCTGCTTTCTTATATTAAGGAAAAGCTTGATGGGGCGGAGTCGGAGATGATTTCCCATGAAGAGCTTAAAAAGAGGTCTGCGGGGCTTAAGTTTGTGATTCGGACGGGGGAGTTTACGCCGTATCCGAATGTTATTCTGCGGGCGGGGGTTGCTTTTTAGGGACTGTTCCTTAGGCTGAGAATATGGTGAAAGAAGGCGGCTGCATTTTCGGATGAAAAGTGCGGGCGCAGGAGGTGTTGTGATGAAAGTATTGAATTTTGGGTCTTTGAATCTGGATTATGTGTATTCGGTTGACCATATGGTGATGCCGGGGGAGACGCTTTGCTCCTCGGGGATGAATGTGTTCTGCGGAGGCAAGGGGCTGAATCAGTCTATCGCCCTTGCGAAGGCGGGAGTGGACGTTTACCATGCCGGGATGATTGGCGAGGAGGGCGGCATTCTCCTTGAGGCCTGCCGGGAGGGCGGCGTGAATGCGGATTTTATCCGGACGATTCCGGAAAAGAGCGGGCATACGATCATACAGGTGGACAAAAACGGGCAGAACTGCATCCTTTTGTACGGCGGCGCCAACAGGAGCATTACGAAAGAATTTGTAGACGAGGTGCTTGGGAATTTTGAAAAGGGGGATATCCTTCTTCTGCAAAATGAGGTGAATATGCTGGACTATATTATTGATAAAGCGTATGAGCAGGGGATGATGATCATCCTGAATCCGTCGCCTTACGACAGTGCCCTTGACGTGTGTGATTTCGGGAAGATTTCCATGTTTTTGTTAAATGAGATTGAAGGCGGTCAGGTGACGGGCGAGAAAGAGACGGACAAGATTTTGGAGAAACTTAAAGAGTTTTACCCGGAGGCGAAGGTAGTCCTAACGCTGGGGGGCGACGGCTCCGTGTACCAGTACAAGGACGAGCAGTACCGTCAGGGGATCTACAAGGTGAAGGCTGTGGATACGACGGCGGCGGGAGATACCTTTACCGGGTACTTTATTTCCTCTGTCATTGACGGCTTGCCGGTTCCGGAAGGGCTTTCTCTGGCTGCGAAGGCATCGGCAATCGCGGTATCGAGAGAAGGAGCTACAGCGTCTATTCCGCTTAAGGAGGAAGTGCTTAAAGCAGAATTGTAAGAGATAAGAGCAGCCTGGAGCAGGGATATCTGTGCAAGAGATATCAGGCGGCAGACTGCGGAGTTGGGAAAGATGAGGAAGAATAATGGCAGAAAGATATATCATAAGTATAGACCAGAGCACGCAGGGAACAAAGGCGCTTTTGTTTGACGAGAGCGGGAGCCTCATCAAGCGTACGGACAAGCCTCATGAGCAGATTGTGAACGAAAAGGGCTGGGTGTCCCACAATCCGTCCGAGATTTATGAAAATGTCATCGAGGTTGTGCGGATGCTCACGGAGGACATTGACAAGTCGAAGGTGGCAGGTATCGGGATCAGCAACCAGCGGGAGACTTCCCTGGCGTGGGACCGCGTAAGCGGGGAGCCCCTCGGAAATGCCATCGTATGGCAGTGCGCCAGGGCGGCATCTATCTGCGAGCGGGTAGAAAGAAAAGGTGAGGCGGAGAATATCCGGAGGAAGACGGGCATGAACCTGTCGCCCTATTTCCCGGCGTCCAAGATTGCGTGGATTCTGGAAAATGTGGAGGGGGCTAAAGAAAAGGCAGAAAAAGGCGAGATCTGCCATGGCACCATTGACAGCTGGCTTGTCTACAAGCTTACCGGGGGAAAGGCGTATAAGACCGATTATTCCAACGCCTCCCGAACCCAGTTATTTAACATTTTCGAGCTGAAGTGGGATGAGGAAATCTGCGGGCTGTTCGGGATTGACGCAAAGAATATGGCAGAAGTGTGCGACTCGGATTCGAAGTTCGGGGAGACGGATTTTGAAGGTGTTCTTCCCGCGCCGGTACCGATCCACGGCGTGTTAGGAGATTCCCACGGCTCCCTTTTCGGGCAGGGGTGCCTTACGTCCGGCATGACAAAGGCAACCTACGGCACAGGTTCTTCGATCATGATGAATATCGGGGAGAAACCGGTGCTCAGCACCCACGGCGTAGTCACATCCCTGGCATGGAGCATGGGCGGAAAGGTAAATTACGTGCTGGAGGGGAACTTAAACTACACGGGGGCAGTCATCACGTGGCTCAAGGACGATCTGCAGCTGATCCAGTCTCCGGGAGAGACGACAGGGCTTGCAAAGGCGGCAGTGAAGGATGATTCCCTGTATTTGATCCCGGCGTTTTCCGGACTCGGCGCGCCTTACTGGGACAGCCACGCGGCAGCGGCCATCGTCGGTATGACACGGACAACGGGAAAGGCAGAAATCGTCCGGGCAGGCGTGGAGTGCATCGCGTACCAGATTACCGACATCGTAAGGGCTATGAGCGAGGATGCGGGCGTAAAAGTCGGGGAGTTGCGGGTAGACGGAGGCCCTACGAAAAATGATTATCTGATGCAGTTCCAGAGCGATATCGCGGATGCAACCGTGCAGGTACCGGATTCCGAGGAACTTTCCGGCATCGGTCCGGCGTATGCAGCGGGCTTAAGGCTCGGCGTGTGGGATGAGAGCATCTTTGGAAAACTGAAAAGAGTGAAGTATGAGCCGGAGATGGAAATAAAAGTCCGGGATAAAAAGTACGCCGGATGGAAAGCGGCGGTGGAGACGGTGCTGACGAAGTAATGACGGAGAAATGCCAGGGCTGAAAATTTTATTGTATACAATATAAAATTATGATGTAAAGCTGACATTGATTAATGTGGCTTTACATCATTTGTTATAGCATGTTTTTATTTTTGGAGGTTATTTATGGATATTTTAATTTATGCCCGCGAGTCTGACCGTTCTTCTGCTTTTGAAGATGTGAAAGATTATTTTTCACAGGAATTCAAAGATAAAGAGTTCGAGTGGAAATGCACAGGGCAGATGCTTTCGGCATCACTGCAGATAAGCGAGGAAGAGATTACCGGAGCGTTCAGGGAACTTGTAAAAAGGTATCCTCAATTGGATGTAAAGGCAGTCTCTTCCCGGGATATCCGGGAAGATGACAGAAGTGCCCAGTGGTGGCAAACGACTGAAATTTATTCGGTAGAGGAAAACGGAGAGAAAAAAATTGTCAGCAGTTCAAACACTTACTGGAATTGACGATTGCCTATTCCAGTAACCCTTTTACCTGTTCCACGGATATGCCGCACTCATCTGCAATCTTATCCGGGGCAACCCCTGACTTGTGCAACTTGAGAATATCCCGGGCAAGTTTTAGGCCTTCTGTCCGGCCTTGCTCCAGTCCTTGTTCCCTGCCGCTGATTATAAGGATTGAACGGTCGCGGAGTGCTTTTTCTCTTTCTTCATATTCCAGCCGTTTTTGTTCATCTGCGCTGATATTGACGAGCTTATCATAAGCTTTCTGTACATAATCATCTGATTTTGCAAACATCTCAAGCTCCTCTCTGGTTTCTGCATTAAAGAATTGCGCCCAATTTAAGAGAGCGGTTTTTGGATAATCATACTGGTTCAGTTTTGCAAGTGAAAATACTACTTGTTATTTACCAGCCGGCACATAGTACGGCGCAGTTTATTTATATCTATCGGTTTGGACAGATGCTCATCCATCCCTGCCTCTTTTGCCATCGCTACATCTTCCTCGAAAGCATTTGCGGACAATGCTATGATGGGCGTTGCCTGTGCGTCTGCCCTGTCCATGCCGCGAATCACGCGGGCTGCCTCCAGTCCGCTCATGACGGGCATCATCAGATCCATGAGGATGCAGTCGAAGTCTCCCTGCTCTGAACCCGCAAAGGCATCTACCGCAGCCTTTCCGTCTTTGGCGGTGACGACTGCTGCGCCGGCATCCTCCAGGATAAACTGCACGATTTCGCAGTTGATCTCATTATCTTCCACCAGGAGGACATGCAATCCGGAAATATCCCCGCACTCTTCTTCTGCCTGAGGCTTTTTATGCATCTGTTCGGCGTCGGTCTGGAAAGACAGGGCAATGCGGATCAGCGTTCCTTTTCCGAGGCGGCTTTCCAGCTCAATCGTACCGCCCATATGGTCCACCAGCCTTTTTACAATGGACATGCCAAGGCCTGTGCCGTTATAGTCTGTCCTTGCGTCCTGATGTTCCTGGGTAAACGCATCGAAAATATGCTCTTTGAACTTTTCTCCGATGCCGATTCCCGTATCTTCCACAGTAAATTGATAACCTGCGATGCCGTTTTTGTAAAAGAGTTCTTTTGCGCTGACAAAAACCGTTCCGTTTTGCCGGTTATATTTGATGGCATTGTCAATGATGTTTGAAAAGATTTGATTGAGGTACAAAGGATTTCCAATCAATTTTCTGTGCGTCAGCTCAAGCCCGCTCTTCAGATGGACGCCGGCAGCCTCAGCCCGGGGAGAAAGCGACGCGGTGCATTCCTCCAGCAGTTTGTGGAGGTCGAAGGGCTCGTCTGCGTCAAAGGGGCGTCCGCTTTCCAGCTTGCTGACCTCAAGCACATCGTTGACAAGAGACAGCAGATGCTCTGCGGACACGCGGATTTTCTCCCTGCATTCCGTTTGCTTTGCAGGGTTGTCCTGGCTTTTTTCCATGATTGTCAGCATCCCTTGAATCCCGTTGATGGGCGTGCGGAGGTCGTGCGACATATGGGAAAGGAATTTGCTTTTTGCGGAGTTCGCCTGCCTTACCTTTTCCAGCAGCTCCATAATGGACTGGTCCTGCTTTTTGCGTGTCGCCATGGTTTCTGTAATGTCCTGGTGATATCCGTTCAGACAGGCTCCCGGTTTCTGGAATTTCCTGTCGGGTACGCCGCCGCAGCGGACGTAGATTTTGCCAAGCGTCGGATGGTTCCATGGGTAAACGACCTCGCTGCGCCCAGTGTCCAGCATTTCCTGCACCGCCTGCTGTACGATGTCCACATATTTGGGATCAATATTCTGAAACCAGATTTGATAGCAGTCTTCCGGCTCGATATCTTCGCCTGCGCCGAGCAGCATCCGCATGGTTTTGTCGGCGTACATCCTGGGAGCGCAGCCTTCCTCCAGCTCGATGGTCCAAATCCCGGTTCTTGCCCCTTCCAGAATGGTCTCGATATCCCGCCGCGCCTCCCGCCGCGCCTCCAGCCTGTATTTCTCTTCCTGCTCCACCACGGCGTTGATATCACGGAACGCGAAGATTACAGTGTTTTTGCCTTTTTCATTTTCCAGAGTGGAAAAATGGAGTTCAACATTTTTCATGCCCTGCGGGTTATCCATTACCTGATATCGGATGTAAAATTTATTTTTTGTCGTAAGCTCGGCGAGAACACGGCTTTTCTCGGTCATTACGCGGATGCGCTCCCGGTCCCGGGGCTCTATGTATAAGGAGATATACCGTTCCATTGCCTCCTCGTAACCGTCCTCGAAATTCACATCCTGTCTCGTCTGCAGACGTTCCGACTCCCGGTAGGTCTCGCATCTGCCGGTATCAAAGTCCACCTGGTAAATGCCTACATAGTCTACATTGAGGCTGCTTAGGACATCGTAACTCCGGTTCTTCAGTTCTCTGACCAGATTGCGCTGCCTCAGGGATGAGACGATAAAGTGCGCTGCAATCTGCAGCATATTTGAGGTATAGTCTATTGATTTTACCGGAGGATTGTCTACCCCGTAAAAGCCGATGATCCTGCCGTCGTCATAGAGCGGGACCACGACAACGGAATGGATATCCTGCCGTTTCAGCGTCTCGTACACAATAGGGTCGCTTTGGCGGATATCTTCTAAGTCTTTCAGGACAATCTGTTTGCCGACGCTGAACTTCTGATACCAGCCCGCGCATATTTCCGGGGGAAGGTTTTGCAGATTCTCTTTTTCCGGCTGCACCCCGTCGGCCACCCATTCGTAAGTGTTATCGTCGCAGCCGGCCGCGTTGCGCTCAAAAATATAGGTTCTCTCCCCGTTTAAAGCTTTCCCCAGGTACTCTAACTGCACCTTAAGGGAACGGTCCGGCGTCTTTTCCATCAGGGCAATGCGAAGCCCTTCATTAATAACGGTCTCCATGTTTTCAAAAGAGCTCTGCAAAGTATCCATAACAGTATCCTCCATAAATTCTCTTATACCAGTATAACATGATACGGGGGAAAATGCTATCTTATCTGTGGGGGCTGTTTGAGTGTCTTATTATTTCCTTAATATATGGTAAAAATTGAGAATTTTTCAGTTGACAAGCTTGACAAGACTGTGCTATTATAAAAAATGCGCTATTGTGGAAAGTTATGCCGTGAATTTACATGAAAAAACGACTTGACAAATAGTGAAGTTTGTGAAAGTGCACGATTTACGGGCAATTCGCTGCCCACAAAAAAATAAACGAGGAGTGAAACGTCAATATGGAGAAAAACAGAATTCGTCCCATTAAAAGTGGAAAAAGTTCCCGCATGAGCTATTCCAGACAAAAAGAAGTTCTTCAGATGCCGAATTTGATTGAAGTCCAGAAAGATTCCTATCATTGGTTTCTTGACGAGGGGTTGAAAGAAGTATTTGATGATATTTCACCGATTGCAGATTACAGCGGTCACTTAAGTCTGGAATTTGTAGATTTCACACTGTGCGAGGATGACGTAAAGTACACAATCGAAGAGTGTAAAGAACGTGATGCGACTTATGCTGCGCCTCTGAAGGTAAGGGTAAGGCTCCACAATAAAGAAACAGACGAGATTAATGAACATGAGATCTTCATGGGAGATTTGCCGCTGATGACAAGTACCGGAACATTCGTGATCAACGGGGCTGAACGTGTTATCGTAAGTCAGTTAGTACGTTCTCCGGGTATTTATTATGCGATTGCCCATGATAAATTAGGAAAGAAACTGTATTCATCCACTGTCATTCCTAACCGCGGAGCATGGTTAGAGTATGAGACGGATTCCAATGACGTTTTTTATGTACGAGTAGATAGAACGAGAAAGGTGCCGATTACTGTATTGATCCGTGCGCTGGGTATCGGTACTAATCCAGAGATTGTTGAGATTTTCGGTGAGGAGCCGAAGATCCTGGCAAGTTTTGAGAAAGATGCGGCTACAAATTATCAGGAAGGTCTTTTGGAATTATATAAAAAGATCCGTCCGGGTGAGCCTTTGGCGGTTGACAGTGCGGAAAGCCTGATCACCAGTATGTTCTTTGATCCAAGGCGTTATGATCTGGCGAAGGTAGGTCGCTATAAGTTTAATAAGAAGCTCTTGCTCAGGAACCGGATCAACAGACAGGTCCTTGCTGAAGATGTAGTCAGTGTGATCACTGGAGAGGTGATTGCCGAGGCAGGAACTAAGGTGACGAGAGAGCTTGCCGATGAGATTCAGAATGCGGCAGTTCCTTATGTATGGATTGAACGGCCGGATGAAGAGCGCAGTATCAAAGTCCTTTCTAATATGATGGTTGACCTTATGTCAGTTGTGGACATTGACCCGAAGGAGGTCGGGGTGACAGAGCTTGTATATTATCCGGTGCTGGCAGGTCTTTTGGAGGAGACGGCAGGGGATATCGATGAGCTTAAGGATGCGATCAGAAGGGATATCCATGATTTGATCCCGAAGCATATTACCAAAGAAGATATACTTGCATCCATCAATTATAATATGCATTTAGAGTACGGTCTTGGCAATGATGATGATATCGATCATCTTGGCAACAGACGTATCCGTGCAGTTGGAGAGCTTTTGCAGAACCAGTACAGGATTGGTCTGTCAAGGCTTGAGAGAGTAGTCCGCGAGAGGATGACGACACAGGACTTAGAGGGGATTTCTCCCCAGTCATTGATCAATATAAAGCCGGTAACAGCAGCGGTGAAGGAGTTCTTTGGCTCTTCACAGCTTTCCCAGTTCATGGATCAGAACAATCCGCTCGGTGAGCTGACCCATAAGAGGCGTCTGTCTGCGCTCGGTCCTGGAGGTCTTTCCAGAGACCGTGCAGGATTTGAGGTCCGGGATGTACACTATTCCCATTATGGAAGAATGTGCCCGATTGAGACGCCTGAAGGTCCGAATATCGGTCTGATCAATTCGCTGGCATGTTACGCGCGGATTAACCAGTACGGGTTTGTGGAGGCGCCTTACCGTAAGATTAACCATGATGATCCGTCAAATCCGGTTGTTACCGATGAAGTTGTCTATATGACGGCTGATGAGGAAGATAATTACCATGTTGCCCAGGCCAATGAGCAGTTAGATGAGGAAGGGCATTTTGTCCGCAAGAATGTATCCGGACGTTACCGCGAGGAGACGCAGGAGTATGAGCGGAAAATGTTTGATTATATGGACGTGTCCCCGAAGATGGTATTCTCGGTGGCAACAGCCTTGATTCCTTTCCTTGAGAATGATGATGCTAACCGTGCGCTGATGGGTTCTAACATGCAGCGTCAGGCAGTTCCTCTTCTGATGACTGAAGCTCCGGTAGTAGGAACCGGTATGGAGGAGAAGTCTGCGGTTGACTCGGGAGTGTGTATCGTCGCTGCAGAAGGAGGCGTTGTTGAGCGCTCTACGTCTAAAGAGATCATTATCCGGCAGAATGACGGCAGTACGAAAAAATATAAGCTGACGAAGTTCCTTCGCAGTAACCAGAGCAACTGCTACAATCAGAGACCGATTGTATTTAAAGGTGACAAGGTAGAAGCGGGAGATGTGATTGCAGACGGTCCGTCTACAGCTAATGGAGAGATGGCCCTTGGAAAGAACCCGCTCATCGGATTCATGACCTGGGAGGGTTATAACTATGAGGATGCCGTTCTGCTCAGTGAGCGGTTAGTGCAGGATGATGTGTATACATCTGTCCACATTGAGGAATATGAGGCGGAAGCCCGTGATACTAAGCTTGGGCCGGAGGAAATTACCCGTGATATTCCGGGTGTCGGCGATGATGCACTGAAAGATCTGGATGAGCGAGGGATTATCCGTATCGGAGCAGAAGTGCGTGCGGGAGATATCCTGGTTGGAAAGGTCACTCCGAAGGGAGAGACAGAGCTTACCGCGGAGGAGAGGCTTCTTCGTGCAATCTTTGGCGAGAAAGCCAGGGAGGTAAGAGATACTTCCCTCAAGGTTCCGCATGGTGAATACGGAATCGTTGTAGATGCCAAGGTATTTACAAGAGAGAACGGCGATGAGCTTTCACCGGGAGTTAATCAGTCGGTAAGAATATATATCGCACAGAAGAGAAAGATATCTGTTGGAGACAAGATGGCCGGACGTCACGGTAATAAGGGTGTTGTTTCCCGTGTGCTTCCTGTAGAGGATATGCCGTTCCTTCCCAATGGACGCCCGCTTGATATCGTGCTGAATCCACTGGGTGTGCCGTCCCGTATGAATATCGGGCAGGTGTTGGAGATTCATTTGTCACTGGCAGCAAAGGCATTGGGCTTTAATATTGCTACACCGGTGTTTGACGGTGCAGATGAGAACGACATTATGGATACCCTTGACTTGGCAAACGATTATGTTAATTTAAGCTGGGAAGAGTTTGAAGCTAAGCATAAGGAAGAGTTGCTTCCAGATGTAATGAAGTATCTGTTGGAAAACCGTGAGCATAGAAAACTATGGAAAGGTGTTCCGATTTCCAGAGATGGAAAGGTGCGCCTGCGCGACGGAAGGACAGGAGAGTATTTTGACAGCCCGGTTACTATCGGACATATGCACTATCTGAAACTGCACCATCTTGTTGACGATAAGATCCATGCTCGTTCTACCGGCCCTTACTCACTGGTAACACAGCAGCCGTTGGGCGGTAAAGCGCAGTTCGGCGGACAGCGTTTCGGTGAGATGGAGGTGTGGGCACTTGAGGCTTACGGTGCATCTTATACACTGCAGGAGATTCTTACGGTGAAGTCCGATGATGTTGTGGGACGTGTGAAGACCTACGAGGCGATCATCAAGGGAGAAAATATTCCGGAGCCGGGTATTCCGGAGTCCTTCAAGGTACTTCTTAAGGAGCTGCAGTCTCTCGGACTTGACGTGAGAGTGCTTCGTGACGATAATACAGAGGTTGAAATCATGGAAACTGTTGATATGGGTGAGACAGATTTCCGTTCACTGATCGAGGGAGACAGAAAATACAGTGATGAGGACGACCTTGGACAGCAGGGATATACAGAGCAGGAATTCCAGGGAGAGGAGCTTGTCGATGTCGAAGCGGACGACGAGGACGATGATGACTACGACATGGATTTTGAGGAAACTGACGATTACGCATATAATGATTTATCAGATGATATGTAGAGAGGGGTGCCAATATGCCAGAAAATAATAACCAACAAACTTTTCAGCCAATGGTATTTGATGCGATCAAGATAGGTTTGGCATCACCTGAGAAGATTTTGGATTGGTCTAAGGGCGAGGTTACAAAACCGGAAACGATCAACTACAGAACTCTGAAGCCTGAAAAAGATGGATTATTCTGCGAAAAGATCTTCGGACCAAGTAAGGACTGGGAGTGTCATTGCGGAAAATATAAAAAGATTCGCTACAAAGGCGTTGTGTGTGACAGATGTGGTGTTGAGGTTACAAAAGCGAGCGTTCGCCGTGAGCGAATGGGACATATTGCCCTAGCTGCGCCGGTATCACACATCTGGTACTTTAAAGGAATTCCAAGCCGGATGGGGCTGATCCTTGATCTGTCTCCAAGGACTTTGGAAAAGGTGCTGTATTTCGCGTCCTATATTGTATTGGATAAGGGCAGCACAGAGTTTCAATATAAGCAGGTGTTGTCAGAGCAAGAGTATCAGGAGGCAAGGGAGACCTACGGCAATGCATTCCGTGTAGGTATGGGAGCGGAGTCGATTCAGGAGCTTTTGCAGGCCATTGATTTAGAAAAAGAGTATAAAGAACTGTCGGAAGGCTTAAAGGGAGCGACCGGACAGAAGCGCGCAAGGATTGTGAAGCGTCTTGAAGTGGTGGAAGCTTTCCGCGAGTCAGGCAACAAGCCGGAGTGGATGATCATGACTAATATTCCGGTGATACCGCCGGATCTTCGTCCGATGGTACAGCTTGACGGCGGTCGGTTTGCGACTTCCGATCTTAATGATCTGTACAGAAGGATCATCAATAGGAATAACCGACTGAAACGTCTTCTTGAGCTTGGAGCACCGGACATTATCGTAAGAAATGAAAAGAGGATGCTTCAGGAGGCAGTAGATGCGCTGATTGACAACGGGCGCCGCGGACGTCCTGTGACAGGCCCTGGTAACCGTGCGCTGAAGTCTCTTTCTGACATGCTTAAGGGAAAATCCGGCCGTTTCCGTCAGAATCTTCTCGGAAAGCGTGTTGACTACTCCGGCCGTTCGGTTATCGTTGTGGGACCGGAGCTTAAGATTTATCAGTGCGGACTGCCGAAAGAGATGGCGATCGAGCTGTTCAAGCCCTTTGTTATGAAGGAGCTTGTACAGAACGGAACTGCGCATAATATTAAAAATGCAAAGAAGATGGTGGAGCGTCTCCAGCCGGAGGTATGGGATGTACTAGAGGAAGTGATCAAAGAGCATCCGGTTATGTTAAACCGTGCCCCTACTCTGCACAGACTTGGTATTCAGGCATTTGAGCCAATTCTTGTAGAAGGTAAGGCGATCAAGCTTCATCCGCTGGTATGTACCGCGTACAATGCCGATTTCGACGGAGATCAGATGGCGGTTCATCTTCCGTTATCCGTTGAGGCGCAGGCAGAGTGCAGATTTTTGCTGTTATCGCCCAACAATTTGTTAAAGCCTTCCGACGGCGGTCCGGTGGCGGTTCCTTCTCAGGATATGGTACTTGGTATCTATTACCTGACGCAGGAAAGACCCGGAGCCAAGGGCGAGGGCAAGGTATTTAAGAATGTCAATGAAGCGATTCTCGCTTATGAGAATAATGCGATTACACTTCATTCCAAGATAAAGGTGCGTGTTACAAAGACACTTGCTGATGGTACAGTAAAGACGGGTAATGTAGAGTCAACGCTGGGAAGATTTTTATTCAATGAAATCATCCCGCAGGATCTTGGATTTGTAGACCGTGAGAATCCAGAGAATGCACTGCTTCTCGAGGTGGATTTCCATGTGGGAAAGAAGCAGTTGAAACAGATTCTTGAAAAAGTAATCAATACCCATGGCTCAACTGCTACAGCGGAGGTGCTTGACTCCGTAAAATCTATCGGCTACAAATACTCTACAAGAGCAGCTATGACGGTATCTATTTCAGATATGACCGTGCCGCCCCAGAAGCCTCAGATGATTCAGGAGGCGCAGGATACGGTAGATAAGATTACAAAGAACTTTAAACGTGGTCTTATTACAGAAGAAGAGCGTTATAAAGAAGTTGTAGAGACATGGAAGGCAACTGATGATGCACTTACAGAAGCATTGCTTTCCGGTTTGGATAAATATAACAATATTTTCATGATGGCAGATTCTGGAGCCCGTGGTTCTGATAAGCAGATCAAACAGCTTGCAGGAATGCGCGGTCTTATGGCAGATACGACCGGACGTACCATCGAGTTGCCGATTCGTTCTAACTTCCGTGAAGGACTGGACGTTTTGGAGTATTTCATGTCCGCCCACGGCGCACGTAAAGGTCTGTCTGATACGGCTCTTCGTACAGCTGATTCCGGGTATTTGACAAGGCGTCTTGTTGACGTGTCTCAGGAGCTTATTATCCATGAGGTTGACTGTGTGGAGAAGGATGCAGAGATTCCGGGAATGTATGTGAAAGCATTTACTGACGGCAATGAAGAGATTGAGAGTCTTAAGGAGCGTATTACCGGACGTTATCTGTGTGAAGATATTGTAGATAAGGACGGAAATGTGCTAGTGAAGAGAAATCATATGGTAACGCCGAAGCGTGCGGAGCTCATTATGAAAAACGGTGTGGATAAGAATGGTGATCCTTTGACAAAGATTAAGATCCGTACGATTCTGACTTGCCGTTCCCACAATGGGATCTGTGCAAAATGCTATGGCGCCAACATGGCAACAGGAGAACCGGTTCAGGTGGGAGAGGCAGTTGGTATTATTGCTGCACAGTCTATCGGAGAGCCTGGTACACAGCTTACGATGCGTACCTTCCATACAGGTGGTGTTGCCGGTGATGATATCACACAGGGTCTTCCTCGTGTCGAAGAGCTTTTTGAGGCGAGAAAGCCGAAGGGTCTTGCTATCATCACTGAATTTGCTGGAACAGCGAACATTAACGACACGAAAAAGAAGCGGGAGATTATCGTTACGAATAATGAGACCGGTGAGTCGAAAGCATACTTGATTCCTTACGGCTCACGGATTAAGATCACGGACGGAGTAGAACTTGAAGCTGGCGATGAGCTGACCGAGGGCAGCGTGAATCCTCACGATATCCTGAGGATTAAGGGACTGCGTGCGGTTCAGGATTATATGATCCAGGAAGTACAGAGAGTTTACCGTCTGCAGGGTGTTGATATCAATGATAAGCATATTGAGGTTATCGTTCGACAGATGCTGAAAAAAATCCGTGTGGAGGAAGCCGGAGACAGCGAATTCCTTCCGGGAACGAATGTGGACATCCTTGAATTTGAGGATACTAATAAGGCGTTGATCGAAGAAGGAAAAGAGCCGGCTACGGGCGAGCAGATCATGCTTGGCATCACCAAAGCGTCTCTTGCGACTAACTCCTTCCTGTCAGCCGCATCCTTCCAGGAGACGACGAAGGTTCTTACGGAAGCTGCAATTAAGGGCAAGGTAGATCCGCTTGTGGGCCTTAAGGAGAATGTCATTATCGGTAAGCATATCCCGGCAGGTACAGGTATGAGAAAATACCGTGATATCAGGTTGGATTCGGAGCTTCTGATGGACGATGAGATTATTTTCAATGAGGAAGAGGCCGAAGAAGAATTGCCGCAGGAGACTGAGGCTGATATGAAACCGCAGGAGACTGAGGAAGAGGCCGAAGAAGTTATTGATTTTGCAGAAGAATAGATAAAAAAGAAATTAGAACTATTAAGGAGTTGTCTTAAAAGGCAACTCCTTTCATGTAAGTTTATCATTAGTGAACAGAGGATATGAATTATGAAACCAAGACTAGAAGTGTGTGTTGATTCTGTGGAGTCTGCCCTGATAGCACAAGAAGGAGGCGCGGATCGCCTGGAGGTCTGCTCGAATCTCATCATCGGTGGCACACCCCGGGAGTAAGTATGTTTAAGCAGATTCGGAAAGTCTGTGGGATAGATCTGAATGTATTGATACGCCCAAGATTCGGAGATTTTTTGTATACAGAGACCGAGTTTAAGATGATTCAGGAAGATATTTTGATGTTCCGGGAGCTGGGGGCAGACGGAATAGCCGCAGGATGCTTGAAAGCAGATGGAAGAGCTTAAGAAATGTTCCGGATCCTTAAAGTTTACATTGCACCGGGCATTTGATGTATGCCAGGATCCTTATGAGACTCTGGAAGAGGCTGTGCGTTTGGGGATTGATACGATTCTTATCTCAGGACAGGCATCTTCAAGTACGGAAGGGGTAGAGGTCCTTAAGAAGCTGATTGCGCAGGCAGGAGAAAGAATAGAAATCCTGGTGGGCGGCGGGGTAAATGCGGAGGTTATCCGGCAGATTGGCAAGTCAGCGAAAGCAACCAGTTTTCATATGTCTGGGAAACAAGTATTAAACAGTGGTATGAGCTATCGAAAACAAGGAGTTAATATGGGGGGTTTTAGGATTTAGTGAGTACTGTATTCTGCGTACAGATAAAAAAGAGATAGAAAGGGCAAGACAGGTGTTGAATTGAATTTAAGAAAAAAATTGACGATAGCCAGTATATTGATGATATTGATTCCTTTTATAGTATCTGTACTTCTTTGCGTTATTGTGGTGTTCTATAAAGGTGACAGTACTTTGAATCGCTTAAAAAGCCTTTATGAGAATGACAATGGGCTCTTAAGTGTGCAGACTATTTTGTATTCTCATGAGAGCCGAATCTTGAGTTACACGCCGTCAAAGTATTACGAAAATGACGATGATGATGACGATGGAACACGTATCAATCAGGAATCAGCAGCATATGCGTTTGGAAATCTAATCAAAGAGCTGGGAATAATGGGGTATTATCATCAGATCAGATATGGAGATCATGTCCTCCTTTCTAACCTTCCTAAGAGTGCCGGGAATGAGATTAGCAATCTGGCAGGAAAGGAATATATGAATGTCCGGAATTTTGCTGTGACAGACGGAGGAAAATCTGTTGTGAAACGTACTTATTCCGACGGCCATAAGACGTTGGATGTTATGGCTTATTGTGATAAGTATGACGGCAGCAGTCATATATCGTGGATTATCAGAGATTTCTTTGTCCTGGTACTTCTCTTCATGATTGCTTTAACTGTGACAATTATTATCAGTATATTTATTTTGACAAAATGGTTGAGCGGGGGGATGAGTAGTTCTCTGGCGCAGCTTTCTGAAGCGGTAAAACAGGTGCAGGATGGCAATCTGAGATATCGGATCTGCAGTAGGAAAAAAGATGAGTTAGGAAAGGCCTGTCAGGAATTTGATGAGATGACAGAATATCTGGAGAATTCTGTAAAAGAACGTGAAAAATACGAAGAAGCCAGAAAGCGGATGCTGGCGGGGATTTCCCATGATCTGAGAACTCCGCTTACTTCTGTCAAAGCATACGTGGAAGGTCTGAGTGATGGCATTGCGAATACAGAGGAAAAGAGACGGCGGTATTATAATGCATTGAAGATACGTACTGCGGATTTAGAAGCTCTGATCGATAACCTGTCACTGTTTTCTAAATTTGATTGGGGTGAATATTATTTTATGGAAAGGATGGAATTTGGAGAATTCCTTTCAAAGTTTTTTAAGGAAAATGCAGTTGAGTTACTAAGAAACCATATCATTTTGGACTGGGATAACCCATACAGAGGACACTTATATATAAATGGCGATGAAAAACAGCTTAGAAGGATGCTTGGTAATCTGATTGAAAATACATTAAAATACAGGGAAAAGGATGAAACTGTATTGAAAATAATTCTTTACAGTAAAGGTGACAGGGCTGTGCTGGAAGTGGAGGATGATGGCCCCGGGGTGCCTGTGGAGGAGAGGGAATTGATTTTTGACACATTTTACCGTGGAGATAAGGCACGCAGCAATCCCGGAAGAGGGAGCGGACTTGGTCTTTCTATTGTGAGAGAGATATTAAGAGGGCATCAGGCCGTGATTTTTGCAGCAGAAGGCAGGAACGGAAAGGGACTTAGGCTGATTATGGAGTTCCCTTTGCAGAAGGGAGATAAACAGGAATGAAAAAAATATTGATTGTGGAAGATGATATTTTGATCGCGGAGATAGAGCGAGACTATCTGGAAGCTGAACAGTTTGAGACAACTATCTGCCAGAATGGGCAGGAAGGGCTTAAACGGGCATTGGAGGAGGACTACGATTTGATTATTCTTGATGTTATGCTTCCGGGTATCAATGGTTTTTCAATCTGCCGGGAGGTACGCCGGGAGAAAGACGTAGCAATTATCATGGTAACTGCAAAAAAAGAAGATGTGGATAAAATACGCGGCATGGGGGTCGGGGCAGATGATTATATTGTAAAGCCTTTTAGCCCTGGAGAGATGGTGGCAAGAGCAAAGGCACATATCAATATTCATGAGCGACTGAAATGTAAGAATGGAAGTGGATCTGTAAAAAGTCATGATTTTGAAAATGGAAGTATCCAGGTGGCGAATCTTAAGATACTTCCACTGTCCAGACAGGTATTTTGCAGTGACAAGGAAGTGGAACTGGCTAATAAGGAATTTGAACTTCTTTACTTCCTGGCTTCTAATCCTAATATTGTATATTCTAAGGAGATTCTTTTTGATAAAATATGGGGGATGGATGCTATAGGAGATACGGCGACGGTGGCAGTGCATATAAATCGTATTCGTGAAAAGCTTGGAATTGATAAAGACAATCAAAAATTAATAGAGACTGTATGGGGAGCAGGATACCGCTTCAGGAAAAAGTAAGAGAAAAAATTTATAAATTGTTTAAAAATGATTTATTTACTATTTAACAGATTGCTGTATAATATAGATAATTAATATAGAGTTGAGAAACCTTTTGAATTTAGGACAATAATGTAAACAGGAGGGTAAAATAGCGATGAAAAAGAGATTGATGGCAGGTTTGTTAGTATTCACAATGATAATATCTTCAGCAATGCCGGTAATGGCGGCTCCTAGAGCAAGAAAGATTTATATCGAAGGGAAGAGGACTGTTACGGTAGGAAGTACAATTAAATTAGACAGTGAGATAAGACCGGATGAAGCAGAGGTAAGAGACCGTAACATTATCTGGACCAGCAGCAAACCATCGGTGGCAAAAGTTTTGAAAAAAAGAGATGACGATACGAAGATTAAAGGAATGAAGGCCGGAACTGCAACGATTACAGTACGTATCAAAGGAACATCGATTAAAAAGAAATGCAAGATTACAGTCAAAAAAGCGTCCAAAAAAACAACGGCAGATTTGAATGCAGCAATTAAAAAGATTGATCAATATAAGGCGGATGCCAAAGCGTTGAAAACTCAGATTAGTAATATTCAGCTTTCAGAGACTTTCCAACAGAGAAGGACACAGTATCATACTTATAAGAATAAGATTGATGCGATTGACGATAAACTCGGTCGTCTTGAGGATAAGTGGGAAGATAAGTACGATTATGGAAAGATCACATATTCTAAGTACCGGAAAGTAGAAAAAAAGGTTGAGGCAGTAGAAGATTATCTGGAGACGGTAGAGGATTATCTGGAGCAGAAATTTAATTATGAATTTGATTAATAATAAGAGTGTTAAAATGGGGCTGTCGTTTACGACAGCCCCATACAAATATCGTGTTCAGATTGACTTTTGCTATACTGCGGTCTATAATAGAATCAACGTAAACCGCCGGGGATTTTGCGGTTTACCTACTTAAATACTTATAGAAAGGTTGGGGTAACAATGGATCAAGGAAAAGTTTCAAGAGTATTGAAGTCAATGGAGGAGCACGAAGTACCGCAGATGATCATATCTGATCCGGTTGCGATCTTTTATCTGACAGGGAAATGGATCATTCCGGGAGAGAGGTTATTAGCATTATATCTGAATGTTAACGGAAACCATAAACTGGTGATCAATAAGCTGTTCCCGCAGGAGAAGGATTTGGGGGTAGAACTTGTCTGGTATGATGACATTGAGGACGGCGTAGAGATCTTGAGCAGATTTGTTGAGAAAGATAAGGTTATGGGTATCGATAAGACATGGCCGGCAAGATTTTTGATCCGTCTGCAGGAGTTAGGCGGCGGAAGCAAATTTGTGAACGCTTCTCCGATTGTTGACTATATCCGAATGGTCAAGGATGAGAAAGAGAAAGAACTGATGAGAGAGTCTTCAAGGCTCAATGATATCGCTATGGAAAAGCTGATTCCGTGGGTATCTAAGGGATTGACAGAGAGAGAGTTGAACAATAAGATCCGCGAGATCTATAAAGAACTTGGCTGTGAGGATGTATCCTTCGACCCGATCACTGCTTATGCAAAGGGCGCTGCTGACCCGCATCATGTGACAGATGATTCCAAGGGTAAGCGCGGCGACTGTGTAATTCTTGACATCGGAGCTTTCAAGGATAACTATGCATCGGACATGACCAGAACCGTATTTATCGGAGAGGTATCTGACCGTGCAAGAGAGATTTATGACATTGTTGTAGAGGCGAACAGACGCGGTATCGAGGCAGCAAGACCGGGCAACAGAATGTGCGATGTTGACCTTGCGGCAAGGAATTACATTGAAGAGAAGGGCTATGGTGAGTACTTTACACACAGGACCGGGCACTCTATCGGACTTGAAGATCACGAGTTCGGTGATGTTTCCTCTGTAAATGAGGATATCATCCAAGTTGGGCAGTGTTTTTCCGTAGAGCCAGGTATCTACCTTGCTGACGAGGGAATCGGTGTACGTATCGAAGATCTTGTAATTATTACAGAGGACGGCTGTGAAGTATTGAACAGCTTTACCAAGGATCTGATCGTAGTTCCGGAAGAGTAGAAAAAAGAACGGAGCTGATACCATATGTGGTATGCAGCTCCTTATTTTTATGCTTTTGGAAGGGAAAAGATAAATTCTGTCCCAACACCTTCCGTACTGATCACGTTAATGTTCTCCCCGTGGGCCTGCACGGCCTCCTTGACGATGGCAAGCCCAAGTCCGGTGCCTTTTTTATCTTTCCCCCGGGAGAGGTCGGACTTATAAAAGCGCTCCCAGATTTTATTCAGGGCATTCCTGGGGATTCCCGGGCCTTCGTCCTTGACAGAGGTGTAGATCTTATCACCCCGTTCGGTAGTCTCAATCTTTATCGAAGATTCCGGGTCGCTGAATTTAATCGCGTTGTCTAAAAGATTATATAGGATCTGCTGGAGCTTTCGCTTATCGGCAAAAGTCTCTAAGTGCTTGGTGGCAAAGACAAGCTCAATGGAGATTTTCTTCTGGGTACAGGTTCCCTCAAAAGAGGCAGCCACGTTTTTGATCATCTCATGGATGTCAAATCTCTCTCGGTTCAGAAGAAGGTTCTTCGTGTCAAACTCATTCAGGGTGAGAAGATCCTGGGTCAGGTCAGTGAGCCGTTCTGTCTCGAACAGGATGATCTTTAAGTATTTCTCGTGCAGTTCCGGCGGAATCGTTCCGTCTGCCATAGCTTCCACGTAGCCTTTGATGGAGGTTAAGGGTGAGCGGAAATCGTGGGAGACATTTGCCACGAATTTCTTCTGGTAATCCTCCATATCCCGGAGCTGGGAGGACATGTAATTTAAGGATGCCGACAAATAGCCCATCTCATCCTGCGTTGTTACCGGAATCTCGTAATCCAGGTTGCCGGAGGCATACTGTGTTGCAGCTTCGGTAATCTTGCTGAGCGGAAGATAGACAAAGAATCGGAAAGCAAGCAGGATCATAAAGGACAAGATATAGATTACAGTGACAGTAATGTAAATTGTCCGAAGAAACAGATCTTCCATATATTCTGTGTCAGATAAGTCTTTGTGGATCAGAAGATAGCCTTTCGGTGAATATTCGTAAATGACAGGTGCGATGACGGTGATGACATCCTCCGTGAAATATCCGTGGTAATCGCCGATATTGTATTGGGAGCTGCCAATCTCCGCAGGATTAAAGTCAGCAATCTGGTAAGGGGCCAGGGGATATTCCTCCGACTGGGAGGAGGTGATAAGGCTTCCCTCCCTGTCCACAAACCAGACTGCGGCATCTAAGTGGGTCTTCATCCCGTCAATCTGTGTGTGTACATTGTACAGTGATACCTGCTCGGAAAAGTATTTTGGCAGATAATCGGTAGCTACCAGGTTCGCCTCTTTATAGAGATTCGAGGCGATCGCGTGATTTAAGGGCGACGAGAATAATCCGGTTGCCAAGGCACCTACAGTAAAAATGCTTAAGAAACCAAAGATAAAGTATATGATGATGAACTTTAAATACAGTGTACTCTTCATAAACTTAAGGATATCCCCCTTATTTTACTTCAAATTTGTATCCGATGCCCCACACTGTGCTCAGGCTCCAGCCGCTGTGGTCTTTGATCTTTTCCCTGAGCCGCTTGATATGGACATCCACGGTCCGGGTATCACCGATATATTCGTAGCCCCAGATCTGGTCTAAGAGCTGCTCGCGGGTGAATACCTGGTTCGGAGAAGAAGCAAGGAAATAAAGAAGCTCCAGCTCCTTCGGCGGCATCTCTACATTCCGGTGGTCTACAATGACAGAGTAATTTGTCAGGTTAACGGTAAGTCCCGGATATTCCACACATTTGCCTTTGTCTGTCGCTGTAGCTTCCGCTTTCGGGACAGCGTGGTAACGGCGCAGCACGGCTTTTACCCGGGCAACCATCTCCTTAGAATCAAAAGGCTTCATGATATAATCGTCGGCGCCAAGCTCAAGCCCTAAAACTTTGTCAAAGATCTCTCCCTTGGCGGAGAGCATGATGATCGGTACATTGGAGCGTGTGCGCAGCTCCCGGCATACCTGATAGCCGTCAATCCCCGGGAGCATCAGGTCTAAGAGGATCAGATTGGGCTGATAGGTGTCGTAGGCGACCAAAGCCTGTTCCCCGTCATTGACGGTCATTGTGTCAAAGCATTCTTTTGTCAGATAGAGGGCAATCAGCTCTGCAATATTTTCATCATCATCTACAATTAAGATTTTTTGTTTGTTTACCATAGTGTCCTCCTGTTATTTTAATTCTGCGATCGTCACGCCTGCGTCACCTTCGCCGAATGCGCCGAGCCGGAAAGATTTTACGTGTTTTTGACGCTTTAAGTAATTGTGGATTCCGGAGCGCAGCGCACCTGTACCTTTTCCGTGTACAATACGCACAGAGCTTAAGTGTGCAAGGCTGGCGTCATCAAGATATTTGTCAAGCTCGGCGATGGCCTCGTCAACGGTTTTCCCAAGGAGATTGATCTCTGTACTGACAGAAAGGGCTTTGTTCATCTTCACCTTACCCTTTCGTGTGTGTGCGCTGGTCTTTTGCAGGTATGAAGGCTTTTCCTCGATAATTTCCAAGTCGGAAATATGAACCTGAGAGCGCAGAATCCCCATTTGGACAGACACATTTCCCTTGGCATCAGGAAGTGAGGTGACTGTTCCGTTTAAGTTCATGCTCAGCACGCGGACAGATTCTCCAAGCTTGAAGTCGCCGGGTTTGTGTTGTCTGCGCGGCTTTTCAATCTCCTTTGCCATACCTGAACGGGCGGCTTCCATCTTTTTCCTGAGTTTTTCCCGCTCTCTTTCCATCTCGGAGACGGAAATATTTTCTTTGCCGAATTTGTGAAAATTGCGCATGGTCTCATCTGCAGTTCCTTTTGCTTCTGCCAGTATATCATGAGCCTTTTCATGAGCTTCCCGTATGATCCGCTCCTTTTGTTCTTCTAATTTTTCCTGTTTTTTCTTTGCCTCTTGCTTTAAGCTTTCCAACTCCCGCTTATAGGCGGCGATTTCTGACTGCTCTTTCTCGATCGTCCTGCGGCTTGACTCCAAATCAGTGAGAAGATCCTCAAAGGATTCATCCTGTTCGGTAAGCTGTGACTTTGCTTCGTCGATGATGTCTTTCGGAAGTCCAAGCTTTCCTGCAATGGCGAATGCATTGCTCTTTCCGGGAATGCCGATCAGAAGATGATAGGTAGGACGAAGGGTCTCTACGTCGAATTCACAGCAGGCATTTTCCACGCCCTCTGTGGAGAGAGCATACACTTTAAGTTCGCTGTAGTGTGTAGTAGCCATCGTACGGATCCCGCGCACATGGAGGTGGTTTAAGATGGCGGCTGCAAGGGCAGCACCTTCCGTCGGGTCGGTTCCGGCGCCAAGCTCATCAAAAAGTACGAGAGAATGTTCGTCTACATGTTTTAAGAATGAGACAATATTTGTCATATGAGAGGAAAATGTACTTAAGCTCTGTTCAATGCTCTGTTCATCGCCGATATCTGCATATACATCATGGAACACGGCAAGTTCTGAACGGTCCAGAGCCGGGATATGAAGCCCGGCCTGCCCCATCAGTGTAAACAGGCCCACGGTCTTTAAAGATACGGTCTTTCCGCCGGTGTTCGGCCCTGTGACGATCAAAAGGTCAAAAGTATCCCCCAAAGTTACGGTAATGGGGACCACGGTCTTGCGCGCTAAAAGCGGATGCCGTCCTTCCCGTATATGGATGCGCCCTTCGGTATTGAATACAGGCATGTTTGCGTTCATGTCAAGGGCCAGGGCTCCTTTGGCAAAGATATGATCAAGCTCCGTAAGTACAGAATAATTGCTGCGGATCGTGTCGGTGTGTTCCGCTGCGTCTGCACTTAACCGGGCAAGAATGATCTGGATCTCCTCCTGTTCTTTCACGTAAAGTTCTTTTAAGTCGTTGTTAAGCTTCACTACCGCCATCGGCTCAATAAACAGGGTAGAGCCGGTGGAGGACTGGTCGTGAATCAAGCCGGACACCTGGCTTCGGTACTCGGCTTTGACCGGGATACAGTAGCGGTCTCCTCGCATGGTAATGATGGCATCCTGGAGATACGTCCGCAGGGAACCATTGACCAGGCCGGAAAGGGTGGAATGGACCTTATCGTTCATCTGCCCGATGGAACGCCGGATATGCTTTAAATTAGAGCTTGCATCGTCACTGATCTCATCCTCTTCTAAGATACATCTGCGGATTTCGGATGAGAGAGGAGTCACTGGTTCAAGCCGGGAGAAATAAGAATCAAGGCAGTCCTCGCCTTCATCAGCATTGTCCCGGCGCCCGTAAGCTTTCGCGCGTCCGGCACACTCCAGCAGTTTGCAGATACGAAGAAGCTCACCGCTTCCCAGTGTGCCTGCGATCTCTAAACGCTTTAAAGAGTCGTTGACTGGATTGCAGCCGTTAAAAGAGGGCCGTCCCTTTTTTACGATCCGTGAAAATGCTGCGGAAGTCTCCTCCTGGGCGGCTTCGATCTCTCCGATATCCGTCTTCGGTTTCAGCTTCCGGCACTTCTCCTTTCCGCTGAAGGAGGAAGCGTGTTCTGTGAGTAAATCTATGATTTTGTCGAATTCTAATTTCGTTAATGTCTTTTTGTTCATCTTAGCACCAAACCTTTCTTATGTATCAAAGTCCCTTGTGAACAGTAATTCTATTTTAACCTATTTGCCCAATAAAGAAAAGGATAAATATTGAACATTTGCAGGCTTTCATGTATACTAATATAAGGATTGCAAAGGAGATGCGAGCATCAATGGAAGAGAAGAATATTCCACAGGAAGAGCTTAACGGGGAAAAGGGGCGCGAAGAGTATTCTTTTTTACAGGAGGTTATCAAGGATGAGACTGTCAGCCGAAAAAGGCTGAAAGGCGGTATTCTGCGGCTTCTTGGCAGCGGGGCAGTGTTCGGGGCGGCAGCCAGTGTCGTTTTCTGTGCATTTACTCCGTGGATTGAACCGCATATGAATAACAATCCAAAGCAGGTTGAGATCCCGAAAGATGTAGAGGAGGAGCAGCCTGATAAGGAGTCAGAGGAAGAGGAAAAAAAGGAATCAGAGAAAGATGATTACCGACAGGTGCTTCAGACACTTAATACAGAATCTATAAAGGCGAAGCGCAGCCTTGTGTCGGTGAGCCGGGCTGCGGATAAGGAGAAGAAAGAGGAGATATCAGGAGGCGCGGCAGGGATATTGATCGCAGATAACGGAAAGGAGTTATTGATTCTTTCGGATATTGTGGCAGTCAAAGAAGGGGAGCATATAGAGATTGGATTCCCGGACGGAAGCAGTTGTACAGCAGTTGAGAAAATGAGGGATTCGAACTTGGGTCTATGTGTATATGCGGTTCTCAGAGACAATATCAAAAAGGCAGCCTGGTCTGGAATTCAAACGGCACAGATTGGCAATTCTAATTCTGTTAAGAGCGGAGATACAGTAATTGTTCTTGGCAGGCCTTACGGGGTGGATGAGGCATCAGGATATGGCGTAGTGACCATGGATGAAGAATATATAGAACTCTCGGACGGCTCTTTTAAGCTTATCAGTACGAATATCGCAGGCAATGATAATGGCAGTGGTGCGATCTTTGACCGGCGGGGACAGCTTGTAGGAGTAATCAGCCAGTTGGTCCTTGGAAAAGAAGGGAATCGGCGGATTGTCGGGTATGGAATCTCGGATATCAAGAGTAGTATAGAGCTTTTGTCTAATGGCTCAGTCATTCCTTACACCGGAATCTGTGGAATGGATGTAACGGAGGAGCTTGAGGCAAAGGGGATGCCTCAGGGTGTATATGTCAAAGAGGTAGAGCCGGATTCACCGGCTATGGCAGCAGGTATTCAGAGCGGTGATGTGATTGTTGGAATTGATGGGCAAAATATAATCAATATGTCCAATTATCACAGTATACTAATACATAGGAGTGTGGGGACACAATTTAAGCTTCAAGGGTTGAGACAGGGAACCGGGGGCGAGTATGTGGATATAGATTTCAATGTCACCGTTGGAAGCAGAATAAAGGTTAAATAGAAAGGCATTTATAATGAGATATATCAATACTCTCGTTGAGGGAGAAACAATACGTAATATTTATCTCTGCAAAGGAAAGCGCTCTGCAGAGACAAGGAATGGAAAACCATATGATAATCTGATCTTACAAGATAAGACAGGAACTCTTGACGGTAAGGTGTGGGACCCGAATTCTAACGGGATTGCAGATTATGCAGAGAATGATTTTATTGAGGTGTTCGGGGATGTCATTACATACAACAATAATCTCCAGCTCAATATACGCCAGATCAGGAGGGCATCAAAGGGAGATTATATACCGGCAGATTATATGCCGACAACGGATAAAAGCACGGATGGTATGTATCAGGAGCTGCTCGGCTATATAAATAAAATAGAGAATCCCTATCTTCACCAGGTTGTGGAATTCTATTTTGTCAAAGATGAAGCATTTGTAAAAAAATTTAAGGCACATTCTGCTGCGAAGAGCGTCCATCACGGTTTCTCAGGCGGCCTGTTAGAGCATACGCTGAGTGTGGTAAAGTTCTGTGAATACATGGCGGGAGCTTATCCGATCCTAAACCGGGATCTGCTTTATACGGCAGCAATCTGTCATGATATCGGAAAGATTAAAGAGTTGTCTCCATTTCCGGAAAACGATTACACGGATGACGGTCAACTTATAGGTCATATTGTAATTGGCGTAGAGATGATAAGCGATGCGGTAAGAAGTATATCGGGCTTTCCAGAGCGGTTAGCAAGTGAGCTAAAGCATTGTATTATCGCCCATCATGGAGAGCTTGAGTATGGTTCGCCGAAAAAACCGGCGCTTGCAGAAGCGTTAGCGCTTAATTTCGCAGATTGTGCCGATGCCAAGATGCAGACGCTGACGGAGATATTCAAAGAAAAGAACAGCAATGATTGGCTGGGCTATAACCGGCTGTTTGAATCAAATTTAAGGAAGACTGTGATATAAGGCAGCAGTGAGGGTTGTGAACTGTTGGGATATAAAGGAAACAGAGAGTATGCAGAAAAATGATATATTTAATTTAGAGATTACAGATATAGGGGTAAACGGAGAGGGTATCGGAAAGGTAGAGGGTTACACGGTATTTGTCAAAGACGCCGTAATCGGTGACGTCATAGAGGCAAAGCTTATGAAAGCAAAGAAAAACTACGGCTACGCAAGGCTTGTGAAGATTCTTACCCCTTCCCCGGACCGGGTGGCTCCGGTCTGCCCCATGGCGAGGAAGTGCGGCGGCTGCCAGATACAGGAGATGTCCTACAAAAAGCAGCTTGAGTTTAAAGAAAAAAAGGTAAGAGGGAATCTCGCCCGCATCGGCGGCGTACCGGAGGAGCTCTTAGACCGCATAATGGCCCCAATCGTGGGAATGGAAGAGAGCGCTTATCTTGGCGCTCCGTTTTACTATCGGAACAAAGCCCAGTTCCCTGTCGGCGAGGACAAGGAGGGGAATCCGATTGCAGGATTCTACGCCGGGCGCACCCACAGCATCATCCCCAATACAAGCTGTGCGCTGGGGGTGGAGGTAGATGAGAGAATCCTGAACCTGATCCTTGACTTTATGAAAGAGTATAAGATAAAGCCTTACAATGAGACAGCGCATGAAGGAATCGTCCGTCATGTGCTGATTCGTTATGGGTTTCGTACGAAAGAGATCATGGTCTGTCTTGTAGTGAACGCGGAAAAGCTTCCTCACAGCGAAATACTTGTGGGGCGGCTGGCTGAGATAGAAGGGATGACAAGCATTACCCTGAATGTGAATAAGGACAGGACGAATGTGATACTTGGGGATAAGGTAAAGCTTATCTGGGGGCAGGAGTATATCACGGATTATATCGGGAATGTGAAGTACCAGATATCGCCGCTTTCATTCTACCAGGTGAATCCGGTGCAGACGGAGAGACTGTACCGGCTGGCGGTGGAGTATGCGGGAGCGGGCGAAAAGACAGTCTGGGATCTGTATTGCGGCATTGGAACGATTTCTCTGTTTTTGGCGAAAGAGAGGTGCCGGGTATACGGTGTGGAGGTTGTGCCCCAGGCTGTTGAGGATGCCAGGAATAATGCCAGGCTCAACGGGATAGAGAATGTAGAATTTTTTGCGGGGAAAGCGGAGGAAGTGCTGCCAAAGTATTATGAGGAATATGAAAAGAGCCACGGCGGGGAGAAGGCTCATGCCGATGTAATCGTCGTGGACCCGCCGCGGAAAGGGTGCGAGGAGGAGCTGCTTAGGACAATGGTGGATATGAGGCCGGAGAGGATTGTATATGTGAGCTGTGATTCGGCGACACTGGCGAGAGATGTGAAGTATCTGAGAGAGCGGGGGTATGAAATGGTGGAAGGGAGAGCGGTGGATCAGTTTCCGCATACGGTGCATGTGGAGACGGTTGTAATGCTTTCCCACAAAAAACCTGATAGCGTAATCAACGTAAAAGTCGAGTTTGGCGAGGGTGAGGGAAAAGTGCCGCTTGATAATATCGCCAAGAGAGCCGAAGCATACAAGCCGAAAGAGCGAGTTACATACAAGATGATTAAGGAGTACATAGAAGCGAAATATGGCTTCAAAGTACATACCGCATATATCGCAGAGGTAAAACGAGATTTAGGTTTGCCGATGTATGATGCCCCTAATGCGGTAGAGAAATTGAAACAGCCGAGGAAACATCCGACAGCAGAGAAAGTGGAAGCGATTAAAGATGCTTTAAAATATTTTAATGTAATTTAGAGGAGATTTATGGATTTACAAGAAATGATAATGCAGAACATGAAAGATAATTGTAAAAAGAAATGTGAGTTACCAGAACGAAAAGAATTATTATCTTATTTGCATGGTATGCTGCTAATTACTGGACGTTTAGATGTCATGTACTGTAATGCCTTTTTATCAGAGGCGACTCAACTTTTGATTAATTCCATCTTCTTATATGAGGATGGCTACTTTGATTGTGCCTTTTATTCTGTACGTCAAGCCAGTGAAGTATTTGATTCAATGTTATATCTATCAAATAAAGATAATGGTGAATTAAAAAAATGGGAAAAAAAAGAACGCTTTCCTATGGATTCAAAGATTAGAAATCAATTAGAAAAAATGGTGTATGGATATAAAGAGATAAAGACAATTTTAGATGATTACTTTATGCATCATAGAGAACTAATTAACAAATCTCATAAAATTATTCATAAGCAAGGTTTTGATACCTTTTATGTAGCAAGATTACAAAAAAATTTTGCACATGAAAAAGATGAAAAATTTTTTATGGAAGTATTAAAATACACTATAGGAATTGGAATTATTTTATTTGTAATTCTTGAACCGATAGCATTGGCATTGGCAGATGATGCGGTAAATGTAAAGCTAAATTTTGATTACATGACAGAACCTATTGATTGTACTTATTTTGAAAGGTTTTTGGGATTGAATGATATTATGGATAGGCTGTTAAAATCAAATTACTATAAAGGATTTGCCGCCCAATTTGAAGATAAGGAATGTATGAATATGGCTACTTATTCGGTGATACGAGAAGGTGCATGGGATATTAACAGTCTTGATGAGATAGAAAAACAAATCCATCTTTTAAACTCATACGAAAAGTATATGTTTCAAATTTTAAAATTAGGGATAAAGGTTTCAAATTTTTATTATATGGATGGTATAGGATGGTATTTAACCACATATAAAAGTGCTTATCAAAGAAATTGTTTTGGTAGTAGTGAGTTTGAGAAATATTTAAAAGAGGATATGAGATTCAATCAGAAATGTGAAAAAATATATATTAGTGTTGTTTCCATGTATGATGAAAAATTATTTCTTGAGCATAATGATGTATTAACTGAAAATGAAATAGCATCATTGATAGCATTAGAAAAGCAAACGGATGAAGAGTATGCAAAATTAAAAGAACAGATAAGTGTATTAGAAAAGGTGGTTGGTGTGACATTAAATAGTAAAATTACATAGCTATCGTATGCTTCCCATATAGTATGTTGAGAAAAATAGGATTTCGCTCATTTGCATATTAGAGTATTTTAGCACTTTTGTATATTATGTAGTTAAGAAACGGAGGTGTTGTTTATGAGAGAAAAGAAAAACCATTTATATGTAGACAGCCAAGAACGGAGTATTTTATTACATAGCCTTGTGGAACTGAAAAATCAGCTCATACAGCAGGGCAGATATACTGACTGCGTTGACGAGTTGATATTCAAGGTCGTAAACGCACCCGTCAAGAGAATGAAAATTGAATATGTCTAAGGCACATCATTATGAAGCCGCTTATTCTTATTTATTGTTTAAGAGTAAGCGGCTTTTTTGCGTTCTCTGGTACTCTTACATAGCCACCTTGACAAAGTGGCTAAATTTATGCGAAAGGAGGACGCACCTATGTCAAATTGCAAAGTAATCGCTCTGACGAACCAGAAAGGCGGTGTCGGCAAGACCACCACGGCGGGCAATCTGGGTGTCAGTCTGGCACAGCAGGGTAAAAAAGTCCTGCTGATTGATGCCGATGCACAGGCAAATTTAACTATGTCGCTTGGCTATGGCAGACCAGATGATTTGTCTGATACGCTCTCAAGCATCATGCAGGACGTGATAGACGAAAAGCCTGTCAATGTCCAGAAAGCTATCCTGCACCATAACGAGGGCGTTGACCTGCTCCCGTCCAATATTGAACTGTCGGGCTTGGAAGTAAGGCTCATCAATGCCATAAGCCGTGAAAGCGTGCTGAAAACCTGCATCAATGAGGTAAAAAAGAATTATGATGTGGTTCTTGTGGACTGTATGCCGAGTTTGGGTATGCTGACAATCAATGCACTTGCGGCGGCTGACAGCGTGGTTATCCCAACACAGCCACATTATCTTTCAGCAAAGGGTTTAGAGCTGTTGCTTCGCTCCGTGTCTAAAGTCAAACGGCAAATCAATCCCCACCTGCGGATTGACGGTATCTTAATGACGATGGTAATGCCACGCACGAACATCTCTAAGGAGATTACCGCAACGGTAAAGAGTGCCTACGGGCAGAGGATTAAAGTTTTCGATGTCCAGATACCCCATTCTATTCGTGCCGTAGAAGCCACCGCAGAGGGAAAAAGCATTTTTGCCTACGACAAGAGCGGCAAAGTAGCCGCAGCCTATGAACAGTTTGCAAAGGAGGTGGCAGAGATTGGCGAGAAGCAAAAGAACAGGAATCGAGCTGACCGCATACGATGACCTCTTTGAAACAGACGAGAGCCGAGCAGAAGCGAATCTAAGCAAGATAAGGGAAATACCCATTTCCGAGATTGACGAGTTCCCAGACCACCCGTTCAAGGTTTTAATGAATGAGGATATGGAGCAGCTCGTGGAAAGTGTCAGTCGGAGCGGCGTAATGACCCCTGCCACAGTTCGGCAGAAAGAGGACGGACGGTACGAGCTTATCAGCGGTCACAGGCGGAAAAAGGCTTGTGAGCTTGCAGGGCTTGAAACGCTGAAATGCGAGGTTAAGGAGCTGACCCATGATGAAGCAATTATTGTCATGGTTGAAAGTAATCTCCAACGCTCTGTTATTTTGCCGAGTGAAAAAGCCTTTGCGTATAAGATGCGGTTAGAAGCTATGAACAGACAGGGACAAAGGAGTGATTTAACTTCTTCTCCACTGGATAATAAGTTAAAGGGGACAACATCAGCACAACAAGTAAGCCAAAAAAGCGGTGACAGTCAGCCACAAATTTATCGCTTTATCCGTTTAACGGAGCTTGTACCCGAAATTCTGCAAATGGTAGATGAACGCCAGATTGCTTTCCGTCCTGCGGTAGAGATTTCCTATCTTTCCGAGGAACAGCAGTACACGCTTTTAGAAGCGATGGGCTACAACGATGCCACGCCCTCACTTGCACAGGCTATCAAAATGAAAAAGTTTATGCAGGAGGGAAAACTCACGGACGAGGTTATCCAGAGCATCATGCAGGAGGACAAGCCGAACCAGAAAGAGAAGCCTGCCTTTAAGGACGAGCGGATAACCAAGCTCATACCGAAATCCATCCCCAGAGGGCAGGAAACGGATTTTGTCGTAAAGGCGTTGGAGTTTTATAACCGCCACTTGCAGCGGAACAAGGCTCACGAAAGGTAAAGCAGGCAAAATAGGGATTTTGGCATGGAACGCCGAGGGAGAAGTCTGCCCTTTGGGGGACAGCAAATTTTTTTCGGCTTCCCCCTCTCCACACCTCTCCCCCTTGATACTGCCAGTAACTATCCGAGAAAAGAATTATTAAAGCTGTCCACATGGGCGGCTTTTTTTCTGCCAGAAAGTCAACTATCAACATGAGAACGAACAGGAGGTAATGAATGAAGATTCGTAAAATATTCAAAAGGGCTGCGGCGTTTGCTTTGGCTGCGGTCACGGCATTGTCCGCCGTCCCTGCCACGACAGCGTTTGCGGCGGGCGACATCGGAACGATTAGCTTTACCCACACCTACGATGGTGCAGGGAACGCCATGAGGTATAATTCCAGTGCCAACATTGGAGGTCATACCGCAGGAGGGACAGGCGAATACAAATACCGTATGTATGTAGACGGGGAAACGGCGTTCTGCCTTCAGCCGGGCGTGCCTTTAAAAACAGGCAACACGCTTGCAAAGGCATCTTCCAACGCTTGGAACGCCCTCTCCGCAGAACAGAGAAAGGCGGTGGGGCTTGCCCTGCTTTATGGGTATCAGGGCAATAGCGGGAATTTATCTGGGAGCGATGATGAGAAATGGCTTGCCACCCAGACCCTTGTGTGGGAGTTCGTCACAGGATGCCGCAACGCCACAAGCCCGTACAGCCAGACAAGCACGACCGTTTACAGCCTGCACTTTGGCTCTAATTATGCGAACAGCGGGGCGAGGGCGGCTTACGACCAGATTGTGTCGCTGATGACAAGGCACAGCACGATTCCGAGCTTCATGTCGGCAGGGAAGAAAGACATCACAAAGGAGCTTGCCTATAAGGACGGCAAATACAGCCTTACGCTGACCGACAGCAACGGCGTATTATCCGAATTGGTGTTAGTATATAAATGTGGACAGGAAAAGTTGAACAACCTATACTATCAAATGAAAGAGCAAAGGAGATGTTCCACATGGCGAAAAATCAAAAATCTTACACTCCGGAATTTAAACAGCAGATC
>Ga0209694_1000195_pt1 | contig 113065 bp, 98 predicted proteins | sample GluameincwithD2O_FD_187499 | JGI IMG/M metagenome (GOLD analysis project Ga0209694, IMG submission 187499) | Mouse cecum microbial communities from Vienna, Austria - Glucosamine amended microcosms incubated with D2O (SPAdes) (version 2) | ecosystem: Host-associated > Mammals > Digestive system... | reverse complement strand
GCCATCGTGCGCGGCGGCGCGGTGCGGGCCCAGGGCCCCATCGAGGCCGTGATGGGCGACGAGACCCTCGAGGACGTCTTCATGGACGTCATGGCCGACGGCGCGGGGGAGGGGCGATGAGGCTGTTTGCCCGGGTGGTGTCGGTGCAGCTCCGCTGCCTCGTCTCATCCGTCTCCCGGCAGGACCGGGGCTGCGGCGTCAGGGTGCTCGTGGGCCTGGCCTACGGGGTGCTGGCCGTGCTGCTGGCCACCTACTCGGCGTTTCTGGGCATGGGCCTGGAGATCATGGGCGCGGACGGGGCGGTGCCCGTCTTCTGCGTGGCGGTGGGCACCGTGGCGGGCGTGGCCTTCACCCTCTACAAGGCCTCGGGCCTGCTCTATGAGGCCGGCGACTACGGCCTCATGATGAGCTGGCCCATTCCCGAGCGCGTCCAGGTGGCCGCGCGGACCGCCTCCCTGGTCCTGGCCAACGTGGCCATGACCGCCCTCGTGGCCCTGCCCATGGGCATCGCCGCCATGGCCTTGGGTGCCTCTTTCGGGGTGGGCCCCACGGCGGTAAAGGTGCTGGCCCTCGTGGCCTGCGTGGCCCTTGCCTCCCTGCCCGGCACGGGGGTGGCGGTGCTCGTGGCCGCCGCCGTGACCATGGCCACGGCCCGTCTGACCCACGCCAAGGCGGTCTACACCGTCTTCATGGTGGCGCTCGCCCTGGTGTTCATGGTGGCCTACTTCGCTCTGGTGGGGTCGTCCCCCTCCATCTCGGGGGAGGGTGAGGTCCAGGCCGTGGCCGGGGTCCTGGCCGCTGCTACGGACGGCATCTGCGCCGCGTGGCCCCCGGCCGCCCTGCTCCGCTCCGCGTGGGTGTCCCCGGAGGCGGCGGGGGTGGTGCCCCTCGTGCTATTCTGCGCGGTCTGTGTGGCCGTGGGGGCCCTCTGTCTCGAGGTGGTGGCCCGCACCTACCGTCGCACCATGGCAGCCCTCGCCTCCGTGTCCGGCCCGCGGAGGGCCGCCCGGGTTGGGGCTGCCCGGAGCGCCTTCGCCGCCCTCTGCCGCAAGGAGGTGGGCCAGGTCTTCGACACCACGTCGGTGGTGGTCAACGACCTGCTCGGCCTCCTGCTGATGGTGGTGCTGGCCGGGGCCGTGGCCGCGGTGGGCCTCGAGGGCGTCATGGGCGCCCTCGACATCCCCGCCTCCTTCCATGGCGAGATGGGGCCTGTCATGGCGGCGGCTGTGCCGTGGGCCCTTGCGTTCTGCGCCTCCATGGCGCCGGTGCCGGCGGTCTCGGTCTCCCTCGAGGGGCGCTGCTCGTGGATCATGGAGACGCTGCCCGTGCCGGTGCCCGTTCTCATGGCGTCCAAGGTGGTCCCGTGGGCCGTCGCATGCCTGGGTGCCTCGGCGGTGTCGGCCGTGCTCGTGGCCGTGGCGGGGCTCCCTTGGACCGCCTCGGTCCTCAGCCTGGCGGTCCCCTGCGCCACGTTCTGGCTCACGGCTAACATCGGCCTGTTCCTCGACGGCCGCAGGCCCGACTTCCAGTGGACGAGCCCTGCGGCCCTGGCCAAACGGGGCCTGCCCATCACGGTCTCGGTGGTGGTGTCGACGGTGGCCTGCATCATCATGGCGGGCCTTGTGGTCGCCGGTCCCTTGCTTCTGGGGTGGCCCGACGGAGGGGCCGCCATGGCCAGCCTCGTCGTTGCGGCGGTCTTTGCGGTCGTGGGCTCCCTGCTCTTTTGGGCGTCGTGCCGTCGGCCGGTGCCCCGGGAGCGGTTGTAGCTGGATGGTTTTTCAGGCCCCGGTGTGCCCTCTGGTGCGCCGGGGCTTCTTTTATGCACCCTCGGGGTGTCTTGTGGATGAAAAACCGCCACCTGTGGTAAAGACCTCGACAACCATCGATGCATCATCTACGATTATTTGTTAGAAAGAGTCTGAAAGAGATTGGGGGTGCCATGGGTCGTTACCGTTCGGAGTGGAGTTCAACGCGTCGGCGTCACCCGTTTCTGGCGCGCCTGACGTCGCTGCGCTCGCGGGTGATCGCCCGCCTTTGGCGCCACGGCCTCCGCGATCGGTACTCCCATGCCCCGCTGAAATTCGGTCGCTCCCCATTTTAAGGATTATCGTCTTTTTTCTGCCCTCTAACCCTCGGTATGCATCCGGTGTCCCCTGTGGCGCGTCATGTCCGGCCGAGGCACCCGCCATAACCGGCCGTCCTGCCGCTCCCTCTGGCATGAGTGACGAGCCCGCCGCGTCGCCGTGACTCGGTCGAGAAGCCATTGGGGCCGATAAGCGCGCCACCGTGGCGCGTCGTCCGTGTCGCCGCGGCATGGAAAGGGGTCGGGAGGCGTGCGGCCCCTCGACCCCTTTGATCGACTGTTCAATAGGCGAAGTGACAGATGGGGCAGGCACCGCTGTCACGCGCTCCGGTGGCGGCTCAGTCCAGGGCCTCCAGGCCCAGCAGGGCCGCACCCAGGGCGCCGCAGAGCTGGGAGTCCTCGCTCGTGGTCACCGGCGCCCCCAGGGCCTCGCCGATGGCGGCCACCACGCCCTCGTTGTTGGCGACGCCGCCGGTCATGAGGTAGGGCGGCTCTGCCTTCACCCGCTTGGCCAGGCTGCGGATCTTGCTGGCGACCGACTGGTCGAGGCCGTGGATGATGTCGGGCACCGGCGTGTCGTCGGCCACGAGGGAGACCACCTCGCTCTCGGCGAACACGGTGCACATGGAGCTGATCTTCACGTCCTTCTTCCACTCGAGGCCCTGGCGGCAGAACTCGTCGAGGGGCAGCTCCATGGTGCGGGCCATCATCTCGAGGAACCGGCCCGTGCCGGCGGCGCACTTGTCGTTCATGACGAAGTTCACCACGCCGCCGTCACGGTCGAGCTTGATGACCTTGGAGTCCTGGCCACCGATGTCCACGATGGTCATGGCCTCGGGGGCCAGGGCATGGGCGCCCCGGGCATGGCAGGTGATCTCGGTGATGGAGGTGTCCATGTCGGGGATGGAGTCGCGGCCGTAGCCCGTGGCCACGGCGAGCGTCACCTGGTCGCGGGAGATGCCGGCCTTCTCGAGCACCTGATCGATGGCCTTGCGGGCGCTCTCGGTGGCCTTGGAGCCGGTGGGCAGGATGACGCTGGCCACCACGGTGCCCTCGCCGTCCACCACCACGGCGTCGGTCGAGGTGGACCCGGAGTCCACGCCCATCACGTACACGGGGCCGTTGCCGGCCGAGAACCTCATCTGGTCTGTCATACCCACCAACGTTTCGTCGAAGGCCTTGAGCCTGGTGCTGAGCTGGCCCGCGCTCTGACGCGTGCCGTCCGTCTCCACCTTGAGCATGGGGACGGGGGAGTCGGCCGAGACGGACAGGTACTCGAAGCCGTAGTAGTCGCAGAACTTCATCGTGTGGTACACGATGCCGCGCTGTCCCGCGGTGCCGATCTGCTCGGAGCGCCGATCGACGTCGGCCATGCGCAGGCACGGCACCTGGTCGAGCAGGGCACCGGCGTACCACTGCACGAAGGAGTCCATGGGGTCGGGGCCGGGCGCCTGGGCGTCGCAGGCCTCGTGGCACGGGCGCTGCTGGGGCACGCGGCCCAGGCGGGCCGGGGGAGAGGCCACACGGCGGCCGCCGGTGCAGGTGAGGTTCTCCACCGGCACGTCGAAGGCCTCTGCGGCCGCCTCGAGGAGCGAGTCGGGCCCGTGGGCGCCCAGCAGGGTCACGCGGGCGTCCTGGCGCGCCACCGGCGGCTCGAACGACGCGAGGGCGCGACCCACGTCGAAGCTCGCGCCCGTGAAGCCCTCCCAGGCCGACGCCAGCCGGCGGAGCTCCGCCTCCAGGCGGTGCCGCTCGGCCGGGCCCGTGAGGTGCGGCAGGTCCACGAGGAAGAGGAAGTCCAGGCACTGCTCGGCCTCGAGCACGTCGTAGATGCGGCGCATGACGTCGCAGCAGCTCGTGAGCACGAGGGCGCGGACGTCGTCGCGCAGGGCGTAGGAGATGAGCGACTTGCCGAACCCGCACAGGTTGGGGTGGGCCAGGCGGTCGGCCTCCTCGAAGCTGTCCGCCTCGTAGGTCACCGGCTCGCAGGTGGCGCCGTAGCCGGCGAGCAGCTCCACCGGGGCGTACTTGCAGGCGTAGTGGACCACGGGCGCCCGGTCGAGGGCGCGCGTGCGCACCGACCCGGGGGCCTCACCGTGGGCGACCGGGGCGTCCACCAGCGCAGGGCGCGGCACCGCCGCGCGCCGCGGGCTCATGCCACCGTCCTTCTCGCGGGCGTGCCGTGGTCGCGGCGCTTGTGGAGCATCTCGAGGAACGCCCCCAGGCGCGTGGCGGCCTGGCCGCCCGGGAAGTTGCCGCGGTTGCAGCCGTCGCCGTCCAACGTGAGGCACGGGTAGCCGTCGGCCTCCAGGGTGCGGCGCATGAGCTGCGAGCAGCCCGTGGTCTCCTTGCAGCCCCAGTGGCAGAACACCACGGCGCCGTCGGCCCCGGTGCGCTCGCAGAGCTCGCGCATGCGCTCCACGCGGCGAGACGCCGGGCCGTTGTAGGAGTTGCGGATGAGGCGCTCGGCCATGGCCAGGTAGGGCTCGTGGGCGCCGTCGTGGTGCCAGCCGTCGAGGCTGGGCTGGTCGAAGCACATGTCGCTGGCGATGACCTGCTGGTCGGTGTTCACGTCGAGCAGCTTCTGGAGCGGCACCGAGAAGAACGGCGCCGTGGCGCTCCAGACGAGGTCGATGCCGTCGTAGGGCTCGGCCGCCGCGAGGTCGGCCGCCAGGGCGTCCACCATGTCCTCGGCCACCTCGGTGCCCAGCATGGTGTGGAGCACGAGCGCGTACTGCATCTCGAGGCCCATGTTGTTGCGGATGAACCGCCCGCGTCGGAGCGGCAGCGTGCCCACGAGGGTGTCGAGCGTGTGCTGGGAGCGGGCCACGCGGGCGCGGAGCTCGTCGCCGTCCACCGTGCCGCCGTAGACCTCGCAGAGCCGGGCCTCGAGGTCGCGGAGCTGGTCGGCCACGTAGGCGCAGCCCTCCTCGGTGTACTCGGCCGGCACGTCGATGTAGCTCTGGGGGCAGCCGTAGCGGTCCGCGAGGAGCCGAAACGACAGGTTGTTGGCGTCGCAGGCCACCGAGCAGTTGGCGATGAGGCGCGGGGGCGCCAGCACGCCGGCGAGGGCGCCGCCGAGCAGTACCTTGTGGAAGGAACAGTAGGTCTCGGGGATGCCGCTCTTCTCGGCACTCTCGATGAACGCGCTCTCGGCGTGGGCCCCCGCCACGAAGTTCGCGGCCGCCTCGGCGATGAGGGGGTAGAGGCCCAGGCACTGGAAGATCTCGTTGGGCATGAAGATCGAGGTGAGCACCACGCGGTCGGGGTGCTCGAGGGCGCAGGTCACCGAGTCCAGCGCATGGCGTGCGGCCATGCGCGAGGACCTGGGGGCCCAGCGGTCGGGCAGGAAGCGCGTCTGGGCGCGCTTGACCTGGAACGCCTTGAGGAGCCAGAACCCGGTGATGTCGGGCCGCTCCTCCATGACGTCGTCGATGGCGGCGGCCCAGGCGTCCAGGATCTTGATCCCGAGCTTCTGGTCGTCGCTCTTGGTGGTTTGAGCCATGGTCCTCCTTGGTACGCGGCCTCAGACGAGGCGCGACACCTCGAGCTCGGCCGTGGATGCCGCTATGATGTCCGCGCCTCCGATGACGCAGACGCCGCCCGTCTCGCCCACCTGGGCCACGGCGGCGCCGAGGGCGCGCACCGTGTCGACCGACGAGTCGAGCACCTCCTGCCTGACCTGGGCGCGCCACGCGGGCCCGCGGCCCGAGATGCGCAGCTTGTCCTCGCGCCGCATGGCGGCACGGGGCTTCACCGGCGCGTCGAGGCCCGCCACCGTGGAGATGACGAAGCCCTCCAGGTCGGAGGCGGCGGGGTCCCACCCGGAAAGCCACGCGCCCGCGCCGGCATATGCGGCGAGGGTCGGGTCCACCGCAGGGTCGCGGTAGGAGTAGAACCCCATCACCGAGGCCGGCGTCCCGCTGAAGCCGGCCCCGTAGGTGCCGCCCAGGACGCGCACCTCGTTCCAGAGGTACCCATAACTAAGGGCCCGGGACGCGACGAGCCAGGAGCCGTTATAGGCAACCGGGTCCCGGGGCAGCGTGAGGCCGGCGGCGGCGCGGCCCACGAAGCACACGTTGGCAGGGATGGTGAACGCCTCGCGGGCGGGCTCGGGCTCGGGGACCTCCAGCTGGGTCTTGGTGGCATGGCCGTCGTTCATAAGGCCGAGGTCGCCCGCCGCCTCCCAGTAGCGCTCCACGTCGCCCGGGGCGCCGGAGAACGAGGTCTCCAGGCCGTCGCCCTTGAAGATGCGGCCCTGGAGGTTGCGGAGCACCTCGCAGAGCGACGCGGCGCGGCGGTCGAAGGAGTCGAGCAGCGACACGAGGAACCGGTAGAAGCCGATGCCCGAGACGGCGTCGGCCACGAGGGCCCCGCGGGAGTAGTAGCTGCGGCAGCGGGCGAGCGCGGCGCTGTGGCCGGAGCCGATGAAGCCCTGCTCCATGGCCACACGGCGCTGGGTGAGGATGGCGCGGATGCGCTCGGTGTCCTCGAAGAGCGTCTCGAGGCACACCTCCATGGGCAGGCTCGCGAGGCCGTCGACCTTCTCGGAGAGGGAGGCCGCGCCCACCACGAACCTGGGCCGCGCCACGCCCAGGGGGTCGTCGGCGTCGCCGTAGGTCTCGATGAAGGTGGAGAAGTCGCCCAGGGTCGACTCGAGCAGGCAGTCGAGCTCGGCCGCCGTGTGGCGCCGGGTGTCGAGCTTGCCGAGCAGGCAGGCGAGCACCTGGGCGTAGGGGAGCTCGGGCCACGCGAGGCGCTCGAGGTCGAAGTACGCGTAGGTGTAGTCGATGCGGTGCGTGTCGAGGTCGTACACATGGCAGGGGTAGGGCGCCTCGACCTCGCGGGAGGTCACGGGCGCCGGGGCCTCGGCGATGTCCGCCAGCGTGAGGTGGGGCAGCTTGGCGACGTCGGCGGGGTCGTCGGGGCGCTGCTGCTCCTCCTTCAGGGCCCGGGCCTCCTCCATGACGTCCTCGAGCCACGCGGTGTCCATGGCCTCCTTGATGCGGGCCAGGTGCTCGGCCTCGCGGGCCGTGCCGGTGCCCTCCTGGGGCTCCACGCACACGAGGGCGCTGTGGGGGTTCTCCACCACGGCCTCGCGCAGCAGGCGGTCGAAGATGCCGAGGCCCATGGAGTCGCCGAGGTCGCGGCAGGCGTCCTCGTAGCGCACGTAGGAGAGCGGGTCGTCCTCGTCGTAGAGCCAGCTGCCCATGGCGCACACGGCCAGGGCCACGCCGTCCGGGTAGCCGAAGTCGCCCTCGCGCAGGTTGAACTCTGCCTGGGCCAGGGAGGCCTGGAGGCGGTCGCAGGGCACCCCGGCGTCGGCCAGCTCGGCGCAGGCACCCTCCACGAGGGCGCGGAACCTCTCGGCGACGCCGGGCTTGGCGCCCTTGAGCTCGAAGACGACCATGGGCTGTGCCATGCCGTCCACCACGAACGCGCAGGCGTCGTCGCCCAGGTCGGCGTCGATGATGCGGCGCATGAGCGGGGCCTCGTTGGAGCCCATGAGGGTGTCGAGCAGGATGTCGGCGGCCAGCACGCGCTCGCGGTCGGCCCATGTGCCGATCACGTAGCCCAGGCCCACGCAGCGGTTGTCGGGGGCGGTGGCCAGCGGCACCTCGAGGGGCGCGGGCGACACGGGCCCTTGCATCGCGAGCTCGTTGGGGCCCTCCTCGCCGCGCACCTCGGCGGCCGAGAAGCGCTCGTCGAGGAAGGCGAGCTCACGGTCGATGTCGATGTCGCCGTAGAGCACGGTGTGGGAGTTGTCGAGGCGGTAGTGGCGCCGGTGGGCGTCCACGAACTCCTCGTAGCAGAGGTCGGGGATGGCCTCGGGGTTGCCGCCCGACTCGTGGCGGTAGCAGGTGTCGGGGAAGAGCTGGCGCTTGAGCTCCATGAACAGCACGTCCTCGGGGTCCGAGAGCGCGCCCTTCATCTCGTTGAACACGACGCCGTTGATGGTGAGCGGCGCGTCGGGCGACTCCAGCTCGTAGTGCCAGCCCTCCTGCTCGAAGATGCGGGGGCGGCGGTAGATGTTGGGGTCGAGCACGGCGTCCAGGTAGACGTCCATGAGGTTCTCGAGGTCTGCCACGTTGGTGGAGGCCACCGGGTACATGGTCTTGTCCGGGAAGGTCATGGCGTTGAGGAACGTCTGCATGGAGCTCTTGAGCAGGTTGACGAAGGGCTCCTTCACCGGGTACTTGGCCGAGCCGTCGAGTACGGAGTGCTCGAGGATGTGGAAGACGCCCGTGTCGTCCGCGGGCGGCGTCTTGAAGGCGATGGAGAAGGCGCGGTTCTCGTCCGCGTTGGCGAGCCACAGGAGCCGGGCCCCGGTGGCGCGGTGGGTGAGGACGTAGGCCCAGCCGTCGACCTCGGGCACCTCCTCGGCGCTCACGACCTCGAAGTCGGCGTGCACCTCGCCCGGGGCGAGCTCGTCTGCGTGTGCGGTCTTGGGGTCCATGGGTCCTCCTCGGGGTTCGCGGTATCTAGGAGACTATAGCCCTACGGGGTGCGCCCCCGAGCGAGGGGCGGCCGGTGATGTGCCTGTTCAGCTGGTGAGGAACACCATGACGAGGATGGCCGCGAAGCCCGCGAGCTCCGCCGGGACGAAGGCCGTGCCGGTGAGCAGCACGCTGGCCACGGTGGCCGTGACCGGCTCGACGGTGCCGAGGAGGTTGGCCTTGTAGGCACCGAGGTTCTTGACGCCCTGGAAGAACAGGCCGTAGGCGAGGACCGTGCCGGCCACCACGGTGAAGGCGAGGAGGCCCCAGCCGCCCGCGTCGAAGGCGGGCATGCTCTCCCAGGGCCGCACGGCGACGCACAGCGAGCCGCCCACGATCACCATCTCCATGCCCACGATGGCCATGGAGCCGTACTCGGCCAGGAGGCGGCGGGACAGCACGGCCACGACGGCCGCGCCCGTGGCGCAGCCGATGCCGAACGCCAGGCCGGCGGGCGAGATGTGGAGCGCCCCGAGGTCGCCGTGGGTGGCCACGAGGTACACGCCGGCCAGGGCCAGGACGAGGCCGGCGAGCTCCCGGCGGCGCGGCGCGCGGCGGGTGCGCAGGCACACGTAGACCAGCACCATGGGGATGGAGAGCGACTGCAGGATGGTGGCCGTGCCGGAGTCCGTGAGGTCCACGGCGTAGAGGTAGCAGCAGGAGTTGAGGAACATCCCCAGGAGGGCCGAGGCCAGGAGCTGGAGCACGTCGCGGCGGCGGCGCGCGAGGTCGCTCACCACGCGGGGGTTGCGTACGAGGGCCATGGCCAGGAGCAGCACGCCGGCGAGCACCTGGCGCACGCAGACGAGCCAGAGGGGCTCGATGCCCCAGGCGCCCATGAGGATCTTGGAGCAGGTGCCCGAGAGGCCCCAGAGCATGCCACCCACGAGGGTGCAGGCCACGCCCGTGGCCGCGACGGAGCGCGGGGAGGGCGCGTCCGGACCCGTCTCGCCGAGGGGCTCGCCCGGGACGGCCCGGACCTCGTCGCCGTTCTCTGCGAGTGCGGGCTGGGTGTCTTGGGCCACAGGTCCCCCTTCGGTTTCGGTCTGGTTACGCAAGGAGCGATTGTACCCCCGGCGTGGTCCTGGAGAAACTGGGGGACAGACACCGCGCCGCCACCGCGGCGAGGAAAAAGGCCGGCACCCGGTGGGGGTGCCGGCCTCGGATGCCGGTGGTGTGTGCCGCAGGGCGCCCCTCCGGGCGCTAGATGCGCTCCATCTCGGCCAGGGTGGCGCTGTACCAGTGGTCCGCGTTGGGCGGGCAGTACTTGCGGGCGGCCTCCATGGAGATGGTGGGGCCGTAGATGCGGGCGAGGCCGGCCACGTGGTCGCGGATGGCCTCCTCCCAGCTGCCCCAGCTGGAGCTGCCCCAGCCCCAGGCGTTGTGGGGCTTGAAGCAGTAGAGGCCCTTGGAGCTCTCCGTGTTGGAGATGGCGGGCGACCAGCGCGGGTCCACGCCGTAGTCCCAGGCGGCGTCGGCGAAGGTCTTGCCCTGGCCGCCGAGGGGCGAGCCTGCGAGGTAAGCGTCGATGCGCGGGGCCCAGTGGCCCACGAAGGCCTGCTTGTCCTGGCTCCAGTCGACGGAGCTGGGCGTGGCCTGGGAGGGGGCGGCGAGCTGGGCCTCCTGGCCGGCCTGGGCCTGGGCGGCGGCCACGGCGGCGGCAGCCTCCTCGGTCTCGCGGCGGGCCTTCTCCTCGGCCTGGCGCTGGGCCTCCTCGCGGGCGGCCTTGGCCTCCTGGAGCGCGGTCTCGGCCTCCTCCTTCTGCTCCTCGGCCTCGGAGAGCTTCTGCTCGAGCTCGCTCTGGTTGCGGTCGAGCTCGTCCTGGAGGTCGGCCAGGCGCTGCACCTGGTCGACGTTGTGGTCCTCCACGGCGTTGAGGTAGGTGATGGTGGTGAGGAACTCGTTGAAGTCGTTGGACGAGAGCACGAGGCCGAGCAGGCCCGGGCTGTCCTGGTGCATCTTGTAGCTGGCGTTGATGGCGGCCGAGGCCTTCTCGCGCTGGCCGGGGAGCTGTGCCTCGACCTCGTCGATGCGCTTCTGGTTCTCCGCCGCCTGCTGCTCGAGCTCGGCGGCCTTGGCGGTGGCCTCGTCGAACGCGGCGCCGGACGACTCGATGCGCTCCTGGAGCTCCGAAAGGTCGGCCTCGGGGGCGTCGGCGTCGGCGAGGGCGCTGCAGGGCACGAGTGCGCCCGCAAGAAGCAGCGCGAGGGCCGTGCCGAGAAGGCGCGACGCGATCGAAGGTCTCTCCATGCCACACTCCTCCGGTTGGGGACAGGGGCTCGCGGCGCAGGGCCGGCGAGGGGCGCCTCCCAAGGTGCGGGCCGGCGCGGGGCGGGCGACGCCCGCAGGGCCCGGGGGTGTTCCGGGTTATGCAACCATACACTCATCCAGAAAGGTCCATGAACTTCGCATATGCCTTAACCGGCGGGAATTGCATAAACATCAAACGATATGCCGCACGATGGAAAAACGGGGCATCGTTTTTGCACCCCGCTTCCACCGGTCCCTACCAAACGGTGCTCGCGTTTTTGCATGGGGCCCCGGCGCCGCCCGCGGGAGGGGCGGCGCCGGGGCCCGGTTATCGCGGCCTCTCGGGCAGCGGCGGGGTCGTGCCGGCGACGGGCCGGGGCCCGTCTCGGGACCTACTTGACCACGAGCACGTCGCAGTCGCTCTCGCGCACCAGGAAGGTGGAGATGGAGCCGAGGAGCGCGTACTTGATGTTGGAGAGCCCGCGGGCGCCGCAGACCACGATGTCGGGGTGCACGGCGTCGAGCATCTTGTCCTTGAGGGTCTCGCGCACGCGGCCCAGCTCCACCACGACCTCGTACTCCTCCAGCCCGCCGTGGGCCTGGGCCTCCTCGAGCACCGGCGTCACGGACTCCTTGAACGCGGCCGTGCGCTTCTCGACGTAGCCGTCATGGGGCTCGCCGGCGGCCTCGAGGGCCGAGGTGTCCACCACGTGGCCCACCACGAGCCTGGCGCCGTTGTTTACGGCGACGGTGATGGCGCGCTCGAGCACGACCCCCTGCTGGTCGGAGCCGTCGAGCGAGACGAAGACCAGCTTGTAGCCCATATCCTTGTACGAAACCATGACCCTCCTTATCGGCCCGGTGGCCGAGCGATGGCGCCGCTTGGCGACGCGTCCGACGGACAAAATACTACGCTGCCTGAAAGCCCTTGCGCACGGGGCCGTTGAGAGAAACGGTGAAAAGGCTAGTGCATGCCAACCGAGGGTCCATCATGGATAGGCCCGGAACCGGTTGCCCGTGGACGAGCCTGTGGGCGCCAACGATGGTTAAGGAGTGAGCGTGGACATCGTCGAGTTGCTCAAGGCGGCACTGTTCGGCCTGGTGGAGGGGGTCACAGAGTGGCTGCCCATCTCCTCCACGGGGCACATGCTGCTCCTCGACCAGTTTGTGTCGCTGGACGTCTCCGAGGACTTCTGGAACATGTTCCTCGTGGTCATCCAGCTGGGGGCCATCCTGGCTGTATGCGTGCTGTACTTCCGGCAGCTGAACCCCTTCGCCCCGTCCAAGACGCCCGAGGAGCGCCGCGGCACGTGGTCGCTCTGGGCCAAGATCGTGGTGGCCTGCATCCCGGCGGCCGTGGTGGGCATCCCGCTGGACGACTGGATGGAGGAGCACCTCTCCGGCCCCTTCGTCATCGCCGCCGCCCTCATCGTCTACGGCGTGATCTTCATCGTCATCGAGCACGTGCGCGAGGGCCGCGCCATGGCCCGGGCAGCTGAGCTGGCCGACGCCCCGCGCCCCAAGCACCTCAAGGCGCAGGAGGAGGCCGTGCTTCCCCAGGCCACCAAGGCCGAGCTCGCAGACGCCGACCAGCCCGTGCAGACCATCGAGGAGCTCGACATGGGGCGGGCCGTGGGCATCGGCTGCTTCCAGATCCTGTCGCTCGTGCCCGGCACGTCGCGCTCCGGCTCCACCATCATCGGCGGCCTGCTTCTGGGCTGCACCCGCACCGTGGCGGCCGAGTTCACGTTCTACCTGGCCATCCCCGTGATGTTCGGCGCCTCCGTGTTGCGCCTGGCCAAGTACTTCCTGGCCGGCAACGCCCTCACGGCCGCCGAGGGGTCGGTGCTGGCCGTGGGCTGCATCGTGGCCTTCGTGGTGTCGATCCTGGCCATCCGGTTCCTCATGGACTTCGTGCGCAGGCACGACTTCCAGGCGTTCGGCTGGTACCGCATCGTCCTGGGCGCGCTGGTCATCCTGTACTTCCTCGTGGTGAGGTAGGGGAGCGTTCCGGTTGCGAGGCCCCGTCGCGGATGCGCCCGCGGCGGGGCCTTCTTCGTGGGGAGGGGGCGCGGATGCGCGACAGGGGCGCCGCGAACGGCCTCGAGTGCGCGGCCGTTGCGCCGCGAGTGGCAGTGGATGCGCGACAGGGGCGCGAACGGCCTCCGATGCGCGACGTGCACGCTGCGAACGGCATCGAGTGCGCGACGGTGGCGTGAACGGCCCCCGATGCGCGGCCGAACTGCCGTGAGCGGCCTCGAGTGCGTGAAACGGGCCGAGAATCGCGCACTGGAGGCCGTTCGTGGCGATGAAATCGCGCACTGGAGGGCTTTCGCGTTTTCATCGCGCATCGGAGGCCCTTCGCGGCGGCCCCGGCACGGACCCGGGGTTGACGGTCTCGGGATCGACGACCCTTCCTACCGGTCGAGGTAAATCGAGCTGATGATCAAGGCGCCATGGGGGTCGGTGTCGTTCCATGAGTAGATGGCGACGTGGCTGCCGACGGTCATCCCTTGGCCGTCCGGCGATTCGGTGGCGCTGCGGGGAGGGGAGAAGGTGAAGGTGAGCGTGTCTCCGTCGTCCGTCGTCACGGTCAGCGAATCGTCGTCGATCTCGGCAATCGTCCCGAGGTAAAGCGTGCGCACCGCGGTGCCGGTCACCAGGCCCTTCTGGTCGGCTGGGTCCGCCGGGGGTGGGTCTGTTCGCTGTGTTTGACCGTGGTCTTCGAAAACTGGCATTGATTTTCTTTCGGTATGATGGCTTATTTCAGAAGGATCACTTGATACCAGTGCTATCAGAATAAAAACAATGGATCCCCCTATCAGGATCAGGAGGACCCCTTGTTGTTTGGTTATTTGACTGGCCATGACGTATCACCGTGTAGTCGGTCATAGCTTCGCATGCCATGGCGTGACCCGACCTATTATAAGTGCTCGAGTCTAATGCGAGGAGCCGGTGTGTGCCCCGCGTCCCTTTTCGGCTTCGTTGCAACCGTCCCGGCCCCGGCCCCCATGGCCTACCCTAGGCAAAACGCCGCCGTGCCCGGAGGAGCCGCAATGACCGCAGACCGCACCGTAGCCCAGATCTTCCGCGATTTCAGGCAGCCCGTCTCGTTCGAGATCTTCCCGCCCAAGGGGGAGCTCTCCGCCGAGGAGGCCCGCTCCCTGGCCGCCGACCTCGCGCCCCTCGACCCCGCGTTCGTCTCGGTGACCTACTCCGCCGGCGGCTCCGGCAACGCCGGCCCCACCGTGGAGGTCGCCTCCATGATCCAGCGTGACCACGGCATCCCCACGGTGGCCCACCTCACCTGCCAGGGGCTCACCCGCGCCGCTCTGGCCGAGAAGTGCGCCCAGATGCGCGCCGCCGGCATCCGCAACGTGCTCGCCCTGCGCGGCGACCCGCGGCCCGATGTGGGGCCCGGGGACTTCGAGCACGCCAGCGACATGATCCCCTTCCTGGTGGATGAGGGCTTCTGCGTGGGGGCGGCCGCCTACCCCGAGGGGCACATCTCGTGCCTGGACCCTGAGGTGGACGTGGCCTACCTCCGCGCCAAGCAGGACGCCGGCGCGAGCTTCCTCCTCACCCAGCTCTGCTTTGACAACGAGGCCTGCTGCCGCTTCCGCGAGCGCTGCGACAAGGCGGGCGTCACGGTGCCCGTCTCCTTCGGCATCATGCCGTTCATGTCCAAGTCCCAGGTGAGCCGCATGGTCTTCATGTGCGCGGCCAGCATGCCCGCGGCCGTGGTCAAGCTCCTGGCCCGCTATGAGGACGACCCCGAGGCCCTGCGCGCGGCCGGCGTGGAGTACGCCTGCGACCAGCTGGCCGACCTCGCGGCCCACGGCGTGGACGGCCTGCACGTCTACACCATGAACCGCCCCGGGGTGGCCGCCGCCTGCGCCGCCGCCGCGCGCGGCGAGGGCCGATGAGCGCCGCCTGCGCCGCCGCCACAGGCATCCTGGCGGGCGCGGGGTCGTTCTCGCCCGATCGCTCGGAGGTGCTCCGCTACTTGGGGCACAGGGGGCAGGAGCTGGGCCCCGAGCTGGAGGGGCGCCTCTCGGCCGTCATGGCCCGCGCCGCCGCCGAGGTGCGCCCCCGTTGGGTGTGGCGCGCATGCCCCGTGGCGCCGGGCCCCGAGGGGTTCGTCGTGGGCGGCACGGGCCTGGTGCTGCCCGGCCGCTCCATGGAGGTGCTGCTCGGGGACGCCCGGGCCGTGGCGCTCCTGGCCGTGACGTGCGGGCCCGGACCCGACGCCGTGGCCGTCCGCGACGCCTCCCGCGACCCGGTGGGGGCGCTCGTCTACGACGCCTGCGCCATCGACCTCGTGGAGCAGGGCGCCGACGCCTGCAACGACGCCGTGGACGCCTGGGCCGCGGCCCGGGGCCTCGTGCCCACGCGCCGCTACAGCCCCGGCTACGGGGACCTGCCGCTCTCGGTGCAGCCCGCCTTGCTCGACGCCCTGGATGCAGGCCGGCGCCTGGGCGTCACGCTGACCGAGAGCCTGCTGATGGTGCCGATGAAGTCCGTGACGGCCGTGGTGGGGATCGGGCCCGCCTGACCCGCCACGCGCCCACCGAGGAGGGTGACCCCATGACCGACGAGAAGCCCGCCGACCTGCTCGGCGCCGCCCTGGCCCGCGAGGCCTTCCTGCTCTTCGATGGCGGCCTGGGCACCATGCTCCAGGCCCGGGGCATGGCCCCCGGCGCCGTGCCCGAGCTGCTGGTGCTCTCGGACCCCGACCTCGTGGCCGGCGTGCACCGCGCCTACGTGGAGGCCGGCGCCGACGTGGTCACGGCCTGCACCTTCGGCGCCAACGCCGCCAAGCTGGCCGGGCGCGCCACCGTGGCCGAGGTCTTCTCGGCGGCCGTGGCCCTGGCCCGCGGCGCCGGCGCGCGCTACGTGGCGGCCGACATGGGGCCCACGGGCGCCCTGCTCGAGCCCCTGGGGCCCATGACGCTGGACGAGTGCGAGGCGCTCTACCGCGAGCAGGCCGAGGCCGTGGCCGCCACCGACGCCGACCTCGTGGTCATCGAGACCATGGGCGACCTCCTGGAGGCCAAGTGCGCGCTCCGGGTGTGCCGCGAGGTCCTGGACATCCCGGTGGTCGTGACCATGACCTTTGGTGAGGACGGTCTCACGTTCCTGGGCACGCCGCCCGACGTGGCCGCGGCCACGCTGTCCGCCGCCGGGGCCGCCGCGGTGGGTGTCAACTGCTCCCTGGGGCCCGACCGCCTGGTGCCTGTGGTGGAGGCCATGGCCCGGGTGTCGCGCGTGCCCGTGGTGTGCCAGGCCAACGCCGGCCTGCCCCACATGGAGGGGGACCGCACGGTATTCTCCGTGGGGCCCGAGGAGTACGTGGCCGCCGCCGCCGACCTCGTGGCCGCCGGCGCCACCGTCCTGGGCGGCTGCTGCGGCACCACCGGTAGCCACATCGCCGGGCTCCGGCGCCTCCTGGACGGGGCCGAGCTGCCGGCGCCCGCCTACGTGCCGGCCTTCACCGTGGCGAGCGCCCGCCGGCTCGTGGGGCTGCCGGTGGGCGGGCACCGGGTGGCCGTGGTGGGCGAGCGGATCAACCCCACGGGCAAGCGCCGTCTCAAGGAGGCGCTGCGCGCCGGCGACCTCGACTACCTGGTGGCCGAGGCCCTCGACCAGCGCGACGCCGGCGCCGACCTCCTCGACGTCAACTGCGGCCTGCCCGAGCTGGACGAGCCCGCCGTGCTCGCCGCTGCCGTGGGCGCCGTGCAGGCAGCCTGCGACCTGCCGCTGCAGGTGGACTCCACCGACCCGGCGGCCCTCGACGCCGCCTGCCGCGCCTACGCCGGCAAGCCGCTCATCAACTCCGTCAACGGCTCCGAGGAGTCCCTGGCCGCCGTGCTGCCCGTGGCCGCCCGCCACGGCGCCGCCGTCGTGGGCCTCACGCTGGACGAGGACGGCATTCCGTCCACGGCCGGGGAGCGCGCGGCCATCGCGCGGCGCATTGTTGCCCGGGCCGAGGAGGCCGGCATCGCCCCGGAGGACGTCTCCATAGACTGCCTGGCCATGGCCGCCTCCACCGACCAGGGTGGCGTGGCCCAGATCCTCGAGGCCCTGCGCCTCGTGCGCGCGTCCCTGCCGGTGCAGACCATGCTCGGCGTCTCCAACATATCGTTCGGCCTGCCCCTGCGGCCGCTCGTGAACGCGACGTTCCTGGCCGAGGCCCTCTCGGCAGGCCTCACCATGCCGATCATGAACCCGCTGGACACCCGCAGCGCCGACGTCGTGGCCGTGCACCGGGTGCTCGACGGCGAGGACGGCGGCGCCCGGGCCTACATCGAGGGCTGCGCCGGCCGCACCGACGCCGCGGCGGCCACGGCGCCCGGGCCGGCCACGGCTGTCGGCGGGGCGGGGGAGGGGGCGCCCGCCACCGACGAGGACCTGGCCCGGCAGCTGATCCTCTCGGGCCGAAAGGGCCCCATGGGAGAGGTCGTCCGCCGCCTGCTGGGGAGCCGCGACGCCCTGGACCTCATCGACTCCGTGCTCATCCCCGCGCTGGACGAGGTGGGTGAGCGCTTCGAGGCGGGCACCATGTTCCTGCCGCAGCTCATGGCCTCGGCCGAGGCCGCCGGCGCGGGCTTCGACGTCATCAGGGCCGCCATGCCCGAGGGCTCCTCGGGCGGCAAGGGCGGCGTGATTCTCGCCACGGTGAGGGGCGACATCCACGACATCGGCAAGAACATCGTGAGGATGCTGCTGGAGAACTACGGCTACGACGTCGTTGACCTGGGCCGCGACGTGCCCCCGGAGGCCGTGCTCGCCGCCGTGGAGGAGACCGGCATCCGCGTGGTGGGCCTCTCGGCGCTCATGACCACCACGGTCAAGGCCATGGCCGAGACCGTCGAGCTCCTGCGCGAGAGGGCCCCGGGCACCTTCGTCTTCGTGGGCGGCGCCGTGCTCAACCCCGAGTACGCCGAGATGGTGGGCGCCGACGCCTACGCCAAGGACGCGGCGGAGAGCGCGCGGATCCTCTCGGAGGTCTACGCGTAGCGGCCCTCCCCATCGAAGGCCGTCCCACCGAACCGCCGCCCCGCCCTCCCGGCGTCGTACCGGCCGGGCCCGCCCTCCCGGCCGGTACCCGTCGCCGACGCGCCGCCCGCCACTGCTAGACTGGAGGGCCGCACCGCACCCAGCCGCGCCCGGAGGGACCCCATGCAAGAAAGCGCCATCGACATCGACTCGCTCAACGACGCCCAGCGCGAGGCGGTCCTCACCTGCGAGGGCCCGCTCCTCGTGCTCGCCGGCGCCGGCTCGGGCAAGACCCGCGTGCTCACGCACCGCATCGCGCACATGGTGGCCGACCTCGGCGTGGCCCCCTGGCAGGTCCTGGCCATCACGTTCACCAACAAGGCCGCCGCGGAGATGCGCGAGCGCCTGGGCGCCCTGCTCCCCGGGGGCACACGCGGCATGTGGGTGTGCACGTTCCACGCCATGGCCGTGCGCATCCTGCGCGACGACGCCGAGCTCCTGGGCTACCGTCCCAACTTCACCATCTACGACGACGACGACTCCAAGCGCCTGGTCAAGGCCATCATGGCCGACCTCGACATCGACACCAAGCAGTTTCCCGTCAACATGGTCCGTTCCAAGATCAGTGCCGCCAAGAACGCCATGGTGGACGCCGACGAGATGGCCGCCCAGGCGGCCGACCCCGCCACCCAGAAGGCGGCCCGGGTCTACGCCGAGCTCCAGCGCCGCCTCATGGTGGCCAACGCCATGGACTTCGACGACCTGCTCGTGAACACGCTCCTCCTGTTCGAGAGGCACCCCGAGGTGCTGGCCCGCTACCAGCGGCGCTTCGTCCAGATCTCGGTGGACGAGTACCAGGACACCAACCATGTGCAGTACCTCATCACCAAGAGGCTGGCCGAGCTCCACCGCAACCTCATGGTGGTGGGCGACGACGACCAGTCCATCTACTCTTGGCGCGGCGCCGACATCCAGAACATCCTGGACTTCGAGAAGGACTACCCCGACGCCCGCGTGGTGAAGCTGCAGCAGAACTACCGTTCCACGGGCCACATCCTGGCCGCGGCCAACGCCGTGGTGGCCAACAACTCCCACCGAAAGCCCAAGCGCCTGTTCACCGACGAGGGCGACGGCGAGCCCATCTCGGCCTACCAGGCCGCCGACGAGCGCGACGAGGGCCGCTGGGTGGCTGCCGAGATCGAGCGCCTGCACGCCGCCGGCACCCCCTACGACGACATGGCGGTCTTCTACCGCACCAACGCCCAGAGCCGCATCCTCGAGGACATGTTCCTGCGTGCCGGCGTGCCCTACAAGATCGTGGGCGGCACGCGCTTCTTCGACCGCGCCGAGATCCGCGACGTCATGGCCTACCTCAAGCTCGTGCTCAACCCGGCCGACGACGTCTCGGCCCGCCGCGTGGTCAACGTGCCCCGCCGCGGCATCGGTGCCACCTCCCAGGACAAGATAGCCGCCTACGCCGCGACCCACGGCATCCCGTTCTTCTCGGCCGCCCAGGCCTGCGTGGCCGAGGCCGGGCTCCTCTCGCCCAAGGTGCGCAACGCCCTGGCGGCCTGGACGAGCGCTGTGGAGGAGGCCCGCCACTACGAGGGCGAGCTCTCCCGCGTGGTGGAGCTCATCGTGGAGCGCTCCGGGCTCGTGGCCGCCCTCGAGGCCGAGCGCACGCCCGAGGCCGAGGGACGAATCGAGAACATCCGCGAGTTCCTGCTCATCGCCCAGGAGTTCGACGAGAGCCACGACGACGTGGTCTCGGCCCTGGAGTCGCTGGCGGAGCTCCGCGAGGCCGGCGTGGCCGGTGCCGAGGCCGCCGACGACCCCGGCGCCGTACCCGCCCCGCAGCCCGTGGACGACGACGGCCAGGGCGCCCTGTTCGCCGCGCCGGACGAGGGCGCCGCGCCCGCGGCCGACGGCGGCTTCGGCGCCGTGGCCTCCTCCCAGCTGCCCGCCTTCATGGAGTGGCTGGCCCTCCGCAGCGACCTCGACAGCCTCTCGGGCCAGACGAGCGCCATCACGATGATGACCATCCACTCCGCCAAGGGCCTGGAGTTCCCCGTGGTGTTCGTCTGCGGCATGGAGGAGGGGCTGTTCCCCAACCTGACGCACGACTCCGACCCGGCCCGCCTGGAGGAGGAGCGCCGCCTGGCCTACGTGGCCATCACCCGGGCCCGCAAGCGCCTCTACCTCACCTATGCCGCCACGCGGCGCACCTGGGGCGCCACCCAGGCCAACCCCCGCAGCCGCTTCGTGAACGAGATCCCCGAGAGCCACATCAAGGTGACCGGCGTGGGTTCGGCGGGCTTCTCGGGCACCGGCTGGGAGAAGCGCGGCGACCGCCGCGGCACCTTCGGCTCCGGCACGGGCTCCTCGGTGTACGGGGGCTCGGTCTTTGGCAACCAGACGCGCTCCTCGGGCACGGCCCGGCCGGCTCCGGTGCGCAAGGATCCCCGCAAAGCCGCCGAGAGCTTCGAGCCGGGCGACCGCGTGCACCACAAGACGTTCGGCTCCGGCACCGTGGTGGCGGTGAAGGGCGACACCCTCGAGGTGCGCTTCGCCAAGAGCGGCCAGACCAAGAAGCTCATGAAGGGCTTCGCCCCCATCGTCAAGGTGCAGTGACATGGGTGTCGGGACGATGACGGCCGACGTGGCGACGTTCTTCAAGAGCGACCTCGGCGTGCTGGTGGGCAAGGTCATCCTCGTGGCGGTGATGGCGGTCGTCGCCCGGTGCGTGGAGCGCGTGCTCACCCGCATGACCCGGGAGGGCCTGGAGAAGGCCGACGTCCCCAACGCGTCGATCTTCGTCAACGTCGTGCGCGGGACGGTATGGATCATCGCGCTGCTCATGATCCTGCAGCCGGTCTTCGGCGTCGCCCCCAACGCCCTCATCACGTCCCTCGGCGCCGCCTCCATCGCCGTCTCCCTGGGCCTTCAGACCACCATCTCCAACCTGGTGGGCGGCCTCACGCTCATGGTCACCAAGACCATCAAGCCGGGCGACTACATCACCGTCAACGGCATCACCGGCCAGGTGACCGACGTCAGTTGGCGCGACACCACGGTGCGCGACCGTCTGGGCAACGCCGTGGTGGTGCCAAACTCCCAGCTCAACTCGTCGGCCATCACCAAGATCGCGGTGCGCCAGGCCAACATGACCAGCCTTGACGTCACCCTCAAGGCCGGGTGCGACGTGGCCGACGCCTGTGCCAAGATCCGGGAGGCCGCCGACAAGGCCCTCGGCCGCACCGCCGACCCGGCGAGCGCCACCCGGGTGGTGTGCACCGCCACGGGCAGCGACGGCACCAAGGTGAGCGTCTACTTCGACGTCGACCCGTCGGTGACCTTCCAGGCCGCCACCGACGCCGTGGTCCGTGCCCTCGAAGGGGCGAGCTACCTGGCCTGACCCCTCCCCCAACCCCGCAGCGGCGTCCCGCCGTCTCCGCCCCGACTTCCGAGGAAGGAACACCCATGCGCGTCAACCAGGCCATTCTCCACAGCTACGAGGGCAAGTCCTGCGTCAAGGTCTTCTCCGAGGCACCCATGGACCTCGCCGACGACGAGGTCAAGCGCTATGTGACCTCCCAGGCCCGCCGCGCCCTCTCCAACCTGGACGCCCGCCGCGGGGCCTTCCTGCCCGACAGCGCCTTCGCCAAGGAGGCCGTGGCCTTCTTCCGCGGCAACGCCGACTTCGCCCCGTTCACGGCCGGCGCCGCCGAGTTCCTCATCGGCCAGATGGGCCAGATGGAGGAGACCCCCTCGTTCGACCTGCTCTTCATCGACTTCGAGGGCCGCGAGGAGGAGACCGTGGACGGCCTGGGCGAGGAGGACATCGAGATGATGTACCGCTCCCAGGCGCCGCGGTACCTGGCCATCGTGATGTTGGAGAGCCGCCGCGCCTACATGCACGAGGTGGGCCGCGACGAGCTGGGCCACACCCTGGCCTCCATCGCCCGGCATCACGCCATCCTGCCCAACCCCTCCCAGAAGGTGCGGTCGTTCGCCGTGGTGTCGGCCACGGGCGACGTGCGCTTCTGCGACGAGCCCCGGGTGGTGGCCGGCCGCAGCGTGGAGCTGCTGCCCGAGGCCCTGCTCCAGTGCACGAGCGAGGCCTCGAGCAAGGAGGTCGTGCAGGGGGTGTGCGACCTCGTGGGGGCCGTGGCCGACGAGTTCGGCGCCAACCCCGCCGCCGCCGTGGCCCGGGCCAAGGCCTATGTCTCCGAGAACGCCGAGACCGACGAGGTCCTGGTCCCCGAGCAGCTGGCCCGCGACGTCTTCGCCGACGCCCCGCAGATGCACGACCGCTTCGTCGAGGAGGCCGCCGAGCAGAACCTGCCCGACCGTGTGTCGGTGGAGCCCGAGGTGGCCCGCCGCGTGGCCGCCAAGCACAAGATCCGCACCGACACGGGCATCGACATCACGTTCCCGGCCGAGTACGGCAAGAACCCCGACTTCCTGGAGTTCGAGAGCAACCTCGACGGCACGCTGAGCATCCGCATCAAGAACGTGGGGGCCATCGAGAACCGGTAGGACCCAGCGCCTACGCCCGGGCCGCCATCCACTCCGCCATCTCGGGCATCGCCGGCTGCACCGCCATGCCGATGAGCGTGGGGCCGGTGTGCACCAGCAGGTCCGGCGAGAGCCTGGAGCGGATGAGCCCGCAGGCGTTGCCCACCTTCTCCTGGAGCAGGGCCACGTAGCGCTCGGGCATCGGGTCGTCGCCGGTGGCGGAGGCGCAGGCCAGCACCACGTCCTTGTAGAGCCTCGCGCGCTCGGCGATGAGGTCCACCGTGGCCTTGAGGGCACGCTCGCGGCCGCGGCACTTCTTGACCGTGCGGTACCTGCCCTCCTCGTCGCACTCGAAGATCGGCTTGATGTTGAGGGCGGAGCCCAGGCGGTAGGTGGCCTCGGAGATGCGACCGCCGTGGCGCAGGAACGAGAGCTCGTCGAGCGAGAAGAGCACCCACGTCTGCTCGGCCTCGGCGTTGAGGCGCCCCTCCAGCAGGTCGAAGTCCACGCCGGCCTCGACCATGAGGGCGCAGTCCATGACGGTCATGCCGGCGGCCACGCCGATGGACCTGGTGTCCACCACGGCCACGGGGAAGTCCTCCATCTGCTTGGCCACGAGGTGGCAGGTCTGGTTGGTGGCCGAGAGCCCCGAGGAGATGGTCACGACGACGGCCTTCTCGTAGCCGTCGGCTCTGGCCTGCTCCAAGGTCTCCCTGATGGAGGCGGGGCTCGGCAGCGAGGTGGTGGGGATCTCGGTGGAGAACCGATCGATCACCTCCTCGGCCGTGATGTCCACGCCGGAGCGGAAGCTGCCCTCGGTGTAGTTGATCTGGAGGGGGATCTGTCTGATGTCGTGCGCTTCGGCGAAGTCCGCTGGCACGTTGGTGCCGGTGTCGGTCACGACGGCTATCTTCTGGGCGTTCATGGAGGCGTGTCACCCTTTCGGTTGTGCAGGGGCAGGTGCTCGGTGGCCATGCCCCCGGGTACCTACCCCGTGTTCGCGGTGGATTTGCCGACGGGGCCCTCCGTTCCGGAGTCCCCGAGGCCTCCATACTATCTGTTAGCGAGCTGATAAAATCGACGTTCGATGAATCGACGGCGTACTAAGGAGCCGCTTGCCATGGCACAGAACCAGCACGTCGACGGTGGGGAGAAGCCCATCGTCATCATCTCGGAGCCCAAGGTCAGGGAGCGCCGCAGGAAGCGCCTCCGCCGCCAGAAGCTGACGTCCAACGGCACCGTGGCCGCGGCGGTCATGGTCTTCGCGGCCCTCGTGGCCGTCGTGGTGGCCAACACCCCGGCCTACGAGGCGGTGCACCACTTCCTCATGGAGCCCCTCACGCTGGGCGTGGGTCCCCTCGTGGGCACCCTCTCGGTGGAGGTGTTCGTCAACGACTTCCTCATGGCCGTCTTCTTCCTGCTCGTGGGCATAGAGCTCAAGTACGAGATGGCCGTCGGCGAGCTCAAGAACCCGCGCCAGGCCGCCCTGCCCATGCTGGCGGCTGTGGGCGGCGTGGTCGTGCCCGCCCTCATCTACGTCGCCTTCAACGTGGGCGGCCCCGGCATCGGTGGCTGGGCCATCCCCATGGCCACCGACATCGCTTTCGCCCTGGGCGTCATGAGCCTGCTGGGAGACCGCGTGGCCCCCGCCACCAAGGTCTTCTTCTCCACCCTGGCCATCGCCGACGACATCCTCGCCATCGTGGTCATCGCCCTGTTCTACGGCCACGCCCCGTCCATCCCCTGGATCGCGGCCTCCCTGGCCTGCGTCCTGGTCCTCGCGCTGCTCAACTACGCCCGCGTCTACACCGCGCGCAGCTACGTGGTGGTGGGCCTGGCCCTGTGGTTCTGCATGTTCAACTCGGGCATCCACGCCACGCTCGCCGGCGTGGTGCTGGCGCTGTTCCTGCCCTGCACGAGCGACATCCGCCTCACGGCTCTGCGCCCCTGGCTCGAGTCCAAGAGCCGCGAGCTCGACAACGCCTACGACGGCGACCTGGACGTTCTCGGCCAGCACGGGTTCACCCGCATCGCCTCGGGCGTCGAGCGCGTCATGCACCGTGTGACCCCGCCGCTCCAGCGCATGGAGCACGCCATCACGGTGCCGGTGAACTTCGTCATCCTGCCGATTTTCGCCTTCGTGAACGCCCAGGTGCGCCTCATCGGCGTCGATCCAATGGCCATCGTCTCCGACCCGGTGACCCTCGGCTCGTTCTTCGGCGCCCTCGTGGGCAAGCCGGTGGGCATCATCCTCGTCACCTGGGTGCTGGTGAAGGTGGGCTTCGCCCGGCTGCCCCACGGCGTCGACTGGCACCAGGTCACCGGCGTGGGCATCATGGGCGGTCTCGGCTTCACCATGTCCATCCTCATCTCGGGCCTGGCCTTCACCGAGCCCGCCGAGGTGCTGGCGGCCAAGTGCGCAATCCTGTCGTGCTCGGTGGTCGCCGCCGTCGTGGGCTGCGTCTACATGATGGCCACGGGCCGCAAGGGGAGGGCGTCGTCCGAGGGGTGACGTCGCCTCCCATGTCCTGCCAACAAGGCGCGCCCTCCCCGGCACCGGTCCGGGGAGGGCGCGTCCCTTTTCTTCGCGATAGGGGCATCCCGCGGGGGCGACTCAGCTCACGATGCCGTAGCGGCGCCCCCAGCCGTGGGCGGCCAGGGTGGAGTTGATCTGGTCGCAGAACTGCGGCCGCGTGAGCCCCATGGGCGGCAGGAGCGAGACCACCTCCACGAGGTCCTCGGAGAGGTCGTGGGACTGGGCCAGGACCAGGGCGTCCAAGCGGTCTGCGCGCGTCTCGGTCGCGAAGAGCAGGTCCACGAGGCGCTGGAGCTCCCCGTGCTCGGGCGATTCCTGCCAGGTCTCCGACATCGCTGCGCCCCTTTCCCCGGCGGCCTGTTTCGGGCGCGCGAACACGCCCGCCGACCGGGCCATCATAGCAAGCCGCTCGGCGCCGGGCCGTCTATACTTCTCTGTCAGCCGAAGCCCACCGGACCCGAGGGGGACCCATGGACAACGTGTACCTCGCACTGGACGACGCGGCCCTCGCCGCGGAGGTCGACCGCCTGCAGGCCGACGTCGACGCCCTGGCCGCCAAGGGGCTCTCCTTGGACATGGCCCGCGGCAAGCCCTCGCGCGAGCAGGTGGACCTCTCCCGGTCCATGCTCGACGCCCTCGACTCCGGTTCCTGCCTGGAGGACCAGGGCCAGGACGCCGCCAACTACGGCGTGCCCGACGGCCTTCCCTCGGCCCGCGCCCTCATGGCCTCCCTCATGGGCGTCCCGGCGTCCCAGGTGGTCGTGGCGGGGTCCTCCTCGCTCAACCTCATGTTCGACTGCGTGGCCCACGGCTTCGTCCGCGGCGTCCGCGGCGCCGAGCCCCAGTGCGCCCAGGGTCCGCTGCGCTTCCTCTGCCCGGCCCCGGGCTACGACCGGCACTTTGCCGTCACCGAGCACTTCGGCTTCGAGAACGTGCCCGTGCCCATGACGCCGGAGGGCCCCGACATGGACGTCGTGGAGGGGCTCGTGGCCGACCCGTCGGTCAAGGGCATCTGGTGCGTGCCCAAGTACCAGAATCCCTGCGGCATCACCTACTCCGACGAGACCGTGCGCCGCATGGCGGCCCTTCGCCCCGCCGCACCCGACTTCCGCGTGTACTGGGACAACGCCTACGCGGTCCACGACCTCTACGACGAGGGCGACGAGCTGCTGAACATCTTCGACGTGCTGGCCGGGGAGGGCCGGGATGCGCTCGTCTACGAGTTCGCCTCCACCAGCAAGGTGACGTTCCCCGGCTCCGGCATCGCCGCCGTGGCCGCCAGCCCGGCCGACATCGCCGACCTCAAGGGCTCCTTCGCCGTGGAGCGCGTGTGCCCCGACAAGATGTCCCAGCTCATGCACGTGCGCTCCTTCCCCGACGTCGACGCCGTGCGCGCCCACATGGCCCGGCTGGCCGAGGTCCTGCGCCCGCGCTTCGAGCTCGTGGAGCGGCGCCTCTCCGAGGGCCTCGGCGAGACCGGCTGCGCCACGTGGACCACGCCCCGCGGCGGCTACTTCGTCTCCTTCGAGGGCCCCGAGGGCTCGGCCTCGCGCATCGTGGAGCTCTGCCGTCGGACCGGTGTGACCCTCACCGGTGCCGGCGCCACCTGGCCCGGCGACGATCCCAGGGACTCCAACATCCGCATCGCTCCCAGCTACCCCACGCTGGAGGAGCTCGACGCCGCCCTCGAGGTCTTCTGCGCCTGCGCCCGCCTTGTGAGCGCACAGCTGGCCGCCGAGGCCCGCGGACTTCGTTGAAGTTCTGGAGAATGGGTTGCATCTGATTGAAGCGCCGGGGGTTGGTATAAGCTTCCCCCTTGCTTCGAGAAGTCTCGTTACGGACCTATGCGTGGAGGTGCTGTGGCCGGTTCCAAGAAGGGCCGTAAGAAGCCCACGGGCAAGGAGGTCGCCGTCGTCGTGGTGTCGGTGATCATGGTCGTGTCCATCCTGCTGCCCTCCTTCTCCCAGATATTCGCGTCCCAGCCCACCACCTCGTCAGCACCCACGTCCTTCGACGGGGCGGCCTCCAAGTACCGGCCCGAGGTGGACAGCGCCAAGGAGGCCGTGGACCGCGACGGCGGCGACAAGGCCGCCCAGCTCAAGCTCGCCCAGGCCTGCTACCAGTGGGGCATCTACGCTGAGTCCTACGCCGGCAACGACGACGAGCAGTCCGAGGCCAAGGAGCTCCTCGACCAGGCCCGGCAGGCCTTCGGCGCCTACCTGAACCTCGAGGGCTCCCTCGAGAGCGACGAGGCCAGGAACGCCGCCGTGGACCGCGCCCTGTGCGACTACTACGCCGGGGACACCGCGGCTTGTATCGAAAGCCTTAAATCCGTTGCGGACGAGACCAATTACGCGCCCGCGTGGGCCAACCTCGGTATGATGTATCAGAATCAGGGAAGCACCCAGGACGCCATGGACGCCTACCAGCACGGCATCGACGCGGATCCCGACGGTGCCGCGGGCGTCAAGAGCTACTGCGAGCAGATGCTCTCGAGCCTCAAGGGCTCGGCCGCCAGCGAGTCCGGCGGCGCCGAGGCGCTCTCCCAGAAGTTGGACACGACCCAGCCCTCCTCGTGACCGAGGGATGTACCACCCGCACCGTTGGCTGATCCGCGCCTGAGGCGCATGAAGAGGAAGAAGAGGAAGGCCCCCATGTCTCTCTCTGTGAAGACCGAAAAGACGGGATCCCACGTCGACGTCGTCATCCTCGGCGAGGTGGACGTCTCCTGCGCCCCCGACCTCACCGAGGCCCTGGCCAGCGTCCTGGAGGACGACGTCGCCACCATCGACGTCGACATGGCCCAGGTGCCCTACATCGACTCCACCGGCATCGGCGTGCTCGTGGCCGCCGCGCACCGCGCCCAAGACGCGGGCTCCGAGCTCACCGTGAGCCGCCCCCAGCCCAACGTCCTGCGCGTCCTCACGCTCCTCGGCGTGGGCTCCGAGTTCAACGTCAACGAGGCCTAGGCGGTCTCTTCAATTCTCAACTCTTAAGGGAATCTTGCACCCAGGTTGCCTAAGCCTTAAAGTATGGGCTTACATGCGCTGAACCCGTGGGGACCGCCGCATCCGACGGTCCCCATTTCTATGCAGGGAGGGGGTGCCCCGATTGTTTGGCATCGGAGACACCGAGTTCGTCCTCATCGTCATCTTCGCGTTCCTGCTCTTCGGGCCCGACAAGCTGCCGGGCATGGGGCGCACCATCGGCCGCGGCCTCAGGCAGTTCCGCGAGGCACAGGACTCGGTCACCAAGGTGGTCCAGTCCGAGGTCATCGATCCCATGACCAAGGCGGCCTCCGCCGGTGCCGACGGCGTCAAGGCCAAGGTGGCCACCGACGAGGACGCCGACATCGAGGCGGCCGACCTCACCCGGCGGAGCGCCGAGACCTTCGCCGAGCGCAAGGCGCGCCTGGCCGCCGAGAAGGCCGCCCGCGACGCGGCCGATGCGCCCGCCGTTCCCGCGTCGGCCGAGGAGCCCGAGTCCGAGGCGGCTCCCGCCTCCGAGCCCGGGGCCAACCCCCGCAGCGCCGCCTCCCTCTACGGCCTCGCGCCCAAGGCGCCCGCGGCCGATCCCAGTACCGCCGCCCCCGAGGACCCGGCACCCGCCGGGGCCGCAGACCCCGCAGCCGGAGAGGAGGGAGGGAGCCGCGCCTAGCGCTCCCGTCCGCCCATGCCCATCGGACCCGCACGCATGCCCTTGATGGACCACCTCGGCGAGCTGCGCCGCCGGCTCACCATCATCGTGGTGGCCGTCGTCGTCTGCGCCGTGGCCGTCTACATGGCCACGCCCACCATCATCGACATCGTCATCGACCCCATCCGCGGCTTCCTGCCCAACGGCGGCAAGCTCGCCATCATGAGCTCTCTCGGCGGCTTCACCATCCGCTTCAAGGTGGCCTGCTTCGCGGCCGTCATCATCACGTGCCCCATCATCATCTGGGAGGTCCTGGCGTTCTTCCTGCCGGCGCTCAAGCCCAACGAGCAGCGCTGGGTGGTGCCCACGGTGGGGGCCATGGTGGCGCTGTTCTTCCTCGGCATGGTGTTCTGCTACTTCGTCATCCTGCCGGCGGCCTTCGGCTGGATGATCGACCAGTCGAGCGCCTTCGCCACGGTGCTGCCCAACGCCGAGGACTACATCTCCATCATCATGCTGCTGGAGATAGGCTTCGGCATCGCCTTCCAGGTGCCCCTCGTGATCTTCTACCTGTCGATCCTGCACCTGGTGACCTACAAGACGTTCCGCGAGAACTGGCGCTTCATCTATGTCGGGCTCCTGGTCTTCTCGGCCGTGGTCACGCCCGACGCCAGCCCGGTTACCATGTTCTTCATGTTCGCCGCGCTCGTCATGCTCTACGAGGCGTCCCTCGCCGTGGCCCGCGTGGTGTTGGTGCGGCAGGACGGGCCGGAGTCGCTCCGGTGGACCCGCGAGGACTACGAGCTCCACGCGGAGCGCGCCGACGACTAGAGGAACCGCAACCGCCGGGGGTCCGCACGATGGGCGGGCCCCCTTGAACCTATGAGGGAGTGAGAGCCGTGGTACTCGTCATCGCCGAGAAGAACGACGCGGCCAAGCAGATAGCCCGGCTCCTGAGCGAGTCCGGGAGGCCCGAGAACGACAAGGTCTACGACACGCCGGTTTACCGCTTCCGCCGCGGGGGCGACGACTGGGTGGCCGTCGGCCTGCGCGGCCACATCCTGGCCCCCGACTTCCCGCGGGAGCTGCACTACGCCGACGGTGAGGGCTGGTTCGCCGTGGACGAGGACGGCGAGGTCCTGGCCGCCGACGTCCCCGACACCCTGCCGAGGCCCCCGTTCGACGGCGGTCTCAAGAAGGACGGCACCCCCAAGAAACCCCGCAAGCCCTACCTGCCCGATGGCATCGACATCAAGGGCTGGAAGGTGCCGAGCCTGCCGTACCTCGTGTGGGCCCCGGTGGAGAAGAAGCCGGCCGAGAAGGGCATCATCCGCGCCCTCAAGAACCTGGCCAAGAAGGCCGACGAGGTGGTCATCGCCACGGACTTCGACCGCGAGGGCGAGCTCATCGGCTCCGACGCCCTCTCCCAGGTGCGCATGGTCAACCCCGACGTCCCGGTGACCCGCGCCCGCTACTCCGCCTACACCAAGGCCGAGATCGACCACGCCTTCGACAACCTCGTGGAGCTCGACCAGGACCTCGCCGACGCCGGCGAGAGCCGTCAGTACATCGACCTCATCTGGGGTGCCGCCCTCACGCGCTACCTCACCATGGCCCGCTACGGCGGCTTCGGCAACGTGCGCAGCGCCGGTCGCGTGCAGACCCCCACGCTCGCCCTCGTGGTGGAGCGCGAGCGCGAGCGCCAGGCGTTCGTGTCCGAGGACTACTGGGTCATCCAGGGCATGGGCGAGAAGGACGGCGAGGAGTTCAGGATCTCCCACGCCAAGGGTCGCTTCTGGAAGGCCGAGGAGGCCGAGGAGGCCTTCGCCGCCGTGAAGGGGGTCATCGAGGGCACCGTGCGCGCCGTCACCCGCAAGAGCCGTACCTCCAAGCCCCCCGCGCCCTTCAACACCACGTCGCTCCAGGCCGCGGCCGCGGCCGAGGGGCTCGCGCCCGGCCGCACCATGCGCCTCGCAGAGTCGCTCTACATGGACGGCCTCATCTCCTACCCCCGCGTGGACAACACGGTCTACCCGTCGTCGCTCGACCTCGCCGCCACGGCCAAGGCTCTCAGGAAGGTGCCGGCCTACGCCCCTGTGGTCGACCAGATCCTCTCGGGCGGCCCCGTCAAGGCCACCCGCGGCAAGCAGGAGACCACCGACCACCCGCCCATCTACCCCACGGCCCCGGCCGACCCCGACAAGCTCGAGCCCGCGGCCTGGAAGCTCTACAACCTCGTCGCCCGCCGCTTCCTCGCCACCCTCATGGGCCCCGCCGTCATCGAGGGCACCAAAGTGGAGATCGACGTGGCCGGCCAGCCGTTCCTGGCCTCCGGTGACGTGCTCAAGACCAAGGGCTACCGCGCCATCTACCCCTACGGCCTCAAGAAGGACGAGCAGCTGCCCGCCATGGCCGAGGGCGACGTCGTGGCCGTGCGCGACGTGGCCTGCGAGGCCAAGCAGACCGAGCCGCCGGCGCGCTACAGCCAGGGCCGCCTCATCCAGGAGATGGAGAGGCGCGGCCTGGGCACCAAGTCCACCCGTGCCTCCATCATCGACCGCCTCTTCCAGGTGAAGTACCTCAAGAACAACCCCGTGGAGCCGAGCCAGCTGGGCATGGCCATCATCGACGCCCTCGACCGGTTCGCCCCCACCATCACCACGCCGGAGATGACGAGCACCCTCGAGGACGACATGACCCGCGTGTCCGAGGGCGCCACGAGCGAGGCCGCCGTGGTGGACCGCTCCCGCGCGCTGCTCGCCGGCATGATGGACGACCTCATCGAGCACACCGACGACCTCGGTGAGGCCATCGCCGACGCCGTGACCGCCGACGCCCGCGTGGGCGCCTGCCCTAAGTGCGGCAAGGACCTCGTGCTCAAGAACTCCGCCAAGACCCGCTCCCGGTTCATCGGCTGCATGGGCTGGCCCGACTGCGACGTCACCTACCCGGTGCCGGGCCGCAACACCGACAAGATCGAGCCGCTCGAGGAGCCGTGCCCCGAGTGCGGCGCCCCGCGCCTCAAGGTGTGGCCGTTCCGCTCCAAGCCCTACGAGCAGTGCGTGAACCCCGTGTGTCCCACCAACCGTGAGCCCGATGTCGTGGTGGGCACCTGCCCGGTGTGCGCCGAGGCCGGCCGCCACGGCGACCTCGTGGCCCACAAGAGCGAGAAGACCGGCAAGCGTTTCATCCGGTGCACCAACTACGACGAGTGCGGTGTGAGCTACCCGCTGCCCCAGCGCGGCAAGCTGTCGGCCACGGGCGAGACCTGCCCCCACTGCGGGGCCCCCGTGGTGGAGGTGGAGACCGACCGCGGCCCCTGGCGCATCTGCGTGAACATGGACTGCCCCGGCAAGGAGAAGAGGGCCAAGGGCGCACCCCGCGGCCGCGCCCGCACCGCCCGCAAGCGCTCGTAGCCGCACCCATACCACGGGAGGTCTGTCATGAAGGTCCTGCTCATCAACGGGAGCCCCCACGCCGGCGGGTGCACGCGCACCGCCCTCAACGAGGTGGCCGGCGTCCTCAACGAGTGCGGCGTCGAGACCCAGGTCAAGAACGTGGGCGCCTCGGTGCGCTCCGGCTGCCTCGCCTGCGGCCGCTGCAAGCGGACGGGCCTCTGCGCCGTCGACGACGTGGTCAACGAGGTCATCGAGCTCCTGCCGGGGGCCGACGGCCTCGTCGTGGGCTCGCCGGTCTACTACTCCGGCGCCAACGGCGGCCTCTGCGCGTTCATGGACCGCCTGTTCTACGCGGCCTCCAACCGCCTGGCCTTCAAGCCGGCGGCCGCCGTGTGCAGCGCGCGCCGCGCCGGCACCACGGCCACGTTGGAGCGGCTCAACCAGTACTTCCTCATCAACAATATGCCCGTGGTGCCGTCCCAGTACTGGAACATGGTCCACGGCAACAGCCCCGAGCAGGTGCGCCGCGACGCCGAGGGCCTGCAGACCATGCGCACCCTCGGCCGCAACATGGCCTGGATGCTCCGCTGCATCGCCGCGGGCCAGGAGGCGGGCGTCGACCGTCCGCTCCACGAGCCGGGCGTGCGCACCAACTTCATCGGCGACTGACGTGGCGGCGGGACGCCGCCGTCGTTGGAAGGAGACCCCATGTCCAGGAGAAATCTCGTCATCACCGGCGCCAACGGCTACATCGCGAGCCTCGTGGCCCTGTACAACGCGGACCGGTTCGACATCGTGCCCGTGACCCGCGCCGACGTCGATTTCGCCGACCCCGAGGCCGTGCGTGCGCACTTCTCGGCGATGGACTTCGACCTGCTCCTCCACACCGCCGCCGTGGCCGCCACGGCCCTCTGCGAGAGCGAGACCGAGATGACCCACCGGGTGAACGTGGAGTCGCCCATCGCCCTCGCCGAGGTGTGCCGCGACAAGGGTGCGAGGTTCCTGTTCATCACCACCGAGCAGACCTTCAACGCCAAGACCGCCGGCGCGCCCTTCGCCGAGGACGCCGAGCCCGAGAGCCACTCCCACTACGGCCGCCAGAAGACCGAGGTGGACACCTGGCTCGCCGCCTCCGACGTCGACCATGTGACCCTGCGTCTCTCCTGGATGATGGGCCTGCCCCTCCACGGCGTGCGCCCGAGCCCCAACGTGGCGCTCCAGGTGCTCGAGGCCGTGCGCACCGGCGCCCCGGCCTCGTTCAAGGTCCACGACCGCCGCTGCCTCACCTACGCCCAGAACCTGGCGGACTCCTTCGCCCAGGTCTGCGAGCTGCCCCGCGGCACCTACAACTTCGCGGCCGAGACCGACGGCTCCGTGTACCAGTGCGCCCGGCGCCTGGCCGCGGCCTTCGGCGCGACCCCCGAGGAGGTCGACGCCCTCATCCGCCCGGACCTCGAGAGCTACGCCGACCAGCCCCGCGACTACCGCCTCGACTCCTCCAAGATCCGCGCCGCGGGTATCGACCCCGGCACCTTCGAGGGCAACGTGGCCGCCGTCATGGCCGACTTCGGCTTCCCCGAGAAGCCCTTCTAGGAGGCCGTCGTGGAGCGGGGAACGTTCATAACCCTGGAGGGGACCGACGGGTCGGGCAAGACCACCCAGGCGGCACGGCTGGCGGCGGCCCTCGAGGCCGCGGGCCGCGAGGTCGTGCGCCTGCGGGAGCCCGGCGGCACCGCGATCTCAGAGAAGGTGCGGGCCCTCCTGCTGGACCCTGCCAACGGGGCCATGACGGCGCCGTGCGAGCTCCTCCTCTACGAGGCCTCCCGCGCCCAGCTGGTGGGGGAGGTCGTGGGGCCGGCCCTGGCCCGCGGCGCCTGGGTGGTGTGCGACCGGTTCGCCGACTCCACGACGGCCTACCAGCGCGCTGGCCGAGGCCTGCCCGCCTCCATGGTGGAGGGGGCCAACGCCCTGGCCTGCGGCGACTGCGTGCCCGACGTCACGCTCTGGCTCGACGTCAGCCCGCGTCGCGCCCTGGGGCGCGCCCTGTCCGGGGGTTGCGACCGCATCGAGGCCGAGGGCCTCGCCTTTCAGGAGCGCGTGCGCGCCGGCTACGAGGACGTCTGGCGCCGCCACGGCGACCGCGTGGCGCGCGTGGACGCGTCGGGCACCCCCGACGAGGTCTGGGGCGCCGTGGTGGCGGCCCTCGCCGAGAGGGGCGTCCATGTCTGAGACCGCCGTGCCCCCGTGCCTCTCCGCCCTCGACGGCCAGCCCCGGGTGAGGCGCTTCCTCGCCGACGCCCTGGCCCAGGGGCGTGTGGGGACCGCCTACCTGTTCTGCGGCACCGCGGGCGAGGAGGCCCACAGGGCCGCCGTGGCCCTGGCCCAGGCCCTCGTGTGCCCCCGCGGCGGCTGCGGCGACACGGCCCCCTGCGACGACTGCCGCCTCGTGGCGGCCGGCGACCACCCCGACGTGACGATCCTGTCGCCCGACTCCGCCACGGGCTACCGCATCGAGCAGGTGCGCGACGAGGTCATCGCCCGCGCCCAGAAGACGCCGGTGCGCTCGCCGGCGAAGGTGTTCGTGCTGGAGCGGGCCGACCAGCTCCGCGGCGTCTCGGCCAACGCCCTGCTCAAGACCATCGAGGAGCCCCCGGGCGACACCCACTTCATCCTCTGCGCCCCCGCCCCCGACCTCGTGTTGCCCACCATCGTGAGCCGCTGCCAGGTGGTGCCCTTCGCGCCCGCGGCCGCAAGCGCCGTCGCCGAGGCGGCCGCCGCGGCCGGAGTCTCCGAGGCCGAGGCCGCCTGGGCGCTCTCCGTGTGCCCCGCGGCCGCCGACGCCGCGGCCCTGCTCGCCAGCGCGCCCCGCCGGGCCGTGCGCGACGCCGTGCTCGACACCCTCGGTCGCCTGGGGTCGCTCGACGGCTGGGGCGTCCTCCAGGCGGCCGACACCGTCGCCGAGGCGGCCGCCGTGTCGTTCTCGGACGGGGAGGGCGCGATGACCGACGGGGAGCGCGAGGAGCGGGACCGCCTGCTCGAGGAGTACCTCACCCGCGGCGCCCTCAAGGCCGTCAAGGAGCAGGAGAAGCGCGAGGATGCGGCCAAGGAGCGCTCGGGTATCATGGAGGCCGTCGCCATCTGCGAGTCCGTGCTGCGCGACGCCTTCGTCGCCACCCAGGACCGCGCCGCCACGCCCGTCAACGCCGACGCCGCCCCCATCGTGGAGGCCCTGGCCGCGGCCGGTGCCGAGCGCGTCGCCGCCGCCTGCGAGGCGGCCGAGCGCGCCGCCGCGGACATCGCGCACAACGTCACCCCCCGCCTGGCCGTCGAGGCCATGCTGCTCGCCTTCAAGGAGGCCCTATGCCCCGCGTCATCCCGGTGAAGTTCACCTTCGCCTTCTCCGACCTGTGGTTCGACCCCGCGGGGGCCCAGATCGAGGCCGGCGATCACGCCATCTGCGAGACGGAGCGCGGCCTGGAGATGGGGCTCGTGACCGAGGGCGTCCGCGAGGTCTCGGAGACCGAGCTCAGGGAGACCATCGGCGACGCCACCCTCAAGCCCATCGTGCGCAAGGCCACCGACGAGGACTACGACCGCGCCGAGGAACTCGCCGCCAAGGGCGACGAGGCACTGCCGGTGTTCCGCCGCCTGGCCAAGGAGTCAGGCCTGCCCATCAAGCCCGTGGGCGTGGAGTACCTCTTTGGCGGAGAGCGCTGCGTGTGCTACTTCGCCGCCGAGGAGCGTGTGGACTTCCGCCAGCTCGTGCGCGACCTCTCCCGGGCCCTCCACGAGCGCATCGACATGCGCCAGATCGGCGTGCGCGAGGAGGCCGCCCTCATGGGCGGCTATGCCGGCTGCGGCCAGGAGCTCTGCTGCGCCCGCTGGGAGACCCGCTTCGAGCCCGTCTCCATCCGCATGGCCAAGGAGCAGGACCTCCCGCTCAACAGCCCCAAGATCAGCGGTGTCTGCGGCCGTCTCATGTGCTGCCTGCGCTACGAGTTCGAGGCCTACCGTGACTTCAAGGGCCGCGCCCCCAAGAAGAACGCCGTGATCGACACCCCGCTCGGCAAGGCCAGGATCTGCGAGTACGACACCCCCCGCGAGATGCTGGGCCTGCGCCTGGAGAACGGCAAGTCCATCAAGGTGCCCCTGGCCGGCATGGAGTGCTCCGAGCGCGCCTGCAAGAAGGCCGAGGAGAATCACTGCCCGTGCCGCCCCGACACCGTGACCCGCTCCATGCTCGAGGCCCTGGAGTCCTCCGAGGTGCAGGTGGCCCTCGCCGAGCTCGACCGCGCCAACGGCGTGGGGCAGCAGGACTTCGACGACAGCGACATCGTGTTCGTGAGCGAGCAGCGCCGCCGTAGGCGCCGGGCGCAGGTGGCCGAGAAGAAGGAGGAGGCCGCCGCCAAGGAGGCCGAGCGCGCCAAGCGGGCCGCCCGCAAGGCCGCCAAGGGAGAGAGCGCCGGTGGCGACGGGCAGCGCCCGGGGCGCCGCCGCAGGCGCCACCACGCTGGCGAGGGCGCGGAGATGCAGGAGTGCCGCGGGGCCGAGGCCCGGCAGGACACCCGCGGGGGAGGGGCCGGCGCGCCCAAGGCGACGCGTAGGCGCCGCCCCGGCGACGGCGGTGGCCGCCAGGACCGGCAGAGCCGTCCCGGCCAGGGCCAAGGTCAGGGCGCCGAGGTGCGCGCGCCCAAGGAGCGCGGCACCAAGGAGCGCCGCGACCGGGGTGCCGACAGGCCCCGCGCCCAGCGCCCGCAGCAGGATGCCAAGGGCCAGCCCCAGGGGGGCCAGGGTGCGGAGAAGCCGCGTCGCAGGCGCAGGCGCCGCTCCAACCGGCCCAAGGGCGGCGGCCCCGCCGCCGAGTAGCGGCCGCGGCCGGCGGTGCCGACCGGCCGTCGGCGAGGGTACGTGCGACGAAGAAGGCCCCCGCACCCGGTGGGATGCGGGGGCCTCTCCGTCCCGGTGCGGGACAGGCGGTCTTCTCGGTTCTCGGTGGCGCTAGTCGGTGATCTCCAGGAGGATCTGGCCGGCGTCCACGTGGCCGTGCTGCACGAGCTCCACGCGCTCGAAGTCGTCGGCGTTCACGACGGCGACGGTCACGATGTCGTCGTAGCCGGCCTCGGCGATGGCCTCGCGGGAGAAGGCGAGCACGGGCTGCCCGGCCTTCACGCCGTCGCCCTGCTCCACGAGGTAGGTGAAGCCCTTGCCCTCCATGGCCACCGTGTCGATGCCCACGTGCACGATCACCTGGGCGCCGCCCTCGCTCACGAAGCCGATGGCGTGCTGGCTGCCGGCGTACTCCACGGTGACGGTGCCGTTGACGGGGGCGTAGACGACCTCGTTCTGGGGCTTGATGCCGCAGCCACAGCCGAGGAGGCCCTCGGAGAAGATGTCGCGCTCAACATCCGTGCGCTCGATGACGGCACCTGTCACAGGGGCGGCGATGGTGGTGGGGTTGGCCATGGCCTCGATGGGCTCAATGCCCTCGAGGTTGGGCTCGTTGTTCTTGTTGAACAGGCCGAAGAGGCTCATGGGTGCTCCTATCTGGCAAAGGGGTAGTCCTCTAGTCCCTTTATTCCCAGCGTGACTCTGCTGTGGCACGGCCGCGTCAAAAACCACAGGCCCGTCGGTGCGCGGCAGGTTGTCATGCCAGCCGCCCGCCGCCCTGTTCGACTGATGGGACGGGACACGACCGGTGGGACAGGGCGGCGGTTCCCAAAGGGCGTCCCTGCGGCCCCGTATTCATTGCCGGGCGGCGATGGGTTCAAACCCCGCCCCTTTCACGCCGAAGTATGCAATTGATAGCAACCTGAATGTATGAATCGCCGCATGGATTCGCCCAAAAACGGAGGAAGCAAGGCCGGTTATACGTTTGGATAGGTACATTTACCGGCTTTTTTGCTGACATTTGACCCCATACGCCCATGGATGCATAGAAACAAGAGCGAATTTTATTTCTATACATCGACTGTTGCCCCGGCCGTGGCCGCAGGGATCCGGGGGACGTCGTACCCTTTCGTGCCAACGGCGGCCGGAAAGGTGCCGTCCCCGGATGCGAAGGAGCGGCCATGACCGAGAGCAGCGCCCCCGCGGTGCAGCAGTCCACAGCGAACGGCGGGCTGCCCAAGCGCCCCGCCGCCCGCGTCCTCACACGCAGGGGGTTCCTGTCCGCCGGCGCCCTCGCGGCGGCGACGGTCGCGCTCGCCGGCTGCGGCGCGGCGCCCGACGGCGCCCAGGCCGAGGCGGCCGAGGGCGGGTCCGGGTCCCAGACGCTGCGGGTGGGCATGGAGGCGGCCTACGCCCCCTACAACTGGCAGGTGACGGAGGCGTCGGACACCACCATCCCCATCGAGAACGTCTCCGGCGCCTATGCGGACGGCTACGACGTCCAGGTCGCCAAGCATGTGGCCGCCGCCCTCGACCGTGAGCCCGTGGCCGTCAAGCTCTCGTTCGACGGCCTCATCGACGCCCTGGCCTCGGGTCAGATCGACGTCATCATCGCCGGTATGGCCCCCACCGAGGAGCGCCGCCAGTCCATCGACTTCTCCGACCCCTACTTCGAGGGCACCTACGGCCTGTTCGTGCGCGAGGGTTCGCCCTATGAGGACGCCAAGACCCTCGTGGACCTCTCCGGCGCCTCCGTCGTGGGTCAGAAGGGCACCAAGCTCGACGACATCATCGACGAGATCCCCGGCGTGGTGCACATGACCCCGCTGCCCTCCGTGCCCAACGTGCTCGCCGCCCTCCAGCAGGGCGCCGCGGACGCCGCCACCTACAACATGGAGAACGAGGCTGCCTACCTGCGGAGCAACCCCGGCATCGTGCCGGTGCGGTTCGATGAGGGCGAGGGCTTCCCCGATGTGGTGACCACCGGCGTGGGTGTGGCCAAGGGCAACGACGACATGCTCGCCGCCATCAACGGGGCCCTGGCCGACCTCTCCGACGCGGAGCGCCAGGAGCTGTGGGACGGCGCCGTCGAGCGCCAGCCGGAGTGACCGTGGGTGCCCATGGAGCGCCGCCCGCGGGTGGCGACGGCGTCCTCGCGTTCCTCGCCGGCGACGGCTGCCCCGGGCTCGACGGCCCGGCGGCCGCCCGGCGCCTGGCCGGCCTCCTGTCGTTTCCCACCGTGGCCACGGGGGCGTACGGGTCGGGTGACTGGGGCGCCTTCGAGGAGCAGCGCGCCTACCTGAGGTCCCACTACCCCCGCGTCTTCTCCGCGGCCACCGAGACCCTCGTGGAGGGCGCGGCCGGCGGCGGTCCCCAGGCACTGCTGCTGGAGCTGCCCGGCCGCGACCCGGGCCTCGACCCCGTGATGCTCATGGCCCACCAGGACGTGGTGCCCTGTGTGCCGGGGACGGAGGACCACTGGACCCACGGCCCCTTCTCGGGGACCGCCGACGGCACATGGGTCTGGGGTCGCGGCGCCATCGACATGAAGGTGCAGCTCGCCGGCATCCTCGAGGCCCTGGAGCTCGTGCTCGCCGAAGGCCGCCCCCTCCGCCGCGGCGTGGTGGTGGCGTGCGGCCACGACGAGGAGTGCCTCCAGGAGGGTGCCCGCGCCCTCGCGCGCACCCTCGGATCCCGCGGCGTGCGTCCGGTGTTCCTCGTCGACGAGGGCGACTACCTGGTGCACGACCTCGCCGGCCTCGGCGGCGACGGGCATTGGATGGGGGTCGCCGTGGCCGAGAAGGGCTACGCCGACCTGTGGCTCTCCGCGGCGTCGGCGGGAGGCCACTCCTCCAACCCCGTGGGCGGCACCTCCCTCGGCAGGCTCTGCCGGGCGGTGTCCCGCATTCTGGACGCCGTGGGGGAGCCCCGGCTCACCGGGCCCGTGGCGGCCATGTTCCGAGAGCTCGCGCCCCGCATCTCCCGCGGGCCGGTGGCGGACCTCCTCCAAGGGGACCCGGGCCGCGTGGACGCCTGCGCCACCGAGCTCGCCACCCTGCTGGCCCGGGACCCCGAGACCTACCCCCTCGTGTGCACCACGGCCGCGCCCACGATGATGGAGGGCGGCGCCTCCGTGCCCAACGTGATGCCGCAGGACATGGGGGCGGCCGTGAACTTCCGCCTGCTGCCGGGTGAGACCCTGGAGGGCCTCGTGTCCGCGGTTCGGGAACTCGTGGCCGACCTCGGCGTGGAGGTGGCCCTCATGGGCGGCTCCAATCCGCCCTCCGCGGTCTCGCGTTGGGACGGCTGGGGCATGGAGCGTCTGCGCCAGGCCGCCGCACCCCTCTTCACGGAGCCCGACGGCACCCCCGTGCCGCTCGTGCCGACCCTGGCCGTCGGCGCCAGCGACGCCCGCATGTACGAGGGCGTCTGCGACCAGTGCCTGCGGTTCTCGGCATTCGTGGTGGACGCGGGGGAGAGCTCCCGCGGCGTCCACGGCACGGACGAGCGTGTCCTGGAGCGGTCCTTCACCCAAGGGGTGGCGTTCCTGCGCCGCCTCGTGGAGGCCTGCTGCCTCCACTGACTTACAGGTTGTATACAGAAACAGCTGACATATACGCCGCTTGGCTCATGGGTGTGATAAATGATAGTAAATCTACCAGCTATTATTCAAATAGGTGGTCAATAGAGCCGTATCTTTTGACGGATAGAGCCGATTGAAAAGCGCTGTGATACGCGTTTCTATTCACGGATTCATGCACTTTACCAGCTACTTTATACCCGTGTTCCCCTATCCGGCCTATGATGCATAGGATTGCGGGTGCATACTGTTTCTATGCAGTGAAAGGGAGGCACCGCGTCCTACCTCGGTATTCGTCTTTATCGTACTCTGGGACCCACCGACGGGCATAGGGCCCGTCCCGTCTGGATGCGAAGGAGCAGCCATGAACGACCAGAACACCTCCCCGGTGCGCCAGTCCTCGACGAACGGCGGGCTGCCCAAGCGCACCGCCTCCGGCTTCCTCACCCGCCGCGGCTTCCTCGCCGCCGGCGCCCTCACCGTCGCCGCCACGGCCCTTGCGGGCTGCGGCACCGCCCCCGACGGCGCCCAGGCCGAGGCCACCGAGGGCGGCTCCGGCACCACCCTGCGTGTGGGCATGGAGGCCGCCTACGCCCCCTACAACTGGCAGGCCACCGAGGAGACCGAGTTCACCATCCCCATCGAGAACGTCTCCGGCGCCTACGCCGACGGCTACGACGTTCAGATCGCCAAGCGCGTGGCCGAGGCCCTCGGCGCCGAGCCCGTGGCCGTGAAGCTCTCCTTCGACGGCTTGGTGGACGCCCTCAACAACGGCCAGATCGACCTCATCATCGCCGGCATGAGCGACACGCCGGAGCGTCGTCAGTCCATCGACTTCTCCGACCCCTACATCGAGGACAGCATCGGCATCTTCGTCATGAAGGGCTCTCCCTACGAGAACGCCACCAGCCTGGCCGACTTCGCCGGCGCCACCGTCATGGGCCAGAAGGCCACCCTCTACGACGACGTCATTGGCGAGGAGATGCCCGACTCCACCCACGCCAACCCCGTTGACACCATGCCCGCCGTTCTCTCTCAGCTGGCCCAGGGCGCTGTGGACGCGGTCACCTACCCCAAGATGAACGAGGAGGGCTACATGCGCTCCAACGAGAACCTCGTTCCCATCCAGTTCGCCGAGGGCAAGGGCTTTGCCACCACCAACCCCGCTTCGGTGGGCTACGCCAAGGGCTATGAGAAAGCCGACGCCGTGAACGACGCCGTGAACGCCATCTCCGACACCGAGCGCCAGGAGATCTGGACGGCCGCCTGCGACCGCCAGCCTGCCTAGGCTTTTCGGCCATCCAGGCCACCTGCCTTTGAGAGCGCCGGACGCCCGAGGTGCGTCCGGCGCTCCTTCGCCATCGATAAGGAGTTGCCATGGCACTTGGAGTACCCGATCCCAGGCTCGAGGAGGCCGTCCTCGGCGAGGAGGAAAACCTCCACCCCTATGCCGAGCCTCTGCCCGAGGGGGCCGGCTTTTTCCGCCGCCTGGCCCGCTTCGTCAAGAGCGATCACCCCTACGTGCTGCTCGGCACGAGTGCCGTGGCCGCCTTCTCGCTTGCCTGCACGGCCACCTTGCCGCTCGGGGCGGCCGGGCGCGTGCTCACCGTTGTGTGCCTTGCCTGGCTCGCGTTCTCGGCCGTGGCGCTTGTGGCCAAGGCGGTCCTGCGCGGCGCCTACCGCAGCCGGTGCCCGCTGGCCCGCGTCACGCTGAGAAAGCCCTTGCGCTATCTCAGCTACCTTGTGTGGGCCTGCGCCATAGCGCTGTTCTGCCTGGGACCCGTGGCCCACTTCGTGGCCCTCTGCCAGGGCGCCATCGCCAGCCCCACCAACCCTTCTGGCTTTCTCGAGAGTGCCGTCTACATGCTCTACAACGGTCGCCAGCTCTTTGTCACCGGCGTGACCACCACCGTTGAGCTGGCCCTTTTCGGCACGGTCATCGCTTTCTTCCTGGCGCTGCTCCTCGTGTTCCTGCGCATCCAGACGCCCGACCGCGGCGAGAACGACGCCGTGCGCTTCTTCAAGGCCGTGGGTGCAGGTTTCGCCCGTCTCTACTCCACCGTGGTGCGCGGTACGCCCATGATGGTGCAGGGTGCCATCGTCTACTTCGCCGGCCTCGCGGTGTTTCGCGGCATGGGCTGGGAGACGGCCCACATCAACGCGGTGTGGTCTCCGTTCTGGGCCGGCCTCGTCACCATCAGCCTCAACTCCACGGCCTACATGATGGAGGTGCTGCGCGGTGGCATCGAGGCCGTCGACCCCGGCCAGCTCGAGGCGGCGCGCTCTTTGGGCCTCTCCCAGTGGCAGGCCATGCGCCGCGTCGTTTTCCCCCAGGGCGTGAAGAACTCCATCCCGGCCCTGTCCAACGAGCTCATCGTCAACATCAAGGACTCCTCGGTCCTCTCCATCATCGGCGTGTTCGACCTGATGTTTGCCACCACGAGCGTCATCGGCATCTACTACAAGGGCCTCGAGGCCTACTGCATCGCGGCCGTGGTCTACCTGATTCTCACCATGGTGTTCTCCAAGGTCCTCACCATGCTCGCCGCCCGCCTCGACGTGGAGGCCCCGGGTCCCGTGGGCTCCACCACCGATCCCGCCGCCGCGCCCGCCCGCGCGCGCCAGTCCTAAGGAGGGGCGACCATGACCGCAGCCGACACCCCCAACGCCGCCCAGGCCCCGCTCATCTCGGTCCAGGGCCTGCGCAAGTCCTTCGGCTCCCACGAGGTGCTCAAGGGCATCGATCTCGACGTGGCCCCGGGAGAGGTGCTCACCATCATCGGCGCCTCGGGGTCGGGCAAGTCCACGCTCCTTCGCTGCCTCAACCTCCTCGAGACCCCCGATGCCGGCCACGTGTGGTTCGGCGGCCAGGACCTCATGGCCCCCGAGACCAACGTCAACGCCCTGCGCGCCGACATCGGCATGGTGTTCCAGGGGTTCAACCTCTTCAACAACCTCGACGTGCTCGACAACTGCACCCTGGCCCCGGTGACCCTGGGCAAGCTCAAGAAGGAGGAGGCCGAGAGGGTGGCCCTCGACCACCTGGCCTCCGTGGGCCTGGCGGACTTCGCCCACGCCGACTCCAAGCGCCTCTCCGGCGGTCAGAAGCAGCGCGTGGCCATCGCCCGCGCCCTCTGCATGAACCCGCAGATCATGCTCTTCGACGAGCCTACGAGCGCCCTCGACCCCGAGATCGTGGGCGAGGTGCTCGAGGTCATGCGCAAGCTGGCCGAGGGCGGCATGACCATGGTGGTGGTCACCCACGAGATGGCCTTCGCCAAGAACGTGAGCGATCGCGTGGTCTTTATGGACCAAGGCGTCATCGCCGAGCAGGGGGCGCCTGAGAAGATCTTCGGCGATCCCGAGCAGCCCCGCACCCGCGAGTTTTTGGCCCGCTACCTCGACGACTAGCCAGGCGTCGCGTGTCGTGACAATGGGGACGGTGACATCTGTCACTTATCCTATTTGAACCTATATGTAATCGGCAGGCGCCCCCACCCCTCCGGAAGGGGTGGGGGCGCCTGCCGTCGTTCTCCTGCCACCGGCCACGGATGGGTTGGTAAGTCTGCTGTGCAGGCGACCGGGAGCGGCCTAACTCATCGTTGTCGCGGTTCAAGGCGATGTGGTCGAATCTGCTTGTTTGTGGCCAAGAACAAAGTGTGCGGCAATCGAATGACAATGGATAAACGATGCGCCGTTTACCACTTTATAGATACCGTTCAGCATAAGTGTGCAATCTGCTAATGAATCTAATCAAGACGTTTGATTGAATGACGGTATCGACAAAAGAAAGGAGTTAAAATGAGTTCAATTGACTTGACAAGGCGCGGGCTGTTCGGCCTGGCGAGTGTATGTGCGGTTGCGTCACTGGCACCAAAGATGGCCCATGCGGCTCCATCAAACGCGTCTTCAACGGATACCTGCAAAGCTATTGTGCTCGATGACTCCACCGGTGATTTGGCAGAAGCACTGGTTTCTCAAGAGCGTGTAACTGTTAGCTTGAATGGTGCGCCATATATTGAGAGCTCAATTGGATTCGATGGGAGTGGGCGGGCTATTCGCAGGATTCCTGCTGGATATCAATATAATAGTACAATGTATCTTGGCAATATTATGCCCTGGGCTAGCTTCGCCGCAACTTTGATAGGACTCGGGATTGGTTCGGGGAAAGTACGAGAAGTATACAATGCAATTGTTAATCTCGTAGGTAACACTGCATCTGTTTACTGTGCTATCGGTATCTACGTCAACAGCAATGCTGGTATGAGTTACTGGGTTGTCCGATTCTACAATGATACAAATTATAGGTCAGTGATATATTGGTTTGGATACGGTCCGTTCTCAGGATCGCGGCCGGCTTAACGCTATGGATTGGCGGAGACTTGTTAATTGGGTGCAGATTCGTCTCGAGCGTTCCAACCCAGTGCCCCCGCACCTGAATGTTCTACGCACCGTATGGGGCGCCGTTCTTGTTGCGGTAACGGTGATAATGATATCTGGTTTTATATGGTATCCCCTTGTGCGCTCTGGTGCGGGAGACCTTGTGGCGGATCGTGTCTTCTCGGTGGTTTGCGAGGCACTCTTCTGGGTCTATGTGGGTACGTTGGCGGCTCGCCCTCTTTTCAGGCGTTTTTCTTAGAGGCGGCACGGGGTGCGTCTCCCGTGCCGCCTCTCATCCTTCCAAGGTGCCATGATATTAGGCGGCAACTGCGATAAAGAGGGCGGCGACATTTGTCATTTCACCAAGTCGGCCGATGATGACGAGAGGATGACGAGAGGGGAAGGGCTGCTCGGCAACGCCGCGCACCAAGGCCGCACAGTAGGCCCCTCTCGACGCAAAGGCCCCTTGTCGTGCGATTGGCCGCTCGCTAAGGCCCGCCTGTTCCTCGAAAACCGTTCGCCAAGTCCTCCTCGACGCAAAGGGGGCTTGGCGAACGCACAGCAAGGCCCCCTTGCAGCACGATGCCTTTACTGTGCGTCCGTGCTGTGCGGGCGGCGCCCTGCGGCCTCCGGGGCGCCCGGTCCGTCAGTCGCTTCGGGCGGGGTGGCGGCGTTGCTGCACAGTCGGGGCCGTGTGACAGCAAAAGAACCCGACCAAAGTGACACCCACTGTGCGGCCGGCGCCGCATGACAGCCGCCGCCCCGCCGGCCGTCGGCGGGTCGCGGTGGACGCCGGTTCGGCCCCGGGGCCGGGTAGGCGTATGCTGGTGGGCGACTGCACCTTTGAATGAGCCTCGAGGACAGGGGAGAGGGCCATGGCCACGCGGATCATCACGTCCCGCCACGTCTTCGACGGGCTGGGGGACCGCACGCGCCCCGCCGCCGTGGTGGTGGACGGCGACCGCATCGTGGCCGTGGTGGACCCGGACCACGCCCATCTCTACCAAGACTCTTCCACGCAGGTGGAAGACTGGGGCGACGCCTTCGTCTGCGCCGGCCTCCACGACGCCCACCAGCACGTGTTCCACTCGGCACTTTTCCCCTCGGCCCTCGCCATGGAGTACTGCGGCACCTCCGAGGCCGATTGCGCCGCCCGCATGTACGACTTTGCCAAGGACCGCCCCTGGGGCACCTGGGCCCTCTCCCACGGCTGGCGCGACATGCTCTGGGACCCGCCCATCGCCCCCACGCGCCTCTCGCTCGACGCCTACTTCCCCACGACGCCCGCGGCCATGTACTCCGGCGACTCCCACACCCTCTGGCTCAACACCTGTGCCATGCGCGAGCTGGGCATCGACGAGGACACCGAGCTCCCGGCCGGCGGCTCCTTCGACCGCGACGGGGACGGCCGCCTCACCGGCGTGTTCCGCGAGGGTGCCGGCATGTACTACGTGGCCCGGGTGCTGGAGTCGCTGCCCAGGGAGCAGCTCCGCCAGGTGTTTCGCGACTGGCTCCACGAGCTCAACCGCCGCGGCGTCACCTCGGTGTGCGACATGGGCCTCTCGGCCATCCCCGGCTGCGACGCCGTGCTCGACGACGTGTGGTCGGACCTCGACGCCGCCGGCGAGCTCACCGTGCGCGGGCACCTGTTCCCCACGCTGCCCCTCGACGGCGACCTCTCCCGCATCGAGCGCCTGCAGTCCGAGCTCACTGGCCCCATGCTACGCGCCCCAGGCGTCAAGCAGTTCTTCGACGGGGTGAGCAGCGCCCACACGGCGTGGCTGCTGGAGCCCTACGCCAACCCGCGCTTCCCCGGCGACTGCGGCCACCCGGCCATCCCCGCCGAGCAGATGCGCTCCATCGTGCTCAAGGCCGCCGAGGCCGGCATCGCCGTGCGCATCCACACCATCGGCGACGCCGCCGTGCACGAGGGCGTCTCCATCTTCGAGGAGGCGAAGGGGCGCTTCGGTGCGCCTGCCCAGGGGCGCAACTGCCTCGAGCACATCGAGAACCTCGAGCGGGCCGACGTGGCACGCATGCGCGACGCCGCCGTCGTGGCGTCCGTGCAGCCCCAGCACATCGTCATCGACGTCACGCAGCCGGCCCGCGACCTCGGCGAGGGGCGCGCCTCCTTCATGTGGCCGTTCCGCACCTACCTGGACAGCGGCGTGCCCATGGCCTTTGGCACCGACGCCCCCTGCGTGCCCTGCGACCCCGCCGCCATCGTCCACGACGCCGTGACACGCCGGGACGCCTCGGGGGACCCCGCGGGCGGCTGGCTGCCCGAGCAGCGCGTGAGCGCGGCCGAGGCCGTGCGCGCCCTCACCCTCGGCGGCGCCGTGGCCGTGGGTCGCGAGCGCGAGCTGGGCACCCTGGAGCCGGGCAGGCTCGCCGACCTCGTCGTCATCGACCGCAACCCCCTCTCCGAGAACCCCGACGCCCTCCATGGCGCCCATGTCCTCGCCACCTACGTGGGAGGCCGCAAGGTCTTCGACGGGGTTTGAAGGGACCTGCCGGCCCTGGCCCCCGTCAGGCCGGTCTACGGCTGATGTTCCGGTTGCGGCATGGTTTGAGGAATACCGCTTGCGGGAATCTTAAAAAGACTGTGCAGGGTAATCCACGGTCCCACCGGACCCGTATCCTGTGACGGTACGTTGCATCGTCCGTGCTCACAGTGAGGAGATGTGTATGCATTGCAACCGTTGCGGCCACGATAACGGCGAGGACGCCCGATTCTGCAGCAGCTGCGGCAGCCCCCTCGACGTCCCCGAGGAGGTCGTGGCCGGGGAGACCGTGGCCGAGGAGGCCATCGGGGCGGCCCCCGTCGACCCCGAGGAGCTCGAGGGCGAGGCCGCGGTGGCCGCGGAAGCCCTCGCCGCCGCCGATGCCGGGGACGCGCCCGGTGAGCCCGCGGCCGCGCCTGACGAGACCGTCGTCGTGGAGGCCGACGAGACGACCGTCGTGGCCGAGGAGGCTGCCGCCGGGGAGGCCGACACCGTCCCCGAGAGGCAGCCGCTGCCCGACGCCCCGGGCGCCCCGGTCCCGCCCGACGAGCTGCATCCCACCGCCGGCCCCGCCCCCGAGGCCCGGCGCCAGACGCCGCCCCCGCCGGCCCAGCCGCCCGCGGGCGCCCCGTCGGCCGGCCCCGTGCCCCCGTCGCAGCCGCCCGTGCCCCCGATGGCCGCCCAGCGCGGGATTCTCGGCCAGGCGTGGCACGACCTCACCGGCTCCCAGGGCTGGTTCGGCCGCGTGGCCGCCCTCATCCTCATGAACCTCGTGCCGGTGCTCGGCTGGTACGTCTCCGGCTACATGCTCCAGTGGGGTGCGTCTGCCGGTGACGGCTCCGAGGGCCTGCCGCGCCGCAGCTTCAGCCGCTCCACCGTCTGGCTGGGCTTCCTCTACGCGGTCCTGGGCGTCATCGGCGCCGTCGCCACCGCCAGCCTGTTCTACGTGGGCGCCGTGCCGGTCCTCGGCCCCATCTTCCTGTTCTGCTGGGCGGTGCTGGTCTCCGTCTACACCACGGTGGCAGGCGTCCGCATGGCCGCCAGGGGCAGCTTCGGCGCCGCGTTCGACCTCTCGGACATCCTCGAGGCCTTCAAGCGCGACCCCTGGGGCGCCATCGTCGCCGTCTTCGTGCCCGGCCTCGCCGCCGGCGCCGTCATCGTGGTGGTCGCCATGCTCGTGCTGACGGGCGCCGCGGGCTCCATGTACGCCAGCAGGTACTACCTGTACTCCGGCTCGTACTACGGCTACGGTCTCGACCCGCTGTCGACGGTGGCCACCATGCTCGGCATCCTCGGGCCCGCCGTCGTGATCGTGGTCCTGGCCGCCGCCTTCGCGGGCACGTTCGCGCAGCTGTGGTCCGTGCGCGCCGTGGGCGTGTGGATCGACCATAACGCGCCCCAGTGGAAGCGCGCCCCCCGCGAGGGGAGCGGCGTCGGGTTCCGCCCCGAGTAGGGCCGGCGCACAGCACGGGCTCCGGGAGGGGCCGCGCGATGGGGATGACCCGCCGCGCGGCCCCGCCTTCCGTCCGGGGCGCCGGGCCCGGCCTGCGACGGTCGGAGGGCCCGGCCAAAGGGGTGGCGGCCCGGCTGCCTACTCGGCCGCCTGCTCGGTTCCGACCCGGCTGTCCACCCACTCCCACAGGACCTCGTCCATGGGGGCCATGAGCACGGGCACCGGGCCGTCGCCGCCCTCGCGGTCGGTGCGCTCCATGGCGGCGAGCAGGGCGTCCTCGGCCGAGAAGCCGTCGACCACCGGGAAATCCGGGCGCGAGAAGGCGCCTATGAGGCCGTCGAGCACCGCCCGTGCCTCCGGGGCGCCCGAGCCCTCCACAAGGGCGCGCACGACGGCCGGCTCGTGGCGGGCGAGCTCCCCGTCCAGGATCGTGGTCGCCCGGGGCGGGAGGTCCGCGGCCGTCTCGACGACGTCGACGACGATGCGGCGAGGGGTGACGGGGGCGTCTTCAGCCACGGAGGTCCTCCTTCTAGGAAACGGTAACCAATTGCCATTCCCATTGTATAACTGGGATGTAGTTGAATTACTTGGCGCAGGAACCACCTTGCGCCGCGAGTGACGCCACAGCGTTCTCACCTGCAGGGACATTTTCTCTCCCTACGAATAATCCTCAGTTTTTGTACTCCCAGCACAATCGGTGCGCCTTCCCGGGGCCCGGCCGCCCGGCGGCTCCGGCGGGGGGCGGGGCCCGGTCGCGCTACCATGGACCCACGAACCGCCGAGAGGAGCCCCCATGAACCACGGCCTTGTCACCGTCGCCGCCGCGACCCCCGCCGTCCACGTCGCCGACGTCGCCTTCAACGTCGTGGCCTGCGTGGAGGAGACCCGCGCGGCCGTGGTCCACGGAGCCTCCGTGGTGGTGCTCCCGGAGTGCTGCCTCACGGCCTACACCTGCGGCGACCTCTTCCTGCAGGACGCCCTGCTCGACGCCGCCGAGGAGGGCCTGGCCGGGTTCCTGGACCGCACGGCCGACCTTCCCTGCCTCGTGTTCGTGGGCCTGCCCTTCCGCCAGAACGGCAAGCTCCACAACGTCGCCGCCGCCTGCTGCGCGGGCGAGCTCCTCGGCGTCGTGCCCAAGCTCAACATCCCCACCTACAACGAGTTCTACGAGGGCCGCCACTTCGTCGCGGGGCCCGAGGCCTGCGTCGACGCCGAGGTCTGCGGCCGTACCGTGCCCTTTGGCGCGCACCAGCTGTTCTGCTGCCCCGGCATGCCCGCCCTCAAGGTGGGCGTAGAGGTCTGCGAGGACCTCTGGGTGGCCTGCCCGCCCTCCGTGGGCCTCGCACGGGTCGGCGCCACGGTGGTCTGCAACCTCTCGGCTTCCAACGCCCTCGTGGGCAAGGCCGACTACCGTCGCTCCCTCGTCTCGGGCCAGAGCGCCCGGCTCCTCTGCGCCTACGCCTACGCGAGCTCCGGCTGGGGCGAGTCCACCCAGGACGTGGTCTTCTCGGGCCACGACCTCGTGGCCGAGAACGGCCGCATCCTCTCGGAGGGCCGCCCCTTCGGCGACGGCCGGGCCCTGGCCCAGGTGGACGTCGCCTTCCTCGCCGAGGAACGCCGGCGCATCTCCACCTGGACGTCCGCCCCGTCGCCCGCGGCAGCCGGCTACCGGGAGGTGCGCCTGCCCGACGCCTTCGCCGGGGCCGTGGCCGCCCCGGCGCCCGTGACCCGCCACGTGGACCCGCACCCCTTCGTGCCCGACGACCCCGCGACCCGTTCGGGGCGCTGCGAGGACATCCTCGACATCCAGGCCCACGGCCTCGCTCAGCGTATGGCCCACACCCGCTCCGCCACGGCGGTGGTGGGCGTCTCCGGCGGCCTGGACTCCACGCTCGCCCTGCTCGTGTGCGCCCGGGCCTTCGACCTCGTGGGGCTCGACCGCGCCGGCATCGTGGCCGTCACCATGCCGGGCTTCGGCACCACCGACCGCACCCACGGCAACGCCCGCGCCATGGCCGACGCCCTGGGCTGCACCCTGCTCGAGGTGCCCATCGCCAGCGCGGTGCGGCAGCATTTCTCCGACATCGGCCACGACGAGGCCGTCCGCGACGTCACCTACGAGAACTCCCAGGCCCGAGAGCGCACCCAGATCCTCATGGACCTCGCCAACCAGCGCGGCGGCCTGGTGATCGGCACCGGCGACCTCTCGGAGCTCGCCCTCGGCTGGGCCACCTACAACGGCGACCACATGTCCATGTACGGCGTGAACGCCGGCGTGCCCAAGACGCTCGTGCGCCACCTCGTGGCCCACGTGGCCCGCACCTGCGGGGACGCGGTCCTCTCCGCCGTGCTCGACGATGTGCTCGACACCCCGGTCTCCCCGGAGCTCCTGCCTGCCGGGGAGGACGGCACCATCGCTCAGCGCACCGAGGACCTCGTGGGCCCCTACGAGCTCCACGACTTCTTTCTCTACGCGGTGCTCCGCCAGGCCTTCCCGCCGGCCAAGGTGTTCGCCCTGGCCTGCCGGGCGTTCGTGGACCAGGAGCTCGAGGCCGGCCGCGAGCCCGCCTTCGACCGCGCCACGGTCCTCCGCTGGCTGCAGACGTTCTACCACCGCTTCTTCTCCCAGCAGTTCAAGCGCAGCTGCCTGCCGGACGGCCCCAAGGTGGGCACCGTAGCCGTGTCGCCCCGCGGCGACCTCCGCATGCCCAGCGACGCCTCGGCGGCTCTGTGGGTGACCCAGGCCGAGGCCCTCAAGGCCTGAGGCCGCGACTCTTCCGTGCACGATCGGTGACGGCCCCCATGGCCGCGCCGCCGCAGGTTAACGGACACCACGCACCGGGTACAGCGACCTAGAGCCTGACCCGGCGCCGCCTTACGTGATGGCTGCGTTGGTGGATAATCTAAGTCTGCGTGATGAAGATTTCCTCATGGACCTTGCCCTAGGTCCATGGGCTGGCTAGGATACTTCGTGTCAGAACACACCCCGCACTCAGGCGGGGGCGCCGAGAAGGCGCATGCAGAAGGAGGAACCGCTATGAATCTCAAGCCGCTGGGTGACCGCGTCCTCGTGAAGCCCGCCCCCAAGGAGGAGAAGACCTCCACCGGTCTCTACATCTCCTCGGGCGCCCAGGAGAAGCCCCAGAAGGGCGAGGTCGTCGCCGTGGGCGAGGGCCGTCGCGACGATTCCGGCAACCGCATCCCGGTCGACGTCAAGGTGGGCGACCAGGTCTTCTACGGCAAGTTCGGTGGCAACGAGATCAAGGTCGACGGCGAGGAGTACCTGCTCCTCCGCGGAGACGACATCTACGCCATCATCGAGGGCTAACCCCTCCCATCACGCACCATCTGCACCCAAACCCTCACAGGAGGTACGCATACCATGGCTAAGAACATCAAGTTCGGCACCGACGCCCGCGCCAAGCTCGCCGCCGGCGTGAACACCCTGGCCGACGCCGTGACCACCACCATGGGCCCCAAGGGCCGCTACGTGGCCCTTCAGCGCCCCTACGGCGCCCCCACCATCACCAACGACGGCGTCTCCGTTGCCAAGGAGATCGAGCTCAAGGACCCCGTGGAGAACATGGGCGCCCAGCTGGTGAAGGAGGTCGCCACCAAGACCAACGATACCGTGGGTGACGGCACCACCACCGCCACGCTGCTGGCCCAGGTCATCGTCAACGAGGGTCTCCGCAACGTCGCCGCCGGCGCCAACCCCCTGGCCATCCGCCGCGGCATCGACCACGCCGTGGACGCCGTCGTGGACGAGATGAAGAAGGCCGCCACGCCCGTCTCCACCAAGGCGCAGATCGCCTCCGTGGGCACCATCTCCGCCGCCGACCCCCAGATCGGCGAGAAGATCGCCGACGCCATGGAGGTCGTGGGTAAGGACGGCGTCATCACCGTCGAGGAGTCCCAGACCTTCGGCATCGAGATCGAGACTGTGGAGGGCATGCAGTTCGACAAGGGCTACATCTCCCCGTACTTCGCCACGGACAACGAGACCATGGTCTGCGAGATGAAGAACCCCTACATCCTCATGACCGACCAGAAGGTCTCCAACATCCAGGACATCCTGCCGGTGCTCGAGGCCGTGCAGAAGAGTGGCTCCGCCCTGCTCATCGTCGCCGAGGACGTCGACGGCGAGGCCCTGGCCACCCTCATCCTCAACAAGCTCCGCGGCACCCTCAACGTCTGCGCCGTCAAGGCCCCGGGCTACGGCGACCGTCGCAAGCGCATGCTCGAGGACATCGCCGTCGTGACCGGCGGTCAGGTGGCCATGGAGGAGCTCGGCATCAAGCTCGCCGACACCACCGCCGAGATGCTCGGCCGCGCCAAGAGCGTCAAGGTCACCAAGGACAACACCACCATCGTGGGCGGCGAGGGCGACAAGGGCGCCATCGACGACCGCATCGCCCAGATCAAGGGCGAGATCGAGCACACCGACTCCGACTTCGACGTCGAGAAGCTCAAGGAGCGCCTGGCCAAGCTCGCCGGCGGCGTGGCCGTCCTGAAGGTGGGCGCCGCCACCGAGGTGGAGCTCAAGGAGATCAAGCACCGTATCGAGGACGCCCTCCAGGCCACCCGTGCGGCCGTGGAGGAGGGCATCGTCGCTGGCGGCGGCGTGGCGTTCCTCGACGCCTCCGAGTCGCTCGCCAACGTCGAGACCTCCGACATGGACGAGAAGATCGGCGTGGACATCGTCGCCAAGGCCCTGGCCGCTCCCGTGAAGACCATCGCCGACAACGCCGGCTTCGAGGGTGCCGTCGTGGTGGAGAAGGTCCGCGGCATGGAGAAGGGCCACGGCCTCGACTCCGCCAGCGGCGAGTACGGCGACATGATCGAGATGGGCGTGCTCGACCCCGTCAAGGTTGCCCGCGTGACCCTGCAGAACGCCGCTTCCGTGGCCGGCCTGTTCCTTATCACCGAGGCCACCGTCACCGATGAGCCCAAGGACACCACCATCGAGGAGGCCATCTCCGCGGCCGCTGCCCAGGGCGGCCAGGGCGGCATGTACTAAGCCGTACGGCTCTCCGAAAAAGCGCCTGACAGGAGGGCGGCTCGTCTCAGCGGCGGGCCGCCCTTCTCTGTGGGGGCCGGTGTGCGGAGGAGGTCCGGCCGCGCTATGCTCTGACGTAGGCCCGCACCGTCACCGGAGGTCCCATGGCACCCACGCCCCGCATCCGCCTCGCCACGCCGCAAGACGCCGTGAGGGCCCTCTGCGTCTACGCCCCCTACGTGCGGAGGACCGCTGTCTCCTTCGAGTACGACGTGCCTACCGTAGCGGAGTTTTCCGAGCGTATCCGGGCCATCCTCGAGCGGGGGTACCCTTTTGTGGTGGCCGAGGAGGGCTCCGCCGTGGTGGGCTACGCCTCGCTCCGCCCGTTCGTGGGCCGCGAGGCCTACCGTCATAACGCCGAGACCACCATCTACCTCCACATGGGTGCCCGCGGGCGGGGAGTGGGCCGCGCGCTCTACCGTGCCTTGGAGGGCGAGGCCCGGGCCCGCGACATCCTCGCCCTCGAGGCCTGCATCGGGGTGCCGCGGGAGCCCGACGACCCCTATCTCACCGACGCCTCGGTGCGGTTCCACAGGGCCATGGGCTATCGCGAGGTGGGCCGTTTCGAGGCCTGCGGCCGCAAGTTCGACCGCTGGTACGACATGGTGTGGATGGAGAAGCGCCTGGCCGAGCCGTTCTAGGAGGGGGTCGGGGCCGACCCGCACCACCGTGGCGCCCTTCTCGGCCCAAAACGGCAAAACGTCGCACCACGGTGGCGCGTTACGCCGGGGCGCCGGGGCCTGCGGCCGGAATCGCCTCAGAGAAAGAGCAGGTCGAAGTCTCCTACAGGAGAAGCAAGTAGAGTAGAGCGAATAGGACACTGATCACCGAGTCAAACGCCCGTCCTTGTTTTTTATAAATAAGTGAGCTTCCTAAATGGACGGCCACGACATTGAGGCCGCTCAAGAGAACTAAGGTGGTATGGTCAATGATATGGAAGCAGTAGTACAGGATGCCGATCAGTACGCACACTGCTGCAATAGCAATGCCGCCCCACGATAGATGACCGTTGCTCCACCCGATTTCAAGTTTATTTGCAATGCCGTTCCACGTCATAAGCCCCTCCTGGAAAAGGGCGGGTTGAAACGCTGTCGCCAAGCCGTTACAACCCGCCCATATGAAGGCGTTTTACTTCAAGCAGGTATAAAGGGTGTAGGAAGTTGCCGCAAGTGCGTCCCAGCTGTTGCCTGTATACCAAGCGCGTCCCGCCTCGATCATCCAAGTATATGCACTGAACAGGCAGTCCTTTTCCTTTTGGGTCAGATTGACCGCCATGCTGGCGCCGACAGGACGATTATTTCCGTATCCATGGGAGACGCACCAGCCCTTCCCATAAACAGAGAAGCAGTTCCCACGTTCGCGCTGAGGGCTGGCTTCGCTAGAGATCGAGTCCATATGGTAGGTACGATAATTTGAGGTCTCGCTGGCGTATGCTGCGACGGGGGCAGTGGAGAGGGCGCATGCGACTGCGAGAAGGGCTAAGCTCTCCCCGTTGCCGGAAAGGTGCGAGAAAAGGCTCTCGTCACCCTCCAGTTCTATGTCGTTGATGTGAGCTACCTCGAGGTCATGACAGCTGTAACCGGTAGCTTCTTCCACAGAATCGGGGGATGTCGAGGATGAGGAGATTGCATGGGTGATATGTGTGATTGCAAGGGCGCAAAACGATATGGCTGCGATGGCAATGCAGATTTTCACCACTGGGCGTTTTCCGGGTAGGCTCATTTCCTGCTCCTTCCGCCATGTGAGACGAGTGTCGGGTAAAGGGTCGGGCCATAAAACCGTGAAAAACAAAACAATGGCCTCAAGTTGCAAAACAGCATTGTGGCCCGAGGGGGAGGTGCGATAGTCTTGGAATAGTTGAGGGGGTGCCATGCAGAGGATTCTCTATATCGAGGACGACGACTCCCTGCGGGGCGCCGTGAGGCTGGTGCTGGAGAATGCGGGCTACGAGGCGGTGACCCAACCTGATGGCACGCAGCTTCTCGAGGCGCTTTTCCGTGGGGAAGAAGTCGGCTGCCACCTTATCCTGCTCGACATGGGGCTCCCCAAGATGGACGGCACGGCGCTGCTCCTCCGCGTTCGAGAGCGGTCCTGCGTGCCGGTGCTGGCCCTGTCGGGCCAAGACGACGAGCTGTCCGTCATCGACGCCCTGGCCCATGGCTGCGACGACTATCTGACCAAGCCCGTGCGCCCGGCGCTCCTCCTTGCCAAGGTGGCGGCCCTCCTGCGACGGGCGCGCTTTGAAGGCGAGGGCGACGGCGCAAAGAGGCCGAGGGTCCTCGAGCTGGGCAACGTGCGATGCGGGAAGGGGGAGTGTCGCATCGACGGCCTGCCCGTCGCCCTCACGCCGACGGAGCTGGAGCTGCTGCGCTACTACTTGGCGCGCCCCGACAAGACCGTCCCCCGCTCCCAGCTCCTGCTCGATGTGTGGGGCCTCCCCGACGGCGTCGAGAGCCGCACCGCGGACGAGATGACCAGGCGGTTGAGGCGCAAGCTCGAGCCGGCGGGGGCCTCGGTCTCCTTGAGGTCGGTCTGGGGTGTGGGATACCGCCTCGAAGGCCCCTGCGAAGAGACGTGAGGGCCCGATGGCGTCGTGGCGCGCAAGCCTTTCGGCAGGTTTGACCCGTTATCTGCTCGCCGGGGCGGCCTTGTGCTCGGCGTTGTACGTCGTGGGGCTTCTCGGTTTTGCGGGTGCCGCCCATGGGGCCCTCTCGGGCGATCCCGGGCCGTTCCTCGACACGGAGGTGCGGTCGGTGACCGTCGAGGAGGCGTCGCGGATGGGCCGGTCCGGTCGCGGGGACGCCGGCCCCTATCTGGCCGATTTTTTCGCCGAGGTCGCGGAGGCCGGTCTGCGGCCTGACGCCGGAGCTATAGGGCGGGGGACAGCCTCGTGTTCTACCGGGTGGTCCAAACGGGGGCCTCCGGCGTCGAGATCCGCTTCCTCGACTGCCACGAGGCGTTGCGGCTCCTTCGTGCCGTCAAGCTCGCGGCCGTCACGGTGCTGCTCGCATCCTTCGCCGCGTTTGCGGCCCTGGGCCGAAGGCTTGTAGGGGCTGTGGAGGGGAGGCAGGCCCTTTCCGACGAGATCGCGAGGCGCCTGCTCCATGACGTGAAAACGCCCCTTGCCGCGTTGCTGGCTTCGGGCGAGGGGGCCGCCCCGGGTGCGGCGACGTGCCCGGAGGGTGCGCTCGACGAGCTCGCCGAGGCGTTCGACCGCCTGCTTCTTCTGGGTGGCCCCTCCGGCGGCGATCCGTGTGCGACGGATGCCCGGGAGGTCGTCCTCGATGCGGCGCGCCTTGTGGACCGGGATGCGGAGGGGTCGGGCGGCCGCTTGGCGGTGGACGCTCCCGAGCCCGCCCGGGTCGTGTGCGACGGGCGGCGCGTCGCGGCCGTGCTCTGCTGTGTGGCCAAGGAGGCGCTGGCGGAGGCGGACGGATGCGCGCGGCTTTTCGCCCGTTCGGGCACGGCCGTGACGCTGGGGGTCTCGTGGGAGGTCGCAGCCGGGGTCCCGGGAAACGAGACGCTGGCACCCCTGCTCGAGCGCCTTCCTGCGGTGGAGGCGTGCGCGGTGGAGGCCGAGACGGCCGCCCGCCGTCGCCGGGTGTCGCTCGTCTACCCTCTCTCGCACGCCTGACCTGCGCCCGCTCCTGTCCCCGAAAGCGGATGGGGACGCCCTCGACCGCTTTCAGGCGCAGGGTCGGACGCATAAAATGAGGGTCGACAAGCCCGCGTTCCGAAGGAGCCCCCATGGCCTGCTCCCACCTGCACAACCAGCCCATCAACGACGAGTGCTTCGTCTGTGGATTCGACAACCCCGCCGGACTCGAGGCCCAGTTCGTGGAGCGCGACGACGCGCCCGGCCGCGTGGTGGGCCTCTTCACGCCCAAGCCGATCCACCAGAGCTACCCCGGCCGCCTCCACGGCGGCGTGGCGGCGGCCATGTGCGACGAGACCATCGGCCGCGCCTTCATCACCGACCACCCCGACCAGTGGGGCGTCACCATGGAGCTCAAGCTGCGCTACCGCAAACCCACGCCCATCGGCGAGTCCCTGGAGGTGGTGGGCGTCATCACCAAGGTGACCCGGCGCACCTTCGAGGGTACCTGCGAGCTGCGCCGGCAGGACGGCACCGTGTGCGTGACCGCCGAGGCCACCTACATGATCCTTCCCGTGGAGCGCATCGTCGGCGAGTGCTCCGACGAGGGGTCCTATGTGTGGGAGGACGACGGCCGCCCCGTGCCCGCCGGGGAGTGATCGTGGGCCACTTGTAACTCAGATTTCATTCAGAATATATTCACAGGGATGATTATGAGGAGCAGGTGGGGGGGAGGGGCCGTGGGCAAGCCTGCCGTGGGCGACGGGACGATCAGAGCCTTCTGTGAGACGGTCGCCCTGCTCCGGGAACGGCCCGGCCTCGCCTGGTCCATGGGTCCGTTGCCGGGTCCCGATGGCCGCACCTTCGGGGTCTGCGACCTCGACGGGTGCGTTGCCGTGAACGGCGGCTCGGGGCGGCAGGCCCACGGGCTCGCCTTCGTGGAGCACCTGCTGCGGTCCGAGGTCGAGCTCTCCCGTTGCGCCGACGGCTCGTGCTACCCGGTTCTCTTTGCCACGGAGGTCGAGGCCGGCCCCCACCGCCTGGCCTATGGCGAGCTCGTGGGCGCCGGGCGCATGGTGGCGGCCAACGGCCTGTGGTGCCCCGCCGCCCTGGACGCCGCCGTGGAGGCGGTCTTCTCGGGCGTCTCGGCCCTCACCGACAGCCTCGCCGCCTCCCGCTCCGGGGTGGTGCGGGTACGTCTGGACGACCGCGACTGCGTCATGGCCTTCGTGCCTATCGGGAACACCGACGGGTGGTCCATGGTGTCGGTGATCCCCGACGACGTCATCATGGAGCAGGGCAACGCCATCATCGGCACCTCGACGGTGGTGCTGTTCCTCGTGGTCCTCGTCGTGGGGGCGGCCGCCTTCTTCGGGCTTGCGGCCTTCCGGTTCACCCGCTCCATGAGGGCCCAGGGCGCCGAGACCCGGGCCCGCGAGGAGCTCTTCTCGGTGCTGGCCAGCGCCACCGACGAGGTCTTCCTCATGCTGAGCCGCGACCCCGTGCGGGTGGACTACGTGAGCCCCAACGTGGGCCGGATCCTGGGCGTGGGGCCCGACGAGGTGCGTGCCGACTGCGCCGTGCTCGAGCTCGAGGACGCCGAGGGGCCCGTGGACACGGCGTCGCTCGACGACGGCCGCACCGTGGTGCGCGAGGGCCTGCGCCACAACCGGGCCACCGGCGAGCCCCTCTGGTTCACCGACAGCCTCTACGACGTGGAGGTCGACGGCGGCCGTCGCTGCATGGCGGTGCTGTCCGACCGCACCCGGGAGCGCCGCAACGAGGAGGTGCTGCGGGAGGCCCTCTCCGTGGCCGAGGTGGCCAACGAGTCCAAGAGCACGTTCCTGTCCAACGTGAGCCACGACATCCGCACCCCCATGAACGCCATCGTGGGCCTGGCCACGCTCCTCCTCCGCGACGCCGGCGACCCCGACCTCGTGCGCGACCACACCCGCAAGATCCAGGCCTCCTCCCTGCACATGCTGGGCCTGCTCAACGACGTCCTCGACATGTCCAAGATCGAGAGCGGCAAGACCACCCTCAACCTCTCGGAGTTCGAGCTCTCGGAGCTGGCCGAGGACGTGGTTACCATCGCGAGGCCCCGGGCCCTCGCCAAGGGCCAGGACTTCCGGGTCGACGTCTCCGGGGTCCGCGACGGTCTCGTGGTGGGCGACAAGCTCCGCATCAACCAGGTTCTCATCAACATCATCACCAATGCCGTGAAGTACACCCCCGAGGGGGGGCACCGTCGAGTTCGACCTCGTCCAGACGCCGAGCCCCCGGGCCAACTTCGCCTCCCTGCGCTTCACCGTGAGGGACGACGGCATGGGCATGGCCCCCGAGCTCATGGAGACGATCTTCGACCCCTTCACCCGCGAGGAGAGCTCGGTGACCAACCGGGTCCAGGGGACGGGCTTGGGCCTTGCCATCGCCAAGAGCCTCGTGGAGCTCATGGGGGGGCGCCATCTCGGTGGAGAGCGAGGTGGGCCGGGGGAGCGCCTTCGTGGTGGATCTGGAGCTCAGGGTGGCCCGGCACAGGGACAGCCGCGAGTTCTTCGAGCGCATGGGCATCGACAGGGTCCTGGTGGTCGACGACGAGCGGGCCGTGTGCGACGAGGTCGTGGCCGTCATGGGCGACGCCGGGGTGGGGGCCGAGTTCGCCCTCACCGGCGCCGGCGCCGTCTCCATGGCCGCCGAGGCCGAGGCGGAGGGCCGCGGGTTCGGCCTCGTCATCGTCGACTGGCGGATGCCGGCCATGGACGGGGCCCAGACGGCCCGGGCCATCCGCGATGTGGTCCCCCACAACGTGCCGGTCATGGTGCTCACCGCCTTCGACCGCGCCGACGCCGAGTCGGCCTGCGACGGCGCCGGGGTCGACGGCTTCCTCCAGAAGCCCTTCTTCCTCTCGAGCCTGACCCTGCTGCTCGAGGAGCTCTCCGGCCACGGCGGGGAGGGCGCCTCGTCAGGCGTTGAACAGGCGGCCGGCGGCCCCGAAGATGTCGCGGCGGAAGAACACCAGCACGAATATGGCCAGTAGCCCGGCGCAGAAGGCGCTCACGTAGGCCAGGGTGGGCCACTGGGCGAGCCCCAGCCACACCAGGGCGAGCGGGATGAACCCGCACACCACGTCGAGCAGCAGGTAGGCCGAGAACTCCTCGGCAAACCGGTCGCGCCAGGCAAGGAGCAGCACCGCGTCGAAGGCGATGGCGGCCAGGCAGACGATGGGGGCCACCAGGCTCGTGAGGGCGTCGACGCCCGAGATAAGGCGCCAGGCCACGGTTACGGCCACCAGCATGAGCAGGTAGCGCGAGGCCCCCCGCACGAATCCGGGGTCGTAGCGGAGGAAGTTCCTGAGCAGCAGGTAGTTGGCGGCAACCACGGCCAGCGCCGGCAGGGCCACCGACCAGCGCGCGGCCCCCACAAGGGCTAGGAACGCCACGGTGAGGGCGCCCACGGCGCTTGCCAGCGTGACGATGGTGAGCAGCGCCTTCTGGGGCCGGATGTTGTCGGTGTGGGGAAAGACCGCCGGCGACGGCTCCCCCACGAGCTCACCGTGGCAGAGGGGGCAGCGCTCGATGGCCCCGGTGTAGTCGAGGTCGCAGGCCGAACAGTGTCTCATGCCCCGGCTCCCTTCTCGGCCGGCAGCGGCTTGCGCGCCCCCGTCAGCCGTCGGCGGGCACCCTTGGGCGGCCGGCACCTGCGGTCCCTGTCGGAGGCGGCGCCGTCGCGCTCCTTGAGCGGCCGGGCCTTGCTGCAGTTGACCTTCCCGGGGATGCCCTGGGCCGAGAAGAAGCGGCAGAAGTCGCGCACCACGTCGAGGTCGGTGTAGACCGTGGAGATGCCGCAGGACAGGTCGTCCTCGAAGGAGCACAGGGTGAGGTTGAGGTCCTGGGTGGAGGTGAGGATGTTGACATCCCTCACATGAGCGGCCACGGCCCCGTCGAGGACCACGCGCCCGAGGTTGGAGACGGCGCAGGTGACGCCGCGCCCCTCCTGGGAGCGGGCGACGCCCAGGCCGAGGTCCTTGAGGAAGACCGGCGCCACGCGCACCAAGGGGTTCTTCTCCAGGCGGATCATGGAGTTCATGCGAAGCTTGATATTGTCCGGCCGGGTGGCGTCGGTAATCTGGCGCTGGGCCTCCTGGGCCAGCGCCTCGGCCTCGGGCACGGCATCGCCGGTCTCGAAGGTCACATAGGCCAGGCCGAAGAAGTTGCGGGTGGTCTGGGAGGAGAAGGCGCCCCTGAGGTCCACCGGGACGCCGATGCGGATGGGGCGCCTCCCCACGTCGCGGCGGTGCATCTGCCGACGCACCGCCAGGGCCATGGCGGCCACCATCACCGAGGTGAGGCTCACGTCCCATCGATGGGCCAGGTCGAGCACCGCCTTGCAGGAGAGGTGGTACTCGAAGTAGGAGGGGTCCTCCGCGTGCTTGGCGCTCCCCACGTGGACGGCCCGGGAGAGGGTGGCCGCCCCCCGCTTCCCGGGCTCGTAGTTCTTGTCGAAGGAGTCCTCGGAGCTTTCCGAGGGAGAGCCGGCGTAGCTCTCGGGCACGCCCGTCACGCCCAAGGCCTCCTCCACATAGGCCCCGAGGAGCTCCTTGAAGAAGGCGAGCGAGCCGCGGCCGTCGGAGACCATATGGCTCACCTCGAAGTTGATGCGGTCGCGGTACCGGCTCACCCGGAACAGCACCGAGGTGTGGCCGGCGTGGAGCGGGGCACAGATGGGCAGGTCCTCCTGGTGCACCTTGGGGACGGTGTCCACGTGCTGGAGGTAGTGCCAGAACAGCCCGGTGCGCAGGGTGACGGAGAAGGTGGGGAACCGGCCCACCGTGCGGTCGAGGGCCCGCTGGAGGGCGGCCTCGTCGACGGGGGCATCCATGGTGGCCGAGTAGCGGAAGACCGTCTGGGCCCGGCGCCCGGCCTGGGCCGAGTAGTACTTGCCGATGTTGTCTAGGCGATACCACGTATCTCGAGCCACGTCGATCCATTTCCCTTGGGCAGCCCCTCCCCGTCGAGGAAGCTCCGGCAGATCGCGAAGGTGGTCTTCACCGCGTCGGCGGCCGACGGGTAGAGCAGGTAGCCGTGCATGACGTCTTGCATTCTATAGGCAGCGGAGTTCGTACCCGCCTGGGCGAGGCGCCGGGTGAACTCCTCGTCCTCGTCACGCAACGGGCAGAGCTCGGCGCTGACCACCAGGGTCTCCGGCAGCCCCGCAAGGTCCGTCTCCAGGAGCGGGGCGAGGTAGGGGTTCTCCAGGTCCTCGGGCTTCTCGGCGTACAGCATCAGGTACTCCTGGCAGTCCTGGGCCGTGAGGATGTAGTCGCTGCCGTTCTCGTGCACCGAGGCGAAGGGCGCGTCGGGGCCGTAGTCGTTGTTGAGGACGGGGTAGAGCAGGATCTGGCGGGGCACGGAGAAGTCGCCGGTGTCGCGGGCCTTGAGGGCCACGGCGCAGGCGAGGTTGCCGCCGGCCGAGTCGCCCATGAGGACCACGTGATCGGGGTTCACGTCGGAGAAGACCTTCCCGGCCATGACGGCCCGGGCCACGGCGTAGCAGTCGTCCAGCGGCACCGGGAAGCGGTTCTCGGGGGCCAGGCGGTAGTCCACCGAGACCACGCGGCGTTTGAGGGTCAGGGCGAGGTCCTTGCAGGCGTCGGCGTAGAGGCCGACCTGGCCGGTGACCCAGCCGCCGCCGTGGAAGAAGACCACGGTGCCCTTCCAGTCGTCGGTCAACTTGACGCCGTCCAACGAGATGTCGAGGTCGAGCGGCGTGAAGGTGCGGCACTCGACGGCGTACCCGTCGGCTGCAGGCACCGAGACGCGCCCCTCCCGCACGCGGATGCGGGGCGCTTCGATCTTGGAGGCCGCCTCCTCGGCGACCCTGATGGCCTCGTAGCCGTCCACGACGTCGGGCTTCAGGTGGGTGTAGGCCTTGACGGCGGCCTTGGCGACTTTCTCGAAGGGCATGGGTCCTCGCTCGGGTGTCGGGGTGGGCGATGGTGGCAGAACATAAGGGTGATACCCCAACGGCGCCACCTCGGGCGGCATCTCCGGCACCGTCTTCGGCATCGTCTGCAGCACCGCTCCCGGCACCGTCTTCGGCACCTGAACGCCGTTGAGGTCGGCCTCTTTCCCACCTGAACACGCACGGGAGCGGATTTTGCGCACCTGAACGCGTCCGGGGGCGTTTTTCCGCAGGGGTTGGCCTTGGAAGTCGCCCCCGGACGTGTTCAGGTGGGGAGAAGGCAGAACGGGCGCAGCTCCGGCGCCCGCAGGACGTTCCGCGGATGGGACAAAAGTGTCCGAGTGATGGGACAGGGGCAGGGGCCCGCGGGGCTCACAGGGGCAGCCGCAGCCGGAACACCGACCCCTCGCCCGGGGCGCTCTCCAGCTCCACGGTGCCGCCGCACTGCTCGACCGCGTGCTTCACGATGGCCAGTCCCAGGCCCGTGCCCCCGGTCTCCTTGGAGCGGCTCTTGTCCACGCGGTAGAAGCGCTCGAACACTTTGTTCTGCTCGTCGGCCGCGATGCCGCACCCCTCGTCGCGCACCGAGACCACGGCCTCGGCCACGGCGCCCGGCTCGCCGGGGTGGCAGTCCTTGGCCACGGTCACTGTCACCTGGGATCCGGCAGGGCTGTAGCGCACGGCGTTCTCCACCAGGTTGGAGAGGGCCTGGTCGAGCAGCCGGGCGTTGGCCTCCACCGTGATGGGCGACCCTAGGGCGCGGAGCCCCACCTCGGCGGCGTCGGCCACCGGCGCCATGCGGCGCAGGACGGAGCCGGCAAGGTCGAGCAGGTCCACGGGGCCCTGCTCGGCGCCCAGGGGCTCGTCCATGCGGGAGAGGGTGAGCACGTCGTCGATGAGGGAGCGCATGCGCTGGGCCTCGTCGTGGATGATGTGGGCGAAGGTGCGGGTGTCGGCCTCGTCGGCGATGCCCTGGTCGATGATCTCCGCGTACCCGGAGATGATCTGGAGCGGCGTCTTCATCTCGTGGGAGACGTTGGCCGAGAAGTCTCGTCGGATGGTGTCGGCGCGGGCCAGCTCGAGGTTCTGCTCCCGCAGGCGCGCCTGCTGGTCCTCGATGCGCTCGATGAGCGGGGCCACCTCCCGGTAGCAGTCGGGGGCGGGCAGCCCGTCGTCGAGGGCGGCGAAGGGCGCCACGATCCTCCGGGTGATGAGCTGCGACGCCACGGCGGCGAGCGCGGACACGGCGGCCATGACGGCGGCGGCCGGCAGCACGAACGAGCCGGCGAAGGCCGCGAACGACTCGCGCTCCTCGGCGATGCGCAGCACGTCGCCGCCGGCGAGGCGCTGGGCGGCGTAGAGCATGTCGCGGTCCAGGGTGGCGGAGTGGCGGCTCACCGAGGCGGATCCGGCCTTCTCGGCCTCGAGGACCTCGGGCCGGTCGCCGTGGTAGCCGGCATCGTCGTCGGCGCTGTCGAAGAGCACCTCGCCGTCGGACGACACCAGGGTGTAGCGCTCGGGCCCGGGGAGCTGGGCCGCCAGCATGGCGCGGCGGCCGTCCGCGTCCAGGGGTCCCAGCGTGGCGCCGGTCTCCTCGGCCAGGCCGGCCAGGCGCTGGGCCTCGCCGGCCTCGTGGGTGGCGTAGTAGACGGCGGCGGTACCGAGGAACGCGGCGAGCACGCAGGCGAGGGCCGAGGCCACGAGGGCGGCGAACACCGTGGTGGAGAGGCGCCTGCGGCCCGTGCCGCGACCGTCAGCCATGGTGGCCGTCCCCGAGCCGGTAACCGACGCCGCGCACGGTCTCGACGGCGCGCTCGGAGCCCGGGGCCGCGGCGGCGAGCTTCTGGCGCAACGTGCGCACGTGAACGTCCACCGTGCGGGTGCCGCCGGAGAAGGCGACGTCCCACACGTCGGCGAGCAGGCGGTCGCGCGAGAGCACGCGGCCTGGCGAGGCCATGAGGGTCTTGAGCAGGTCGAACTCCTTGGGGGTGAGCGACACGGGCACGCCGTCGGCGGTCACGGTGTGGCGCCCCTCGTCGAGCACGATGCCCCCGAACGAGAGGCGGTCCGGCTCGGTCGCCTCCCCGCGTGCGGGCGCCTGGGAGCGGCGGAGCAGCGCCCGCACGCGGGCCAGCAGCTCCACCATGCCGAACGGCTTGGCCAAGTAGTCGTCGGCGCCTAGGTCGAGCCCGTAGGCCTTGTCGAGCTCGTCGCCCTTGGCCGTGAGCATCATGACGGGGACGTCCCGTGTGGCCGGCTCGCCCCTCAGGCGGCGCAGCACCGTGAGGCCGTCCACATCGGGCAGCATGATGTCGAGGAGCACGAGGTCGGGAACGGACTCGGCGCAGGCGTCGAGGAACTCTCCCGCCGACGAGAAGCCCTCCGCGCGGATGCCCGTCTGGGCGAGGGTGTAGAGCGTGAGCTCGAGGATGCGCGGGTCATCCTCGAGATAGTAGACCGTGGCTTCCGCCATGGGTTCCTCCTCGGGCTGTGTGCGGGCAGCACCCATCCTAGTCCGGAGGCGCGTCAGCCGAACCGCCCGGCCACATAATCGGCGCAACGCGGGTCGGTGGGGCTCGTGAACAGGGTCTCGGTGGGGCCGGCCTCCACCATCTCTCCCATCAGGAAGAAGGCGCAGGTGTCGGAGATACGCAGGGCCTGCAGCATGTTGTGGGTCACCATCACCACGGTGTAGGAGCCCTTGAGGGAGATGACGAGCTCCTCGATCTTGGCGCAGGAGATGGGGTCGAGGGCGCTCGTGGACTCGTCGAGGAGCAGGACCTCCGGCTGGGCTGCCAGGGCGCGGGCGATGCAGAGGCGCTGCTGCTGGCCGCCGGAGAGCCCGAGGGCGCTCCTCTTGAGGCGGTCCTTGACCTCGTCCCAGAGGGCGGCGTCGCGCAGGGCCTGCTCCACGCGGCCCTCGAGCTCGTCGCGGTCGCGGACGCCGTGGGTGCGAGGACCGTAGGCCACGTTGTCGAAGATCGACATGGGGAAGGGGTTGGGCTGCTGGAACACCATGCCCACGCGGCGCCGCACCTCCTGGGCGTCGAGGTCGCGGTAGATGTCGGTGCCGTCGAGCGTCACGAGGCCGGAGACCGAGCAGCCGGGGGCGAGCTCGTTCATGCGGTTGAGCGTCTTGAGCAGTGTCGACTTGCCGCAGCCCGAGGGGCCGATGAGGGCGCAGACCTCCTTCTCGGGGAACGACAGGCTCACGTCCCTGAGGACGTGGGTGCGGCCGTAGGAGAGGTCGAGGTGCGAGACGTCCATCTTGGTGCCCGCCGCCACGCGGGGGGCGGCGGGCTCGCCGTCGACGAGGGCGGAGGGGGCGGCGACGGCCTCGGGCCGCGCCAGCGTGGGCTCGAACATCAGCGGGATCCCTTCAGGAGCCTCATGGTGAGGTTGGTTGCAAGGTTGACAACGATGACCAGGGCGAGCAGGACGACGGCGCAGGCGTAGGCCTCGTCCACGTGCAGGCCCTCGTTGGCGAGCACGTACATGTGGGTGGCGAGGGTGCGGCAGGAGTCGAGCAGCGCGCCCGGGCCCCGGCCGAGGAGGTCGGGGACCTGCGCCACGGTGCCGGCGGTGAAGAGCAGCGCCGCGACCTCGCCCACGCAGCGGCCGAGGGCCAGCAGGGCGCCACCGGCGATACCGGGCGCGGCGCTCGGCAGCACGCAGCGCACCACGGTGCGCAGACGGCCGGCACCCAGGGCGAAGCTCCCCTGGCGCCAGGACTGCGGCACTGCCATGAGGGCCTCCTCGGTGGTGCGCACGATCACCGGCAGCACCATGAGGGCCAGGGTCGCGGCGCCCGAGGCGAGGGAGAGCCCCCAGCCGAGCACACCCGTGAAGAACAGGAGGCCGAAGAGCCCGTACACGATGGAGGGCACACCCTGGAGCGTCTCGCAGGTCAGGCGTACGACGGCGACGAGCCGCGAGCCGGGCCTCGCGTACTCCACCAGGTAGATGGCCGCGGCGACGCCCACGGGCACGGCCACACCCAGGGAGGTGGCGGCCATGAGCAGCGTGGAGACCAGGGCCGGCATGAGAGAGACGTTCTCGGAGGTGTATTCCCATGCGAACAGGTCGGCGGTGATGTGGGGCACGCCCCGGACGAGGACGAACCCCACGAGGCCGGCCAGCACCGCGAGGGTGAGGGCGGCCCCGAGGCCCACGAGGGCCCTGAGGGCGAGGGCCGGCCAGTCGCGGCAGGCGCGGCGCGCCGGGGCGGCGACGGCCTCGCAGGTTGCGGGGCTCACTGGGCGCTCCTCTCGGTCTTGAGGGTGTGGAACAGGGCGCAGACGAGCATGACGAGGACGAAGAGCACGACGCCGGTGGCGATGAGGGCGCCGCGGTGCAGGTCGGCGGCATAGCCCATCTCGAGCACGATGTTGGCCGTGAGGGTGCGCACGCCGTCGAAGACCGACCCGGGGACCTGGGGCTGGTTCCCGGCCACCATGACCACGGCCATGGTCTCGCCCATGGCGCGGCCCACGCCGAGCACGACGGAGGCCAGGATGCCCGAGGCCGCGGCCGGCACCACCACGGTGAAGACGGCTCGCTCGTGGCTCGCGCCCACGGACACTGCGCCCTGGTAGTAGGACTCGGGCACGGCGTCGAGCGCGTTCTTGGAGACGGTCACCACGGTGGGCAGGATCATGATGCCGAGGAGGACCGATGCGGCCAGGAGCGACAGGCCGCGGCCCGCCATCTCGGTGCGGATGAAGGGCACGAGCACCATGAGGCCGAAGAACCCGTAGACCACCGACGGGATGCCGGCGAGCAGGTCGATGCCGCCCTTGAGCAGGGTGGACAGCCTGCCGCTTGCGAACTGTGAGAGGTAGACGGCGGTGAGGACGCCCGCGGGCACGCCGACGACGAGGGCGCCGGCCGTGACATAGACGCTGCCCACGAGCATGGGGAAGATGCCGTAGAGGTCGCTCGTGGGCTTCCAGGTGCTGCCGAGGAGGAAGTCGGGCAGGCCGATCCGGGCCATGGCCGGGATGCCGTTGGCGAACAGGAAGATGCAGATGAGGGCGACGGCGGCCACCGAGACGAGCGCCGCCGTGCCGAAGACGGCACGGGCCGCGCGCTCCTTGAGGATGTTGGTCTTCACGGCGTCACCCTCGGCCCTGGAGCTCTGCCCACGAGGAGACGTCTCCCGCGAAGACGTCGCGCACCTGCTGCGTGGTCAGGTCCGTGACGGCTTGGGAGGGCGCCACGATCACGGCGATGCCGTCGAGGGCCACCGGGGAGCAGGTCAGCCCCTTGGCGGCCTCGCTGTCCTTGAGGGCGCGGGAGGCCATGCCGATGTCGGCGGTGCCGTCGGAGGCCATGGTGATGCCGGTGGTGGAGTCCGAGGTCTGGATCTCGACGGTGACCGCGGGGTTGGCCTCCTTGTAGGCCTCGGCGATCTTCTCGGCCACGGGGGCGACCGACGAGGACCCGGCGACGACCACCTTGCCGGAGGCGCCGGACGGGGTGTAGGGGGCGCCGTCGGTCGCCGTCACGTAGCCGGCCTCCTCGGCCACCTTCTGACCCTCGGCGCTCTCGGCGAAGGCGACGAAGTCCTTGGCGGCGTCGGAGAGGCCGTCATCGGTCACGAGGTTGAGGGGGCGGACGAGCCTGTAGGAGCCGTTCTTGACGTTGGCGGGCGTGGCCTCCACGCCGTCCACGGCCACGGCGCGCACGGCGTCGGACAGGGAGCCCATGGAGACGTAGCCGATGCCGTCGGGGTCGCCGGCCACGGAGGTGAGCATGACGGAGGTGGAGTTGGTGATCACGGCGTCGTTGGTCGTGAGGTCCACGGGGGTGCCGTCGGAGGCCTTCTCCTCGAGGCCCACGAGCTCGACGAACGCGCTGCGGGTCCCGCTGCCGTCCTCGCGGGAGAAGACGTTCACGGAGCCGCCGGCCTCGGCGGAGGCTTGAGGCTGGCCACAGGCGACGAGGCCCACGGCGCAGAGGACCGCGGCGAGGGCGGCGGCGATACGGCGGGTACGGGCGTGCATGGAAGTCCTTTCATCGGGGGCGAGATGCGAGACCGATGATGGGGGCCCCACATCAAGCCGTTGTCAGCCCAATGAAAAGCTTCTGTAAAGACCGGACGGTCCCGATCCCACGTTGACTGCGCAAGATGCGACGGCGAAAGCACCCGGCCGACGGAGCGGTCGCGGCCCGTGCCGCCCGCAGAACGCCTTGCGGGTGGGCAAACGCCCGCAGAACGTTCCGCGGGCGTTTCTCGGCCGCCTCGTCACCCGCAGGTGCTTTTGCGGGTGGTTTTCGGCACCATCGGCACCCGTAGAACGTTCTGCGGGCATCCCACCCCGGCCTGCGGGCGGATGCGGTGCCACCCAGGGTGCCCGGCCGGGGTGGCGGTGGGACAAAAGTGCCCGACCATTGGGACAAAAGTGTCCGGGTGGTGGGATGGTGGGACAGGGGCCTGTCACGCCTCCCAGAAGCCGGCGCGGTAGTTCTTGAACACCACGCCGTCGCTTGCCTGGGTGGCGTCGAGGTCCACGTCGGCCGTGATGCGGAAGTCATGGTCGCCGTCGGCGTCCGAGAAGATCTGCCGCACGTGCCACACGTGGGCGGATTCCTCGTCGCCGTCGTCGATGTCGAAAAAGGCCGCCGAGCGCGCGTCGCCGTCCAGCAGGATCTCGTCGTGCTCGGCGTAGAGGCGCTCGAGCACCTGGCGCCACACGCGCTCGCCGTAGCCCCAGTCGGCGTCCAGCTTGCCCAGGGTCGCCGCGTCGCGGCGCGCCGCCAGGGTCTGCCGGCGGAACAGGGCGTTCCTCACCAGCAGGGTCAGGCCTCGGCGGTCCTTGACCACGGCGTCGGAGGCCACGAAGGCGCCGGGCCCACCGTCCTCCTCCTCGCCGGCGGCCTCCCAGGCGTCCACGAGGCTGGAGTCCACCGAGCGCACCATGAGGCCCAGCCAGGCGCAGATCTCGTCCAAGCGCCCGTCGCGTTTCTCGGGTGGCACGGTGCGGTCCAGGGCGCGGTAGGCCTCGGAGAGGTAGCGCAGCAGGATGCCCTCGAACCTCGCGATGCCCAGGGCCTGCACGTAGCTCTTGAAGTCGTTGGCGCTCTCGAGCATGGCGCGCAGCACGCTCTTGGGCCGGAGGCTGAAGTCGCGGGCCCAGGGCACCTCGCGGCAGTACATCTCGAACGCCGCCTCCAACTCGTCGGCCAGGGGCTTCTCGTAGTCGACGTCGGCGAGGAGCTCGATGCGCTCCTCGTAGTCCACGCCCTCTGCCTTGAGGCGCTGGTTCTCGGCCTCCCTGGCCTTCCTGAGCTGGGCGCGCAGGATCTGGTAGGGGTCCTCCAGGGTGGCCTCCACCATGGAGACCACGTCCAGGGCGTAGGAGGGGTCCTCCGGGTCGAGGAGCTCGAGGGCCGCCAGCAGGAACGGCGAGAGGGGCTGGTCGAGGGCGAAGTCCTCGGGCAGCTCGCGGGTGAGGGCGTAGGTGGGGCCGCCCCCGCCGTCCTCGCGCACCACCACGCCGGTGTCGATGAGGGTGGCGAAGACCTCGTCGGCCCTGGCCTCGAGGGCCTCCTTCTGCTCGGGGGTCTGCAGGGAGTCCTGGATGATGCGCGAGACGGCGGCCCGGGCGTCGCCGCCGCGGCCCACGACCTCGAGCACCATGGAGTGCGTGACGTCCATGCGCGGCGTGAGCTTCTCGGGCACGGACTCCACGAGGCGCTCGAACGTGCCCTCGTTCCAGTTGACGAACCCCTCGGGCGGCCGCTTCTTCTTCACGCGGCGGCGCTTCTTGGGGTCGTCGCCGGCCTTGGCCAGGGCGCGGGCGTTCTCGATGTCGTGCTCGGGGGCCTCGGCCACCACGACGCCCTCGGTGTCGAAGCCGCTGCGCCCGGCGCGGCCGGCGATCTGGTGGAACTCGCGGGAGCGCAGACGGCGCTGCCGGTGGCCGTCGAACTTGGTGAGCTGCGTGAACACCACGGTGTGGATGGGCACGTTGATGCCCACGCCCAGGGTGTCGGTGCCGCAGATCACAGGGAGCAGCCCCTGCTGGGCCAGGCGCTCCACGAGCAGGCGGTAGCGCGGCAGCATGCCGGCGTGGTGCACGCCCACGCCGCTGGCCAGCAGGCGCTTGAGGATCTTGCCGAAGGCCGTGGAGAAGTTGGTGCCGCGGCAGGCCTCCTGGATGCGCTTGCGCTGCTCCTTGGTGGCGATGCCGAACGACGAGAGCGCCTGCGCGGAGTCCAGCGCCGCCGCCTGGGCGAAGTGCACGATGTAGAGGGGCCCCTCGCCTTCGCGCAGGGCGAGCTCCACCGTGGCCTCGAGCGACGTCATGGCGTAGCGGTAGCTGAGCGGCACGGGCCTCTCGGCGTCCATGACACGGTCCACGTCGCGGCCGCTCATGCGCTCCATGAGGGCCACGATGTCGTCCATGTCGCCCAGCGTGGCGCTCATGAGCAGGAACTGCGTCTGGGGCAGGCAGAGCAGCGGGATCTGCCAGGCGCGGCCGCGGTCGGGGTCCGAGAAGAAGTGGAACTCGTCGGCGGCGACGCTGGAGATGTCGGCCCCGTCGCCCTCGGCGAGGGCGCGGTTGGCCAGGATCTCGGCCGTGCAGCAGACGATGGGGGCGTCCGGGTTGATCTGCACGTCGCCCGTGAGCATGCCCACGAGGTCGCGGCCGAAGAGGTCCACGAGGTCGAAGAACTTCTCGGACACCAGGGCCTTGATGGGGGCCGTGTAGTACGAGGTCTCGCCCCGGGCCACCGCCATGAAGTGCATACCTAAGGCCACGAGGCTCTTGCCGGAGCCCGTGGGCGTGCCCAGCACCACGTGGTCGCCCATCATGAGGGCCATGAGGGCCTCCTCCTGATGGGGCCAGAGCTCGATGCCACGGCCCGAGCACCAGTCGAGGAACGCGTCGAAGCAGTCCTCGCGGGTGAGCGTCTCGCGTCCGTTGAGCTCGAGGGCGAGCTCCCCCAGCTCCCCGAACTCCTGGGGGGAGACGATCTCTGATGCCATGGGCCTGCCTTCCGCAGCGGTTTGGACGTCGGCCTCCCATGGTACGCCGCCGGGGCGCCCTGTCCTACAATGTTGGGTTCAGACCGCGTGCAGACCGCGCGCCCGGCGCCGTCACCCAAGGAGCCCCCATGGCCGAGAAGCGCGACTTCCTCGACGACATCATCGACATCTCCCAGGACTTCCAGGCCATCCGGAACCCCCTGGCCGACATCGCCAACACCCTGGCCGCCAAGCCCGGCGAGGTCCCCGTGTGGAACCCCGCCGACTACAAGGAGCGCCCGCGGGCGGCCACGCCGTCGTGCACCAGCTGCAAGTCGCGGGACACCTCCACCTGCACCCGCTGCGTCGACGTGTGCCCCAAGGGGGCCGTCCACGTGGACGACGGCGCCATCGAGATCGACGACACCTGCATCAAGTGCGGCCTGTGCGTCTCGGTGTGCCCGAGCGAGGCCTACCACACGCGAGAGATCAACACCGTCAAGCTCTACGACCGCATCGCCGGCGCCGCCGCCAGCCACGAGACCGCCTACGTCACCTGCACCCGGGCCCTCGGGCGCCTGCCCCGGGAGAACGAGGTCGTGCTGCCCTGCGTGGGCGCCGTGCCCTCCGAGACGTGGTTCGCCCTCATGACGCGCTTCCCCAACATCGCCGTCTACCTGCCCCTGGGCATCTGCGACCGCTGCCGCACCACCACCGGCGAGCAGACCTACTGCGACATGATCTCCCGGGCCGAGACCTGGGCGGGCTTTGGCCTGGACCTTGTGGTGGACGAGGCCGACCTCACCTGCGAGGTGCGCCGCAGCTGGCAGCGCAAGGAGTTCGTGGAGAACATCATGAAGAGCGGCGAGCGCCTGGTGAGCCGCACCAACCCCGTGCTCACGGCGGCCAAGCGGGTGCGGGGGCTCCTGGACGCCCACAAGAGGCAGATGGACCAGGTGCAGCACACCCTGGACCGGGCCGTGGGCGTCACCAACGCCAAGAACCGCCGCCGCGTCCTCACCGACCGCCGCAAGCAGGTCATGGGGGCCCTCCAGAAGCACCCGGAGCTGGCCGGCAACATCGACCTGTACCAGCCGGTGTGCGACATGGCCCTCTGCACGCTCTGCGGCAGGTGCGAGGACGTGTGCCCGGTACGCTGCATCCAGATCGGCGAGGACGGCCGCTGGAGCGTGGAGCCGGAGTTCTGCGTGCAGTGCGGGGCCTGCGAGCACGTGTGCCCCACGGGCGCCATCGAGTACGAGTTCTCCGACGCCGAGGAGCTGGTGCTTCCCGACGAGGAGGAGAAGGACCGCCGCGAGCGCGAGGCCGAGTCCAAGGCGGAGCTGGAGCGCCTCAAGGAGCAGGGCCGGAGCCAGGTGCTCAAGGGCCTCGACATGCTGGAGAGGCTCGGCGGCTCACTGGCAGACGACGAGGGCTAGGCCGGCGCCTCAGCGCCCGGGGGCCGCCGTGCGGGGTACAGTGGGAGGAGCACCCTCCAGAAAGGAACCCCCGTGTCTCTCTCCATCGGCATCGTCGGGCTGCCCAACGTGGGCAAGTCCACGCTCTTCACGGCCCTCACCAAGCGCGCCGGCCTGGCCGCCAACTACCCCTTCGCCACCATCGAGCCCAACGTGGGCATCGTGGACGTGCCCGACGCCCGCCTGGGCGAGCTCGCCGCCATCGTGAGCCCCGACCGCATCGTGCCGGCCACCGTGGAGTTCGTGGACATCGCCGGCCTGGTCAAGGGGGCCAACGCCGGCGAGGGCCTGGGCAACCAGTTCCTGGCCAACATCCGTGAGACCGACGCCATCTGCGAGGTCGTGCGCTACTTCTCCGACCCCGACGTCGTGCACGTGGACGGACGGGTGGATCCCGCGGCCGACGCCGACACGATCATGACAGAGCTCATCCTCGCCGACATCGCCACGCTGGACAAGCAGCTGCCCAAGCTGGAGAAGGAGGCCCGCCGCGACAAGGAGCTGGCGCCCAAGCTCGCCGTGGCCCAGCGCCTGCTGGCGTGGCTCAACGACGGCGGCCGCGCCGCGGCCATGGACATGACCGACGACGAGCGCGCCGCCGCCAGGGAGCTCTTCCTGCTCACCATGAAGCCGGTGATCTACGTGGCCAACGTGGACGAGGACAAGGTGGGGGAGACCCCGGTGCCCATCGACGGCCAGACGCCCATCCCTATCTGCGCCGAGGTGGAGGCCGAGCTCGCCGAGCTGGGCGACGAGGAGGCCAAGGACTTCCTGGAGAGCCTGGGCCTGGAGCGGAGCGGCCTCGAGACGCTGGCCCAGACCGCCTATCGCACGCTGGGCCTGCAGAGCTACTTCACCGCCGGCCCCATGGAGGTCAAGGCATGGACCGTCCCCGTGGGCGCCAAGGCACCCCAGGCCGCCGGCGTGATCCACTCGGATTTTGAGCGCGGCTTCATCAAGGCCGAGGTCGCCAGCTACGAGGACTACGTGGAGCTGGGCGGCGAGGCCGGGTGCCGCGCCCAGGGCAAGCTGCGTATGGAGGGCAAGGACTACGTGGTGCAGGACGGCGACGTGATGCACTTTCGCTTCAACGTCTAGGCCCCCTGTCCCACCACCCGGACACTTTTGTCCCAATGGTCGGGCACTTTTGTCCCAGGTCGTACAGTTTCCCCGTCACGCACCACCGTGGCGCGCCGGTCGCGAGACCGCGCCACGGTGGTGCGCTTTTCGGCCGGTCCGCCGGGTTTCCCACACCACAGTGGCGCACCGGCTGCAAGACCGCACTACCGTGGCGCATCCCGGCACCCTGCCGCCCCGCCGCCGGGCCCCGCTCCGCCCTCATCGAGCATGCCAAACCTCGTTCACCCACCCAGTTACCGGTATTTCAGTTGGGCTGTTCCGGCACCCCTCCGGCTCTGCTAGGTTTTTGCTTGGAAAGACTTCAAGGTTCTCGCAGAAAGTGAGCATCGCCATGCAAGAGACTCCGGTCGCCTGGGAGGGCTTCGCCCCGGGCCCCTGGCAGCATGAGGTCGACGTTCGCGACTTCATCCAGCGCAACTACACCCCCTACGAGGGCGACGAGACCTTCCTCGAGGGTCCCACCGAGGACACCGAGTACCTGTGGGGCGAGGTCATGGACCTCTTTGCCGCCGAGCGTGCCATGGGCGGCGTCATCGCCATGGACACCGACGTCATCTCCACCATCACCAGCCACGGCCCCGGCTACATCGACAAGGGCCGCGAGACCGTCGTGGGTCTGCAGACCGACAAGCCCCTCAAGCGCGCCCTGCAGCCCAACGGCGGCATCCGCATGGCCGTGCAGGCCTGCGAGAGCCACGGCTACCACGTGGACGAGAAGATCGTGGACATCTACACCAACCTGCGCAAGACCCACAACGCGGGCGTGTTCGACGTCTACACCCCCGAGATGCGCGCCTGCCGCCACTCCCACATCATCACCGGCCTGCCCGACGCCTACGGCCGCGGCCGCATCATCGGCGACTACCGCCGCGTGGCCCTCTACGGCCTCGACTTCCTCATCGCCGACAAGAAGCGCCAGAAGGAGGGCACCGAGTCCACGATGACCGAGCCGGTCATCCGCCACCGCGAGGAGCTCTCCGAGCAGATCCGCGCCCTCCAGGAGCTCAAGGAGCTCGGCGCCATCTACGGCTTCGACCTGGGCCGCCCCGCCGAGACGCTGCAGGAGGCCATCCAGTGGCTGTACTTCGGCTACCTGGGCAGCGTCAAGGAGCAGAACGGCGCCGCCATGAGCCTGGGCCGCACCAGCACCTTCCTCGACATCTACGCCGAGCGCGACCTCGCCCGCGGCATCGTCGACGAGCGCCAGGTGCAGGAGTACGTGGACCACTTCATCATGAAGCTGCGCATGGTCAAGTTCGCCCGCACCCCCGACTACAACGAGCTCTTCTCGGGCGACCCCCAGTGGGTCACCGAGTCCATCGGCGGCATGGGCATCGACGGCCGCCCGCTGGTCACCAAGATGAGCTTCCGCTACCTCCACACCCTGGAGAACCTCGGCACGAGCCCCGAGCCCAACCTCACGGTGCTCTGGTCCACCCGCCTGCCCGAGGCCTTCAAGCGCTACTGCGCCAAGATCTCCATCGTCTCGAGCTCCATCCAGTACGAGAACGACGACCTCATGCGCGTGTACCACGGCGACGACTACGCCATCGCCTGCTGCGTGAGCTCCATGCGCGTGGGCAAGGAGATGCAGTTCTTCGGCGCCCGCGCCAACCTGGCCAAGTGCCTGCTCTACGCCATCAACGGCGGCGTGGACGAGGTCGAGGGCACCCAGATCGGCCCCAAGTACCGTCCCGTGGAGGGCGACGTCCTCGACTACGACGACGTCATGGACAAGTTCCATGACATGATGGACTGGCTGGCCGGCGTCTACGTGAACGCCCTCAACATCATCCACTACATGCACGACAAGTACTGCTACGAGCGGCTGCAGATGGCCCTCCACGACGAGCACGTGCACCGCTGGTTCGCCACGGGCATCGCGGGCCTCTCCGTGGTGGCCGACTCCCTCTCGGCCATCAAGTACGCCACCGTGCGCCCCGTCCGCGACGAGCGCGGCATCGTGGTGGACTTCGCGGTGGAGGGCGACTTCCCCCGCTACGGCAACGACGACGACCGCGTGGACGCCATCGCCGCCGAGGTGATCGAGGACTTCATGCACGACATCCGCGGCTACGAGACCTACCGCAAGTCCGTGCCCACCACGTCGGTGCTCACCATCACCTCCAACGTGGTGTACGGCAAGGCCACCGGCTCCACTCCCGACGGCCGCAAGGCCGGCGAGCCCTTCGCCCCCGGCGCCAACCCCATGCACCACCGCGACAGCTGCGGCGCCGTGGCGAGCCTCGCCTCCGTGGCCAAGATGCCCTTCAAGGACGCCCAGGACGGCATCTCCAACACGTTCTCCATCGTGCCGGGCGCGCTGGGCAAGGACGGCGACGTCATGTTCGGCGACCTCGACCTCGACGCCTTGGGCGTGGAGGTGACCTTTGCCAACGATGTCCCCGCTGCCTGCGCCGCCGACGCCTCCGCCCGCGAGGGCGCCGTGGACCTCGACTGCTCGTAGCGCCCGCACCCGACCACCCGACCACCTAGAAGCCCCTACGGAAGGAGCTGCCATGACCACCAGCGAAGTCTCCGCCGACCAGGTCGACAACCTCGTCTCCATGCTCGACGGCTATGCCGAGAAGGGCGGCCACCACCTCAACGTCAACGTCTTCAACCGCGAGACGCTGCTCGACGCCCAGGCTCACCCCGAGAAGTACCCGCAGCTCACGGTGCGTGTCTCCGGCTACGCCGTGAACTTCAACAAGCTCACCCGCGAGCAGCAGGACGAGGTCATCTCCCGCACGTTCCACGAGGCGCTCTAGGCAGATAAGCGCCTGAAAACGACTGAGGACGGGTCGCGCCTGCAGTGTGGGGCGCGACCCGTCCTATGATTGGCGGGGCTGAGGAACGAGGAGGCAGGTGTGGAGAAAGACGAGGCGGGCAGGATCGGGGCGCTGCGGGCCCGGGAGGGTCGCGTGCACTCCATGGAGACCATGGGCACCGTCGACGGCCCGGGCACGAGGCTCGTGGTCTTCTGCCAGGGGTGCCCCATGCGCTGCGCCTACTGCCACAACCCCGACTCCTGGGACCCGGCGGCCGGCTCCGTGACCACGGCGGGGGAGGTGCTCGACCTCTTCGAGCGCAACCGCCCCTTCTACCGCCGCGGCGGCATCACGCTCTCCGGCGGCGAGCCCATGCTGCAGCCCGACTTCGCCGCCGCTTTGTTCGCCCTGGCCCATGCCGCGCCGGCGGGGCGCATCCACACGTGCCTGGACACCTCGGGCATCGCCTTCTCGGCCGCCTCGCCCGAGCGCCACGCCGCCCTGCTCGACGAGTGCGACCTCGTGCTGCTGGATGTCAAGCACGCCTTCGACGAGGGGCACAGGGAGCTCACGGGCAAGGCCGCCGGCAACCCCCGGGCCTTGGGCGACGAGCTCGCCCGCCGCGGCACGCCTGTGGTGGTCCGCCACGTGGTGGTGCCAGGCATCACCGACGACCCTGAGGAGCTCGCCGCCCTGGGTCGGCTCATCGCCCGCTGGGACAACGTCGTGGGCCTCGACCTGCTGCCCTACCACACCATGGGCGTGGGGAAGTACCGGGCGCTGGGCCTGGACTACCCCCTGGAGGGCGTGCCCGCGCAGGAGAGGGGCGCCATCCCGGGGCTGCGCCGACAGGTGCTGGAGGCCCGCGCCGCGGCCCGGGCCGACCGCGGTTGACAGGGGCCCGCCCCCGTCACCTGCCCCCCACTGCCCCTCCTCCGCACCCCCTCCTCTGCACCTGAACGCGGCTGAGGGCGGGTCCCGACGCGCTCGCCGCCGGTGCGGCCCTCGTCGAGGAGCTCATGGACCTCGTGGGGGGCCGCGAGCGCGAGCCCATCGGCGTGGACGAGCTCGTGGTGGGCCTCAAGTGCGGCGGTTCCGACGGCCTCTCGGGCATCACGGCCAACCCGGTCGTCGGCCGCGTGAGCGACCGCGTGGCGGCCGAGGGCGGCACGTCGGTGCTCTGCGAGGTGCCCGAGATGTTCGGCGCCGAGGACTTCCTGCTCGGCCGCTGCGACAGCCGGGAGACCTTCGACGAGGCCCTGGCCGCGGCCAAGCCCGGCTGGGTGGACTTCGACGCCGTGCTGGCCTGCGCCAGCGGACGCAGGACCTCGGCGGAGCGCCGGGGTGCGGCGGAGGTCGCCATCTGGAAGGACGGGGTGACGCTGTAGGACCCGCTGTCCCACCACCCGGACACTTTTGTCCCAATGGTCGGGCACTTTTGTCCCAAACCGCCGCCGGCGCCCCCGGCCGCCCGTTGGACGAGCGGCCGGGGGCGCCGTGTGTCTCCCGTGTTTGGCGCTAGAACTGCCGCCTCTCGTAGATGGCGCACGACACCTGCGAGGACACGGCGTAGACGGCCAGCACCGCCACTGCCGCGAGGACGGCGAGGGGCGCCCCCTGGCCGCTGGCGGCCAGCCCTTCCAGCCACGCGTCCACGTGCGGCCCCCACTGGGCGAGCACGCCCACCTGCTCGAGGGTGGCCATGGCGAGGCAGAACGCCAGGATCACGACCGCCGGGGCCAAGCGCGACGCCTTGGTGGCGCCGTAGCGCAGGTAGACCGGCATAGAGAGCGACGCCAGGAGCAGGATGGCCAGGGCGGCGGCGGCCGAGGCCACGGAGGTGGTGAAGAGCAGCTCCCCGATGCCGGGCCCCTCCGTCGGGAGCACCGTCGCCACGGGGAGCCCCGTCTCGGCGAGCCAGGAGAGCGGCACCGCGAGCGCCACCGCCGCGAGGACCGAGACGGCGCACGAGACCAGCACGGTCAGGTACCTGCCGCGCACCACCTGGCTCCGCGTCACGGGCAGCGTGAGGCGGAAGCGCTCCCACCCGTTCTGCTCGTCGACGGTGAACAGGCTTGTCATGAAGAGGAGCGGGAAGAACCCCGCGATCGCCACGCTCCCGGTGAACAGCGCGATGAACACGCCGATGAGCGCGAGCTGTGCGAGGGGCTTTCTCATGGTGAGGATGTCCGAGATGATCACGGTTCGCATGTCACGCCTCCCTCTCGCCCTTGACGGCGAGCGTCATGTACTCCTCGATGGTGGCCCGGCCCACGGCGAGGTCCGGGCAGGCCGCGGCCAGGGCCCGGCGGTCGGGCGCCATCACCACGGTCTCGTAGGGGCGCCGCTCCCAGCGCAGCCCCTCGACGCCGGCCGCCCGCAGGCGCTCGAACTGCTCCGCCGTGCACCGCACGACGCCCGCGGTATCCGTGATGTCCTCCTTGGCCAGGTCGAACGCCACCCGGCCTCCGTCCAGGCACACGACCTCGTCGGCGGCCTTCTCGAGGTCGGTCGTGATGTGGGTGGCCATAAGGACGCCACGGCGCTCGTCTTGTGCCATGAAGGCTCGCAGGTCGTCGAGCACCTCGTCTCGGGCCATGGGGTCCAAGCCGGCGGTTGCCTCGTCGAGGATGAGCAGGTCGGGGTCGTGCGCCAGGGCGAAAGCCAGCGAGAGACGCATGCCCATGCCGCGGGACAGCTCGCCAACCGACTTAGTGGGGCCAAGACCGTAGTCTTGGCAGAGGGAGCGAAACCGGTCGTCGTCCCACTCGGGGTAGGCGGCCTTTCCCACGCCTCCGACCGCTGAGACGCGCAGGGCGCGGGGCAGCGGGATCGTGTCGAACACCACTCCCACGCGGGCCTTGAGGTCGCGGGCAAGGGAGGGTGCCCAGGGCACGGGCTCGCCCAGCACCTCCACGCTGCCGCCGTTGGGGGTCACAAGGCCCAGCAGGCACTTGATGAGGGTGGACTTGCCGGCGCCGTTGGGCCCCACGAGGCCGCAGACGCAGCCGGGCTCCACCGTGAGGGACACGCCCTCGAGGGCGAAGTCTCGGTACGACTTGCAGAGGTCGGAGACCTGCACCAGGGGTTTCATGGCGGGTCGGGCTCCTTTCGGGCGGGAGGGGTCAGCCCTCCCGGACGTCTTGGATGAGAAGGTCGAGCATGGCCGGCAGCTCCGCGAGCGGCACACCGGTGGCGGCGGCCTCGTCCACGGCCCGGGCGAGCAGGTGCTCCACGCGGCGCAGGCGCCCCTCCTGGAGGAGCTCGGCGCTGCCGCCCGAGACGAAGCTGCCCTTGCCCTGCACCGTGTCGATGAAGCCGCGGTGCTCGAGCTCCGTGTAGGCGCGCTTGGTGGTGATGACGCTCACCCGCAAGTCGTTGGCCAGCGAGCGGATGGAGGGCAGGCGCTCCCCGGCGGCGAGCTCGCCGTTGAGGATGGCCCGCTCCAGCTGGGCCGCGATCTGCTCGTAGATGGGCAGGTCGCTGGAGTTCGAGAGGATGATGTCCAAATCGCTCCTCGGGTTGCCTTACTGTGTATACACGATATGTACAGTATGGGTACAGTGGGGAGCTGTCAAGGGGGATCTCAAAGGACGGCGCGGGCCGGTGGCGGGGAGCGGTGCCGAGGGCCATAATCCAAGGGACCGGGAGGCCCGGCAGGGGTCGGGAGGAGAGGGGGGCATGGAGGTACGCGACGCGGGGCGCCAGGACATAGGTGCCATGCTCGACCTGTTGGCGCAGGTGAACCGGGTGCACGCCGAGGGCAGGCCCGACCTGTTCCGCCTGGGCACCAAGTACGGAGCCGACGAGCTCGCCGCCATCCTGGAGGACGACGGCCGACCCGTCTTCGTGGCGGTGCTCGACGGGCGTGTGGCGGGCTACTGCCTCTGCGATGTGCGGACCGTGGAGGGCGACCCCATCCGCCGCGACGCCACCACGCTCTACATCGACGACCTCTGTGTGGACGAGGGCGTCCGCGGCCGTGGGGTGGGGCGCGCCCTCTACGGGCACGCGGTGGCGTGGGCCAGACAGCGGGGCTTTTTCAACGTGACGCTCAACGTGTGGGAGTGCAACCCCGGAGCCCGCGCCTTCTACGAGACCCTAGGCATGGCGCCGATGAAGACCTGCATGGAGCAGGTGCTGTAGGGCCTTTGGCTCGGCTCCCGGGGTGCGCCCTTCAGCCGCCCCCACCATCCGGGTCGACGCAGGACTCCAGGTGGCGAGGCCCCGCTACCACCCCTTGCAGACGTCCACCCACCGGGCGCCGTCGCAGGCCCTCTCGAGCTCCTCGCACGACAGGCGCACGGCGCTGGCGGCGTTGCCGGCGGCGGGGTACACGGTGTCGAACCGCCGCAGGCTCTCGTCGAGGTACACGTCGCAGCCGGGCTCCACGCCGAACGGGCACACGCCGCCCACGCCGTGGCCGATGCGCTCCTCGGCCTCGTCGCGGCCCAGCATCTTGGCCTTGGTGCGGAACTCCGCCTTGAACCGGGGGTTGTCGATGCGCGCGTCGCCGGCGCAGACCACGAGGGCCACCCGGTCGCCCACGGCGAACGACAGCGTCTTGGCGATGCGCGCCGGCTCGCACCCCACGGCCTCGGCCGCGAGCTCCACCGTGGCGCTCGACGTGTCGAACTCCATGACCCGGTCCTCCAGCCCGGCCGCCGCCAGGGCCCTCCGTGCCCTCTCGATTCCCATGGCCCTCCTCTCGTCTACCCTCTCGGCCCACAAGCCTAGGGCAACCGCCGGCACCCGCCCCGAGGGTTCGTCAAACCGTGACAGAGCGGGCGGGGGAGCGGCTGTGCGAGACTGAAAGGGCCGCCTTCCAGACCAGACCGCCCCCCGATGGGAGGACCCGCCCGTGGCCCTGTTCCATATCGCCCTCGTGCTGCTCGTGTCGGTGCTCGTCTCCGCGGTGCTCGAGCAGTTCGTCCCCCGCGTCTCGCTGCCCCTCGTGCAGGTGGCCATCGGCCTGGCCATCTCGCTCCCGCTGGGGTCGGTGGCCCTCGTGCAGGTGGACCCCGAGCTCTTCCTCGTTCTCTTCATCGCCCCGCTGCTCTTCGACGAGAGCCGCCACGTGCCCCTCGCCTCCATGGCACGGCACTGGAGGCCCATCGCCTCGCTCTCCCTGGGGCTCGTCGTGGCCACGGCGCTCGCGGTGGGCGTCGCGCTCCACGCCGTGCTGCCCACCGTGCCCCTGGCCGCCGCCATCGCCCTCGGCGGCGCTGTGGCCCCCACCGACGCCGCGGCCGTCTACGCCCTCTCCCGCGACGTGGCAGTCACCAAGCGCCAGGACGCCATCCTGTCGGCGGAGTCGCTCTTCAACGACGCCTCGGGCGTGGTCACGTTCCAGTTTGCCGTCGCAGCCGCGGTGACCGGGTCTTTCTCGGCGGCCGAGGTGTCGGTGGCCTTTGCGGTCACGTTCGCCGGCGGCCTGGCCGTGGGCGCCCTCATGGGCCTCGCCGGCGCGCTCGTGCTGCGGGCCCTTGGGTCCACCGGCCTCGAGAGCACGACGGCCCACGTGGCGTTCGAGGTGCTCACGCCGTTCCTCGTCTACCTCGTGGCCGGCGAGCTCGGCGTCTCCGGGATCCTCGCCGTGGTGGCGGCCGGCATCGTCATGGCCGCCATGCCCGAGCGCCGCACGCCGGCCCGGGCCCGTATGCGCCTGGTCTCCTCCAACGTGTGGGAGTTCGTCGCCTTCATCATCAACGGCGTCGTCTTCGTGATCCTGGGCATGGAGCTGCCCCGCGCCTTCCTGCCGTCGTGGCGCTCGCCCGCCATCTCCAACGGCACGCTGCTTGCGAGCGCCGTCGCCGTCTGCCTCGTCGTGGTGGCCGTGCGCCTGGGATGGACCCTGGCCATGGAGCTCGTGCGCGCCCGGTCCCTCTCGCGGTCCGGCGCCGCCTGCACGGGCGCCGCCGAGAGGGGCGCGGCCACGGCGGGGGGAGCGCTCCGCTCGGCGGCCCTGCTCACCCTCGCCGGTCCCAAGGGCGCCATCACGCTCTCGGTCATCCTCACGCTGCCCTACCTCACGGCGGCCGGCGACCCCTTCCCCGAGCGAAACGTCCTCGTGTTCATCGCCTCGTTCGTCATCGTGGCCACGCTGCTGCTGGCCAACTTCGCCATGCCGCTCGTGGCGCCCTCGCCCGAGGACGCCGACGGGGAGGCGCGTGCCCTCGACGAGGCCCGCCTGGCCGTGCTGGAGCCCGTGGTGCGCGAGCTGTCGCGCCGCCCGCGGGACACCGCCGCCGCCCGGGCCGCGCGCCGCTTCGTGCTCTCGGGGTACGGCGACCGAATCGCCCGCGCCCGCAACCGCACGGTCGACCCGCACGCCCTCGTGTGCCTGCGCCTGGAGACCCTCGACCGCCAACGCGCCGCCGTGGCCGCACTGGCCGGGGACCCGGCCCTGAGCCCGGCGGCCGTGGAGCGCTACGACGCGCAGCTCTCCGAGCTCTTCTCCATGGTGGCGCGCCTGGGCCGCGGCGACCCCTCGGCCACCCGGGTGCGCCGGCGCCGGCCCTCGGCCCTCCGCGCCCTCGCGCGCTCCCTGGCCGACGAGGTCCGCGGCCGCGGGTCGGACGGCGCCTTCGAGCGCACGCTGCCGGTGCTGGCCCGCGCCTCCCAGGAGGCCGCCATCGGGTACCTCAGCGAGGCGGCACGCGACCCGTCCCCGGAGCGCTCCCTGGCAGCGCGGCTGCTGCTCTCGGACCACTGGGCCGTGTACAACGCGCTCGTGGAGGGGCCCGGCACCGGCGCGTCCCCCGTGCCGCCGGGTCCCCGGCCGCGCCGCGACCTGGAACACCTGGCCGCCGAGCAGGGCGCCTCTCTCGCGGAGGCCCGGCACCTGGCGCGGACCATGACGGCCGAGGGGCTCAGGCTCGAGCTGGACCGCATCGACGGGCTTGTGGCCTCGGGCGACCTCTCCCACGGCCAGGCGGCCGAGCTCACCGAGGAGGTCCACGTGCTGCAGCTGGGCCTCTAGGCCCGGCCCCTGTCCCACCACCCGGACACTTTTGTCCCAATGGTCGGGCACTTCTGTCCCACTTTTGCTCGTCGGCCGGGTGCCCGGGGCGTCACGCCCCCGACGGGGCGCCATGTCATGCCGAAGGTCCTTTTGGCATGGTTTTTCCTGCCGAGAGGCCCCAGAACCCATGCCAAGGCCCCCTGCGTCATGGGTTTTTCGGAAGCGGCTGCCCAAAACCCATGCCGGAGCCCTCATCGGCATGGCTGGGAACCATAAGGAAAGAAATAGGAGAAGTGACAGATGGGCCAGGCACCGCTGTCACGCCCCGCAGCTGGGCCCGGCCCCGCCGTGCGCCGCTACTTCCCCGCTGCCCCGTGGTCGATCGTCGTGGCCAACGGCTTCTGCCTGATGAACAGGGCCAGCACCAGGCCGGCCAGGCACAGCGGCACGAAGTACGCGAACAGCGGCACGAGCGCCTCTGAGTAGCCCTGGGCCACCGCGGCCTGCACCGGGCCGGATAACCCGTCCACGAACGACGGCGTGATCGAGGAGAGCGAGACGTTGTCGGCGGGCGGGAGCCTGTCGGCCACGTCCGCCACCAGGCGCGCGGTGAACAGCGACCCCACGAGCGAGGCGCCCACGGTGGAGCCCACCTGCCTGAACAGACTGTTGGCGGCCGTGGCGGTGCCCACCATGGAGTGCGGGAACTCGTTCTGCACGATCAGCGTGAGGATCTGCAGTCCCAGGCCGAAGCCGCAGCCCACGGTGAGCAGTATCGCCACCGTCTGCCACACGGGGGTGCCCGGCGCCATGGTGGCCATCAGGCCGAACCCTGCGGCACACACGGCGCACATGGCCACGGGCATCCAGCGGTACCGACCGGTCTTGGAGGCCAGCATGCCGGTGGAGGTGGAGGCCACGAGGCTGCCGACGGACATGGGCACGCACATGAGGCCGGCCGCCTCGGGCGACATGCGGTCGACGATCTGGAAGTACGTGGGCAGGTACGACACGGCGCCCATGAGGCCGATGTTGATGAGGAAGCCCACGGCCGAGGTGAGCACGAAGTTGCGGTCGCGGAACAGCCCCAGGGGCATGACCGGGCTCGCGGCCCGGCGTTCGGCTGCCACGAGGCAGCCCGCCGATGCCACGGCCACGCAGAGGAGTCCCACCACCTGCCAGCTGTCCCAGGCAAAACGGTTGCCGCCCCACGACAGGGCCAGCGCCAGGCTGCAGACGGCGGCCGCCAGTGAGACCATGCCGGCGTAGTCGGGGTGCGTCTTCCGGTCGGCCGCATCGCGGGGGAGGAACCTCCAAAGACCGGCCAGCGCCGCGAGGGCAAGCGGGACGGTGAACCAGAAGATCCAGCGCCAACCGGTGACCTCCACGAACCACCCGCCCAGGAGCGGTCCCACCACACGGCACGCCGTGAACGTGGACCCCATGACGCCCACGAAGGTGCCGAGGCGCCGCGGCGGGATGATGTCGGCCAGGGAGGCCTGGGACAGGATGATGAGGCCGCCCCCGCCCAGGCCCGAGACGAGCCGGCCCACGATGAGGAACCCCATGTTGGGCGTGAGCCCGCACACGGCCTTGCCCGCGGCGTAGAGGGCGAGGCATCCCATGAGGAGCCGCTTGCGCCCCACGACGTCGCCCAGCTTGCCGTAGATGGGCATGGTCACGGTGGTGGCCAGGATGTAGGTGGTGGTCACCCACTGCATGGCCTCCACGCCGCCGAGGTCGCCCACGATGGTGGGCAGCGCTGTGGCGGCGATGGTCTCGGAGAGCGAGCTCACGGCCATGGCCAGAAGCAGGGTTCCAAAGACGAGCGAGAGCCTTTTGCCCTGCAGCCCTCCCTGTGCACGCGCTGGGTCTGGGGTTGTGGCGGGGCTGCTCTTCACGGTGCTCCCTTCGGTGGTCGTGTGCCCCTTACCCATAGGGGCGCTCCCCGCGTTTCAGGGATGGTTCCGGCGAATGGCGCACACCGTGCTCATTATCAGTTTATCAATTTTATAGGAGTATGCAAGATGTGCCAAAAAACACAGCCATTAGTGCATTATTTCTTGGCTATTGCTGGTACTACGACGAGCTTCTGGCCGGTGCCGACGAGGCCGCCCTTCGGTCCCTCGGCGAGGAGGCCGTGCCCGAGGAACACCGTGCCGGGTGGCGCCGCATCCACGAGGAGATGGCGGCCGGCGGCCGGGACGACGGTTGAGCCGTCGCACGCGCGAGAAAAGGGAAGGAATGCCATGGAGTACGCCAAACTCGGATGGAGCGGCATCGAGGTCTCGAAGGTCCGCCTCGGCGGCATGAGCTTCGGCGAGCCGAGCCCCCGGTTCCACCGGTGGACCCTCGGCCCCGGCGACACTCGCTCCGTGGTGGCCAGGGCCTTGGACGACGGCGTCAACTTCATCGACACCGCCAACTGCCACTCCTCCGGCACGTCCGAGGAGCACATCGGCCGCGCCCTGCGCGACATCGGTGTCGACCGCTACCGGGTGGTGCTTGCGTCCAAGGTCTACTTCAACGAGGGCAACCTCTCGGCGGCGGCCATCGAGCGCGAGGTCGACGGGACGCTCTCGCGCCTGGGCACCGACTACCTGGACCTCTACATCATCCATCGCTACGACTACGGCACCGACCCCGAGGAGACCATGGGGGCGCTCGACGCCCTGGTCCGCTCCGGCAAGGTGCGGGCCCTGGGGGGGGCGAGCGAGATGTACGCCTACCAGCTCCAGAACCTGCAGCACGTGGCCGACGCCCACGGCTGGACCCGCTTCGCCTCCATGCAGTGCCACTACAACCTGCTCTACCGTGAGGACGAGCGCGAGCCCATCCCCGTGTGCCGGCAGTACGGCATGGCGCTCACGCCCTACAGCCCGCTGGCGTCCGGCCACCTGACGCGCCCCACCTGGGACACCTGCTCCGTGCGCAGCGAGACCGACGCCACCATGCGCGGCAAGTACGACGCCGCCAAGGCCCGGGACCTGCCCATCGTGGAGCGGGTGGCCGAGGTGGCTGCCGAGCACGGCGTCCCCATGGCCCAGGTGGCCCTGGCGTGGCTGTGGGCCCGCGGCGTGGAGAGCCCCATCGTGGGCTGCTCCAGGCCCTCGCGGGTGGACGACGCCTGTGCCACCCTCGCCCTCGAGCTCACGGCCGACGACATGGAGCGGCTCGAGGGGCCCTACACCGCCCACGAGCTCGTGGGGCCGTTCGCCCATCCCCTTGGAACCCGTTGAGAGGAACACCCATGGGCAAGTCACTCGTCGCCTTCTTCAGCTACGGCGGCCGTACCGCCGCCGTAGCCCGCCGCGTGGCCCAGGCCCGCTAGACGCCGGGGGGGGGTCCGGGGGTCCGCCGTTTTCATCCATGTGGTGGGACGTGAGACAGATTGTGTTCAGGCTGTAAGGCGGTCCCTGCGGGGGTAGGATGGGTGGCCACCGTCTACGGGCCGCCGCGCCCACTTTATAAGGAGAGCAGCCCATGGAGGCGTTCATCGACCAGTTCGGCTACCTGGCCGTCGGTGCCCTCATCCTCATCGAGAACGTGTTCCCGCCCATCCCGAGCGAGGTCATCCTGCCGCTGTCCGGCTTTCTCACCACCACAAGCCACCTCACCCTCCCCGGTGTGATTGTGGCCGCCACGGCGGGCTCGGTGCTCGGCGCGTTCATCCTCTACGGCATCGGCCGCGTCATCAGCCGCGAGCGTCTCGTGGCGTTCTTCGAGACGAGACCCATGCGCCTGCTCGGGTTCACCGGGGCCGACGTCGAGCGCGTCGTGGGGTGGTTCGAGACCCGCGGGCAGCTCTCCGTCCTGCTCTGCCGCTGCGTGCCCGGCGTGCGCAGCCTCATCTCCATCCCGGCCGGCACCGCCCGCATGGGCGTTGGACGCTTCACGCTCTACACGCTGGCGGGGTCCCTCCTGTGGAACACCGTGCTCTGCGGCCTGGGTGCGGCGGCGGGCGACGCCTGGCACAATGTGGCCGGCTCCGTGGCCTGGGCCTCCGACGTGCTCAAGCTGGCCGTCGTGGCCCTGCTCGCGGCGGGCGCCTGCTGGTGGGTCGTGCGCCGGGCGGTCCCCGCGTGGCGTGAGGACCGCGCCTAGCGGGGCTTTCCCACCTCCTCCTCGTCGCACCCCCCTGTCCGCGCACCTCCCCGCCGCACCTGAACACGGATAGGGGCGACCCTCTCGGCACCTGAACGCGGTTGGGGGCGGATTCTGTGCACCTGAACGCATCCGAGGGCGACTTTCGGCGTAGAACGGCGCCGAAGGTCGCCCTCATTCACGTTCAGGTGCGGAGTGTCCGTTGGTTTGTATATTCATGACGTTATATTATCGTAAGATTAACGACCCCTACCCCAGGGTACGACGCCAGGAGTGTAGGCACCCTTCGAACCTTGGGAGCATGTATGAAGACGACTCATGGGATCACCCGCCGCGCGTTCGTCGGCGGCACCGCGCTGGCCGCCGCTCTCGGCCTGGCCGCCTGCAAGTCGGAAGGGGCGTCCGACGGCGGCTCCGGCTCCGACGGCCAGTCCGACGGCACGCTCTCGCTCTCGGTGGTGGGCCTCTCGTGCATCGACCCCTACAACGTGCAGGACGACACCGACATCTCCGTGTGCCGTCAGGTCTTCGACCCGCTCATGACCTATGACTTCAAGAAGGACGAGGTCGTGCCCTGTGCCGCCGAGTCCGTCTCGGCCAACGGCGACGGCACCGTCTTCACCTTCAAGATCCGCCAGGGCGCCACGTTCCACAACGGCGACAAGGTGGACGCCGCCGCCTTCCAGCGCGGCTGAAACCGCCTCGTGAACCCCAAGACCATGGACAGCCCCAGCGCCGTGGCCGGCGCGCTCTCCGCGGTCAAGGGCTACCAGGATGTTCTCGACGGCAAGGCCGACTCCCTCTCCGGCGTCTCATGCCCCGACGAGTACACCTTCCAGGTGACCCTCGACGAGCCGTTCTTCGAGTTCCCGATGATGTGCACCCTCATGCAGGCCGCGCCGGTGCCCCAGGCGGCCCTCGACGACCCGAGCACCTTCTTCCACTCGCCCATCGGCAACGGCGCCTATAAGATCGACGGCGACTGGGTGGACGGCCAGTACGTCAACCTCGCCGCCTACGACGGCTACACCGGCGAGGAGAGGCCCAAGGTGGGCAGGCTCCACATCATGATCCAGAAGGACGTCTCCACGGGCTACCGCGAGTTCCAAGGCGGCAACGTTGACTACTGCGACGTCCCCACGGCCGAGATCTCCAACATCGAGAAGGAGTACGGTCTCTCCGAGGACGGCTACACCATCACCCCGGGCCACCAGCTCCTCATGGGCACCATGCCCGCCGTGTCGTACCTGGTGTTCAACCTCAAGGACCCGGCGCTCCAGGACGCGCACCTGCGCCAGGCCATCAGCCTCGCCATCAACCGCGACGACATCGTGAACACGGTGCTCCAGGGCTCCGCCGCCGTGGCCGACAACCTCGTGCCGCCGGCGTGCCGGGGCTACAGGCAGGGCCAGTGGGCCTACGCGCGGTACGACCCCGACAAGGCCAAGGAGCTCGTGGCCCAGTACTACCCGGATGGCACGCCCGAGCTGTCGTTCCTCTACAACGCCGACGGCGGCCACGCCGACACGGTCCAGGCCATCGCTGTCGTGGCCGAGGATGTGCCCTACGCGCCGCTGACCTTCTCGACCCTGCGGAAGCTCGGCTCCAAGCGCATCAAGGAGGCCTACGTGGCGCCCAACCGGGCCCAGAGCGACGCCTCCTGGAAGCTCGCGGAGTAGCACCCCGTCACGCAGTGCCGTCCGTGTGACAGAGGTGCCTGGCCCATCTGTCACTTCGCATGTTGCGTGACTTATGACGGCCCCCTCCCGCGACACCATGCGGGAGGGGGCCGTCGTCCAGGCCGTGCGACACCGAGAGTCCCGGGTGGTGGGACAAAAGTGCCCGACCATTGGGACAAAAGTGTCCGGGTGGTGGGACAGGGGGGCGCCCCCTACGCGAAGTAGGCCACGCCGCCTTCGATGAGCGGCTGGAACAGGTTGCCGCCCACGTTCTTGTACAGCCCGCTGCCGGAGCGCTCCGTGTGGCCCATCTTGCCCATCACGCGGCCGTCGGGGCTGCAGATGCCCTCGATGGCCAGGAGCGAGCCGTTGGGGTTCACCGAGAGGTCCATGGACGGCCGCCCGTTGTCGTCCACGTACTGAGTGCACACCTGACCGCTCTCCACCATGGAGGCGAGCACGGCGTCGGGCGCCACAAAGCGGCCCTCGCCGTGGCTGACGGCCACCGTGTGCACGTCTCCCACCTCGCACTTCGAGAGCCACGGCGACAGGTCGGAGCACACGCGCGTGCGCACAAGGCGGCTCTGGTGCCGGCCGATGCCGTTGAACGTGAGGGTGGGGCAGTCCTTGTCCATGGGCCGGATGTCGCCAAAGGGCACGAGGCCCAGCTTCACCAAAGCCTGGAAGCCGTTGCAGATGCCCAGCATGAGGCCGTCGCGGTCCTGCAGCAGGCGCCGCACGGCCTCGGTGACCGCCGGCGAGCGGAAGAATGCCGTGATGAACTTGGCGGAGCCGTCGGGCTCGTCGCCGCCGGAGAAGCCGCCGGGGATCATGACGATCTGGCTGCGGTCGATGGCGTCGGCCAGGGCGGCGCAGCTCTCGGCCACGGCGTCCGGCGTCAGGTTGTTGACCACGAGGGTCTCGGCCACGGCGCCGGCGCGTCTGAAGGCCCGCGCGCTGTCAAACTCGCAGTTGTTGCCCGGGAACACCGGAATGACCACCCGGGGCCTGCCGGCGTCGGTGCCGAGGAGCGACGGCCCGTGGTAGGTGGCGCCCACGCCGCCGGTCCAGCTCACCTGTGGCACCTCGGGCAGGCCGGCGGCCTCCTCGGGTGCCGTGCGGTAGGGGAACACGCCCTCCAGCGGACGCTCCCAGGCCTCCTGCACGGCCGCCAGGTCCACGCACTCGTCGCCGGCGCGCAGCACGTACTCGTCCAGCGTCGTGCCGAGCAGGCCCACGGCAAGGCAGTCGGGGGCGTCCGGTACCTCGGCACCGTCGGCCAGCTCCACGATGAAGGAGCCGTAGGCGGGCGAGAAGAGCGCTTCTGCGCCGTGGCTCGCCACGAAGGTGGGATCGAGCTCGATGCCCAGGCCGTTGCCCAGGCTCATCTTGAACAGGGTCTCGGCCGTGGCGCCGTAGCCGGGCGTGGCCACGGAGAGCGCGGCCCCGCTTCCCACGAGCTTTTCCACAAGGGCCATGGCGCACTTCTCGGCGCCGGCCTCGGGCACGAGGGGGGCGTCGTCGCGGTAGCGCGGCACGATGCCCAGCAGCCGGTGGCCGGCCCCCTTGAACTCGGGGGAGGTCACGCGGTCCACGGGACCCACGGCCGTGGCAAACGACACCAGGGTGGGGGGCACGTCCAGCTCGTCAAAGGAGCCGCTCATGGAGTCCTTGCCGCCGATGGCGCCCACCCCGAGGTCCAACTGGGCGTCCAGGGCGCCGAGCACCGAGGCCACGGGCTTGCCCCAGCGGGCGGGTTCGTCGCGCAGGCGCTCGAAGTACTCCTGGAACGTGAGGTAGGCGCCCTCGCGGCGGAAGCCGGCCGCTACAAGGCGCGCCACGCTCTCCACCACGGCCAGGTAGGCGCCGGAATACTGGTCGGCCGCAGAGAGGTAGGGGTTGAAGCCCCAGGCCATGCCCGAGCACGTGGTGGTCTCGCCGTCCACGGGCAGCTTTGCCACCATGGCGCTCGGCGGCGTGAGCTGGCGCGAGCCGCCGTGGGGCATCAAAACGGTGGCGGCGCCGATGGTGGAGTCAAACCGCTCGGAGAGGCCCTTGTTGGAGGCCACGTTGAGGTCGGAGACAACGGCCGTCAGACGCTCGGCCAAAGGCAGCGCGTCGTCTGCCCAGGCCGCCGGCACGTCCCACGCCTTGGGCGCTTCCACCAGCGCGTCCTGATGCTTGGGCGCGCCGTTGGAGGCGAGGAACTCGCGCGAGAGGTCCACCACGGTGTCGCCGCGCCAGGTCATGGTGACCCGCGGCTCGGCCGTCACGGTGGCGATGGGCGTGGCCTCGAGGTTCTCGCCGCGGGCCAGCTCGATGAAGGCGTCCACGTCCTCGGGCGCCAGGGCCACGGCCATGCGCTCCTGGCTCTCGGAGATGGCGAGCTCGGTGCCGTCCAACCCCTCGTATTTCTTGGGCACGGCGTCGAGGTCGATGGCCAGGCCGTCGGCGAGCTCGCCCACGGCCACCGACACGCCGCCGGCGCCGAAGTCGTTGCAGCGCTTGATCATCCGGCAGGCCTCGGCGTTGCGGAACAGGCGCTGGAGCTTGCGCTCCACGGGGGCGTTGCCCTTCTGCACCTCGGCGCCGCAGGTCTCGATGGAGGTGGCGGTGTGCGACTTCGACGAGCCCGTGGCCCCGCCGATGCCGTCGCGGCCCGTGCGGCCGCCGAGCAGCACCACCACGTCGCCGGGGGCGGGCTCCTCGCGGCGCACGTTGGCGGCCGGCGCGGCGCCCACCACGGCGCCGATCTCCATGCGCTTGGCGGCGTAGCCGGGGTGGTAGAGCTCGGCCACCTGGCCGGTGGCCAGGCCGATCTGGTTGCCGTAGGAGGAGTAGCCCTGGGCCGCGGTGGTCACGAGCTTGCGCTGGGGGAGCTTGCCGGGCAGGGTGTCCGCCACAGGCGCCGTGGGGTCGGCCGCGCCGGTGACGCGCATGGCCTGGTAGACGTAGGAGCGCCCGGAGAGCGGGTCGCGGATGGCGCCGCCGATGCAGGTGGCCGCGCCGCCGAAGGGCTCGATCTCGGTGGGGTGGTTGTGGGTCTCGTTCTTGAAGAGGTAGAGCCAGTCCTGCTCCTCGCCGTCCACGTCCACCCTCACCTTGACGGTGCAGGCGTTGATCTCGTCGGATTTGTCGAGACCCGTGAGCACGCCCTGCGCCTTGAGGGCGCGGGCGCCGATGGTGCCCATGTCCATGAGGCAGACGGGCTTGGCGTCGCGGCCCAGGCTGTGGCGGCACTTCAGGTAGCGGTCGAACGCCCTCTGCACACGGCTGTCCTCGATGGTCACGGAGTCGAGCTCGGTGCCGAAGGTGGTGTGGCGGCAGTGGTCGGACCAGTAGGTGTCGATGACCCGGATCTCGGTGATGGTGGGGTCGCGCCTCTCGCCCGAGAAATACTCGCGGCAGAAGCGCGCGTCGTCTGCGTCCATGGCCAGGCCGCGCTCGGCGATAAACTCTGCCAGCTGTGCGTCGTCCCAGGTGCGAAAGCCGTCAAGAACCTCCACGTCTTTTGGGGTCGGGAAGTCCTGGGCCAGCGTGCCAGGCTTGTCCAACCCGGCAAGGCGCGCCTCCACGGGGTTCACCACGTAGGCCTTCACGCGCTCCACGTCCTCGGGCGAGAGCGCCCCTTCGAGCGCGTACACGGTGGCCGAGCGCACGAGCGGCCGCTCTTTCTGGCTGATGAGCTGCACGCACTCGCTGGCCGACTCCGCCCGCTGGTCGAATTGGCCGGGCAGGTACTCCACGGCAAACACAGCGGCCCCGTCCAAGGGGGGCAGCTTGTCTGTGACATTGTCCGATTGCGGCTCCGAAAAGACCGTGGGCACGCAGGCGGCGAACGTCGCCTCGTCCACGCCCTCCACGTCGTAGCGGTTGAACAGGCGCAGGCCGGTGAGGCCCGCTATGCCCACGATGTCGCGCAGCTCTTGGGCAAGGGACTGCGCCTCGATGTCGAACCCGGGCTTTTTCTCTACGTAGATCCTTGAAACCATAGGTCTGAAGGCCTCTCTCTGTGCGTCCGGTCTGCACTGACCATGATAGCGTTGCCGACTTGGCGCTGCGCCCCTTCTGAAAAGGGCGGACGCCCCGGCGCAGACAAGGGCAGACAAGGTACCAGGTTGGTTTGTCACGCCCGCGAGTCCGATGCCGGTCGCCAGTCTGGGTATGCTCCCATGGACCTGCCTCCTCCATCCGAGAAAGAAGTCCTCGTGGATCTTGCCCTTGCCCTGCTTTTGCCCCTCGCCGGTACCGTAGCCGGTTCTGCCTGCATGTTCTTTATGACCGGCACCATGAGCCCGCTTTTGCGCCGCGCCCTCACCGGGTTTGCCGCCGGCGTTATGGTGGCCGCTTCCATCTGGAGCCTCATCATCCCCGCCATGGACCAGTCGGAGGCCATGGGCAAGTTCGCCTTCGTCCCGGCGCTCGTGGGGTTCTGGGCCGGCGTGGGCTTCCTGCTCCTGCTCGACCACGTGGTGCCCCACGAGCACGCCGACGGCGAGGACGAGGGGCCCCAGAGCTCGCTGCCCAAGTCGGCCAAGCTGGCCCTGGCCGTGATCATCCACAACATCCCCGAGGGCATGGCCGTGGGCGCCCTCTGCGCCGGCTGGCTCATGGGCGGGGCGGACATCACTACCGGCGGCATGCTGGCCCTCTCGGCCGGCATCGCCATCCAGAACTTTCCCGAGGGCGCCATCGTCTCCATGCCCCTGCGCAGCGACGGCGTGAGCCGTCCCAAGGCCTTTGGCTGGGGCGTCTTCTCTGGCGTGGTGGAGCCTGTGGCGGCCCTCGCCACCATCGCTTTGGCCGAGCTTCTGACTCCGGTGCTGCCCTACCTCCTGGGCTTTGCGGCCGGCGCCATGGTGTACGTGGTGGTGGAGGAGCTCATCCCCGAGACGGCCATGGGGGAGGGCCACTCCAATTTGGGCACGCTGCTGTTTTCTGTGGGCTTCACCCTGATGATGGTGCTGGACGTGGCCCTGGGGTGACGGGGGCGCTGTCACCTGTCCCGCCCCGTGCCTCGACGCCAGCCGCCCGCACCCCGGCCCATCGCTACCCCGCGCCCCTCCCCCGCGCCTGAAAGCGGTTGAGGGCGCCCCTATCCGCTTTCAGGCGCATGTCGTGCTCGGGGCCTAGGTAAAGGCCCTGCCCCTGCTCCGGGCGTTCGTCGCATTCATCCGTGACGCTCCCGTGCCGTGCGCATGGGAGTCGCCGCAGCGGGGAACCTATCTGTATGGGCGCCCTCTCAGCCGATCCTGGGCGACGCCGCGTCGTCTGCAGGAGGGGGAGAGACCCATGGCGTCATTCAAGCGCATGTTCATGAAGTTCTTCACAAAGGACCAAGAGGGCCGCTACCACGTGCTCACGGTGGAGTGGTGGCGCACCCTGTTCGTGGTCTTCTGCGTCTTTTGCTGGGTGGGCCATTGGCTCGAGATCCCTTATTGCACCTTTATGGACCAGTTCGGCATCGTGGCTGACGACTATGCCGTGTGGGTTGAACCGTGGTTCACCCCTTACTGGGTCTACGGCATCGGCGCCGTGGCCATGACCTTGGTCATCGAGCCCTTCCGTGAGGACGTCATCACCAAGCGAAAGACCACGTGGGGCGCCGTGCTCGAGACGTTTGCCTGCACCGTGGCCGTGTCGGCCGTGCTTGAGACCGTCATCGGCCTCATCATCAACCAGCCCGACGCCGCCGGCACCTACCCCTACTGGGACAACTCGCAGCTGCCTCTCAACATCCTGGGTCAGGGCTGGCTCGTGAACGACCTCGTCATCGGCGTTATGGCCATCTTGTATCTCTGGGTCTTCTATCCCGCCATCGACGCTTGGCTGCGCTCTTTGCGCCCCTGGGTGGCCAACACCCTGTGCCTCGCTCTCATCGCCCTCATTGTCGTGGCAGCTCTTTTGGCCTACCTGTAAAAACCGCTTTGAGGCCGCATATTTTAGGGATGCGTCTGCTCCGTGGCAGACGATAATCGCGTGGTTTGCGCTTGCTTATAGGCTGCAGTCACGGCGACGGGCTTTGCAGCGGGCAATACTGCAACCGAGCACGAGGGCGGCGGCATCTATATCAACAGCAGCAAGAACTATGCCGGCAGCTCCTCCGGATGCCCGCCTAGAAGCTCGTGTAGAAGCTCCCGTCAGACCCGAACAGCGTGTTTCCGATGCGCGAGAAGAACGTGCCGTCTGAGCTTGCGATGCCCGAAGGGGTCTCGGTGAGCACCGTCCCCTTGGACGAGAACACGGTGTTGCCGCATCGGGTATAGGTGGTGCCGTCCGACGAGAATGCCATGTTGCCGGTGCTCGTGACGGTCCGGAAAGAGCCGTCGCTGCCGATGACCGAGTGCATGCCGTGTTGGCTGGAAGCGTTGCCAAAAGGATTGTCGAAGGGGGCCATGGGGGGTCCTTTCGCCTCAATAGTCTCTGAAGAGTCATTCTCGCGCGGAGGGCCATAATCGTCAAGGGTTGAACCTTCCGATCCGGCCGGCATCCCCCTCTCCCATCTCTCTTCTGCGCCTGAAAGCGTCTGAGGGCACCCTCAGACGCTTTCAGGCGCAGGGCCGTGACAAAACAACCGGGTACCTTGTCTTTGCCGTGCTATCATGGGTCCGCTGTGTTCGGCCCGGCCTTTGGCAAGCGGGGCCCCGAGAAAGGCAAGGTTCTTGAAGCTGTAGCGACGCCCACCAGGGGCACTCCACAATTTGCTGTCAAACGGCCGCCTGGCCGCTGGGTGTCGCGCTGCTCTCCTATAAACTTTCTTTGCCGTTGCGCCTTGCGCCGGGCGGCCTCCCTGTTGAGGAGACCGTCGTGCAACTTGAGCTTTCCCATGTGTCCTATACCTATCCAGATGCGCCGGCGCCGGCGCTCAACGACGTCTCGGCCGTCTTTCCTGCGGGGTGGACCGGCCTTTTAGGCGACAACGGCTGCGGCAAGACGACGCTTGCCGCTGTTGCTGCCGGACTTGTCGCACCCAGCGATGGCTCTTGCACGCGCGGGCTTTCGTCGGCCTTTTGTCCGCAGGACTCCTCGATGCGCCCTGCGGGTCTGGAGGAGTTCTGCTGCGACTGGGGCGAGGCGGCCGTCGAGGTACGGCGCCTTCTGGACGCAGACGACGCCTGGGGCTGGCGCTGGGAGGAGCTTTCCGGCGGACAGCGAAAGCGGCTGCAGGTGGCCTGTGCCCTGTGGAGGCGCCCCGACGTCCTAGTGATGGACGAGCCTACCAACGACCTCGATCTTCCCTCTCGCGAGGCGCTCGCTCGAACGCTCGCCGTCTTTAAAGGCGTTGGCATCCTCATCTCCCACGACCGCCGTCTGCTCGACGCCCTTGCCTCTCAGTGCCTCGTGTGCTCCGACGGGCGATGGGTCATGCGCCCGGGCGGCTACACGGCTGCGTCGGGCCAGGAGCGCTTGGAGCGAGTCGCGGCCGAGCGCGCCCGGGCCCGCGCGAAAGGGGAGGTGGCGCGGCTCGAGGCGGAGGCGCGACGGCGCGCGCAGGTGGCGGCATCGTCATCGGCCCGGATGAGCCGTGCGTCGGTGGATCCGGGCGACCGCGACGCCAAGGGCCGGATCGGGCTTGCGATTCTCACGGGCAAGGACGGTGTGGCAGGGCGTGCCAGCGCAACCATGGACAGGCGCCTGAAAAGGGCTAGGGGCGACTTGGCGGGCGCCCGGGTGGCCAAGCGCTACGAAGGAGGGCTGCAGGGCTTTGGCCATCGCGCCCGCACGGCGACGGTGGCCCATGTACCTGCGGGAGAGGTGCGCGCGGGGGACTTCTCGCTGACAGTGCCCGAGCTCTGGGTGGGGCCCGGCGACCGGGTGGGTGTCTCGGGGCCCAACGGCGCGGGCAAGAGCGTGTTGGTGCGTCGGCTGATGGAAGGGGTGCGCAGCGTCGGGAGCTGCCTCTATGTGCCGCAGGACGTTGACGGCTCTGTGCGTGCGGAGGCCCTTGATCGGCTGAGGTCGCTCGGCCCTGGGGAGGCCGGGGCCGCCCTGTCTCTCGTGGCGCGGCTCAACTCCCGCCCCGAGCGTCTGCTCTCCGGCGCAGACGCCAGCCCTGGCGAGACCCGCAAGCTCATGCTTGCGCTCGGCCTTTTGGACAATCCGGCGCTTCTGGTGCTGGACGAGCCCACCAACCATCTGGACGTGGCCTCCATCGAGGCGCTTCAGGGCCTGTTGGGAGTCTTTCCCGGGGCCGCGGTGACGGTCTCCCACGACGCGGCGCTGCTCGACGCCGTATCCACCGTGCGCTGGGAGGTGGTCCCCGACGGCCCCGTCCGCTCGCATCTTGTCCGCACCTAGACCACGGCCCTCCGCCCCACGGCGAACCTTAAATCAATGGACATCAATGTAAATGCTGTCGAGATGGGCCACCGGCCCCGGATCGCGCCCCTTGCGGGAATAAACCGTCCCAACATCATGCGACGACGGCTTGGTGCCGTCGGAAGGAGGAGGACCATGGCAGACGTCACTGCGGCCGAGAAGCCCGCGGACGAGGGCGCCGAGAAGGTGCCCGAGAAGGCTTCCAAGCACTACACCTGGCACGGCGAGGACGGCAAGACCATCGACTACACCGGCACCGCGGAGATGGTGGACATCTTCGACGACAAGGGCAAGGCCATGTGCCACCAGTTCTGCCTGTCCTACGTCTCCGACGACGTTGACAAGTCCGACCGCCCGGTGACCTTCCTCTGGAACGGCGGCCCCGGCGGCTCGTCGTCCATGGTGTGCATCGGCGGCATGGGTCCCGTGCGCGTGCCCACCGACGGCACCAGGCACCTGCCCAACACCTGCCCGGTGGAGGACAACCCCTACACGCTGCTGCAGGTCTCCGACCTCGTCTTCATCGACGCCCCCGGCACCGGCTACTCCCATGTGGCCGCCGGCTACGACCCCAAGAAGGTCTGGGGCGTGGACGGCGACGGCGACGCCATGGCCCGCACCGTCATCGCGTGGCTGAACGAGCACAACGCCTGGGACCGTCCGCACTATCTCTACGGCGAGTCCTACGGCACCACCCGCGCCGCCGTGGTCTACCGCCTGCTCGGCGAGCGGGGCGTGGGCGTCGACGGCGTGGTGGAGCAGTCCTCCATCCTCGACTACGCCGTGATGCTTCCGGGCAACGACGACTACTACGCCGGCATGTTCCCGGTCATGGCCGCCACCGCCCAGTCCGCCGGCGTCACCGGTCAGGGCGTCTCTCCTGAGGACTGGTTTGCCCAGGCCATGGACTTCGTGAATACCACCTACATCAACGCACTCACCATCGCCGGCAACCTGCCGCAGGACAAGATGCAGGAGATCGCCGAGAAGATGAGCGAGTTCATCGGGCTGCCGGTGGACTTCATCATGGCTCGCAAGCTGCGCATCGAGCTCTATGAATTCCGTGCCCACTTTGCCCAGGACAAGGGCCTGTCCCACGGCCGCTACGATACCCGCTTCACCGAGCAGGTCTATCAACCGGTTCAGGGCGACCTTGGCTTCTTCCAGATGGAGGACCCCTCCTACGATGCCATCCAGGTGGTCTACAACGAGGTCTACCAGAAGCTGCTGCGCGACATGGGCTTTGCCGGCTACCCCAACTACTGCGGCCTGAACATCGAGGTCAACGAGGCCTGGAACTGGAACCACGACATGCCCGGCGTGGGCACCGCCCCCATGCCCAACGTGGCCTTCGACATCGCCACGGCCCTGCGTCGCAACCCCGCGAGCCACGTGATCTTCCTCGGCGGCCGCCACGACGGCGCCACTCCCTACTGGAACGTCATCCACGACATGGCAAAGATGTACCTGCCTGACGACTTGGCCAAGCAGGTCCTGTGGTACGAGTCCAGCAACGGCCACATGCTCTACGCCGACACCGAGGCCCTGAAGGCCACCACGCCGGTGCTCCAGGATTTCTACGACCTGCGCCACCAGGCGTAACCCGTCCCCATCGTCCTGTCCCGGGCGCCCCCGCCGCACCGTCGGCGGGGGTGCCCGCCTGTGCGAGGCCCGCATGGGGCGCGCGGGGTCCGGGTAGGAGCCTGCATATCCGTGAGGCACACGACGGCGGGCGTTCCATGATCTCGTTCTACAAATCCAAGGAAGGCCGGATCGAGGAGGTCTCGGGCCTGGTGCCGGGCTGCTGGGTGGAGGTGCTCGAGCCGCGCGACCAAGACCTGGCGTTTCTCACCCGCGACCTGGGCATCGTCGACGAGTTCATCCGGGAGGCCTGCGACGACGAGGAGACCTCCCACATCGACCACGACGACGACACCGGCCAGATCCTCGTGGTGGTGGACTGTCCCTTCGAGGAGACCGACGACGGGTCGGGCCGGGTGCAGTACGACACCCACCCGCTCTCCTTCATCTTCCTGCCCGAGCAGGACCACTTCGTCACGGTGTCGCTCAGGCCCAACGACATCGTGGGGGCCCTCACCCACGCCGCTTCCATGGGCATCGAGACGCACCTGCGGGTGAACCTCCTGCTCAGGGTGCTGCTCAAGGTGACCCAGCGCTATCTTGCCGACCTGCGCTCCATCAACCGCCAGATCCGCCGCAGCGAGAACACCCTGCGGCGTACCATGGACAACGACGAGCTCATCTCCATGCTGGGCGTGGAGAAGTCGCTGGTCTACTTCTCCACGTCGCTCCAGGGCCTGGAGGCCACGGTGAACCGTATCGGCACGGGTCGCACCATCCCGCTCTACGACGACGACCGCGAGCTCCTGGACGACGTGCTCATCGAGGTGCGCCAGGCCGTGGAGATGTGCGTCACCTGCACCCAGATCCTGAACAGCGTCACCGACACCTTCTCCAACGTGATGTCCAACAACCTCAACAAGACCATGCGGACCCTCACCGTGCTCACCCTGATCCTGTCGATTCCCACCGGGGTATTCGGTTTCTACGGCATGAACGTGGCGGGGTTGCCCTTCGCGGGGTCGTGGGTGTTCTCGGTGGTGCTCTCGGTGGCCGTGGCGGCCCTGGCCGTGGTGGCCCTCAGGGTTCTGCGACTCCTCAAGTGACCGGGCGCCAGGCCGGCGGCGTTTAGGTAGAATGCGCGGAACAGACCGCTCCGCCGACCCTGCGACCATGGGTTCGAGGGCCCGGCGTGCAGACGAGAGGGTGTGCCCATGAGCGTTCCCATGCGCCGCAAGCGTCAAAGGCTGTCCGACGACGAGGCCCGTTCCATCATGGCCTCCGGCGAGTACGGCGTCCTTGTCACGGGCGGCACCGCCGCCGACGGCTACCCCTACGGCGTGCCCCTGAGCTACGCCTTCGAGGCCTGCCCCGCCCCCGGCGCCCCGTGGGGCCGCATCTACTTCCACGGCGCGCCCCAGGGTCACAAGCTCGACGCCCTGGCCGAGAATCCCCGGGTCTCCTTTGTGGTGGTGGCCCACAACGAGACGGCGCCCGAGCTGCTCACCACCCTCTATCGCAGCGCCATGGCCTTCGGCGAGGCCCGGATCGCCGAGGACGACGACGAGAGGCGGGCGGGGCTCGAGGCCTTGGGCCGCAGGTACTGCCCCGGCCTCGACGCAAAGGTGGCCGCAGAGATCGAGGGGTCCCTGGCCCGCACGGCGGTGGTCGTGATGGATGTGGAGGAGCTCGTCGCCAAGGAGGCCATCGAGCTCGTGAGGGCCCGCCCCTAGGAGGCCGAGGGGAGGGCCTAGCTCCTCGCGGCAAAGGCCCCCAGGGCCTCACGGTCGTGGCGCCGCGAGAACCCGTGGCCGGCCCCGTCCAGCTCCACCAGGGTCGTGGAGCCGGTGGCCCGGGACCCGTGGACCTCGGCGGCCCGGCGGGCGTAGGACAGGTCCACGACCTTGTCGGCCGTGCCGTGGACGATGAGGACGATCCGCCCGAACGCGTGGGGGTGCAGCTCGGCCGTCCGGAGCGTTATGTACGACCCCATGGAGAACCCCACCAGTGCGGGCCGCGTCAGGCCGAGGGCGCGGCAGAGCCCCAGGAGGTCGGCCACGTGGTCGGCCATGGAGAACGCCGCGGGCTTGTCGCTCGCCCCGTGGCCGCGCACGTCGTAAGCCACCGGCCAGTGCCCGCGGGCCGCAAGATGGTCCTGTGCCCGCGGATGCGTGACAGAGGTGCCTGGCCCACCCGTCGCGTGACAGAGGTTCCTGGCCCATCTGCCACCTCTCCGGGCTGGACAGCCCCTACATCGTCTATATCAGTGAGAGCGGCACCTTTGTGGGCGCTGAGCCCACGGGCTTCTTGCTCTCCAGGGGCTACGACGAGCTGAACGCCATGCTCGAGGTCAACCGACTCCGCCCCGTTCGGGGAGTGCCTATCCAGGAGCTTTCTTGTTTTGAGAGGGCCCGGCGCTTATCGACGTCGGGCCCTTTTTTTTCGAACGGGCGGCGCCATGCCTCAACGTTTTTGGTTCTCCCACATCCTTTTGGTGAGGCAGCTCATGTGCGCCGTGCGGACGTCGCCCATGGGCTCGCGGGCAACGTCCTTCTCGGTGTGGTGGAAGACGAACCCGCACTTCTCCTGGACGCGGCGGGACCGGTCGTTGCCGTCGTAGTAGCCGCACCACAGCGTGGAGAGGCGCAGGTCGACAAAGCCGTGGCGGATAAGCATGTCGGCCGCCTCGGGAGCGAGGCCCCGGCCCCAGAACTTCCTGCCGATCCAATAGCCAAGCTCGGCCTCTCCCTCAGAAAGGGGCACGGTCCCGGCGTCGCCAAAGTGCAGGCCGATGGAGCCTGCGGGCTCGCCGGTCTCGGACAGGACCACGGCATAGGTTTCGGGCGCTGAGAGGATGTCGCGGATGACGCGGAGGCTGTCTGCCACGGACGTGTGCGGCGGCCACCCGGCGATGGGGCCCACTGCGGGGTCGCTAGCGAGGGAGAAGAGCACTGGGGCGTCCTCCTCCTGCCAAGGCCGCAGGACGATGCGAGGCGATTTCAGGGCTATCGGCATGGTTCCTCCCGAGTCGGCAGTCTCAAGGCGTCGGTGTGGTATGTGCACGCTAGTATACGCGAGTCTGAAAATAGCGTCCTATCCGCACATTGTTGCAAATAAGGGATGATGGCTACATATATAGAGGTAGATGGGGTTATGGGCAGCCTAAGGTCCTGCATTTCCGGCAACGTTGACTCGTTCAGATAGTATTCAAATTTTCTTCAATAAAATTTAGGATGTATCGTCGCCGCGCATTGTCTACATTAGTGATATACAAGAAAAAAAGTTTGCCAGTAAGACACAAAGTCATGCTGGCGGAAAGGGCGAGAACACCACTGTTTTAGCGGCTGCACACAACCGTTATGAGAGGGAGGATCATCTTATGACCCCAGCTCAGGATCTCAAAGCGTCAAAGAAAGCCCCGGCCTCCGCATCGGCGGGCGAGCCGGCGTCGCTGTTCGAGCGAGAAGGCAAGCCTTCTCCCAAGTACTTCGTCCCCTTGGCACTCCAGCATGTGATGGCCGCTATCATCGGCATCATCACCCCGGCCATGATAGTGGGCAACGCCTGCGGGCTGCCCTCCGAGGACAGCGCCATGCTCATCCAGGCGGCCATGCTCTTCTCGGGCATCGTGACGCTTCTTCAGGCCCACCCTCTCTTCGGCCGCGTGGGCTCCGGCCTGCCGGTGATCACCGGCGCCTCCTTCGCCTTCGTCCCCGTCCTCAACTCCATCGGCGCGGCCGACGGCATCGCCGCCGTCATCGGAGCCCAGTTTGTCGGCGGTTTCGTGGCCATGGCCTTTGCCCTCTTCCTCAAGCCCCTGCGCAAGCTCTTCCCGCCGGTGGTCATGGGCACCGTGGTGTTCTGCATCGGCCTGTCACTGTACTCGGTGGCCGTGGGCTACATGGCCGGCGGCAACGGCGCCGCGGACTTCGGCAGCGCCCAGAACTGGATCGTTGCCCTGGTGACCCTTGCGTTCTGCATCTTCTTCGGCAACTTCTGCAAGGGCGTGCTCAAGCTGGGGTCGCTGCTCTTCGGCCTTTTGGCCGGCTATGTGGTGGCGCTCGTGCTCGGCATGGTGGACTTCGGCGGCATCGCCGGGGCCGCCTGGGTGTCGCTGCCGCGCTTCCTGCCCTTCGGCATCGAGTTCCGCCCCGACGCCATCGTGTCGCTGGGCTCCATGTTCATCATCGCGGCCGTTGAGATGATGGGCGACTTCTCGGCCACCACCAGCGGCGCCATGGACCGCGAGCCCCGCTTCAAGGAGATCAAGGGCGGCATCCTCTGCGAGGGCTTCGCCTCCACCGTGGGAGCGCTCTTTGGCGGCCTGCCCACCTCCACCTTCGCCCAGAACGTGGGCATCACCACCAGCACCCGCGTGGTGAGCAAGCGCGTGTTCGCCTGCGCCGCCGGCATCCTCATCGTGGCCGGCCTCATGCCCAAGTTCGCCGCCGTGCTCAACACCATCCCCATGGCCGTGATCGGCGGCGCCACCCTCACGGTCTTTGGCTCCATCACCGTGACCGGTATCCGCATCCTCACCCGCGACGGGCTCTCGGCCCGCAAGGGCACCATCGCCGGCACCTCCATCGCGCTCGGCATGGGCATCTCCATGGTGTCGGGCGCCCTGGCCGGCCCCGGGATCCCCGCCTGGGTCACCAGCATCTTCGGCGGGTCGGCCATCGTGGTCACCACGCTCATGGCCATCGTGCTCAACCTGGTGCTGCCCGACCCCGACGGCGAGCGGGCCGTGGGTGCCGTGGAGGAGGACGAGATGATCGGCATCGACGGCGCGGACCTTGCGATCGACGAGCACGAGGCAGCGCTCCACGGGGCTGCCGTTCCGGCGGAGTCCAAGGCGGTGTAGGGTCTCGGCCTTTCTCTCATATCCGACCGGCGCGTCGGCGCCCGGGGTCCTCGTGGCCACGGGCGCCGACGTTTGTGTATAACTCGAATACAGGCGCCACCGGCATCGTGGAGAGGAGCCCCCATGGCACACCCGTCGTCCAAGCCCGCCGCCCGCACCGGCTGCGGCGACGGCTGCACGGGGTTCAAACCTTCGAGCCCGCGCTGCGTGCGGTGCCACGCCCGGGCGGGGGAGGGTTACGGCGCGCTCTGGGAGGACGGGCGCGGTCGCTGCGCCTGGGCCAATCCCGACAACCCCGCCTACATGGCCTACCACGACCACGAGTGGGGCGTGCCCAGTCACGACGACGGGCACCTCTTTGAGATGCTGGTGCTGGAGGCCTTTCAGGCTGGGCTGTCGTGGGAGTGCATCCTCAACAAGCGGGAGGGGTTCCGCCGGGCCTTCGACGGCTTTGACCTGGAGAAGGTCTGTGCCTACGACGAGGAGAAGGTGGAAGACCTCATGGGGGACCCCGCCATCGTGCGCAACCGGGCCAAGATCCGTGCGGCCATCAAGAACGCGCGGGTGTTCAAGGCGATCCAAGGGGAGTTCGGCTCGTTTGCGGGCTACCTCTGGGGTTGGGTGGACGGCGTGCCGGTGCGCGAGACCGGTCGCACCACATCGCCTTTGGCCGAGCGGGTCTCCCGCGACCTCAAGCGCCGCGGTATGGCGTTCGTGGGCCCGACGACGGTGTATGCGTACCTGCAGTCGGTGGGGGTGGTGCAGGGGCACGAGGACGGGTGTTGGCTGCACGGGGGAGACGGGCGCCGCTGACGGGCTGGGGCCGTGGCGGCGCTTCTAGGTGCACCAACTGGCTAGTTGGTGCACTTTTCGACCGGAGAAGGGCTTCCAGACATGCGCCAACTAGCTAGTTGGCGCATCTGGCGGCTGGCAAACGCCCCCAAACCTGCCCCAACCAGCCTCTTGGCGCCGGCCGCACCCTTGGGGGCCAGCCCGCTACTCCTCCATCGGCGAGAGGTAGACGGCCCGGCCGTCGGAGAGGATCTGGAACGGCCGGTTGTGCAGGTCATTCACCGCCTCCACGGACCTGCGGAATGGCAGCACGTCGGGGGTCTTGGCCTCGAGTGCCTCCCGCAGTTGTTCAGCAACAGTTAAGGATGCCAGTCTAACACCGGGCGCCACCGACCTCGATGCGGGCTTCGAGACAGGTCGCACACCAAGGCCGCGCAGTAAGGGGGCCTTGTCTCAAGAGGCCCTTACTGCGTATTCGCCAAGGCGTGTTTGCGTCGAGTTGGGCTTAGCGCACGGTTTTTGGCGCATAAGGGCCCCTTGGTGTGCGACTTCTCGTTCGCTAAGGGGCCCTTGCGTCGAGAGGCCCCTACTGTGCGCCCTTGCTGTGCGGCTATGCGACGTGGCGGGAGAAGTGCTCGGCCAGGGAAGCGCCCGTGGGGTGTCTACCGCCGTCCCGCCAGCCAACGCTCCCTCGTGAGGAGCGAGGCCCGCTCGGTGCGCACGTCGCCCATGAGCCTGCAGGGGACGTCCCTCGCGGTGTGGTGGTAGACGAACCCGCACTTCTCCATGCAGTGCTGCGACCGGTCGTTGCCCTCGTAGTGTCCGCACCAGACGGCGCTGAGGCCCAGGTCCTCGAAGCCGTGGCGGCCATCCTGCGATGGGCTCACCTCGGGGTCCTTGGCGTAGGCGTAGAGCGCAGGGGCGTGCCCTCAACCGCGTTCAGGAGGCGAGAACGGTGCGCTGTTCCCTCTGCCGCTATGGGACAGAGAATTCATGGTACTTTCAGCTATGGTTGAGAGAAGCATCCGGTACCCGCGCACATCGGGGGGAGGTCCCCATGGGGGAAGAAACACGGTCCATCCTCGACGAGCTCGTGGCCACGCGACGTCGCATCATCGAGGTGCTGTTTGAGATCGACGAGATCCACCTGCAGGTGAACCCGCAGATCCTGGCCGAGTACGCCGGAGCTGTGGGCTACCTGGAGAACGACCTCTACTCCTGGCAGCTGAAGGCCCGCCGCCTGCGCAGGAAGGCGACCCTCCTCCGCGCGGCCGTCAACCGCGGGGAGACCCTCTCCAACGAGGAGCTGAACGCGGCCTTGGACGTAGAGTTCCAGGCCTGGGAGGAGGAACTCTCCCGGCGCATGGCCGACCAGCTGGCGCGGCTCGAGTACCTCACCGGGTCACGCGAGCTCTCCCCGTCGGAGACGGCCGAGGTCAAGCGCCTGCACCGCCTGCTGGTGAAGCGCCTCCACCCCGACATCCACCCGGGGCAGTCGGACGAGGAGCGGCGGTTCTTCGCCATCGCGCAGGCAGCCTACAAGGCCGGCGACCTCCAGAGCCTTGAGGCTGTGGCCACCGCCACGGAGTACCTCGACGAGCCGCTGGGCTCCGTGGGCGCCGGCGGGGGCGAGCAGGACGCCGCCGTGGACCTCGCCATGGCGGAGGTGCAGCTCAACGTCCTTCTCGGCCAGCTGGAGGAGCTCAAGTCGGGCCATCCCTACATCCTGCGGGAGCTCCTGGGCAGCCCGAGGGAGCTCGCGCGCGTGCGCAGGGACTTGAAGGTACGCATCGCGGAGCAGAGGAAGGTGGCCGAGGCCTATGAGGAGGCCATCAGGGAGCTGAGGGGGGAGAAGCGGTGAGTGGGGAGGGTGCCGGCACGTCCGCCGGCCTTGCGACGATCCTGAGCCACGGGGGCTCTCTGGGAACCTTGGGAGGGGCGTCCCTCTCGATACCCATGCCCTTTGAGTCCAAGATCGTCCTCTACGAGAGCATGCGCATCGCCGGCACGACCCACGTGCCGGGCATCGACGACCTCGTGGCGTCCATGCCCGAGGACGCCATGCTCTCCTTCGTCCGCGAGCCCGGCAACCTGGCCGACGAGTGGGCCATCCGCGTGGAGCACGAGGGCAGGAAGCTGGGCTTCGTCCCGGCCGACCGCAACGAGGTCCTCGCCCGCCTCATGGACGGCGGCAAGACCGTGCGCGGCGAACTCCTCGACCGCGAGAAGCTCGGCAACTGGTGGAAGCTGCACATGGAGGTGAGCCTCGTTGATTGAGCATGGAGATGGCACTGCCCCGCAGGAGGGGCGCGGGTTCGGCGCCGACCCCTTCATCGTCATCCCGGAGGAGACGACCGCGTACGACAACGGCGACGTGCTGCCCGGCATCTGGCTGACAGATCCCGTCTTCGACGAGAGCGGGGCGTACGCGGGCCGCGTCCTCCTCAAACCGTACGTCGCCGCCGACGACTATTGCGGCGAGGAGGCCCTCTGGTACGGCGGAGGGTACTACGACGAGGCTATGGCCCTCAGGGACCCAAGTCGGGCGGCGGAGCGCCGGCGGCTCTTTCAGGCCGTCGAGCTCCTCTACCGGCACGGCGCGGCACAGGGCAACGCCGTGGCGCAGATGAACCTGGGCTACGTGTACTACTACGACCGGGCCGATGGCGCGTACTGGGAGGATGGCACCTGCTTCACGGGCCCGGACGGCCCGATGCCGCTGAAGGAGCGCGCGTTCCTCTGCTACCGGTGGGCGTCCGAGGCCGGGTTGGTCGAGGCCTCGTACAAGCTGGGCGACTGCCACAAGAACGGCGTGGGGTGCGAGCCCGACGACGGTGAGGCCTTTCGCTGCTACAAGCGGGCTATGGAGCAGGACGATCACGGGGCCGCCTACCTCTCGGGCAGCATCGCGCTGCGGCTGGGCGACTGTTACGAGGAGGGCCGCGGCTGCGGGCACGACTTCGCGCGGGCCCTCGAGTGCTACCGCCTGGCCGAGACCTACCTGGATGCGGCTGTGAGCCATGGCGGCTGGTACTACAGGAAGGCCCTGCGCGGTGCCCGGGACGGTGTGCGCCGCTGCGAGCAGGAGGTCGCGCTGGGGGAGTGAGCGTGCGGACGGCGGGACGGATGAGCGGGGGATGACGGGATCGCATCTGTTGGAGTGAGGAGCGGCCCCACATGGTATAAATAGCCTATCGGAGGCGCGGGTAGCGCTTCCTCCAAGTGCCGGGGGTAGTCCCCCGGCGTTTTTTGTCTAGGGAGAACATCTGGCTGCGGAACTGAGCATCTTCGTCGATGAGAGTGGCGATAAGACAGGTAGAGCTCGTTACTACCTGCTTACGCTTGTGTTCCACAATCAGGCCGATGACATCAGAGGGGGCATATCTCGCTACGAGACGGTACTGCTCGATGCCGACCTGCCAAATCTACCCTTTCACTCCGAGCCGCTCTTGAACGGCCATAAGGCATACTCCTCGCTCAGCATCGAACAACGGAAGAAGATGCTTGTCTGCTTCGCGTCGCTTGTACGTCATCTGCCGATTCAATACGACTGCTTCGTTTACAAAAGCTCCGAGTTCGCCGACGAGGAGCTGCTTCGTTGTCGCATGGAGCGGGATATCGCTCGTGCTATACGGGACAGGCTCGATCTCTTTCAGTCGTTCGACGACGTGAAGGTTTATTACGACAATGGGCAGCAGATTGTAAAAGAAGCAATTTATGCCGCAACAGAGTCGGAACTCTCGAGCAATGTCGTAATCAGGAGAAAGACGACCATGACCGAGTATCGACTCTCACAGGTCGCGGACTACTTTTGCACGATCGAGCTTGCCGCTTTGAAATACGAGGCCAACGAGGCTGGCGAGACCTACAACAAGTTCTTCGGTGGTGTGGGTGCGTTCAAGAGGAACTGGCTGAAGCAGGCTCGGCGGAAGCGTCTTTTGTAGAGGCCGGGTCGATACAGCTTGCGAGCGCCACAGGGGCACCCCCGCATACATGCTGCGGGGGTGCCCTCTTCGCGGCGGTTCGGGTGCCCCCTCACTGCTCATGCAGCGGGTACGTCGCGTACCCCTCGTAGTGGCAGCTGGCGTCGATGCTCTTCATGAAGACCTACCGCTTACCCCCATCTACCTCGCGCAACGCGAATGTGAGTTTGCGTTGCTTGCGGGCGCGGCCGTCCTGCGGCATATCTGGGGAGACGGTTGCGGCGATGGGAGGCCCCATGCTCGGCGAGACGATCAAGAACCTGAGAAAGTCCAAGGGGCTCACCCAGGAGGAGCTGGCCATCAGGCTCAACGTGGTGCGTCAGACGGTGTCAAAGTGGGAGCAGGGACTCTCGGTGCCGGACGCGTCCATGCTGGTGACGCTCTCAGAGGAGTTGGACACGCCGGTGAGTGTGCTTCTGGGCGAGCCGGTGCCCGAGACCGAACCCGACGGCCTTGCGGCCATCGCCGAGAAGCTTGAGGTGGTGAACCTCCAGCTGGCCCGGCGGCAGCGGTTGGAGCGGTCGGTGCTGTTCTGGGTGCTCGTGGCGGTCTGCGCGACCGTGGTGGCAACGTTTGCGCTGCTTGTGGCCATGGGGAGCCCATACCTGGGGTGGGAGCTCGCCGACCCGGAGACCGCTGTGGCCGCTACGGCCCTCCACGGATTCGAGTGGCTGTTCGTGCGGGCGGCGCCGCTGGTGCTGCTGGCGGCAGGGGCGGGCGCCGTGGTGGTGTGGAGGCGGCGGCGCTCCTAGCTGCGCCGGGTGGCTGGGTGGTGCGGCTTTTCGGCGGGGAGGTGGGCCCTGGGCTGCACTAGGTGGCTACTTGGTGCAGAGAGGCGCCCCCGAACATGCACCAACCAGCCAGTTGGTGCATGTTTTGGTCCGCGAGCTCCCGCACCCGCCCACGCCCCTACGCGGGCCACCAGATGCGAACGAGGGGCAGGATGGCGCGGGCCTCGCCGTCGGCGCTGTCGTAGCACTCCACATAGAGCCGCACGAACTCGTCGAGGTCGAGAAGCTTCACGGGCACGTTGGAGCGGTCGGCCTCGTAGCGGGCCTCCCGGGTGAAGCCGCCCGTGCTCACGTAGAGCCCGCGGTCGCTTGCGCGCAGGCCCCCGATGAAGGAGCGCACCTCGGGCGCCCCCATGGCCCCCTTGCGGTGCTTTACCTCGGCGATGATGCGTGGGCTCTCAAGGCCCAAGGCATCCGGGGACGCGATCAGGTCGCGCCCGCCGTCGGGTCCCTTGGGCGTCACGCGTGCGTAATAGCCCATGGCGCGGAGCAACCCGGCCACCAGCTGCTCCATCTCTTCCCAGTCGAGGAGGTTCACACGGTCCTTGATGCGTTCGACGCCGTCGTTGTAGGTGGCGGCACGGGCCTCCTCGTCGTCGGAGGGCGCCGGCTCCTCATCGGCCGCCGGCGGTAGTGCGGCGGCGCGAAGCACATCGGCCATGACCTTGTCAGAGATGGAGAAGATCGTCGAGATGGAGCCCAGCGAGTTTTTTGAGGACGTCGAGAGGCTGTCGCGCGGGGCCTCCTGGGTCCACACAACGGCGCGCCGGTAGGTCATGGCCTCGTTGCCTGCAACGGGCTCGCAGGGGCCCGCCACCTCGCCGATGTGATAGAGGCGGGTTTGGGGGTCGTACATGACGACGGTGCTGCCCTCGACCATGGCATGGACAAAGCGGTTCACCTGGCCGGCCGCCGCGGCGATCTTGGCGCGGCTTTCCTCGGGGTGGAGGGACTCGTAGGCCGTCCTGATCTGGTCGCGGGACATGGCGGAGATGTCGGCGCCTCCCAGGTCCCATCCGATACCGATGACACCGTTCTCGATCCAGTTGGACGCGTAGGCGCCGTTGCGGCCTGCGCGAATCATCCATGCGTCCATGCGGGCTCCTGTTGACGTCCTAGGTGATTGCAATCGGATAAAAGTATGCCGCAAGGTCGTCGCACATCACTGCGCCATGTGTTTTTAACAGCCGGGCCTCTACTCCCTCATCAGCGAAAGCCTCGCGATGCCGTCCTAGATGAGCGTTGATAACGCTCGCATGATTATGTCGACGTCCTTGTTCTCAAGTTCACGTATTACGTGCAGGTATGTGTCTTGGGTAGTATTCATACTTGCGTGACCAAGGCGCTTGGAAACGCTTGCAATGGAGACGCCTGCATAGAGCAGGAGCGAGGCGTGGGTATGCCGTAGCCCGTGAACGGAGATGACCGGGACGCCAACCCTGCGGCAATGCCGAGCAAGAACGTTGTTGGCCGTAGAGTTGTACACCTTGCCTTCTACAAAGATGGGCTTGTTTGTAGGAAGGTCTTTGAGTAGGGCAGCGAATTGCATCGTTAACTGCCAGTCGAGCTGGACTTTTCTCACAGAGGATGCGTTCTTTGTAGGGACAAATCCTCCACCGTTTTTGTAGTCCCAGGTTTTATCGACTGTGAGCGTCTGGCGTGCAAGGTCAAAGTCTTTGGGCGTGAGCCCCAGGGCCTCGGAGAATCGCAGCCCCGTTTTGGCAACCAGAAGAATCATCCAATCCCAGTCAGGTGAGTCGCCCAGCGCCAGATCCTCGAGGATAGCGTGGAGTTCGAACTGATTGAGGTACTTCGTTTTCTTTGGGCGTGGCTGCTTGCCTTTGATTATTACTTTGCGAGTAGGGTCGCGCTTGATGAGCCCCTCGTCTACCGCGTCAAGGACCGCGCCTTTTATCTGGTGGTGGAAATCCATGGTGGTCTGGCGCTCATGTTCTGCTGCATAGCCGTTTATCAGCCGCTGGTATTCGATTCTGTCGAGGTCGCACAGCTTGAGAGCGGGTACGAGCTTTCTCAACCAGCTTTGGGTCAGCTCATACTTGCGCATGGTCACGTCCCGGATTGCGCCCGTCTTGTAGACGCTTACCCACTGGGCAAAGTAGTCACAAAACAGCGTGCTGCCGTTAATTGCTTCGGTCATCTCACCCTCCTTCACCAATTCTCTTGGCTCACGCTGATGAGGGCATGGCTTTGAGTTGAAATTATCCCTAATTGGCACCTTGGAAGAGTGTTTTAGAGTGCTCGATACGCTGACCCTTGGGAACAGCGGAA